>OLOA01003181.1_pt1 | contig 13713 bp, 9 predicted proteins | sample 1672201 | NCBI WGS metagenome assembly OLOA01 (sample SAMEA3136658, study PRJEB25190) | human gut metagenome
GCCTGTCAGGCGGCAGTGACCGCCGACGGCGTTTCGCCGTTTCCGATCCTGCGATACGCCGTTCTTCTGTTTTTCCGTGTTTTCTTTCGTTTTTCTTGGGACAAGCCCATTATAGCACAGCTTTCCCGGATAATTCTCCTGTGCATACAGATAGTCCTCCACTGCTGCCCTGCCCTTGTAATATTCCTTTTGTATCCTTGGATGGACTATCAGCTCTGTGATGGGATATTTATTATATATGTCAAGGATGTCCTGCCACTCGCTGTGGCTGTCCTTTCCCACTCTGGTCTTTATGGAGATCTTTACAACATCTGCGGCAAATATCTCGTAGAGAAATCTGTCCAGCTTATCTGTATCATAAAGCTGTCCCGAGCCCCGGTTCTTGCTCACCACTGTACCGGAAGGGCATCCAAGATTAAGATTTACCTCATCATAGCCATAGCCCTTAAGAAATCTCGCTGTCTTGAGAAATGCCTCACTGTCATTTGTCAGAAGCTGCGGTATCACATTCATGCCATTGTTATTCTCCGGGAGAATGTCCTTAAGCTCCCTGCCTCGCAAAGGTCTGCCTATAGCCGGAACTATAAAGGGTGTAAAATATTTGTCCACTCCGGAAAAATATCTGTCGTATGTAGTTCTGTATATATAGCCTGTTATGCCCTCCATAGGTGCCATGTATATACGCATTTTGTTTCTCCTTATATGTCCTTAAACCGAGCAAAAGGCTCATTACGCAAAATCGAGTAGGCTTCTCCTACTCGATTTATGCAATATATGTTATTTTACTGATATATTTAAATGTCCTCAACCCTTACTGCCTTCTTAACTGACAGTCTTTTTATGATATAGAATACCAGGCACATCATAGCGAGTCCTGCTGCAAACGGTACAAACGGATTCTTCGCGAAGCCTGCCACAATATATGTCAGACAGGATATAGCCGCCACTGTAAGAGCATACGGAAGCTGTGTGGATACATGATTCAGATGGTTACACTGTGCTCCCGCCGAAGCCATGATGGTTGTATCCGAAATAGGTGAGCAGTGATCTCCGCATACTGCACCTGCCATACATGCCGAGATAGCAATTACCATCATTGTGTGATCTGTTCCCTGGAATACATTTACAACGATAGGGATAAGGATACCGAAGGTTCCCCATGATGTTCCTGTGGCAAATGCAAGGAAACATGCAATAAGGAATATTATTGCAGGAATAAATGTTGCAAATGAATCCGGCATACCACCTACGACTGCCTTAACATATTCCTTGGCACCAAGGCTGTCTGTCATAGCCTTAAGAGTCCATGCCATAGTAAGTATCAGAATGGCAGGAACCATTGCCTTGAAGCCCTCAGGAAGACATCCCATTGCCTCAGAAAACTTCATTGAGCGTCTGATCATATAGAATATAACAGTGATTGCAAATGCAAAGAAGCTTCCGTACATAAGTCCCACTGAAGCAACACTGTTTGAAAATGCCTCTATGAAGCTTGCTCCGCTGAAGAATCCGCCTGTATATATCATTCCGATTATACAAGCAATTATAAGAACAACTATAGGGAACACCAGATCAATAACCTTACCGTCGCTCTTGTCTTTTCCACTCTCAGCATTCTCATAAGGTCTGTCAGGTGTTGTGAACAGATCTCCCTTCATGGCATTGGCCTCATGTATCCTCATAGATCCGAAGTCGATCTTGAATACAATAAGGATTATCATCGCAATTATTGTAAAGAGTGCGTAATAGTTATACGGAATGGCCTTAAGGAACAGTCCGAAGCCATCCTCATCCTTTACAAATCCTGTAACTGCTGCTGCCCAGGATGATACCGGTGCAATGATACATACAGGTGCCGCAGTGGCATCAATAAGGTATGCCAGCTTAGCTCTTGATACCTGATGTTTGTCGGTTACCGGTCTCATAACACTACCTACTGTAAGGCAGTTGAAGTAGTCATCAATAAAGATAAGTACGCCAAGTACCAGTGTTGCAAGCTGTGCACCTATCCTGGTCTTGATGTGGACTGATGCCCATCGTCCGAACGCGGCAGAACCTCCCGCCTTGTTCATCATTGCAACCATAGTTCCAAGAATTACAAGGAAAATGATTATCCCCATATTTCCACCATCTGTAAGCACCCCTACAAATCCATCCTGGAATACATGATTTACTGTTTCCTCAAACCGGAAATTTGAATAAAAAACTCCTCCTATCACAATACCAATAAACAATGAGCTGTACACTTCCTTAGTAATAAGTGCCAGCACAATGGCAACCACCGGTGGTATCAATGCCCAGAACGTGGCATACATGTCCGGTGTGTAAGCTGCTGCGTTAATCATACTTTTATCCCCTCTCGTTATAGTAAGGCGTAACGATGTCACCGACATCATTACTATAAATTACAATAATCAAAGGACGGCAAGACATTACATTAAATGTCCTGCCGTCCTGATATCACTTTTATATTTCGATATACTGACAGATCCTTATGGATCAGCCTGCCATTGATTACTCTACGCTGTAGTTTGGAGCTTCCTTAGTGATATGGATGTCATGCGGATGACTCTCCTTAAGTGAAGCTGCTGAGATCTTAATGAACTCTGCCTTATCATGAAGAGCCTCAATGTTCTCGGCACCGCAGTAACCCATACCTGAACGTAAACCACCGATAAGCTGGAATACTGTATCCTCAAGTGAACCCTTGTATGCAACTCTTCCTTCAACACCTTCAGGAACAAGCTTCTTGGCATTCTCCTGGAAGTATCTGTCCTTGCTTCCGTTCTCCATAGCTGCAAGGCTTCCCATGCCTCTGTATACCTTGTACTTACGTCCCTGATAAAGTTCAAAATCACCAGGTGCCTCATCTGTACCTGCAAACAAGCTGCCCATCATGCAGACATTCGCACCGGCTGCAAGAGCCTTTGTGATATCGCCTGAATACTTGATACCACCATCAGCAATAACAGGGATACCTGCATTCTTAGCTGCGTCATAGGCCTGCATAATAGCTGTGATCTGTGGAACACCGATACCTGCAACAACTCTTGTTGTACAGATTGAACCAGGTCCGATACCGATCTTAACTGCATCTACGCCCATGTCTATCATTGCCTGTGCACCCGACTTGGTTGCAACATTTCCTGCGATAACCTGAAGATCAGGATACTTCTCCTTAACCATCTTGAAGGTACGGAGTACATTTGCCGAATGACCATGTGCTGTATCTATAACGATAGCATCAACCTTGCTTGAAACAAGCTCTGCTACTCTGTCAAGAATATTAGCCGTACATCCTACAGCTGCTGCACAGAGAAGTCTTCCCTGTGAATCCTTCGCAGAATGCGGATACTTGATCTGTTTCTCAATATCCTTAATGGTAATAAGACCCTTTAATCTGAACTCATCGTCAACGATAGGAAGCTTCTCCTTACGTGCCTTGCCGAGAATCTTTCTTGCCTCATCAAGAGTAATGCCCTCCCTTGCTGTAACAAGACCTTCTGCTGTCATTGACTCCTTAATCTTCTTCGAATAATCCTCTTCAAACTTAAGATCTCTGTTTGTGATAATGCCCACAAGCTTGCCGTTCTCAGTGATAGGTACACCTGAGATCCTGAACTTGGCCATAAGAGCATTAGCATCTGCTAATGTATGTTCCGGAGAAAGGTAAAATGGATCTGAAATTACACCATTCTCTGAACGCTTAACCTTGTCTACTTCTTCAGCCTGCTGCTCTATGGACATATTCTTATGAATTACTCCTATACCACCCTGACGAGCCATGGCAATAGCCATTCTGTGCTCAGTAACTGTATCCATACCGGCACTCATAAGCGGAATCTGTAATTTAATCTTCTGTGTCAAGTTTGTTGTCAAGTCAACGTCATTTGGGAGCACCTCTGAATATGCAGGTACTAAGAGGACGTCATCAAATGTAATTCCTTCGCCTATAATCTTACCCATTTCTTTTCTCTCTTTCCTTATAATTTTATAAGCCGCCCGAATGACTTCAGGCGACTATATTCGTAAAAAACACTTGAAATTAGACTAGCAAATATGAATTTCATTGTCAAGGTAATTATTATACAAATTTACTTGTCTTTTTTCGTTTTCTGTTAATGAATATTTTCATTGACATCTTCAGTCCGATCCAAATAATCCTTCACATAAAAATGTTTAGTCTGCATTCACCGTATCTTCCTCTGTACCGTCTGTGGTATCCTCACCATCCCCTTCATACAGGTATCCGTCGGTTCTTCCGATATCCACACTGTCCGAGCCGACCTGTGCCACATACACCTTCATGCCCGGATTGATATCATCCCCCGGATAGAACAGCGTATTCCTGTCAATATAAATGGTATTGCTCTTATATCCGTTATTTATCCATACATAACTGAACTCGTTAAAGTTCCTGCCATGGATATAGAAACCTGTCAACGTCTCCGGATCCGCCGCGTCGGCTTCTCCATCATCACCACCGTCGCTTCCCGGCACATAAGTGTATGTTCCCGGTTCGATTCCGGTTATCTCTATCTTCTGTATTCCATAGGTCATTACATTTGTCCCGTAAGGCCATCCGTCAGGGAAGAGATATCTGTCTCCGTAGAGCATGTCATACTCAATATTCTTAAGGATATCATCATAGCCCTCATCGCCTATCTTATACAGGCTGTGGAACTTCTGGAGGGTTGCCTTAGGGAAACCGATCATATCAAAAAGCTTTGTGCCAAGCTGATATGCCTGAAGATCCTCGTCCTCCACAGGGAAATTGTCCATGTTGCTCCAGATAAAGTACTCTGTCTGGTAAAGGTCTCCGTTGTCAACAGAGTCATTTGTAAATTCAAATCCCGGAAGATGGTCACCATACATAACTACAACCACCGGTTCATCGAACTCTTTAAGTCTGTCTATAAGTCTTCCGATCTGCTCGTCCATTTCGTGAAGCATATTGCAATAATATGTCCACTGGGTATCAAGGATCTCATCACCGGTTCCTGTCTTAACATCTATAGGATAATCATAATTCTCCCGATCGATAGTAGTAGGATACTTTCCGTGTCCCTGCACGCTGACAGTAAACACAAAGTCTCTCTCATCAGTACTGTTCATCGCCTTGAATATCTCTCCCGGGAGCACGTCATCCTTCTCCCAGTACTTCGGTGTATGTGTTATGCCGTATATATATTCCTTCGGGGTAAATGTATCAAAGCCCAGGTACGAGTATACATTATATCTATCATAGAATGTACCATCATGATTATGGATGGCGTGTGTGCTGTAACCCATGTTCTTAAATTCAGTAGCAAGACTCTCACAGCTTGTATATCCGAGAACAGTCTTGTAAGGATACTCTCCCGCACCGAAATAATCCACGTTAAAGCCTGTAAGAAGTTCAAACTCAGAATTTGCAGTTCCCGCTCCAATGGCAGGCATTGAAAGAAATCCCGAAGTACCTTCCGCCTTAAGCTTAGTAAAATTAGGCACCGGATCCTGGTTCATCTTAAGCCCCACAACATGGGATGGATCCATGAAGGACTCAAGCTGGATTATTATTACATTTGGAGACTGACTGGCAAACGGTGCATTTGAAGTTTTCGCATTGTCAAGGATCTCACCTATCTCAGCCATCTTCTCTTCACTGTAATCATCCGGCTTCTTAATGCCCACGTCCACCACGCTGTTGGAGAAGCAATATGCAAATCCATACCGGTCATAAGCAGTAGCCAGATTGGCGAAGTTATCAGAGATAGCTTTTGTATTTATGGCAAGTCTTGTAAACAGCATTACGCATATGAAAGTTGCCACAATGAATATTGTAGTCCTTATTCTGTATATATTTCCTGTTACTGTAGGCGACTTAATGAAAAGCAATATCATAACCGCCAGAGCCGCAAATAGCCCCACACCCAAAGTAGCAATCTGTCCCACCGTCAGATATTTATCTATAATGGTGAGGGTACTTCTGGTCATAAGGATATCTATAGCTGAAAATGGTGTGATTCTGAAACCGAGTACCACGCTGTTAGTTATTCCAAAGGCAAGCCATATTATTGTTATGAAGCAATAACCAAATAACCGCTTACGGATAAGCAAAGCCAGGGTAAGAGTAAAAAATATGATTGAGCAGTTATACAGATATATAAACGGATGCGCCCCTATATATCGAAAGGTATCCAATACCGAATGTCTGCCCAGAATTTCAAGTATCACATCAAGTATTAATGCAATGATAACACACTGAAAGCCTGCCGTTTTAGGCAGCTTTTTTAGCTTCTCTTTCATCTCAGTCAGCCCTTTCTATATTTCTGTTTTTTTCTTTATCTTTACTCTGTTTTTACATGAAAAAGTAAAAAAAAGAAGCAACACACCTCTGTGCTGCTTCATACCTTTTTCAAGAGCGCGAGACGGGAATCGAACCCGCGACCCCCTCCTTGGCAAGGAGGTGCTCCACCGCTGAGCCACTCGCGCATTTCAGTGTTGTTTGCTCTGTGTCACTCACAACAATATGGATAATACCATACTCACCTATGGGTGTCAACAACTTTTTTAAATTTTTTTATTTTCTCTGAGCTGTCGGCATAACCAAACGGATCAATAGAGCAACAACCATGTTGCATTCGACTCGTTGCCATAGCAAAAGAGCAACGTGCCCCCAAAAGTGGGCACGCTACATTTTATGATTAATAAATACTTTAACAGTTTCAACATGCCTTATGACATGTGCAAGGCTGGACGACCACGCTTGTGATATTCTGTCCGCCTATGTAATCTAAGGACTTAAGTCCTGCCTTAAGTACTCTGCTCCACTCACTGGCTGAAAGCTCTATAAACGACTGATCGTCAAATGCTATTACACAGGCATTCTCAACCTCACACCCAGCGCCACAGGCAACCTTATACATATTCTTCCTGTTGATGGCACCTATGTCCTCCAGTGTATTGACCATTCTGTATACTGTTGCGGAGCCTATCTTCTTATCTATCCTGGAAGCCTTATAATATATCTCCTTACAGGACGAGCACTCCTCCCCCAGGATGATATCAAGAAGCAGTAATCTCTGCTTTGTTATACGACATCCCATCTTTCTAAGCTTATCTATCACTATCTCTCTCTGAACTTTGTTGTCCGTATGAAAAAACTCACCGGAAGCTTCTCCGTTATATGCTTTGTTCACATCGGCGATCTGCATTGTTGCTTCCAAAACATCATCTCCTTGATTATAAGAAAATTATTTTCAAGTGCAAAAAAGTTAGGCTATACTAACCCTTCGCATTTGTTAGTATAGCCTAACTCAAATAAGTTGTCAATAACAAACCAGACTATATTGACACTTTTTTCAACTTAATCCGTTCATTATTTAAATTAATGATATTCCCTACATCTATCGGATCATATCTGATTCGTCAGCCTTTTCCACATTAAAGATAACGCTGGCCTTATACAGATCTCCGTCTATATCGATCTTGAACCTTCCGTCCATAATCTCGCACAGACTCTTGGCTATAGACAATCCCAGACCGCTGCCCTCTGTATTTCTGGACTGATCTCCTCTGACAAATCTCTCCATAAGCTCATCAGCACTTATATTAAGCTTATCCCTTGAGATATTCTTAAAGGTTATCTTCACGTTCTTTTCTGTCTTTATCACATCCACATAAACCCTGGTGTGTGGCATGGCATATTTGCAGATATTTCCAAGCATATTGTCAAACACTCTCCACAGGTGTCTTCCGTCGGCAACTATATATGCCGGAGTATCGGAATTAGTCACCACAAGCTCAAGCCCCGACTTCGCAAGTCTGTCATCATACTCAGCAACAGCCTGGTTCAGCAGGAGATTTGCATCCATAAGCTCCTTGTTCACCTCCAGATTCCCTGTAGATGCCTTAGACGCTTCCACCAGATCCTCAATGAGCTTTTTAAGCCTTAAGGACTGTCTCTTAAGGACATTGATATAGTCCCTGGCAGTTTCATCCTGTATATTCTGCTTATCCAGCAGATCTGTGTAATTAATAATGGAAGTAAGCGGAGTTTTGATGTCATGGGATACATTTGTTATAAGCTCTGTCTTCATCCTCTCGCTCTTCATCTTATCCTCAACAGCATTTTCGATACCGTCCTGAATCTTGTTGAGATTTTCACCATGCTTCTTAAACAGCCAGAACATGTATTTAGTATTTATCCTGTGATCAGTTTCACCTTCTGCTAAAAGTATTCCGCCCTTATAAAGCTCATACAGCTCCACAGCCGAAGTGATGAATATCACTATTCCCACCAGCTTTATTATTACATACAATGCTATGATCACCCATGCACCATACACTATATTACATATTACAGCCAGAGTGATTATCTCCGCCACAGTAAGGATTCCATAAAACAGAATTGCCTTTGTTATAAAGGTTATACGTTCTCCTATATATCTAAGGAACTGTCCTATTGCCTTAAACAGCTTCTTTATCCAGCCGAACAGTCTGACGATTATAGAGTGCTCAGCCACCACTCCGTTACAATAATTCTTCACCAGAAGCTGCAGGGACATCATGGATATAAATGCTATGAATGCCACAGCTATACCAAAGCCTGCAATAAGAGTAACGATGTACCTTGCCGGCCATTTTGCCAATATGTGAAACCATCCATAGTTATATCCAATATAACAATAAGCCGCTGCGATTATAAGTATACCGCATGCCATCTCAGCGTAATATATCTCTGCCGGTATCCTTTCACCGGTTCTGCTGTATCTGCTGTACCTTACTGTTCTTAACACTATAACCACCGCAGATATGAGCATACATATTATACTTAAAAGTGTTGTCACAAGACTCAGCTTATTGATCTTATTAAACCTTCCGGTGTTTGATATATAATAGGGATATGAGCTGCTTATCATGGTTTCCGGAGCCACATTGAGTCCTGTTTCTGTCTGAATATTTATAGGAACAAAATAATATATTTCAAGCTCATACTGATTAAGCACATTGTAGCTCTCTGTACTGTCTATGGAATTGGTCATATCATTTTCCTCTTCCAGTACCACCTCGGTATTAATATCCTCTGCGAAATCTCCATCCTCTGACGTAAATGTCTCACTTGTACTTTCATCTGTAGTCGGAACAGTGTCAGCAGTATCAGTATCACCATCACTATATCCGGTCACATTAAAGCCCTCTTCGTCAAAACCGGTGTCACTGTACAGATTCTCGTCCATATCTACCGGATAGATATTATAACCATATGCCTCATCGTTATAATATTCAGACTGGGCATATGCCGTTTCAGCTGCTTCAAAGCTTTCATATCTTCCCTTGTATGCAAGACGCTTAACCGTAACCTCTCCTGTATTGGTATAACTATAGTCGTACTCTTCACGATCTCCCATAGTGTTATATAGCACAATCTTATCAAGCCCCAGGTTCTGATCCGTCAAAGCACCTGTCTGATCCTCTGCCCATACAGTCACACGACAGTCAAGCATACCCGCATCGAGAGTATCCTTCAGATCACTATCACTGCCAAGAGAGTTTCTAAGCTCCATGATGTAGTACTTGTTGCCCAGCTCCTGATATTTAAAGTCATAGAAGTCATACACTATCTGCTGCACCTGATCCTCAGCACTTGAGGACCATTCACGCACCTCCGACCTTATATCGAAATTGTCACCGTTATAGGATGACACATACACAAATAGCACGGACATCACCGCACAAGCCGCTGCCAGTACAAAAACAAAATATGCCAGTATATTCTTTTTATCGTTCAAATGTTTCCTTGTTTCTGATACCTTTTTCTCCTCAGCTCTGGTACTACTTTCATCCATATTGGTCTGCTCCTCTTTTTGTCACATTACATAATTTTCCTAAAAAAGCCACAAGCCTACTGCTTCTCCAGCTTATAGCCCTGTCCCCAGATAACCTTTATATATCTTGGATTACCCGGATCTATCTCTATCTTTTCACGCAAATGTCTTATATGTACAGCTACCGCACTCTCTGAGCCATAAGGTGTTTCATGCCATACAGCCTCATATATATCCCGCGGAGAATAAACATTTCCCACATGCTCCATAAGGAACTTAAGGATATCAAATTCTGTCGGTGTAAGATTAACCTTCTCTCCGTCAAGCCTAACTTCCTTTGTTGCGTTTGTCAGCTCTATGCCACCATTCTTAAGACAATCCTTCTCTATATTGCCTCCACCAAGTGTCATGTATCTTCTGATCTGAGACTTGACTCTGGCTATAAGCTCCACAGGATTAAACGGCTTTGTCACATAATCATCAGCTCCCACAGTGAGACCCAGGATTTTGTCTGTATCCTCTCCCTTTGCTGTAAGCATGATCACAGGAACATTCTTTTCCTCTCTAATCTTAGTCATGGCTGTCATGCCATCCATAACCGGCATCATTATATCCATTATCACAAGCTGGATATCTTCCTTAAGAGCCACATCAACCGCTTCCTGTCCGTTAAACGCTGTATATACCTTATAGCCCTCTGTAGTGAGGTAGATCTTTAACGCGTCCGTTATATCTCTTTCATCATCACATACCAATATATTGTACATATAAAACCCCTTTCGTGCTGCACTGTCTTACCATGGTAGCTTTATTATAGGCTACCTCTGCTTTAAGAAACAATCCACCAAATTATTAAATAATCTTTAACGCTTTGTCTATTATACATATTTTTCCTTGAAATTTAAACAAGAAGCAGAAGTTAATATATGAATAATTTTCCAGTATCTTTCAAACTACTTTCAAATAATTTACATTGGATTTCCGGGTCTCCCCCTTGTATATAACGCAGTACACGCTTCATTTTCTATTCGGTTCGCACGCTTATAAGCCTGCAGTCGCTCAAACTCGCCCTACGGGCTCAAACATGAGCTTGGTGCAGGCAGCTAGTGCAAACCTCATTACGAAAGCCTCGCTATTGTACTGCTTTATATACAAAGGGGGAGTCAAATAAGGAATAGGCAAATGGCTGGAGCTACATATCAAGTTTTCATAGAAAACTTGACACAATCCTTGAAAGTTGCCCCGAATTCGTTTACTATTAAATTCACCATACAGTTCCTTGAAAATGCAAGGACACTAAAAAGAATTGAGGTATATCAGATGACAAAAAAAGACGTACTGGAAATAAGACACCGCTTCTCCCCTTCCACCTGCTCCATAGGTAAGATCTGTGGATGTTATGTGGACGGAGACCGTAAGAAAGTAGCATACATAGACTCAGCCTTTCTTTCTCTTCCTGAGGAAGAAAGCTTCAAATATTTTGACATTTTCAAAAAAAATCTGTCCGGCTCCATAGGTAAGAACCTGGTTACAATGCCATTTCCTACCGAAAGTGAGTTTGATGACGGAACCCAGAGCTTTCTTATGAAGCTCAGAAAATCCGAGTTAAGAGATCCTGCCCTTGTGGAGGAATTTTATGACAAGGTTATCGAAAGCTATGACTATACCGGCAACTACCTGATCCTGCTCATACACGACAGATACGATATTCCCGGCAAGACAAGTGACGGCATAACCATGGATGACGCTTCCGACGAGGTATATGAATACATTATGTGCTCCATCTGCCATGTAAACTTAAGCAAGGCGGGTCTAAGCTATTTCGACAATGACAACACCTTCCACAACAGAGTAAGGGACTGGATTGTTGACATGCCTGACATAGGTTTCCTGTTCCCCGCATTCATAGACAGAAGTACAGACATCCACAACGTCCTTTACTATACCAAGAACGCAGAGGACCTTCACTTCAGCTTCATTGACGGCATCCTTGGCACCGGTGCCCCGGTATCCGCCGAGAACCAGAAGGAGACTTTCCAGACCATCATCACCGAAACCCTGGGGAATAACTGCGACTATGAGGTTGTAAAGTCCATTCATGAAAATCTTAATGAAATGATAACCGAGCAGAAGGATAACCCTGAACCTCTCACCCTTTCTAAGACCTCCATCAAGAGGCTGCTGTCTGAAAGCGGTGTGCCTGATGAGAAGCTTGAGGACTTTGACACGAAGTTCGAAGATGCAGCAAAGACCGTGGTTCCTGTAAAGCCTGTATCAAATGACGCCTCTGTCCCTGAGCCACCGGCACCTAAGGTCACCTTATATGCAAATAACCTTGCAAATACCCGTGCCTTTGAGGTCAAGACCCCCGATGTGGTTATAAAGGTAAATCCCGACAGAACCGATCTTATTGAGACCAGGGAAATTGACGGAAAAAAATGTATAGTCATTGAGATAAATGATGAAGTAACCGTAAACGGTATTGTGGTGAAATAAGACACAGACAGTCCAAAAACAGTATTCAAAAAACAAGCGTCAACGAATAACCTGTAAAAAATGCAAGAAAATAAAAGCACTTCCGGGAACCAGTTTGTACCATCTTCTAATCATTAGATTTTCAGATCTAACTTTAGGGCGGCACGTTTTCTGATATCCAAAGTGCTTTTTATTTTTGTAATTTATTCTTGAAGTTATATTTCTTTTTTCTTATTTTTTTACTGATTTTTCGGCTATTATCATAATAGTCCTTGTTTTATCTGCCGAGTATCTCATATACAAATGCCACCATATCCATGGTTGAATATTTCTTCATGAGTTCTTTCATAATGGTTCCTTTTCCAGAACCGGAAAAGCCGGAAAGTACAATTAAAATTCCTTTACTCTTTTGTATCATAGTCACCCTCCGATGCATTGCCATTAAACCGGCCGGCAAGTGTCTCCGGCTGCAATGCAGACAATATTATTTTATTATTTTCAGTAAAAATCACGCTCTTGGTTCTTCTTCCCTGCGTCGCGTCGATCAAAATCTCCTGCTCTTTTCCCCGGGAGATCATACGCTTTGCCGGTGCAGAATCCGAAGAGATAATGCTGACGATCTTATCGGTGTTGACCATATTGCCAAATCCGATATTCATTAACTTTGCCATAAAATCGTTCCTATTCGATATTCTGGATCTGTTCCCTGACTTTTTCGATATCCGTTTTCAGGTTGATCCCGGTATCAGAGATTTCCAGATCATTTGCCTTGGAAAGAATCGTATTCGCTTCGCGGTTCATCTCCTGCGCAATGAAATCTAACTTGCGTCCGATGCTGCCACCAGCCTCCAAAGCATCTTTCGTTGCTTTGATATGGCTTCTCAGGCGGACAGTCTCCTCATCCACACAGATCTTATCTGCAAAAATCGTCACCTCTGTGGCAATTCTCGCGTCATCGATCTGTTTATCTTCCAACAGCTCTTTCACTTTGTTCTCAAGACGTTCTCTATAGTCCTTCATAATGATTGGAGAACGCTCCTCGATAAAATCAACATAGTTCAGCATATTGTCAAGCTTTGCACAGAGATCATTCTTCAAATACTCTCCCTCTTTGATACGGCTCTCCACAAACTGTTCTGCCGCACCGCGGAGTGCTTTCTCAAGCCCTGCCCATAGTTCATTCTCGTCTGTCTCCACCTGTTCCATCGTGAAAACATCCGGGTATCTGGATAAGGTGCTGACTTTGATATCATTGTCTAATCCAAACTTGTCTGCCATTGCAGTCAGGTGTTTTAAATATTCACCGGCCAATTCTTCGTTGTATTTCAAACAGAAATTATCTTCGGAAAAATCCTCGAATGTGATATACAGATCTACCTTGCCGCGCTCCATATATTCTTTCAGCAGATTGCGGATCGTGCTCTCAAAG
>OLOA01003184.1_pt1 | contig 13690 bp, 12 predicted proteins | sample 1672201 | NCBI WGS metagenome assembly OLOA01 (sample SAMEA3136658, study PRJEB25190) | human gut metagenome
CAATTATGCTTAATTTCAACACGGAGAACACTAATGTCATTCTTGGCAGACAGTGTGAGACTCTGTGGGGAAAAAGCTATATTGAAGATTATATTGGTGATATTAAATATCAGATATCACCGCTTTCGTTCTTTCAGGTTAATCCAAGACAGACTGAGAAGCTGTATGGAAAGGCACTTGAATACGCAGGACTTACAGGCAGTGAGACTGTGTGGGACTTGTACTGCGGAATAGGAACAATTTCTTTATTCCTTGCCAAGAATGCAAGAAAGGTATATGGCGTCGAAATTGTTCCGCAGGCCATAGAAGATGCTAAGAATAATGCGGCAATTAACGGCATTGATAATGCTGAGTTCTTTGTCGGAAAGGCTGAGGAGGTTGTACCACATTTTTATGAAGAAATGGCGCGGCTGGCAGCAGATACATCTGCAACCGAAGCACAGCGGGAGGAAGCAAGAAAGAGCATTACTCCTGATGTAGTAGTCGTTGACCCGCCAAGAAAGGGCTGTGACGAGTCGCTTCTTGACACTATTGTCAAGATGTCGCCTGAGCGTATTGTGTATGTAAGCTGCGATTCGGCTACACTTGCCCGTGACTTGGGGCTGCTTGCGGCTAAGGGCTACAGAACTGTGAAGGTGCAGCCTGTGGACCAGTTCTCGCATACAGTTCATGTAGAGACAGTGGCGCTTCTTTTGAAGTAACATCCGGCAATTGATTAGTGGTAAATATAATAGAGTAAGAGAAGAAGACATTCCAAACCAGTAATTTTTAATAGAAAAAAATTTGATGATATTCGACAGGAATCAGATGGTATCGAGTATTGGTATGCAAGAGAATTAATGAAGTTATTGGACTATGTTCAATGGAGAAATTTTGATAATGCTGTAAATAAAGCAATGCTTTCTTGTGAAAATAATGGTAATTTAAATAGGAAACCATTTTTCAAAAATTAACAGTACCATTGCGGTTGGAAATGGAGCACGTCGTGAAGTAGAAGAAAAAGACTTACAGGGTGAGATGGCTATTACTGTTGAGCATGTTGAAAATAATACGTCAGTCAGGGATATGCTGGGACAGAGAGGGATTAAGCCGGAGAATTTGCCTGCATCTGAAGATATCAAAAAATTAGAACGTAGAGTAAAGAGAGAAGAAAAGAAGTTAGCTGAGCAGTCGTGGAAATTGATAAATGAATAAATTGAGAGGTTAGGCTCAGGAAATATGCTGGATATCAGGATATGAAGATTGTAGGAGAATATTCCGATGAAAGGTATTCCGGTAAAAATGCCAGATTGTGATATGTGAAAGAAGCAGCAAATGAAGGTTGGAGTGTCAGAACTTTAGATAGAAATATCAGCACAAATATTAAATGTAAAGAGGACAGAAAAGAGATGGGATATCATCTTTTTTCTGCCTTTTAATGTTATATTCATTTTTCTGCCTTACGCTTCATTTTTCTGTATGCGATATTCATTATTATTGCAAGTACAACGCCAAGTGAAGCATAAGATATTAAATCTGTATTGGCATATGTCAGGTTAAGACTGGCCGTTCTTCCAAGAAACCTGTTACTTAGTAACATTGCTGCGCGGTTTAAAAGTACATTAAATGCGACATATTCCAGTCCGCCATATATAATAAATAGTGCCGGCAGATAAATTCTGCTTACTGATAATGGTAAAGAAAATAATATTAATAATATAAGTGATAATGCAAGCAATAAAATCATCATTACATAAAATGTTTTTGATGTAACTGTCTGGTATATTCCGGCAAGACCAGAAGTGCGATACTGCATTTCATCATATATCCCGGAAGCATAGTTATTAATAGCTTTCTGTGCAGATTCTTTGTCCAGCACAAGTGCAAGTGTAATCATATCTTTCTGTGTGTCTGAGTAGTCCTTTGATTCTGTGATACCATTATATGCAATGGCTGCCAGCGTTGTAAGTTCTTCATCTATATCAATGTTTATTTCATCAAATGTTTTGCCATCACGAAGTCCTTTGGTGAGTGCATCTGTATATTTTTTGGCAATGCTGTCTATGGCAGATGAGTTCTGAATAGCATTTTGTATATCTGAAAGCATGTTATTATATTCTGAAACCTCCATGCCGGCCTGCTCGCTTGATGGCAGAGTATCAATAACAGTGTCCATGTATCTGCCAGAGACAGCAGAAGAAAGTCCGGCGTCTTTTATTAAGTCAGATGCATAAAAAGGTGCATTTTTATTAATGTTTAAACCAGACATAGATAGTAAGAATAATATGGTTGCAACAATTAAAAGAGGTTTTCTGCTTTGCTTATAAAGCTTTGCATCATAGCGGATTCTGTAAACCTCATCAGGAGAATCGCCGGTGAAATCTATATTGTTTACAGACAGAAAATCCTTCATTTTTTGTAATTTTTCCCCATCAGCCTTTACACATCTTATTAACATACTGTCTTTTTTCTCAAAGAAAAAAAGGTTTCCGGCAGAAATACATTTTTTTATGTCTGCAGGCGACAGAAAAAGCTTTCCATCTACATATATTCCATCATTGGTAATTGTAGTTTTTCGGTTCTTCTTCGTCTGGGAATTAAAGAATGCTTTAGCTCTTTTTTCTTTAAAATTACTGGTACGGTTAGGATACAGCAGGTTTATATAGCTCAGGCAGTCCTCAAGCGTCCAGTCAGATGTATTATTATTTTCAGTACTCATGTAAGAAACCTCCTTTAATAATTCACAGGGGTAATTATAGTGTGTACAAATGTATTTTACAATATCAGAACAGATTTCGCAGAATATAAAAACAGCCACTGGAAGCTGAAATTTCCAGTGACTGTTCTAAGAGAATAAGACGGGTAACTTCCGGCTCACATCTCGTTTATTTTATTATAGAACATTCACACCAAGGTATAAGGAGTGTAAATGTGAATTATTTCATTATCTTCTGCCGCCGTCGAAGCCGCCGTTGTTCTGCCCATTCATGTCTGATGAGTTACCTCCGTTCTGGTTGTTCATGTCAGGTGCGTTGCCACCATTCTGACCGCCCATGCCGCCCATGTTGCCACCGCCGAAGCCGCCAGTGCTTGAAGCTCCCATTGTTCCTGATTCCTGAGTCCAGTCTGCAATAGAGTCTGAATCCCGGTAAAGTGTGTAGCTTGTGCCGGTTGTAAGAGTGTCAGAGCATATCCAGCCGTTGCTGAATGTACTGTCAACAGTGAAGCTTATCACTTCATTGCCAGAAGCATCTTTAAGTGAATAGCTTCCAGAGCTGAATGATACGGAACTTAATACATAAGCATTAACAGAGTTTATAGGTGTTTCGCATACACCACCGAGTGCAACGCATGTTCCACCAGTTATTGTTACGGTACCATCTACATCAATTGATCCTGACACATTTCCAGATGAACTGCCACCTTTGACTAATACCATTCCACCAGTCTGTAAATAGTTTCCGTTAGAGTCAATACCATCAGTATCACCAGATGCAGTTGTGACGTCTATATATCCGCCTGTTACATTGACAATTGGGGAAGTCTTTCCATCGCCTGTGCAGGCATTGATGCCGTCATCAGTAGCATAAACATATACTTTGCCACCATTTAAGTTGATAGTTATGGCTTCAAGTCCTTCGTATGAAGTTATTATATTAATATAACCGTCATTGGCATCAAGCTGCTTGTCAGCGTGCATGCCATCATCACCTGAAGAAATTGTAATTGTACCACCATTGATAACAATAGTTCCTTTGCCGTTCTCGCCGGTTTCAAGTACGCCTGAATCAGAGTTTGCATGGATACCGTCATCTGTTGAGTTTATGTTAATCGTAAAGCCTGAAATATTTATTTCGCTGTCAGCCTTAATACCCTTAGTTGAGTAGGACTGTCCAGAAGAATTACCGGATTCATTAAAGTCACCAGGCATTCCTGGACGGTCGCCGCCGGCCTTATTACCACCCATGCCGCCACCGGAGCTGCCATTCATGTCAGGTGCGTTACCGTTACTCATGTCGGGAGCATTACCACCGTTCATATCAGGAGGAGTGCCGCCACCCATGTTGCCGCCTGGTGCATTGCTGATAGTGTCAGAGGCTGCCACATAAGAAACAGTATTGGCGGAAGCAGTTTTATTAGTAGAGCTGTTTGAACCGGAAGAACTGCCAGATGTTGTAACTTCTTCACTATATTCAGAGTAAGTATCTGTATAGATGTTTAAGTTACCGTCACCTGATATATCTACCACGTAGGCTGCGTCTATACCATCACAGGCTGCATATACATCAATGTTACCGCCAGTGATTGTAACGATTCCCTTCTGATTGCCCTTGTTAGAAATACTGCTGTTAGAAGTCTTGATGCCATCACCTTTAGCGGAGATTGCAATTATATTTCCAGATTCAATATCAACGGCATCGTTGCCTTTGACTGCGTTGTTCACAGCAGTAACTTTAACAATCACATTTTTAATAGAAAGGTCATCCTTGCTCTGGATACCATTATTGTAATTAGCTGTTACAACTAAGACTCCTTTGCCGACGAGTTTTAAATCGCATGTTGCATAGATTGCTGCGTTACCGGCGTCATCAGAAGAATCTTCTGTAGCTTCGGTACGATTGTCAATTACTTCGTTAAATGAGTTCTCTTCTGATTTAATCTTGACTTCGGAAGCATTTTTAACGTATATAGGTGAACCACTTGAGCATGTGATAGATGTTCCGTTCAATACGATAGTAACCTCGTCCTCATCACCTGCGTCAACGATAAGCTGTCCTTCTGATAAAAGACCGGCTACTGTATATTCACCAGCCTTTGTGATTGTGTATACAGAACCTGACTGTGTAACTCCATCTGATGTATCAGATGTCACAGTGAAATCACCTGTAATAGAGACTCTGTAATTCTCAGCATCATCTGCGTGTGTTACATCTGTGTCTTCTTTAGTAATGCCTGAAGTGATGGTAGTCTCACCGCCGGATGCAGTAGTAGTTGAAGTTGAATTTCTGGCACAGCCAGCAGTCATAAGACACATAGTAAGAATAACTGCGGCTACGCAATTCCTTTTGACTTTATTTAATTTAATCATAGTCATCTCTCCATTTCTTTAGTGTATGTTAATTGATTGTCTATAGTTTATTGGAGAAATTTGACTAAAATATGGTATGAGTGCGAATATTCTGTGTCCTGATTAATCATGTGGAATATCGTTAAATCTGCCGTCAAGCTCTTCGGTTTTTACCACATTTATAAATGCGTGCTTGTCAATTGAGCGAATCAATGTGATAAGCTCACGTTTCGCTTCGGAGTTGATTACTGAATATATGAGCGTGCGCTCTTTTTCCTCGTAGCAGCCGATTCCCTTGAAAAGCGTGGCGTCGTGGTTGGTTGTATTCTTGATTGCGTGATAGATTTCTTCGGATTTGTCAGAAATGATGAATAATGTCATCTTCTGGTAGCGTTTGTACATGAACTGGATTACCTGAGTGCTACAGAACTGGTATATTATTGAGTAGAGCGCGATTGACCAGCCAAACAGTCCGCCTGCGATGAGCAGAATCACAACATTACCAAGAAGAATATAGTTCCATGCGTCTATTCCTTTAATATGAGAAAAATAAATGCTTATGAAATCAGTTCCACCTGTGGTAGTGCCGACATTGAGGCACAGGCTTATTGCAAATCCGTTGATAATTCCGCCAAAAACGCTTATAAGCAGGATATCTTCTGTAAAAATGTATGGAGGAAGGATATCAACAAGCACACTGGAAAGTATAATTACCACGATTGAGTAGATGGTAAACTTCTTGCCGATGTAGCGGTAGGCAATGTAAGCTGGGAAAATGTTAAGTGCCACATTGAATATTGTAAATGGGATGCTGATATAAAAAAAACGTAGTCCGATTGCCTGAAATAACAGGGAGACTCCTGAAAAGCCTCCTGGCAGCAGGTCTGCGACTTTGGCAAAGCATCTTAAATTCCATGCGTACAGCACGGAAGCAATTATAACTATAATAAATCTGAATACCTGATAAAACTTAGGATATTTAACTTCTAAAGATTTGAACATATATTAGCCTCCATATTTTGTGTTAAATATAATAAGCAATTAATAATTATTTGTGTGAGTTGTCGTAGGCAGCCTGAATATCGGCGGGGAGCTTGTCTGGAAGCATTGAATGTATTCCGTCCTCGTTGCCGTCCTTGATAGCCTGCTCGTAATAGAAACACTTGAAAGTAAGCATATCAAGAGTTTCCTGCATTTTTTCAATCTCTTTTTCAACAGCGGCTTTCTGTCTCTCAAAAAGCTGTTTTCTGAGTTCGTAAGTTCTGCTGCCTTCCTGACACCATTCCATAAACTGCTTGATGTCGCGGATTTCAAGACCTGATTTTTTGAGACATTCAATAAGCTTAAGAGCAGCAATTTCTGTGTCAGAGAACTGTCTTATTCCAGAGGCACGCTGCATAAAAGGGAATAATCCTTCTTTATCATAATATCTTAATGTTGAAACGGGAAGATTAAACATTTCTGAAACCTGTCCTATTGTGTACATAACACACCTGCTTTCTGTAAGCCTTGCTTATCTGATATTAGTTTTTTACAAATGTGATAATAAAATTCACAAAATGTTCACTATTACTGGGTTGACCTAAAGTTAGGTTTAACTCTTATGCTTAAATAGTAGCACAGAGAGACTTAAAATACAATTTAAAGTTGGTTTAAAGTGAATATGATAGTGTTTTTAACAAAGAGGTGATCATATGTATGTAGTGCTAATGTATTTTTGCATTACTTTTTTTGGATTGATACTTATTATGATGGCAGTGGAAGGATGACATATTTTATGGAGGATAAATGTATGGAATGGAGACAGGAAAAATATATGCCGGTATTTATGTATATTTTTCTTAATAAAATAGAGGATACCGAAGAAGTGAGATGGACAGAGAAAGAGAAAAGTGAGGGGCATAAGACATACAAAAAGTTGTTAGAGCTGGCAGATGGAGATTCTTCAGATGTAATTAAAAAATGTCTCAGGATAATTAAAGAAACAAGGCATATTGTAGAGTATGAGCTTTGGAACAAGATTGTATATTTTATGACTGATTATATTAATGGTGAGACTGTGTGGGGATAAGTGAAAAGTTGTCTGATAATTTTATAATATTTGAAAAGAAAAAGAATATACTTGTAATGTCTGATGGCATGTGATAGAATGTCATTGGATACAAGTAGTGCATTCAAGCAATCTACGAAAACCCCACGAGTTAGGGCTCGTGGGGTTTTCTATTCCGTTCTGGCAGGGTGGCTTAGTCCCCAGGCTGGCTACCGTCTGTTATCTCTGTCCAGCCATTTGCAGATATAGTAAGAAGCTATATTTGCCAAGATAGAGATAATCAAGGACACTAGTGCATCCAAGCAATCCACCTCCTTTCTCTACCAGGTATGGGAGGGGTAGCACTAGGAATTATATCATAACAATATATAATAAACAAGTATATAAAAAATACGAATAATAACTATTGCTATGATTTATGATTTTATAACCAACATGTATTTTACAGGAATGACACATGGGGGTATGATATATTTATCAAGGGCAAAGGAGCCGGAAGTCTTTAGGGGATTCTGGCTCTTTTTTTGCATTAGCAAGTATTTTAAGGAGGAAATATATATGGAATACGAGATTTCTGATCGTTTATCAGGTGTTCATGGTTCGATGATAAGAGAACTTTTTAAGTTAGGAGCAAGCAAGGATATTATATCTTTTGGTGGTGGCAATCCGTCAGCAGAGACATTCCCATGCAGGGAAATAGAAGAGATAGCAGCAAAGGGACTTGGCGAGAATCCGGTTTCTTTATTACAGTATGGACTGAGTGAAGGTTATACACCCCTGCGTGATACTATGAAGAAATATCTTGAGAAGAAGGAAGGCTTTGATTTTGAGAATAATGAGCTTTTCATAGTGTCAGGCGGACAGCAGTGTGCGGACCTTACAACTAAGGCACTTGTTAATGAAGGAGACGTTGTGCTTACTGAAGAGCCTGCATTTGTAGGCTGCCTTAATACATTCCGTTCTTACGGTGCGAAGCTTGTAGGAATCCCAATGGAGCAGGACGGAATGAATATAAATGCGCTTGAGGAGGCTTTAAAGGCTAATCCTGATGCAAAGCTTTTATACACAATTCCATCTTTCCAGAATCCTACAGGAATTACAACTTCTCTTGAGAAGAGAAAAAAAGTATATGAGCTTTGCTGCAAATATGATATCGCAATATTAGAGGACAATCCTTACGGTGAATTAAGATTTGCAGGTGAAAATGTGCCAACTATCAAGTCGATGGATACAGAGGGCAGGGTTATATATGCAGGAAGCTTCTCAAAGGTAATGGCACCTGCATTCCGTCTTGGTTTTCTTGTGTTCAACAAGTCGCTCACAGGACCGCTTACAGTTGCAAAGCAGTGCACAGATGTACATTCAACTGTACTTTTCCAGTACATTTGTAATGAATATATTAATAACTATGATTTTGACAAGCATCTTGAGGATTCAAGAAAGGTGTATGAGCACAAATGTAATCTCATGATGGAGTGCATGAAGAAGGAATTCCATCCTTCAGTAACCTTCGGTCACCCTGAGGGCGGACTTTTCGTAATGGCATTCCTGCCAGAGGGAATGGATTCTGCACCATTTGTAAGGGAGGCTATTAACAGAGGTGTTCTCTCAGTTCCGGGAGCAGCGTTCTTAGCAGATGAGAGCCAGAAGTCTAATGGATTCAGACTTAATTATTCGACACCTTCTGATGAGCAGATTGTTAAGGGAATCGAAATTCTTGGAAAACTTACATATGAGTGGATTAAGTAGGAGGAGTGAAAGGTTATGAAGATAGCAGCATTCAGCGTTCGTCAAGATGAAAAACAGTATTTTGATACATTTGCAAATGTATACAAGGTGGAATTACAGATTAATAGGAGCGGATTTACAGCAGATGATATAGAAAGTGTCAAAGGCTGTGAGGCTATGTCGGTGTGCGATGGCATGTGTGACTTGTCGGCACCTGTTCTTGAAAAGCTTGCAGCAGAGGGTGTAAAGTACATCGGTTTCAGGACAATCGGATATAACAGTGTTGACCTTGAGGCAGCAAAGCGCCTTGGAATCCGTGTTGCACACAGCGGATATTCGCCATATTCAGTTGCCAATTATACAGTAATGCTTATGCTTATGTGTATCCGCAAGGCTTTGTATGTAATGATGCGTTCACACACAGCAGATTATTCACTTGGTCCTATATGTGGACGTGAAATGCAGAATATGACAGTAGGTATTATCGGAACAGGAAGAATTGGAAAGGCAGTAATTAAGAATCTTTCAGGATTTGGATGTAAGATTATTGCGTATGACCCATATCCTGCAAAAGACCTTGAAAATGTTGAGTATGTAACTCTTGATGAATTGTATGCCAGAGCAGATATTATCTCGCTTCATACTTTCTTAAGCGATGAGACATATCATATGATTAATAAGGATTCAATTGCAAAGATGAAGGATGGTGTTATCCTTATAAATGCGGCAAGGGGCGCGCTTGTTGATACAAAGGATCTGATTGAGGCCGTTGAGAGTGGCAAGATTGGTTCAGTTGGAACTGACTGCTGTGAGGGTGAGGATGAATTTATCCGTACAGACCGTAAGTATGATGACCTTGTTGTTAATCACGATTACATCATACTTAAGTCTTTCCAGAATACTATTGTCACACCTCATGTTGCATTTTTCACAGATCAGGCTGTGTCTGACATGGTTGAGTCTTCAGTTAAGAGTGTTGTGCAGTTTGCAGCCGGTGAAGACACACCATTAGAGGTGCATTAATTATTCAAATTTTTGAAATATTCTTCAAGCTGGTGCTCGAAGATTCGCTGATTTTCTGAGCAGAATGAGCCAAGCGGCTGATAATAAATACTTCTGAAATGTGGACAGTCATCTATATGCAGCAGGCTTATGTTTTCAGGAAGGCTGCTGCTTGTCCATGTTACAGAGGCAACAAATGATACTCCAAGACCGAGACTTATGAGTTTGCCCTGTAATATGTAATCATTGCATGAGTAGGCTATCTGAGGAGTTTTCTTACATTTGCTGAATATTGAATTGAACACTCCGGCATAAGATGGAGTATCTGCAAGGTCAATGAATTTCTCGTCCATCATCTGTTCTACTGATATGTGTCCGGTATGGGCAAGTGGATGTGATGATGAAACGGCAAGGCAGATTTCTTCTGTCATAAGAAGATGTGCATTGTCTGGAATATCATAAGCTGATGAGACAGAGTCAATCAGCAGGTCACACCCTTTTGGTTCAGAAGATATTGAAAAGCTGACATGAGGGTGTTCATGGATAAAATCTTTAAGTACATTGCTGACAAGAACTGCACTTGAGCGGAGACAGAGCCTTATTTCGCCTGCATCGCCAAGACTTTCACTGACAGCACGCGCAGCATCTTCTGAAAGAGCCAGTATTCTGTCTGCATATTCAAGCAGAATTTCTCCCTGACGGGTACATTCGAGCCCTTTTTTATTACGGATAAAAAGCTGTGCGCCAAATTCTTCTTCAAGCTTGTGGATTGTCTTGCTTAATGCCGGCTGTGCTATGCACAGTTCACTGGCAGCACGGGTCATATTCTTGTGTCTGGCGGCAGCCTGAAACTGCCTGAGCTGATATAATTCCATGTTCGCACCTCTCTTGTATGTAGTATTTTATAAAAATTACAATTAACATAATATAGAAATCAGGATATTTACGATTATGATAACACAAATATTATTAACGCAGACATTTATAATGTTTATTCTTATGATTCTGGGACTGATTCTGTCTAAAACAGGTCTGCTTACAGAACATGGCAGTAAGGATATGGCCAATATTCTGCTGTATGCGGTTATTCCGTGTGTAATTATAAGAAGCTATATAACAGATTTCACGATGGAGAAGCTGTATGGACTTCTTATGTCGGCCGTACTGGCTGTAGCTGCATTTGCAGTGGCGATAGTTGTATCATATATAATATACGGCATGCGAAAGCCGATAGACAACTTTGGAACTGCTTTCTGTAACGCAGGATTTATCGGAATTCCACTTGTAACTGCGGTATTTGGAAATGAAGCGGCATTCTATGTTGCATCATTTGCAAGTATACTTAATCTGTTGCAGTGGACATACGGAATTGTGATAATAACCCGCCGCAAGGATATGATAAATATAAAAAAGGTATTCGTCAATCCTGTGACAATATCGCTTGTTATAGGACTGTTTCTTTTTGTTACGGGAATTAAACTGCCAAGTGTAATAAACAGCACGATGGCTGGAGTTGCGGCACTTAATACACCTGCAGCCATGATAGTACTGGGATATTATCTGTCATGTGTCAGGATCCGTGACTTACTGCTTAATCCGTCCCTGTATCTGGCATCGTTTGTCAGGCTTATAATAATTCCGCTGCTTACACTGCTTGTGCTTTATATTATACCGGCGGGACACGGTCAGATTGGAATGATTACACTGATTGCTGCGGCAACACCGGTTGGAACGAGTACGGCAATATTTGCACAGAAATTCGGGCAGGATTATGAGCGGGCAGTATGTATGGTCTGCCTGTCAACGCTGTTTTCAATTATTACAATGCCGGTTGTGATGTATCTGGCACAGATGTGGATTATGTAGTTTAACTATTATTTCTGGTTATGGTTTTATAACCAACATGTATTTTACAGGAATGACACAATGGTATATTATACAGACATCAAAGGCAAAGGAGCCATGACCCGGAAGGGGTAATGGTTTCTTTGCCTTTTTTGCGTATAAGATATCTTTGCAGGAAAATGTATGGCGAATACGGCTATTCATAATATGAGGAAGAAAGGAACTAAAGCTATGGGAAATAACGGAATTGAATTGGAAAGAGATGGCTTTAAGAGCCGTACAGGTTTTATTCTTGCCTGTATCGGTTCGGCAGTAGGAATGGGAAATATATGGCGTTTTCCATATATGGTATCTGCATGGGGTGGTATGACATTTTTAATACCTTATGTATTATTTGTAATATTGATAGGTTCAACAGGTGTTATCGAGGAGATGGCACTTGGCCGTGCGACTAAGGGCGGACCTATTAAAGCATTTGGCGACTGTATGCAGATGCGTACAGGAAAGAGAAAAGCAGGTGAGGCAATTGGTTTTATTCCTGTGCTTGGCTCACTGGCTCTGGCAATGGGCTATACTGTAGTTGTTGGCTGGATATTCAAATATACTTATCTTGCATTTTCTGGAAAGCTTTCAGCAATGGGCAATGATATGTCAGCTATTGGTGGTATGTTTGGAAGTACAGCAAGCTCATTTGGCAATAATATGTGGCTTATAATCGCGATGGTTGTAACTGCTGTTATTATGGCACTTGGTATTGCAGGCGGAATTGAGAAAGCAAACAAGGTAATGATGCCTTTGCTTTTCATCATGTTTGTAGGACTTGGAATATATATCTTCACACTTCCTGGTTCAAGTGCAGGTTATAAATACATTTTTACTCTTAATCCTAAGGGACTTTTTGATATAAAGCTCTGGATATATGCATTTGGTCAGGCGTTCTTTTCACTGTCTATCGCAGGTAACGGAACTGTTATCTATGGTTCATATCTTAGTGATAAGGAAAATGTTGTTTCTTCTGCAAGAAATGTTGCAGTATTTGATACTATTGCTGCTTTATTAGCTGCATTTGTTATTATTCCGGGTATGGCAGCAGGCGGTGCCGAGTTATCTTCAGGTGGTCCCGGACTTATGTTTATATATCTTGTAAATGTATTTAATGGTATGCCGGGTGGCAAGATTGTAGGAATTGTATTCTATGTATGTGTTCTGTTTGCCGGCATGAGCTCACTTGTTAATCTGTATGAAGCTCCGGTTGCAACTATTCAGGAGAAGCTTAAGCTTAACCGTGTTGCATCTGTTGGAATTATCGCAGTGGCTGGCTGTGTTGTGTCACTTGTAATACAGGGTATTGTATCAGGCTGGATGGACGCAGTATCTATCTACATCTGCCCACTTGGCGCAATGCTTGCAGCAATTATGTTCTTCTGGGTTGCAGGAAAGAAGTTTGCTGTTGATGCTGTTAATGCAGGTGCAGATAAGCCTATTGGAAAGTGGTTTGTACCACTTGGCAAATATGTTCTTGTTCCACTTTCACTTGTTGCACTTATTGCAGGTGCTTTACTTGGTGGAATTGGCTGATGGAGGATTGGACTGGTTGATTGAGACTGGCGGATTGCTTTGCAATCCGCCTTTTTTGCGTGGTGGAGAGCGGGAGCGTGGCGGAATGGACCTTGAGGCGGAGGGGAGGCAGGAGAAAGTCCAAAAGGAGCGAGAAATAGCGGAGGATTGGACCTTGAGGCGGAAGGGAGGCAGGAGGAAGTCCAAAAGGAGCGAGCAAGAGTGGCAGAATGGACTTTGAAGTGGAGGGGAGATGCGAGGAAGTCCAAAAGGAGTGAGAAAGAGCGGAGGATTGGACTTTGAAGTGGAGAGGAGATGCGAGGAAGTCCAAAAGGAGCGAGCAAGAGTGGCAGATTGGACTTTGAAGCGGAGGGGAGGCAGGAGAAAGTCCAAAAGGAGCGAGCAAGTGAAGTGGTAATCTAAAAGTAGACACCAACCCAATTATTGTAGACATTATTTAT
>OLOA01003186.1_pt1 | contig 13686 bp, 10 predicted proteins | sample 1672201 | NCBI WGS metagenome assembly OLOA01 (sample SAMEA3136658, study PRJEB25190) | human gut metagenome
TATACAGGGTCAGGGGGTCACCGTATTTCTTCATCAGGGCCTCCAGCCCCGCGTCATCGCCGCTCAGATATTGGCGGTACAAAGCCTCGTCGCAGGTCATAGCGTTCACTTCCTTTTTGCGGATGCTAAAATGCAGAGGGGTATCCGTCAGGTGCTTGTCCTGTCGGGATCGCGGCGCTGTTCCTGAAAGCGCGGGTCGGACGGCTTTTCCGCGTTTTCCGGGATCGCCCATGAGCGCCCGAACCGGGACGCGCCGGGGATCCGCCCCTCGGCGCAATATTGGTTGACCCGCCGCTCTGACACACCCCAACGGTAGGATGCCTCCCGAATGGAGATATAGCCCTTGATCCCGTTCATACCGCACCTCCGCATGGATAATACTCAACACAATACATTATGTACGAATATCCGAATAAAAGTAAGCCCACACGGACGACTTTGCACGAAGTTTTTTCGGGGTTGTCAAATTCATCTGCGATCAATAATCGGGAGACGGTGTTGCATATCCGTCCGGCAGTATCCGAAACAGAGGATATATTTGCAGATTTTTCTCCATGATCAGGGCTGTGTCATATTTGAGTGAAGTCAATTCATGCAGTTTTGTTCAGCCTGTACATATCCTGCATTTGGTGGTCACTCTCGGCTGTTTTCGCGGCAGGAAGAAAAAGCAACGGTCGATTTGCTTTCAAGCCGCTTGGACGGTTCATTGCTTCGCCCCCGTTTCACATTTCTCTTTTTGGCGAGGCAGATAGGAGCATTTCCGTTCCCCCTTCGCCTTTCGTATGACCAGGTTCTATGCGGCTTATATGTGGCGATGTATCAGTCAACCTTTTTATTATTCATATACCTTTTTATTTTAACTGCGGACGGGTTCAAACCGCCATTGTCGAATAATCCACCGCATCGGCAATACCGAAAAAATGCTTCCGCAGCAGCGTTGAAAACAGCATAAAAGAAAGACTCGTCATTCTCCGGTATCTCATGTTTTTCCTGAAACTCGTCATATGCCTCATATACAGAAACATCCGGTTTTCTGGTCGGCTGTGACTCCTGTGTTGGTACCTGCTTTTTAGCCTTAGAAGCAGACTCTTTCACTTCGTCCTCATCCTCTTCCCATCTAGGATAATCCTTCATGGACTGATAGGTTCTCTCAAGCATATTTACCACATCATGGATGTTCTGCGTGGTCGGGTCATTCATGGCAAGTCTGATAAACACACGTATTTCATCCTTAAAAGATAGTTTTCCACGCTTTTCCATCTGGCTCTCCGCAAAGGTGCGTTCCTCTCTGGTCTTATCCGGATTGTAGAAGCTGTCACGAACAGAGTGCGTCAAGCTCCGGCTCCTGCACTGTTCTCCAAAATACTCCGACATTTCCACCAGTTCCTTCGGACCTCTCCGAAAGGAAGAACCATCCTTCTGGTTACAGTTATTTACCAGAAAATGCACGTGAACATGCTCCGTATCCACATGAACCGCAACCAATACCTCAAATCCCTTTTTCCAGAAGAACTTATGAGCGAAGTCCTCCGCTATCTTGTAAGCATCTTCATAAGTCAGTTTATCATTGTCCTCCGGATGAAAGGATATGGACAGCTTCTGTGCAAGAAGATCCCGCGGGAAGAACCGACTATACTTCTTCTGATGCATTTTCCTTGTCATAAGGACACTGTTTGCAAAGTTATCCCGATTGCAGCCAAAGGCATTATATAACTCCGACTTTGTCTTGATAACACCGGAACTTAGCTGTTCCTTCTTCTTCCCCAGAATATAATCTGCAGCACTGTGAAGCTGTGCTGCAGACTTGCATGGAGCATATTTTACATTGACATTTCCATATACTGCCATCTAACTCACCACCTTTTCATATAGTTTTAATACTGAGTCTTCATCTTTTTCCCCTTTTTCAGTTTGTATTTCTTTTCATCTTTGGCAAAGATTTTTGTCTGATTCGGAACTTCCATTTTCAGCAATTTCACCCGGACAAATAATTTTTTGGGTATTTCTTAAGAAAAGAATTGTAAAGTACATGTAAAGTGTTCTATAATGGATGGCGTACGTATTAAAAAGATGTCGGGGTCAAAAGCCCCCGACTATGATACCTACGGATTGTTACGCACTACGTGCTCCCACAATCCTACCCAACATTCGCATATCGTGGTGCTTACGCCCCACTTTTATGCTCATATTGGGGCGGGTCACAAGGTCATTCTACCACTAGTGTGCGAGCACACATGGTGTCAGACCTTTTGACCCTGGTATCATTAAAAATAACGTAACACGTCAACTTAATAACTTAAGAAAAAGGAAAAAAGAAAATGGGAATTACAATGATTTTGTCATTGCTCAGCGGAGTTGCCCTCTTCCTCTACGGAATGGCACTGATGGGGGACAGTCTTAAGAAAGTTGCCGGTAATAAACTGGAGCTGATCTTATATAAATTAACGAACTCCCCGATCAAAGGATTGCTGCTGGGTACAGTTGTAACTGCAATCATCCAGTCTTCATCAGCAACGACTGTCATGGTTGTCGGCTTCGTCAACTCCGGTATGATGAAAGTTGCTCAGGCGATCGGTATTATTATGGGAGCCAACATCGGTACAAGTATCACCGGATGGATCTTATGTCTGTCCTACATTGATGGCTCCAGCGGCATCGCCCAGCTTCTGTCCACTGCGACAATTTCAGCCATCGTTGCGATCATCGGTATCATCTTACGTACATTCGTGAAGAAAAAGCCCTATACAGATGTGGGAGATATCATGCTTGGATTCGCCATTCTCATGGTTGGTATGCAGACAATGAGCGGTGCGGTTTCTCCATTAAAAGAGAATCCTCACTTTGTCAGTCTTCTGACTATGTTCAAGAATCCATTTATGGGTATTCTGGTCGGTATCGCATTTACCGCAGTCCTTCAGAGTGCATCTGCTTCTGTCGGTATCCTGCAGGCACTGTCGATCACTGGTTCGATTACTTTTGCAGCAGCTCTTCCGATCACCATGGGAATCGGTGTCGGTGCAGCCTGTCCTGTTCTGCTCTCTTCCATCGGAACGAACAAGAATGGAAAACGTACAGCACTGATCTATCTGCTGAATGATTTATTCGGAATGATCTTCTGGTCAATCGTATTTTATTCGATCAATGCAGTGGTTCACTTTACTTTTATGGATGAAGTTATGACTCCATTCCGTACTGCACTTTTGAACTCTGTATTCAGGATTCTGACGATTCTCGTACTTGCACCTTTCATCAGCAAGATTGAGAAGCTCGTCTTTATTCTGATCAAAGACACTGAAGAGGACAATGAAGAGCAGGCAGATTTTGATCTTCTTGAAGAACGTTTCCTGAACTATCCGCCACTGGCGATCAGCCAGAGTCAGCTTGCAGTCAATGGAATGGCAAAGAATGCACGGAAAAATATCATGCGGGCTTTTGCACTGCTCTCTGATTTTTCCGACAGCAAGTTTAATAAAATTCAGGAAAAAGAAAATCTCATTGATAAATACGAAGATAAACTCGGAACTTATCTGATGCAGTTAAGTATGCATGATCTGACACCGGATCAGGCAAAGCAGACATCCAAGTTCCTGCATACGATCAGTGACTTTGAGCGTCTCGGCGACCATGCAGTGAACATTTCCAAGGTAGCACAGGAACTTCATGAGAAATCACGTACTTTCTCTGAAGCCGCCAAATATGAACTGGATGTTCTTGAACAGGCTCTCGTTGAGATCACAGATCTCACTGTCAACTCTTTTGTAGATGAAGATCTTAACACCGCTGCCACAGTAGAGCCGCTGCGTGAGCTGATCGGCATTCTCTGCAATGACCTGAAAATGCGTCATATTAAAAGACTTCGGAATGGTCAGTGCGACCTGAATACCGGATTCGCATTTAATGACCTGCTGACCAACTATGAACGAATCGCAGCCCATTGTTCCAATATAGCAGTTGCCATTCTGGAACTGGATTCTTCAAACTTTGATATGCATGAGTATACAAAGAGCGTCCGTAAGCTAAAAGATGACCGTTACCTTTCTGCTTTTGAAAAGTATGAAGAGAAATACGATATCAATGGCTACAGGCCAAAAGAAGAAACTGAAAAAAGGATTATAGAACCGAAAGAGAAATAGAATCAAAAATAATCATAAAAGGCAACCGGCCCTGGAAATGATATATACCCTCTTTACTGGACAACCAGTAAGGAGGGTATTTTTATGTGCAATATTTTATGTGCAATATTTTTATGTACAATATCGAAATGTCTTATCTGTCAGAATCCTTGCAAAGATCAGCCCCAGTGGTAATGCCGCAACGATCAGTATCGCGGATGCAAACCAGGACGCAGATGCAGACAATGACATCATTCCCAGATTATAAAATCCCCGATATAAATAAAGTCCGGGTACCATGATTACGATTGACGGCACTGTCACAGAGATTCTCGGATATCCAACCCTGCTTTTGATCAGAGAAGCCAGCAGACCTGCAGCCAAAGCCCCCATGAATGCCGCTGCTGCCGGTGGACATGCCGTAAGATCCACCAGCTCCAGCCTGAACGTATTTGCAACTGCTCCGATCCCTGCTGCAACCGCAGCCAGACGAACCGGACTGTTAAACATAACAGAGAAACCAAACACTCCACAGAAACTCGCCAGAAGCCGAAACAGAATCCACGCTCCCAGTGGCAATGACATTTTTTCAAAATCAACCGGCTGTAAATGAAGGATCAGTGCCATGATCCAGGCTGACATTGTTGCCACAAGAACAACGATCAAGGCGTAAGTAAACCGTTCGACCCCGGAACGCATATCCAGCTTCGCAAGGTCTATCCCGCTTGTAATAAAAGGAAAACCCGGTATAATAAAAAGCATGGCACAAATGTATCCTGCCTCATGCTGCACTGATACCCCCCATGCTACTTCAGCGATTTTCAGAAATCCTGCATATACAAGACATGCCAGTGCTACTGAAGATACAATTCCCAAAAAGAGTGTAAAATGATGCTTTGTCAACTTGCACCTGAGAAAATTTCCAAGCCCCGCTCCGGAAAAAGCACAGAACATTTCGATTGGTCCTCCTCCAAGCAGAAACGTAAATCCCCCACATGCCAACGCTGCTGCGAACCCCAGTGCCACAGGAGAATAAAGGCCATGAATCCGCTCGATCTCATCCAATAACTGATGTAACTGTTCCCCTGACATACTGCATCCTTCTTTTTCAAACTCACGTATAAAATGTTCCAGGCGATTCAGTTTTGACGTATTAACGCCTGTGTTTGTCAGACATAATGACTGCGTAAATCCCTGTTCTCCGTCAAAACAGGTATATTCGATCGACATCAGACCTATATCTGCAGTGCAAGTGATCCCCATGACTTCTGATAATGTATTCATAGAACTTCTCACTCTCCACGCTCCCGTACCACAGGAAAGAAGCATGATACCGACCCGCCCGACAATGGATGCCTTTTCCGTCAGGCTTGCTTCTGTAACCGGCCGTTCTTCTCCGCCTGCATCCGTATATTCATGCCAGAGAATATCCATATGATTTTTTATAATTCTTTCTGTCCCCATTTTTTCACTCCCCTGCTCCTATTCCAGATCCAGGCCAGCACTTCCGGTTCTTTTCAGTAACTTTTCCCTGCAGGTCAGGACAATTCCATCAATTTCGTGCAGATGATGAAGCATCTTTTTCTCAAATTCATGAATCGGAAGCAGGATTCCGATCTCATCAAATTCTTTTTTCTGCCTCACTCCGGTTTCCTGTCCATAATAAACGATAGCCCGTGGTGCCTCCATCTGAATTTCATGAAATGTATCCCAGACCATTGCATAAGCCTGTGCCTCTGTCAGCCCCAGACTGCATGTATCCGGCAGTGCATAAAGAGCCAGTACTCCTCTTTGTCTGTTCTCTTTCGTTTCCTCTATCTGCATCCCTTCCGTATAGGAACGGATCAGATCATATCCATCTGCCAGATATACTTTTGAACGGGGTGCACACTCATGTAACTGATAAGTATTTCTGAACTTCTCGTACTCTCTCCCTGAAACCGCCTGCTCTTTTCCTGGAAGCAGATTTCCATCAACATCTGTCAATAAGACCGGATTTTCTCCTGCTTTTCCGTGAAATTTCTTAGGGATCAAATATGCTTCCCTCAGCAGATCAAACATACTTCTTCCACACAATTCCAGCAACAATGCACTGATATCTCCATTCTTGTATGCCTGAAATAAAACTTCGGTAAAATGCTCTGCCTGATTTTTTTCAAAAATCTGTTCATCTTCCAAATGTTCATAAACCACTTCTCTTAACTGCTCACAGGAAGCCGGAGATGCCACTATTTTTGAAAAAATCGCCTCAACAGCTTCTTCTCTGGGTAAAACTGTATGCATCATAATTGCTTTCCTTCTTTCTTTTTTGTTCTAGTTTCAGTATAGAAAGCACTCTTATCAAAGTCAAACTGACAGCCACAGTTTTTTCTACATGGTCATTATGTAATTTTTATATAATTCCATTTTCTTTTAACAACATTTTTTTCAGTGTCTCCGCTGCAACTCCCGGCGGGAAATTATGGTTTTCCACAAGACAGATTTCCCGGGCAGGTATTTTTTCTTCCATCCGGATCTCCTGGATCTGATTCGATTTCAAAAGATCTTTCACATATAAATCCGGAAGGAATCCAATCCCAAGTCCATTCAAGATCAACGGAAGAATCAGATCCATCGTTTCTACTTCAATATCCGGCTCCAATACAACATCATGCTCCAAAAAGAATTTTGAATAAAAAGAATATGTGGTACTTTTCTTTCCAAGACAGATCAACGGTTCATTCCTGATATCTTCCAGTCTTTTTATCTTCGTGTTCTGCACCGTTGCCTGACTTCCTACAAGAATCTCCCGAAACTCCATTAAGACTGCGGATCTCAGCGGTTTTTTTACTGTAAGCGGAGTCGTGACAACCGCCAGATCAACCGCCCCTTCTTTCACTGCCTGAACCGCCTGCGGTGTGGAATGATTTAACAGTCGGATCCTGATCCCCGGATAATTTTTATGAAATTTTTCGAGAACCGGAAGTAACAGCAGATGTAAGGCGATCTCACTTGCACTGATCGTAATATATCCCTGATCCATCCTCTGTTCATTCATCAGTTCAACTTCTGCCATATGCAGATGCTGATATGCCACAGACACATGCTGATACAATTTTCTTCCTTCCTGTGTCAACTGCACTCCTCTGTTCGACCTGACAAAGAGCTTACACCCCAACTGATTTTCCAGATTATTTATAAACCTGGTAATATTGGGCTGGTTACTCATCAATATTTTTGCTGCTTTTGAAAAGCTCTGATAGGTTGCAACATAATAGAAAATCCGATAATAATCATAAGTAATCTCCATACTTCCTCCATGTATTAAATACATGTCTGCTATAGCAAATATGTATTTTTCTCATTTTTATACTCATTATATACTGTATGAAGGAAAAATCAAATTTCGTTCCATTTTATTTTCATATTTCAATACAGAAAGGCTACAGATATGATCAAGAAAAATATTAAATTCATCACTACCGGACAGTTTGTCACTTTCTACAATACCTGCAAAGGGTTTTCCTCTGATGTACGTGTCAGAGATCTGGAAAACCAGCATCTCGATATCAATGCAAAAAAGCTTTCCGAACTCGCAACAATTCCACTTGGACTTCCCTATGTACTGATCATTCACGGTGATGATGAAAAAAAAGCTGACAAGTTACTTCAAAAATACAGGACTGTATCATGAAATTTCACTCATCAGCTCAATCTGTTCCTGGTTGCAGAGTCAGGTTATTCTAGCATTATGTTACTATTCACCCCATACTTCTTCTGCGATCTCTTTCACCAGTTTTAATTTCTCCCACTGCTGTTCCTCTGTCAGTTTATTTCCAATCTCACAGGATGCAAAGCCACACTGCGGACTCAGATACAGACGCTCCAGCGGAACATATTTTGCTGCTTCATTAATTCTGTGGATCACACGCTCCTTATCTTCAAGTTCCGGAGACTTTGTCGTGATCAGACCAAGAACAACTTTTTTATCCGGAGATACTTTTGCCAGCGGTGCAAATCCACCGGATCTCTCATCATCATATTCCAGGAACAGTGCATCTACATTTTCCTTTGCAAATACATAGTCTGCTACTGTATCATACGGACCACTTGTAAAAAATGTAGAGTGATAGTTTCCTCTGCAAATGTGAGAAGTGATCACCATATCTTCCGGCTTTCCTTCTACGGCAAGGTTATTCACTTTCAGAAGTTCTTTTTTCACCTCTTCCAGATCCAACCCCAGTAATTTATATCTCTGCTTTGCCGCATCTCCTACGATTGCTCCCCAGGTACAGTCATCTAACTGCAGATTTCTGCATCCCGCATCATAAAACTGTCTGATGACTTCCTGATATGCTACCCCGATATCATGGATCAGTTCTTCATTCGTCGGATAATATTTTCTCGTATTGGCATAATTAGCCGGTACGATCATCTGCTGAAACATCTGAGCCGGTGCCGGGATCGTATACTTGGCAACTGTATTCTCATCCTCAAACTGCTTCAGAAATTTGAAGTACTCAACAAACGGATGTGGTTTTGCTTTTACCTTTCCTGTCAGATAAGTATCCTCCATTGATGCAAGCTCTTCATGAAACTGAACTCCGCCACCGGTCTGTTCATGTCCGACGCCTTCAAATCCCCACATAAAATCAAGATGCCAGTAGGTTCTTCTGAACTCACCGTCAGTAATCACATGATACCCCAGTTCTTTCTGCTTTTTCACCACATCCGTGATCGCAGCATCAATAATGCGGTCTTTTTCTTCTTCACTGATCTTTCCTTCAGCATAATCTGCCTTTGCCTGCTTCACTTCCTGTGGTCTTAAAAAACTTCCTACAAAATCGTATCTGCATGGTGTCTGATATTTACTCATTTTCATATCCTCCAATCTTTTTCTTCCTATAGATTACCATGGCAAAAAAAGATTGAAAAATAGTTATTTTTGTCGGTTTGTCATAGTTTCAGGCTATTTCAAATATCTTCTACAGTAATCCTCCGATCTGAAGGAACAACGGAGCAAATACCAGCGAAACGACTGTCATCAGCTTGATCAGGATATTGATGGACGGACCTGAAGTATCCTTGAACGGATCTCCTACCGTATCTCCGACAACGGCTGCCTTATGGGCTTCACTTCCCTTACCGCCATGATGTCCTGTCTCAATATATTTCTTTGCATTATCCCATGCACCACCGGCATTTGACATAAAGATTGCCATCAGAACACCTGTCACGAGAGATCCTGACAGAAGTCCGCCAAGTGCATCAACACCAAGAACGACTCCGACAACGACCGGAACGATGACTGCCATCAGACCCGGAAGAAGCATTTCGTGAAGAGCTGCCGTTGTGGAAATAGCCACACATGACTTATAGTCCGGCTTTTCTTCCCCTTTCATGATGCCTGGTTTCTCACGGAACTGACGTCTTACTTCCTCGATCATCTTGTAGGCAGCTTTGGATACAGACTCCATTGTAAATGCCGAGAAGAGGAACGTCAGCATACCACCAATAAAGATACCGATGATTACCTTATAATCCAGAAGGTTGATCGTCTTCAGTTTCACGGTCTCAGCATAAGAAACGAACAGTGCAAGGGCTGTCAGTGCTGCTGAACCGATTGCAAATCCCTTTCCCATCGCTGCTGTCGTATTACCTACAGAGTCAAGTTTATCTGTAATGTCACGGACAGACTCATCCAGACCGGACATCTCTGCAATACCACCTGCATTGTCTGCGATCGGACCATATGCGTCTACTGCAACAGTGATCCCTGTTGTAGAAAGCATTCCGACTGCCGCAAGGGCAATTCCGTACAGACCGTTTACTTTATAAGATACAAAAATACCGACACAGATCAGAAGCAGCGGGATTGCTGTTGACTTCATACCAACTGCAAGACCACTGATGATCGTTGTAGCAGCACCGGTTTCAGACTGTTCTCCAATTCCCTGTACCTGCTTATAATCTGCAGAAGTATAGTACTCGGTAATATTACCAATGATCACACCAACGATCAGTCCTGCGATGACTGCGATTGCTGCATTCATATTTCCGAACAAGGTCCGGCTCAGTGCCAGAGAAGCAATAATTACAAGCACAGAAGCAGCATAGCTTCCCTTTGTAAGTGCTTTCTGCGGATTTGCATTTTCTCCACCTCTTACAAAGAATGTGCCAATCATGGATGCGATCAGTCCACAGCCTGCGATTGCCAGTGGGAATAATACTCCAGAAACCTCACTTACTGCCACACCAAGTGTCAGTGCTGAAATTAGTGAACCACAATAGGACTCAAAAAGATCAGCTCCCATACCGGCTACATCTCCTACATTATCACCTACATTATCAGCGATGACTGCCGGGTTACGCGGATCATCCTCCGGGATTCCTGCTTCTACTTTACCGACCAGGTCAGCTCCGACATCAGCTGCCTTTGTATAGATACCTCCACCTACACGGGCAAATAACGCAATCGAAGATGCTCCCAGACTGAATCCAAATAAGACATCTACATTTCTCGTTACAATGTACACCAGGCTCACTCCCAATGCACCAAGACCGGCTACGCACATACCCATTACTGCACCACCTGAGAATGCAATGGAAAGAGCTTTATTCATTCCGCTCTCTTTTGCTGCATTAGCTGTCCTTACATTTGCCTTTGTGGCAACTGTCATTCCGCAGTAGCCTGCGACCGTTGAGAACAAAGCACCTACTACGAAGCAGATTGCTGTAACCCAGTTACCAATTCCGATTCCAATCAGTACAAAGAGTACGGCTACGAAGATGATCAGAATCTTGTACTCTGCTGTCAAAAAGGCTCTTGCACCTTCTGCGATTGCTGCTGCAATCTCTTTCATTCTTTCAGTTCCTGCAGACTGTCTGCCAACCTTCCTTGCAAGATACGCTGCAAAGATCAGGGCGATTACTGCTGCGACAGGAACCAGATACATATAGTTTTCCAACTTCATCTACCTCCCTTACTAGTTGTATCAACCTTACTCTAACATAAAATCTTTCACTTTTTCCAAAATTTTATGTATTTTTTTAAGATCATGACAACTTTTTTCTGGAATATTTCTGAGTTTCTTCATATTAATAATACCAGGTCTTTTCATCTTTATACCATAGGATTTTTCATCTTTCGTAGTCTCAAAAAGGACTCCATCAAAAATCTTTTCCAGATTCTTAATGAAGTCCTTTTATCCACTATCTTTTTTCTGTCATTCTTCCTATTCTTACCGTTATGTAATTTTAGGAAAAGCTATCTCTGCTTTTTTACTCCACATCCTTCAATGCTTCCAGATCTTCTTCACCTGTACGGACTTTTACAACCTTCTGTACATTGTAAACAAAAATCTTACCATCTCCGACATGACCTGTATAAAGAGTTTTCGTTGCTGTCTCAATGACTTTTTCAACCGGAATGTTTCCGACAATGACTTCCACTTTTACTTTTGGAAGTACGGTAACATCCATCTCAACTCCACGATATTTTTCTCCCGCACCTTTCTGGATTCCACATCCCATAACCTGCGTTACTGTCATTCCTGTTACACCCAGATTATTGAGAGCGGTTTTCAGCCGTTCATATTTGGTCAGTTTTGCGATAATAACGACTTTATGCATTCCTGTATCCAGATCTGCTGCACCTACAACCGGAACGGCTGCATTTCTCTGTAGTTTGGATGCTGCATCATAATCTGCCACACCCAGATCTGTATTTTCATTCTCAGCCATGGTTCCTTCTGTGATATCCATGATACTGAAGCCTGCATAGGCAGATGCAAGACCATGTTCTTTGGAATCAAGTCCGACAATTTCTTCTTCCTCTGATACCCGAAGTCCGATTGTTGCTTTAATCACTGCAAATACGATCGTCATCGTCACTGCCGTCCACGCAATCACTGCGATAATACCAACAAGCTGGATTCCAAGCTGTTTAAATCCACCACCGTAGAACAGTCCTTTGATCTCACATTCCGGAGCAGTAGTCGTTGCAAAAAGTCCGACTGCGATCGTTCCCCAGATTCCATTTAAGCAATGTACGGCAACTGCTCCGACCGGGTCATCCACATGAGCCACATAGTCACAGAACCATACACCAAAAACTACAAGTACACCTGAAACAGCTCCAATGATTAAGGCTCCAAGTGCATCTGTTACATCGCAGGGAGCTGTGATTGCTACCAGTCCTGCAAGTGATGCATTCAGGCACATCGATACATCCGGTTTTCCATATCTTAGCCATGTAAAGATCATGCAGACCACCGTTGCTACTGCCGGTGCGATCGTGGTTGTCATAAAGATAGAAGCAAGCTGTGGTCCCGTCTTTGCTGCGGCACCGTTGAATCCATACCAGCCAAACCACAAAATAAAGCATCCTAATGCACCAATGACCAGGTTATGTCCCGGAAATGCATGTACTTTTGTCACTGTTCCATTTTTATCTTTTGAAAACTTTCCAATTCTCGGACCTACCATTGCTGCACCAATAAATGCTGTCAGGCCACCAACTGTATGGATTGCTGCTGAACCTGCAAAATCGTGGAATCCCATCTGTGCAAGCCAGCCGCCGCCCCAGATCCAGTGTGCCTCGATCGGATAGACAACTGCGGAGATCACTCCTGAGTAGATACAATAGGAAAGGAATTTTGTTCTTTCAGCCATCGCTCCTGATACAATTGTTGCCGCTGTTGCACAGAAGACAAGGTTGAATACAAAATTAGACCAGTCAAAATTTGCATAGTCTGTGAAAATTCCCAGTGTCGGGAGTCCGATAAATCCTCCGAGTGCATCTTCACCGAGCAGCAATCCAAAGCCCAGGAAAATGAACACTACCGTTCCGATACAGAAATCCATCAGATTCTTCATGATGATATTTCCTGCATTTTTTGCTCTGGTGAATCCTGTCTCAACCATTGCAAAACCAGCCTGCATAAAGAATACAAATGCTGCACCGATCAAGAACCAGATTCCAAATACTTCTGTTCCGACTGTTTCTGAAATTTGTGTGATGATTTCTTGTGTCATATACATCTTCCTCCTTATACCTCCGAAGCATCTCCTCTCCCCAGCCGAGGTTTATTTCACAGGATTCCCCATAAAATAAAAAACGTATCCTTTCTTCCTCTCCGCATGGTTTTCATGCTTTTCAGAATTAAGGACACGCCTTTGTGTCAATGTTCAGGTATTCTTTTTATAAAAGAAAAAGGCACTTTGAGTTCTTCTCCTCAAAGCACCTTTGCTTTATGTCACGTAGTTTACCCCCTCACCCTACAGTTGTCAACCCAATTATAAATTTTTCGTTAATTTTCTAAAAATTATATATATATTGCTATACTTTTTATTCATTTTGCTAATTCCAGGATTTTATTTCTTTTAATTTTCCTGATTAAACCTCCTGACTTATTGAAATGCCTTCTTTCATCTGCTAAAATCTTTATGTATCTTAAGTAAATAAGGAGGACAATTATCATGAGTAAAATTGATGAAATCAGAAGTGAAATGGTTGCTGCGATGAAGGCTGGAGACAAAGAGCGAAAAGCTGCACTTTCTTTTCTTCTTTCATCCCTTAAAAATAAAGCCATCG
>OLOA01003190.1_pt1 | contig 13673 bp, 9 predicted proteins | sample 1672201 | NCBI WGS metagenome assembly OLOA01 (sample SAMEA3136658, study PRJEB25190) | human gut metagenome
TAACTTATGGTACAGATGAATCTCCAATGGATGTATTTGCAACTTATTTACAAAACGCTTTAAGTAAATTAGATGGTATTAAAGTAGAAATGGTAGCTACTACTAAACAAGATCGTATTTACAACAAACAAAAAAATGGAGATTTTGATTTAGCTACAACTCGTTGGGGACCTGACTATGGTGATCCTACAACTTACTTAACAATGGGTATTTCTACTAATGGTAACAACTATGGTAAATATACAAACAGTGAATTAGATGCATTAATGGATAAAGTTGCTAATGAATCTGATGCTAATACTCGTTGGCAAGAAATGATTGATGCAGAAAAAATTATGATGGATGATTTATGTTACATCCCAGTATTTGAAAAAGGTACTGCAACTTTACAAAATAAAGATGTAAAAGGTTTAGTAATTAGACCTGTAGGGGTTCCATATACATTCCAATATGTATCAAAATAGTCGATAAAATCAACAGAAACACAATATTTCGGTATTGTGTTTCTTCTTAAAAAAGAATAAAAAAATATGTTGTCTTCCAATTAATATAAACGTCAAAAATAAATGTATAAAAAACAATTGTTCTATTTTATTCTTGAATGTAGATTGAAAAATATTTTTTTGTATAAACAATAATACACTTTTGTATACAAAATTCGTCTTTTTTGTTGACTTCTATAACGCATTGTACTAATATTAAAGCATAAATTTTTATTGTATACGTATTAGTGTATACAAAGGCGATTTATAGAAGGGAAGAGAAAAAATGAAAAAATTATTATCTATGGTACTTTGTGCTATGATGGCTCTAACTCTTGCTGGGTGTGGGGGATCTAGTGATGATTCATCTACTTACACTTATTCAAGTGAATTAGATATCAAAAATTTAGACTCATCAGATGCCGAAGACGGATGCTCATTTACTGCATTACATGCAATTATTGATGGGCTAATGAAACCTGCTAAAGATGGTACTACTACATATGGTATTGCTAAATCTTCAGAAGTTTCAGAAGACGGTTTAACACACACTTATAAATTAAGAGATGCTAAATGGTCTAATGGTGATGCTGTGACAGCAAACGATTTCGTTTATGCATGGCAAAGAATTTTCAAAAAGAAAGGAAACTACTATTACATGTTCTGCGATGGTATTGCTAACATCGCAGGTGCTCAAGAATTATCAGATAAAATCGATGCAGAACAAGATTTAACTGATGAAGACTTAAACAAATTAGGGGTAAAAGCTGTAGACGACAAAACGTTAGAAATTACTACAACTACAAGAGTTTCATTCTTTGATGAATTAATGTCATTCCCATGTTTCTATCCAATTAACCAAAAATTCTGTGAAAAACAAGGTGATAAATATGGTAAGAGTGCTGATTCTATTTTAGGTAACGGTGCTTTCGTTATGACAAACTGGGAACCAGGTTCAGTAGCTGAATTCGAAAAAAATGATAAATTCTATGCTGCTAAAGATGTAAAAATCGACAAATTAGTGATGAAATTAGTTCAAGAGCCAAAAGTTGCTGCTCAAGCTTTTGAAGCAGGTGAAACTGATTTCGCTATTATCAACTCTGACTTAGTTGATAAATACAAAAAAGATGAATCATTCAAAAATATTTCTGAAGGATTCTTATTCTACGTTCAACCAAACTTAGAAAATGCTGATTTAGCTAACTTAAATGTAAGAAAAGCTTTATCATTAGCTATCAACAGAAAAGATTTATGTGAAAACGTATTAAAAGACGGTTCACAAGCTGCTAAAGGTTTCGTACCTTCAGGATTATCAATTTCTCCAGAAGGAAAAGATTTCCGTGATGAAGCAGATACTTATACTTCATATGATAAAAAAGCTGCTCAAGCTGCTTTAGATGAAGGATTAAAAGAATTAGGAAAATCTGAAATTACTTTAAGATTAACTTATGGTACAGATGAATCTCCAATGGATGTATTTGCAACTTATTTACAAAATGCTTTCTCTGGCTTAAAAGGATTAAAAATTGAAATGGTTGCTACTACTAAACAAGATCGTATCTACAACAAACAAAAAAATGGAGATTTCGATTTATCAGTAACTCGTTGGGGACCTGACTATGGTGATCCTACAACTTATTTAACATTAGCTTTAACTGACAACAATAACAACTATGGTCATTGGTCAAATGCTGAATATGATTCAATCATGGGAAAAGTTAACAGTGAAACTGATGCTAATGCTCGTTGGCAATTAATGATCGATGCAGAAAAAATCTTATGTGAAGATTTAGGATATATTCCAGTATTCGAAAAAGGAACTGCTACTTTACAAAATACAAAAGTTAAAAACTTAGGTATTAAACCAGTTGGTGTTCCATATACATTCGAATATGTTTCAAAATAGTTCAAATTAGAAAAAAGAACATAGAGAAGACAACACAATATAGTATTCTGTATTGTGTTTCTTTTTTAAATAAATATAGGAGGAAAAAAGATGAGTAATTCAACCTTAAAATATATCGGAAAACGTTTAGTTATTTCGTTAATTACATTATTCGTTATTTTAATGGTATTATTTTTAATGGTTAAATTTTTACCTGGTTCTCCAATTAACAATGAAAAATTAAGTGCTTCAGCCAGAGCGGCTATTGAAGCTCAATACGGATTGGATAAACCAATACCAGTTCAATTCGTACGTTATATTCAAAATATGTTAACAGGGGATTTCGGGGTATCATTTAACTTATACAAAGATATGCAAGTATCTTCACTTGTAGGAAGTGCTGCAAAATTATCTATGATTTACGGTTTATGTGCAGTAATTATTGGAACAGTTATTGGTATGTTCTTAGGAGTATTTGCTGCATTACATAAAAATACAATTTGGGATACAATTGCTACAGTTATTTCTGTAATTGGGGTTTCCATCCCATCATTCGTATTTGCAATGTTAATTTTATTACTATTTGCTTCAAAATTAAGATTGTTACCAACTTCATATAGTTCATCGAATGCAATTAAATCATCAATTATGCCAATTTTGGCTTTGTCTGTTGGGGTTATTGCAAACGTTGCACGTTTTACACGTACTGAAATGGTTTCAGTTTTAACAAGTGAATATATGACTCTTGCAAAAGCAAAAGGATTAGATCGTAAAACTTTAATTTTCAAACATGCATTAAGAAATGCTTTAATTCCAGTAATCACAATTTTAGGACCTATTTTAGTAAACTTAATGACAGGTACTATGGTTGTTGAAAAGATTTGTTCTGTTCCTGGATTAGGTAAATTATTAATTAATAGTATTTTATCAAATGATTACAACATCATTTTAGCTTGTTCATTCTTATATGCTGCAATGTACATTTTCATGATGTTAATTATTGATATTTCTTATGGAATTATCGATCCAAGAATTAGATTAGGAAAGGATGATTAATAATGGATTTAGAAAAGATTGAATTTTTACCAGACGATTTTGAATTCGTTGGAGATAAACAAGACATTACTAAAGACGTTGTTGCTCCATCACTTCCTGCTTGGAAAGATTCTTTAAATCGTTTTAAAAAGAACAAAGGTGCCGTTATCGGTTTAATTTGTATTTTAGTTATCGCAGTATTTGCTATTTTTGCTCCAATGTTTTCATCATATGAATTTGATGCAATCAATACAAAAATTGCAAGTATCTCACCATGTGCTGAACATTTCTTTGGTACAGACACTTATGGTCGTGATTTATTTGTACGTGTTTGGACAGGTACAAGATATTCATTATTCATTGCCGTTGTTGCAATCTTTATTGACGTGATTGTAGGTATGACATACGGACTGATCTCTGGTTATTTCGGAGGTAAAGTTGATTCAGTAATGCAAAGAATTCAAGAAATCATTAACTCTATCCCAACTTTAGTAATATTAACATTGTTATTAATGGTGATGAAAGCATCATTATTCACAATTATCATGGCTTTATCATTTACTGAATGGATTGGTATGTCAAGAATTACAAGAGCTCAAGTTTTAAGAGTAAAAGAAGAAGAATTCGTTTTAGCTTCACGTACTTTAGGAGCTAGTAACATGTTTATTATCTTTAAAGAAATTTTACCAAATATTTATAGTCAAATGATTATTATGATTATGATGTCTATTCCAAATGCTATCTTCTATGAAGCATACTTATCATTCGTTGGTTTAGGTTTACCAATTCCAATGGCTTCATTAGGTACATTAATTAATGATGGATTTAACTCAATTACTATTTACCCTTACATGATGGTAATTCCAGTTATTATTTTCTCTATCTTAATGTTAAGTTTCAACTTATTTGGTGATGGACTTCGTGATGCACTTGATCCAACTATGAAGGAGATGTAATTATGGCAGAAAGAGAAAAAATATTAGAAGTCAGAGATTTAAATATCTCTTTTAGAACTGATAGTGGTATTGTTAATGCAATTCGTGGTGTTAACTTAGATTTATATAAAGGTGAAACAATTGCTATCGTTGGTGAATCTGGATCAGGTAAGTCAGTTACTACTAAAGCAATTATGGGTATCATGGCTGGAAATGGTTCAATTGATGGTGGTTCTATTAACTACACTTGGACAGATGAAAATACAGGTGAGAAAATCACAAAAGACATTTGTCAATTAAGTGAAAAAGAAATGCAAAGTGAAATTCGTGGTCGTAAAATTGCCATGGTTTTCCAAGATCCAATGACATCATTAAACCCTACAATGACAATTGGAAATCAAATTATGGAACCAATGATCCATCATTACAATACACCAAAAGAAGAAGCTTATAAAAAAGCTGTTGAATTATTACAATTAGTAGGTATTACTAATGCGGAAAAACGTATGAAAAACTATCCTCACCAATTATCTGGTGGGATGAGACAAAGAATTGTTATTGCAATTGCTTTATCTTGTGATCCATATGTTTTAATTTGTGATGAACCTACAACTGCATTGGATGTTACTATCCAAGCTAAAATTCTTGAATTAATTCAAGATATTCAAAAGAAAAAAGATTTATCAGTTATTTATATCACACATGACTTAGGTGTTGTTGCTAAAGTAGCTGATTATGTAAATGTTATGTACGCTGGTAAAATCGTAGAGACTGGAACCATTGATGAAATTTTCTATGATCCACGTCATCCATATACTTGGGGATTATTATCATCTATGCCAGATTTAGATACTGATGATGATGAATTATACACAATCCCTGGTACACCACCAAACTTAGCACATGAAGTAAAAGGTGATGCTTTTGCTCCACGTAATAAGTATGCTTTAAATATTGACTTAAGAATTGAACCTCCAATGTTTAAAGTACCTGGTAGTAGAACTCATAAAGTTGCTTCATGGTTAATGCATGAAAAAGCTCCAAAAGTTGAAATGCCAGTTGAATTAAAAAACAGATTAGAAAAAATGAAAAAGGAGGGTGTTGAATAATGGAAAATAAAGAACCTATCCTTGTCGTTAAAGATTTAAAACAACATTTTAAAATTAATCGTAACTTTACTGTAAAAGCAGTTGATGGTATTTCATTTGATATTATGCCAGGTGAAACTTATGGTTTAGTAGGTGAATCTGGTTCAGGTAAATCAACTACTGGTAGAAGTATTATTCGTTTATATAAACCAACTTCTGGATCAATTGTTTTCAACGGAAAAGAAATTGGTGGAAAATTAGATAAGGAAACATCTAAAGAATTACATACAAAGATGCAAATGATTTTCCAAGATCCAATGGCTTGTTTAAATCCAAGAAAGAAAGTTATTGATATCATTGGTCAAGGTTTAGATATTCATAAATCTTATTCTTCTATTGAAGAAAGAAATGAAAAAATCTATGAAATGCTTGAACTTGTTGGTTTATCAAGAGAACATGCTTCACGTTATCCACATCAATTCTCAGGTGGACAAAGACAACGTATTGGTATTGCAAGAGCATTAATTATGAATCCAGATTTAATTATTGCTGATGAAGCAATCTCAGCGTTAGATGTATCTATTCAAGCACAAGTTGTTAACTTAATGAAAAAGATTCAAAAAGAAACAGGAATTGCTTATTTATTCATTGCACATGACTTATCAATGGTTAAATATATTAGTGATAAAATTGGGGTATTACATTTAGGACATTTAGTAGAAACAGGAACTACTGAAGAAATCTTTGATAATCCAATTCATCCATATACAAAATCATTATTAAGTGCTATTCCTCATCCTAATCCACGTGTAGAAAAAGTACGTAAATCATTTACTTACGATTATAAAGAAAGTGGAGTCGATTATACAAAAGGTACTGAACATTTAGTAGATGGAACTCATTATGTTTTAGCTACTGATGAAGAATTTGAAAAATGGACAAAAAAATAGTTTAGGAAGCACTTAAGAAGACAACCTAAAATATTGTAAGAATATCTTCAAAAAAAGAGAACGAATGCGAAATGTTGTTCTCTTTTTATATAAATAAAAAATAATTTCTATATAGATATGAGAAAGGAAAACGGAGGAAACTATGGAGATCAAACAGCTGGAATATTTTCGTGCAATTGTAGATGAGGGAACTATCAGCGGTGCGGCCAGAGCCCTGCATATGACACAGCCGCCGCTTAGTTACCAGATGAAAATGCTGGAAGAAGAACTGCAGGTACGCCTGTTTGCGCGGGGAAGTAAACATATCCGATTGACAGAGGCTGGAAAAGCACTGTATGTGCGGGCAGAAAGTCTTCTGACCATGACGGATATTACGAAAAGAGAAGTGATCAAAGTCAGCCAGGCAACGACGATCCATCTTGGTGTGACGCCATCCACGGTGAATATGATGGCAAAATATCTGGTAAAGTACACCAGCCATCATCCGGATATTCGTTTTGTGATCCATGACGGATCTACTTTTACACTGAAAGATGAGCTGGAAAACGGAATCCTTGATGTGACTACACTTCGTACGCCGATCGCCTTAAACGGATTCTGTTCCAAACTACTGCGACAGGAACAATTAATGGCTATGGTTCCGCAGGGACAGGAAGAAGAAGGTCTTCGGGAACTGACACTGGAAGAACTGGCCGGACATCATCTGATCCTTTCCAAGCGTCACAGAAAGTATGTGTTGTCCATTTTTGAAAAACATGGTCTTTCCTGTGATGTTTATTATGAATGTGAGGATGCCAGAACAGCCATGAGTCTGGCAGCCAGCGGATTGGGAACAGCGATTCTTCCGGCTTCCATGAGAGGACAGTCGGAAAAGATCTGTCCGATTCCGATCGCAGAAAAGGAACTGATCACCGATGTGCTGCTGGTCTGGAGAAATGAAGAACATTCGGATGTAGTAGAATCCTTTATTCGTGAGTTTTAAGTTCCCTTACATGGGAAATTGTGGTATGATGAAAATAATGTGCCAGGGCACATTGTTGTTACAGTAACACATTGTTTGTTCTCGAATAACAAACAGGAATAAAAACTTGTATTAACTAAGATAATATGATAAAATGATAAGCTGCGATAAGGATGAGAGATATGAAGAATATAGTGTTAATTGGAATGCCCGGAGTTGGAAAAAGTACAATTGGTGTAATACTTGCAAAAGAGTTAGGTTATCAGTTTGTAGATGCAGACCTTCTGATTCAGAAGCAGGAAAAGAGATTATTAAAAGAAATTATCAGTGAAGAGGGTATCGAAGGCTTTATTGCAATTGAAAATCAAGTAAACGCTTCTATTGAAGCGAATCGCACAGTAATTGCCACAGGAGGCAGCGTGGTGTACGGAAGAGAAGCTATGGAGCATCTTGGAGAGATTGCCACGGTCATTTATCTGAAATTGTCCTACAAAGCTCTGAGGAAACGGCTGGGCAACCTGAAAAACCGTGGAGTGGTTTTGCGGGACGGACAGACATTAAAAGATTTATATGAAGAACGTGTGGTATTGTATGAAAAATATGCAGATATCACAATTGATGAGGAAAACAAAAATTTAGAGGAGACTTTACAGAGTATTGTAGACAGTCTGGAACTAAACAGTGAAGATACTGAATAGTCACGATATTCTGTAAAATTATTTGAAAAATTCAGTGGACAATATGAATAAAAAGATAAGAAATCTTTAAAATTTATTTACAAAAGCATTGATTTGTTATAACATAAAAATCAATGAGAGGGATTATCGGGACTTGTATTGGCTGAATATAAACATAGAGGTGAACTATGGATCAGTATATTATTAAGGGTGGAAACCCGTTAGTTGGTGAAGTAGAGATTGGTGGAGCGAAGAATGCAGCACTTGCGATTCTTGCAGCCGCTATTATGACAGATGATACCGTCCGGCTGGAAAACCTTCCGGATGTCAATGATATAAATGTACTTTTAGAGGCCATCGGAGGAATCGGAGCAAAAGTGGAGCGGGTAGACCGTCACACTGCAGTGATCAACGGTTCCACTATCGGTGATATCAGTGTAGATTACGAATATATTAAGAAAATCCGTGCATCCTATTATCTGTTGGGTGCGCTTCTCGGAAAATATAAAAAAGCAGAAGTACCTCTGCCGGGTGGCTGTAACATCGGAAGCCGCCCGATTGACCTGCATCTGAAAGGTTTCCGTGCACTGGGTGCAACCGTCGATATCAAATACGGTGCCATCGTGGCATCTGCACCGGACGGACTTCATGGAACTCATATTTTCATGGATACTGTATCGGTAGGTGCAACCATTAATATTATGATGGCAGCATCTATGGCAAAAGGAAATACCATTATTGAAAATGCGGCAAAAGAGCCACACGTTGTAGATACAGCAAACTTCCTGAACAGCATGGGTGCCAATATCAAGGGTGCCGGTACGGATGTGATCCGTATCCGAGGTGTGGAGATGCTGCACAGTACAAATTATTCGATTGTGCCGGATATGATCGAGGCAGGAACCTATATGTTCGCTGCAGCGGCAACACGCGGCGATATTCTGATCAAAAATGTAATTCCGAAACATCTGGAAGCGATTACAGCCAAATTAGAAGAAATCGGATGTGAAGTGGAAGAATTTGATGATGCAGTACGCGTGATCTCTGCAAAGAAACTGCGCAGAACGCATGTAAAAACCTTACCGTATCCGGGATATCCTACGGATATGCAGCCACAGATCGCAGTAACACTGGCTCTGGCATCAGGAACCAGCATTGTTACGGAAAGCATTTTTGAGAACCGTTTCAAATATGCGGACGAGCTGACCCGTATGGGTGCCTGTGTAAAAGTGGAAGGTAATACAGCCATCATTGATGGTGTGGACAAACTGACAGGCGCAAGAGTCAGTGCACCGGATCTTCGTGCAGGCGCGGCACTGGTAATTGCCGGACTGGCTGCAGAGGGTATTACAATTGTGGATGATATCGTATATATCCAGCGTGGATATGAGGATTTTGAAGGAAAACTGAAGAGTCTGGGCGCAGAGATTGAGCGTGTGACCAGTGAAAAAGAAATTCAGAAGTTTAAACTGAGAATCGGGTGACAGAAGAACCAAAAGGGGGACTGACTCCCGTATACATAAGAGGGGTGTTGTCGGAGGGCGGCATCCCTTTGTTTGTTCATACACATCATTTTATCAATAACTGTCTCGGTCAGAGGACAGTTATATTTTGACAAGAAACAGGCAGTATGGTACACTTAGAACAATTATGGGTAACTGTTCAGTACTTTAACAGTTACGGGTATAAACAACTGAAAACAGATAACTGTGAAAGTATCAGACAGTTATAAATTTGATAGAAAAAGCAGAGGTGAGTACAGTGGATAAGACAGAATACCATTTGAAATTGGAGGAAATCAACAGACTTGTGGATGCACAGGATTATGAAGGGGCTCTTACGGTAGCGGATTCTATCGACTGGCGTAGAGTGAAGAGTGTGCGGACCTTGTGTATGGTAGCAGATATCTACGAAGTGAATGGTGAACTGGAAAAGAGTATGCAGATGCTGCAGCTGGCGCATAAACGTTCATCTATCGGCAAGATGATTCTGTACCGTCAGGTGGAACTGGCTTTGAAGATGGGGTTATATGATGATGCTGTAAAATATTATAATGAATATCTGGAGACCGCTTCCAACGATACTTCCAAATATATTCTGAAATATAAGATTTACAAAGCACAGAAAGCGCCTCTGGAAAATCAGATTGCGATTCTGGAGGAATATAAAGAGCGGGAATACACAGAACGCTGGGTATATGAACTGGCAAAACTGTATAAAAAAGCAGGACAGGAAAAGAAATGTGTTGAAACCTGTGATGATCTGGTTCTGTGGTTTGGTGAAGGCAAATATGTAACCAAAGCGATGGAACTTAAGATGACATACACGCCACTGTCACCGTCTCAGAAAGAAAAATATGAGAAAGCGAAGACGGCAGGAAAGGTTACAAAAGCAACAACAGGACCAAAACTGACAGAAGAAGTAAAAAATACAATTCTGCCGGGTGTGTCAGCAGCTGCAATGGCGGGTCTTCAGAAAGTGGAAGAAGAAAAAGAACAGGCCCAGGAAGAAGCGGCAGCAACAGCAGAGATTCCGCAGGAATCTGCAGGAACAACCGTGGAAGAAACTCCGGTGACGGAGGAAGAGCCGGTGAAACCGGAAACAGAGATTCCGCATATCGATACCGAAAAACTTCAGGAACGTCTTTCCAGAAGTTTTCAGGAGATTCTTTCCGGTTTTAACCGTACCAAGGCAGTAGATGCTTTTGAGGCACTGGGAAGAGCAGCAGGAGCAGAAGTTCCACAGGAACCTGAAGCACAAGAAGAAAATATGGAAGAATATCACGTACAGGATCTGGAGCCGGAAGCTGTAAATGAAGGCATCATCTCTGCGGACAGCGGAGTTGCCGGAGTGAGCAGAACCGAGATGGACGAACTGGAAATGATGGAAAGACCGAAGGTGGAAAAACCGGAGGATAAAGAAATCATCAGTGTTCAGGAAGTGGATCTGGATGCATTATTTGCAGAGACTTCGTCTTCTCTGGCGAAAGAAGCAGGCGAGGATGCCGCAGAAAAAGCTGAGGAAGAACCGGCTGTGGAGGAAGTAACAGCAGAAGAAATCATCGGTGAACCGGAAGAAGTAGTTGCAGAAGAAACAGTAGATACAGCCGGTGATGTACTGGAAGAAAAGGTTGAGGGAGCGGTTGAGACAGTAACGGAAGAAGAGCCGGCAGAAACTCTGACGGATGCGGCGGATGAAGCGATGGCAGCTTTTGAAGCAAGTCTTTCCGGACTTTCTCTGGATTTTGCAGAAGAAACATCGTCTGATGCACCGGAAACTGAAACTTCGGCGGAATCGACAGAAGAGCAGGAAACAGAAGAAGATATTACCGGATCAGAAGCAGCACCGGTGATTGAGATGGAATATCCGGAAGAAACGGAGGAAACAGAACCGGAAATCGAAGATCTGGATGCGACAAGAGTGATTCCGGATGTGACAAAGCAGGATGCATGGCATGCGACACCGGGAGATACACAGGAATTTAATCTGGAAGAAGAACTCAAAGCTGCTCTGAGCGGTATGGATGGGCTCCGGGAACAGGAAGAAGCAGAACGGTCTGCAAGCCTGGATCCGGAACCGGAGACAGCATCTGAGGAAGAAATTGCTTTTGAAGAAAAGACAGAACCGATTACAGAAGAGAATACCACAGAGGAATCTGTTGTGGAAGAAGGTTCTGAAACGGAGGCAGAGGAACCGGAAGGTGATCATATCGATAAGATGCTGGAAGAAGCAGAGATACAGCCAGATATCAGCGAGATGACTTTGGAACGGGAGACACCTGAAGAAAAACGCCAGAGGATCCTGAACAATACCAGACCGGAACGTCTGACGGCAGAACAGAAACAGCTGTTTTCATACTTTGCTAAAGTGCCGGGCATGGATGATCAGATTCTGGATGCGATTCACGGGGCATATGAATATGCCAGTGAGAAAACATCTCATCGTGGAAATATCGCAATCATGGGAAGTCACGGAACAGGAAAAACCAGACTGAGTGAAGGGCTTGTAAAAGCAATCTGCAAAGAACTGGGACTGAAAGCTGTCAAGTATGCAAATCTGGATGCATCGGATATTAACAGGAAAGATCCGGCAACAATTATCAGCAAGATGGCAGGAGGCTTTCTTCTGATCGAGAGAGCAAGTTTTATGACGCCGGAGACGATCGAAAAACTTTCTCAGGCGATGGATTTCCGTACAGACAGTATGATTCTTCTGATTGAAGATGATAAAGCAAATATGCGTAAGATGCTGGCGGATTATCCGGAATTTGCAGAAAAATTCGAAACCGTTATTTCGATTCCGGTCTTTACCAATGACGAGCTGGTAACATTTGCAAGAACGTATGCGAGAGAAAATGGTTTCCGCATGGATGAGATGGGTGTGCTTGCTCTGTACACCATGATCGGAGATAACCAGAAAGAGGATGAACCGATTACTATCGGAAAAGTAAAAGAGATGGTAGACGGTGCGATCCGTAAGGCAAGTGGCGTAAAGCTGGGAAGAAAACTTTCCAAACGTCATACAGATGCAGACGGTCGAATTCTTCTTTATGAAAAGGATTTTGATTTATAAAAGAGCATGACAACATGGGGCATGGCGACAGAAAGCTATGCCCTTTTTACACGTTTTGGAAAACAACAGGAAAGGAAGAACTATGAGTAAGAGAGAGCCTTATCTTGGCAATCCCCAGGCAACCATTGCTGTGTTGAACAAATACGGCTTTACATTTCAGAAAAAGTTTGGACAGAACTTTCTGATCGATCCTCATGTGCTGGATAAAATTATCCGTGCGGCGGAGATCACAGAGGATGATTTTGTTCTGGAGATCGGACCGGGTATGGGAACGATGACACAGTATCTGGCATATGCAGCCAGAGAGGTATATGCGGTGGAGATTGATAAAAGTCTGATCCCGATCCTGGAGGATACGCTGAGCGATTATGACAATGTAACGGTGATCAATGAAGATATCCTGAAAGTGGATATTGCAAAGCTGGCAGAAGAGAAAAATGGAGGCCGCCCGATCAAAGTGGTCGCAAATCTTCCATATTATATTACGACACCGATCATTATGGGTCTGTTTGAAAGCCATGTGCCTGTAGAATCCATTACTGTCATGGTACAGAAAGAAGTAGCGGATCGTATGCAGGTGGGACCGGGAACGAAAGATTACGGTGCATTATCTCTGGCAGTGCAGTACTATGCAAAACCTTATATTGTTGCCAATGTTCCGCCGAACTGTTTTATGCCGAGACCGAAAGTGGGAAGTGCGGTGATTCGTCTGACCCGCCATGCTGAGACACCGGTACAGGTAGACGATGAAAAACTGTTGTTTCAGATTATTCGCGCATCGTTTAATCAGAGAAGAAAAACGCTGGCAAACGGTCTGAAGAATTATGAGGGGTTGTCTTTTGAAAAAGAGACAATAGAGGCTGCAATCGCAGAGTGCGGATTTTCACCATCGGTGAGAGGAGAGGCATTGTCTTTGGAAGAATTTGCGAAACTGGCAAATGTATTGGGAAGTGCAAAATAAAAAGTAACGTAAAAACGTGTTGACCAGAATGAGAAAATTCCGGTCAACACGTTTTAGTTTTATTTTTAAAGGAAGGAGTGTCGATTTTCATCGACATATGAAAAAGAAAAGTTATAAAATAATTTCT
>OLOA01003195.1_pt1 | contig 13660 bp, 8 predicted proteins | sample 1672201 | NCBI WGS metagenome assembly OLOA01 (sample SAMEA3136658, study PRJEB25190) | human gut metagenome
TGGGGCGCGGCGCGGGGCGGGGTTCGATTGCACGGGCTGGGCTCGGACGCGGTCGGACGCCGGGTGGCTTGGGTACGGGGTGGCTTGGGTACGGGGTGGCTCGGCTACGGACTCGGTTGCACAGCTTCGGTTGGGCACTGGGGGCCGGGGTGGGGTAGCCCCCAGTGCCGCCGATCGCCCCTGCGTCTACCGCGCTGGTGGGGCACGTTGAATACTGCAGGGGCGATGGAACTGGTCCTGTCGTCACGTCGTCGCGTCACATCATTGCGTCCACGTCAGCGCGTCAGATCAGGGCGTCGCACCGGACGGGGTGGGTGGTCTCGGGGGCCCGTCCGGCTGATACGAACACTAGGCGGCGCGGGGCCGGATTGCGCGTCGCGGGCGCAACTGGCGCTATCGGTGACGCAGGGCCTGCCCCGACCCGACCCGGTGTTTTCTGGGCACGGATGGCACGCGGTGGCTTTCGAGGGTTGAATTGAGCCATGTCCCAGCCCATGCCGCCCGATTCGTCCGGTCAGAACGATCCCGAGGGCTGGGTGCGCGATCCGACGGCGCCGGGTGGATGGGCGCCCATCAGGGGCTATCAGCCCCGCCCGGGCGGGCAGCCCGGCCAGGGGCAATACCAGGCCCCGCCGCCGTTGCAGGCCCGCCAGCCGATGCCTCCCCAGCATCCGCAGGCCCCGATGCCGCAGCAACGTCCGCAGGCGCCCATGCCCCAGCAGCCCCAGGGCCGGCCGCAACAGCCACCGCGCTACTCCGACGAGGCGCGTAACGATGCCCGGGCGAGCCTGGAGGCCTTCGGCGAGATGGGGCCCCAGTACTCCGACGCCGTGATCGATTCGTTCCTGGCGCGCGTCGACTCCCAGCTGGGCGCGCAGCACCAGCAGAACGCCGAGATCGAGAAGCGGAAGGCGAAGCAGGAGGACAAGCGTCGCAGCGGCCGCACCGCCGCCCTCTCGATCTCGCTGGGCATCGCCATCCCGCTCACCGCCATCGCGTCCGATTACGGGTTGGTCGGCATGGCCATGGCTTGGGTGGGCGTGCTCCTCGTGGCCTTCATCACCACCGGTTTCAAGTGGGGACGCGACGACAAGTAGTTCCGTCGGTCGACCGGCGATCCGTCATCGGGTCGACGCGCCGTGTCGATTTCCGGTTGTGTGCCCCCGCAACCCGCGCAAGCTCCACTAAGTGGACACCTGTGCGGCGTCATTCCCGCACAACTGCCCACCTAGGGGGAAAAGCCGGTCACCACCCAGGCGAAGCCGGCACCGACGGGTGTCCACACGGAACCCCCACCAGCAACACACCCAGCAACACATAAGGGGTCGGGAAAAGCACCATGGACGGTGCATTTGTCGACCCCTTATGCGGGATGCCCCGCGTCGGCCACCTACAGCGACGGGGAATAGGGCCGGAACTGGCTACCCCACCAATGACGCCATTCGGCGGTCGCCACGAACGGGGCCAGGTGCATCGCGCGGCTGCCGATCACCACGCGGGTGACCGGCGAGATGCCCTGCACCGAATTGAGGAACCACACGCCCTGCCCCGAGCCCCAGTCGTCGGTGCGGGCGTTGGCGCGCACCACCTGCATGCCCAGCGACGCGGCCCGACGCGCCACCATCGTCTCGGTAACCCCCGGTAGCACGCGTTCACGGTGGGCCGGGAGCACGATCTTGCCCTCGTACCACCACACGAGCGAGCCGGTGGACGCCTCCAGCACGGTGCGGTTCGGGTCGGCCAGGATCGCGTCGTCGCAGCCGCGTGAGGCCGCGACGCCCCGCAGCTTGCCGAGGCGCTCGATGTCGGGGCCCTTGACGGTGGGGTGCAGGCGCGGGTCGGTCAGGCCGGTCCACAGCAGGGTGGTGTCGTCGCGCATCGGCGGGCAGGCGCGGATGCGCAGCACGAAGACGGGCCCGGCGTGGCCGCCGATCATCTCCCAGCCGATGCGCGGGAACAGGTCCTGTCCCGTTTCGAGGCCGGCGTCGCGGTGGGTGTCATGGTGGGCCGTCAGGATTGCGGCGATCATGGCGCGCCGCATCGACGCCCATTCGCGGGCGCTGGGGATGGGCAACCCGGCGTCGAGCGCCCAGCGCGCCACGCCCGCCTCGAAGCGCAGGCAGTGCAGGTCGAAATGGGCGGCGGCGCCGTGGCTGCTGCGCCAGGAATCGGCTGCCAGGATGTCGAGGGCCGGCTCGATGGCGCGCACGTCGTCGACGAAGGCCTCGCCGTTCCACACCAGCGCTCGCGGGGTGAAAGGCCGCCTGACTACGCCCGATAGTTCCGCTCCACCCGGCGTCAGGGGGCCGTCGGACGCGTCATCGGCGGGCTGGGACTCAGTCATCGGGCTCGCCTCCTTGATGGTCTGCGGCATGGGCGTCGCGTGCCGCGCGGTGGACGCCGGTGTCATCATGCCCCGCGCCCGGCGCACTGTTCGCGTCGTGGGTGCTGGATCCACCGTACGGCGCTGGGCGTCCGGCCGGGGTGCCCACACGGCGCAGGGCGCTCAGCAGGGCGGCGGCCTTGAGCTCCTTCTCGTCGAACTCGGCAGGTGCCTGCGAGTCCAACACGATCGCCCCGCCGGCACCAATGCTCAGACGGTCATGGTTGCGCACGATGGTGCGGATCACGATCGACAGCTCGGCGCGGCGTCCGTAACCCAGGTAGCCGAGCGCGCCGGAGTAGATGCCGCGGGGGCCGGGTTCGAGCGCGTCGATGATCTGCAGGGTGCGTTGCTTGGGGGCGCCGGTCATCGAGCCGCCGGGGAAGGTGGCGCGCAGCAGCCCCACCAGGTCGACGTCGTCGCGCAGCATGCCCTGCACGGTGGTGACGAGCTGGTGCACGGTGGCGTAGCTCTCCACCTGCATGAGGGCCGGCACGCGGATCGAGCCGGTGACGCACACCCGCCCCAGGTCGTTGCGCAGCAGGTCGGCGATCATGAGGTTCTCGGCCCGCGACTTCGGGTCGGTGGCCAATTCGGCGGCGAGGCGCTGATCCTCGGCCGGGTCGGCTGACCTGGGGGCGGTGCCCTTGATGGGCTTGGACGACACCAGCCCGTCGTCGCGCACCTTGAGGAACTGTTCGGGTGAGGCGGACAACACCTCGAGGTGGTCGCCGAAGGTGTCGAAGCGCAGGTAGGCGGCGTAGGGCGCCGGGTTGATGCGGCGCAGGACGCCGTAGAGGTCCAGGGCATCGACGCCCGCCGGATAGGGCCCCTCGAAGGTGTCGGTGAGACAGACCTCGTAGGAGTCGCCCGCACGCAGGAAATCCTGGGCGCGGCGCACGCGTTCCTCGTAGTCAGCGCGGGTAAGGCGCCATGATCCGGCGATGCGAGGGGGCGTGTCGGCGGGCGCGGTGGGAGTCGCCGCAGCGTGTGATGGTGACGGGCTCGATGGCGTCGCCCCGGCACGGCCGAGGACGTCCTCCAGACGCCCGAACCAGCGCGCTGCCGCGTCGTCGTCGCCCTCGGCGGTGAGCACGAGCAGGTGTGCCACGTTGGTGGCGTGGTCGATCACGATCGTCGCTTGGGGACGCAGCCAATAGCCCTCGGGCGTCGGGGAATGGCGGGTGGGATCGTCGGGGAACACCAGCGCCTTGGCCTCATAGCCGAGGTATCCGATGTAGCCGCCGGCGAAGGGGATGCCCTCGGGGACCTCACCGATGGGCCGCGCCGCAAGCCGTTCGGCCAACACGTCGAGGATGTCCCCGTCGAGCGTCTGGCTGACCCGTCCGGCACCGTGGCCGCGTTGCAGGCGGGTGTGGCCGGCGTCGTCGTGGCGGCAGTAGCGCAGCACCTCCGACAAGTCGCCGGCGTCGGTGCCGAGCAGGGAGAAGCGTCCCCGCTCGGACGTCGTGCCAGCCGGCCGGGGTCCGACATGCTGCGCAACCGCGGACTGCGCAACCGCGGACTGCGCGCCCACCGACTGTGCACTGTCGAGCCAGAACGCGGCGCTCGCACCGTCCGACAGCAGGCGGAAGAGCGCCTGGACGTCCCACGGTGATGTCCCAGGAGCCGGGCGCACTGAGCGGACATGCAGTTGCAGCCGGGGGCCGTGCTTGCTGTGCACCATGGTCAAGGTCGTCCACCTCTGGTCGTGGATACGGCCGCCGGAGCCGCGCACGAATCCGGGCACATCATGCCACGGCGCACCAGTGTGGCCCCGGCGGCCCGATCGGAGGGCCGATCCGCCGGGAATTCTTGGCCCCCTTGAGCATCTGAGACGCAAGCCCCGGCACCGCGCGGCACGCCTACCATCAGTACATAACGGACGGGTTACAAGTCCCAGAGGTTCAGTCAAGGGGAGATTATGAAGTATGCAGTGATCGGCGCCGGCGCAATGGGATACCGGTATGGCGTCCTGCTCCAGGAAAATGCTGGCGTGGATGTCGACTTCGTCGATACCTGGGAGCCGAACCTTGCCAAGGTTGCCGAGCAGGGCGGGGTTTATGTCTCGCGCGACCATGAGGGACGACACCTTGTGCCGATCAACCTCTATTCCCCCGAGGATTACAAGGGCAATCCCGATGTGTGGATCATCTTCGTGAAGCAGATGCAGCTCGAAGGGGTGCTCGAGCGGTGCGCACACCTGTTCAATGACAAGCAGGTGGTCTTCTCGGCCATGAATGGATATGGGCACTTCGAGAAGATCCAGAAGTACTTCAGCGACGACCGCATCTACGGCGGCACCGCGATGATCGCCACCGTGCTCAACGGCCCCGGCGACGTAAACTTCATCGGCAAGTCCGGCGCTGGTGAGATGCACATGTGTGCGTACACCGAGAAGGTCACCGACATCGAGAAGAAGATCGCCGAGGATTTCAAGGCCGCCAACCTGAACCCGATCATCACCGAGAACTTCATGGGCACCTGCATGGCCAAGGTGATCTTCAATTCCGTGGTCAACACGCTGTGCACCATGTACGAGATCACGATGGGCCAGTTCATCGAATTCGATGGCGCCATGGCAATGGCCAAGCAGCTGATCGACGAGGCCTATGACGTGTGCGATCGCGCCGGAATTCGCCTGATCGAAAGTCGACAGGACGAGCTGAAGTCAATTGACTATGTGAGCCGCGTCGGTAACCCGCTGCATTACCCGTCGATGTATCAGGACATGTCGAAGGGACGCCCCACCGAGGTCGACTACATCAATGGGTATATCGCCAAGCTCGGTCGCGAGAATGACTACCCGGCACGGACCCACGAATTCCTGACCCGCGGCGTGCACCTGGCCGAGCTGGCCTGGCACATCCACAAGGAAGAGGCCGAGAAGGTCGAGGCGGAGCAGGCCGCCTGAGCGATCAGGCCGGACCGTCCGCCGGTCAACTGCAACCGGAACACCTCGCGCGGCTGCAGTGGGCCCGGACACAACCAAGGGAGTCGGGAGCGCAACGCTCCCGGCTCCTTCACGTCCGGGCCCTCCTGCGCATGCGTCCAGCACATATGCGGGATCATTCCAGTAGTGGCCCCCCACCACATCGCAGCAAGGAGTTGACGCATGCGCGCACTGGTTGTCAAGGAGTTCCAGGAGCTCGTCCGTGACCGGCGCACGCTGGCCATGTTGTTGCTGTTGCCGCTGTTGCTGCTCGTGATCTTCGGCTATGCGGCCAACTTCTCGGTGAGCAAGGTGTCGGTGACGGTGATCGGCCGCGACGCCCCCACCCTGGCCGCGGACTTGGCGCAGTATCCGGTGGCGGGCCAGAGCCTGGACATCAGCACCGACGCCGACGCCACCGATCCCGAGCAGTTGCTGCGCGAGCGTCGCGCCGATGTGGTGGTGCAGGCCACGGACACCGCCGCGGCGCCCTCCACCGCAGCACCAGCCACCGCCGCACCGATCAGCGAGCGCATGCACGTCTATGCCGACGGCTCACGCCTGTTCAGCGCCCAGGCGGCGCAGCGGGCGTTCACCACGCTGGTTGCCCAGGACACCCAGCAGCACCTGGCCCGGATCCAGGCCTCGGCTGCTGCCGGCGCGTCCGGGGGCAGTTCGGCGCAGGGCAGTGCCGCGGTGGGAAGCGCCGCACAGGCCGCGTCCAATCCGGGCAGCGTGGTGACTGTGCTGTTCAACCCTGACCTGAAGACCTCGTGGGTGATGGTGCCCGGCCTGATCGGGTTGATCCTCACGTTCATCGGCACCGTGATCACCTCGATCGGCCTGGTGCGCGAGCGCGAGACCGGCACCCTGGAGCAGCTGGCGGTGGTGCCGCTGCGGTCGAGCTCGATCATCCTGGGCAAGATCATCCCCCATTTCCTGCTGGCGCTGTTCGACATGGTGCTCATCACCGCGGTGGGCGTGTGGCTGTTCGGGGTGCCGTTCCGCGGCAGCTTGTTGTTGTTCGCCGCGGCGGCGGTGATCTTCCTGTTCGTGGTGCTGGGCTTCGGAGTGTTGATCTCCACCGCCTCGCAGACCACCGGACAGGCAATCCAGCTCGCGATCATGACCGTGCTGCCGCAGGTGCTCCTGTCGGGCCTGATCTTCCCGCTCGACTCGATGGCAGCCGGGGTGCGGTGGATCGGCTACTGCCTGCCGCTCACCTGGTTCAACCAGATTGCGCAGGGCATCATGCTGCGCGACGCCCCGGCCGGCTCCCTGCTGTGGCCCTTCGTGATCCTAGCGGCGATGGCCGTGGTGTTCTTCGGCATCGCGACGTTGCAGATGCGCTTCTCGCTGACGCACGGGGGCGCGCGGGCATGATCACCCTTCGTGGCGCGTCGGTGCATTTCGGCGCACGGGCGGCGCTGGACGATTTCTCCGGCTCGTTCGCGCCGGGGCAGGTAACGGCCCTTGTCGGCGGTGATGGGGCCGGCAAGTCCACCCTGCTGCGGGTGCTGACCGGCCGGGTGGCGGCGACGCCGGCGCAACCGGGAGCGGTGACGCCACGCACCCAACTGGGCTATATGCCCGCCGACGCCGGGGTGTGGAACAACCTGTCGGTGGCGCAGAACATCGCCTTCGTGGCGAGGGTCTTCGCCATGTCGTCCGAGCAGACGAGGGAGCGCTCGCAGCTGCTGTTGGCCCGCGCCGGATTGGCGCAGGTGGGTGATCGTGAGGCCGGCAAGCTGTCGGGCGGGATGCGTCAGAAGTTGGGCTTCGTGTTGGCGACGCTTCACTCGCCGTCGGTGGTGTTGCTCGACGAGCCGACCACCGGCGTCGACCCGGTGAGCCGCGGCGAGATCTGGTCACTCATCGCGGGGGCGGCCGCCGAGGGGGCCACGGTGGTGTTCGCCACCACCTACCTGGACGAGGCCGAACGCTGCGACCAGTTGTTCCTGCTCGATCAGGGACGTCTGGTGGCGTCGGGCACTCCCGACGAGGTGATCGCGTCCTGCCCCGGCACGGTGTGGCAGGCACCTGCCGGTGCGGGTGCGGGTGCGGCCGACGATGTCCCCCGGGCGACGAGTTGGCGTCGCGGCGACCAGCTGTTCGTCTGGACCCCGTCGGACCGGGAGGCTCCGGCCGGGTTCACGGCGTCGGTGCCCGATCTGGAGAACACGTCGATTGCGCTGCTGCTGGCCGGCGGGGCGACGCTGGGTGCCGACAGCCTCGACGATGCCGCCACGGCGCCGGGCCATCCACGAGCCTCGGATGCGCCGGTGGTGTTGGCGTCGCGCGTGACGAAGACCTTCGGCGACTTCACGGCGCTGCACGATGTGTCGCTGGCGGTGCATCCCGGCGAGATCGTCGGGCTGTTGGGCGGCAACGGGGCCGGCAAGACCACGCTCATGCGGTGCGTGCTGGGCCTGGAGCAGGTGGCGTCGGGCCGGGTGTTGTTGTTCGGGCAGGTGCCGTCCATCGCGGTGCGTCGACGGCTGGGTTATGTGGCGCAGGGGCTGGGCCTGTATCCGACGTTGAGTGCCACCGAGAACCTGCGCTTCACGGCGCGGGTGTTCGGTGCGCGCAGCGGTGGTCGGGAGTTCAGTGCGGCGCGCGGGGCGCGGGACGGTGTCCGGCTCGGTGAGCGGGCCCTTGCCTATGCGCATGACCTGGGACGCGGCCCGGTGGGCGCGTTGCCGCTGGGGGCGCGTCGCATGTTGGCCTATCTGTGTGCGATCGAGCATGACCCCGAGCTGTTGATCCTTGACGAGCCGACGTCGGGCATGGACCCGCTGTCGCGTGCGCGGCTGTGGCGCGAGCTGCGCGAGGTCGCCGACCGTGGGGTGGGCATCCTGGTGAGCACGCACTACATGGCCGAGGCCGCGCAGTGTGACCGCCTGGAGATGTTGACCGCCGGACACGTGAGCGCGTCGGGTTCGGTGGCCGACATCACCGCCGGACGCCGGTCGCTCGTGGTGCACGCGCCGCAGTGGCAGCGCGCGTTCACCCTGCTGCGCGACGCGGACCTGCCGGTGACGCTTGACCGACGCATGCTGCGGGTGCCCGGAGCGTCCCGCGACGAGCTCGCGCGCGTGCTAGACCGGTTGGATGGCGGCTACTCGATCGCCGAGGCGGCGTCCACATTGGAGGAGACGATGATGCTTGCCGAGCGGGGTGGGGACGCGGGCGGCAAGTGAGGGGCTGAGCGTGCTGCCCCGGAAAATGTCCGACCCAGCTGGGATACTTCACCCGTGACTGAGTCGACGAAGGAATCCGAACGTGCAGAGCTGCACAAGACCATCTGGCGCATCGCGAACGACCTGCGCGGCAGCGTCGATGGCTGGGACTTCAAGAGCTATGTGCTGGGCATGCTGTTCTACCGGTTCATCTCGGAGAACCTGACCGCCTATATCAACAAGGGCGAGCATGCGGCCGGCGACGTCGACTTCAACTACGCCGACCTCGCCGACTCCGACGCTGCGATGGCACTGCGGGAGACGGTGGATGAGAAGGGCTTCTTCATCCTGCCCTCCGACCTTTTCGAGAACGTGCGCCGCGACGCCCCGCACAACCCGAACCTCAATGAGACGCTCGCCAATGCCTTCGCCAATATCGAGAATTCGGCGGCCGGCACGTCGTCGGAGGGCGATCTGAAGGGTCTGTTCGATGATCTCGACGTGAACAGCAACCGGCTCGGCAACTCGGTGATGCAGCGCAATGAGAAGCTGGTGAAGCTGCTCGACGCGGTGGGCGATCTGCCCCTGGGCAACTTCGGCGAGCACACGATTGACCTGTTCGGCGACGCCTACGAATACCTCATGACGATGTATGCCTCCAGCGCCGGTAAGTCGGGCGGGGAGTTCTACACGCCCCAGGAGGTGTCCGAGCTGCTCACCCGCATCACGGTGGTCGGCAAGACACACGTGAACAAGGTGTACGACCCGGCGTGCGGTTCGGGCTCGCTGCTGTTGAAGTTCGGGCAGGTGCTTGGCCAGGGCGGTGTGCGCAAGGGCTACTTCGGGCAGGAGATCAACCTGTCCACCTACAACCTGTGCCGCATTAACATGTTCCTGCACGGCATCAACTACTCCGACTTCGACATCGCCCTGGGTGACACGCTCACCGAGCCGAAGCACTGGGACGAGGAGCCGTTCGAGGCGATCGTGTCGAATCCGCCCTATTCGATCCACTGGGCCGGAAACGACAATCCGACGCTCATCAACGATCCGCGGTTTTCTCCGGCCGGCGTGCTGGCCCCCAAGTCGAAGGCCGACCTGGCCTTCACCATGCACATCCTCAGCTGGCTCGCCGTCAATGGCACGGCGGCGATCGTTGAATTCCCCGGCGTGCTCTATCGCGGCGGCGCCGAACGCAAGATTCGCAAGTATCTGATCGACAACAACTATGTGGACACGGTGATCCAGCTGCCGCCGGATCTGTTCTTTGGCACCACGATCGGCACCTGCATCATCGTGCTGAAGAAGTCGAAGCGCGACAACTCCGTGTTGTTCGTTGACGGCTCCGCGGAGTTCGTACGCCCCGGCAATAAGAACAAGCTTGATGACGCGAACCGCCAGAAGATCCTCGATGCCTTCACCGCACGGGAAGATGCCGACTACTTCGCGAAGCTCGTGCCTGCTGCCGAGCTCGCTGACAATGACTACAACCTGTCGGTGTCGTCGTATGTGCAGCCCGAGGACACTACAGAGAAGATCGACATCACCGAGTTGAATGCCCGCATCGCCAAGATCGTTGCCCGCCAATCAGAGCTGCGCACCCAGATCGACGCGATCGTGGCCGACCTTGAGGACGCACAGTGAGCCGGATCGAGGAGCTGGTCGAGCGACTCTGCCCCGACGGGGTCAAGTTCGAAAGTGTCGACATGCTAGCCGAAGTCGGCACGGGCAATAGCGACAGGAAGGATGCGGTAGAAGGTGGGCCGTACCCGTTCTATGTCAGATCGCAGAAACCAATCGCTATCGACACCTATCAGTTCGATGATGTCTCTATAATAATCCCCGGAGAGGGAGGAATTGGAGATATTTTCCATATCACCCACGGGAAGTACGCGCTTCATCAGCGTGCGTACCGGATTCATTTTACTTCGGCTGACATAGATACCCAGTTCGCTTATTATTATTTTTCGTCCCACTTCAAGTCATTCATAATGTCGCGGGCCGTAAGCGCAACCGTCACATCAATCAGGAAGCCGATGATCTTGAAATTTCAGATCCCGCTCCCCCCGCTTGTGGTGCAGCATGAGATCGTAAAGATTCTGGACACATTCACAGACTTGGAAGCGGAGCTGGAAGCGGAGCTGGAAGCTCGCCGCGCGCAGTACGAGTACTACCGCGACCAGTTACTGTCATTCAACGAGACCCCCCCCCCAGATCAGGTGGGTCACGTTGAATGATACGGGCATCTTTTACTCGGGACTGACCGGAAAGACCAAGAGCGACTTTGATCGAGGAGAGTCTCTCTTTATCCCCTATATGAATGTGTTCCAGAACCCGACAACTGACTTAACTGATACGCGCCACGTTTCCATCGGCCCAGATGAGCGCCAAAACAGAGTTCAACATGGCGATATTCTGTTCACCCTTTCCTCCGAGAACCTGAACGAATGCGCTACGTCATCGGTTATTCGGGGGCAACCTGAGGCCAATCTATTCCTTAATAGCTTCTGTTTTGGCCTGAGACCTTCCCATACTGACGGCCTGGACCTCCCCTATCTATCTCATGTCTTTCGCTCCCGAGCCTTCCGCAAGGAGATTCCTAAGGCTGCAGCGGGGGTGACTCGCTTTAACGTGTCCCGCACGAGATTCGGGAAATTGATGATCCCTATCCCTCCATTGGATAGACAACGCGCGATCGGACGCACTCTAGATTCCTTTGACACCCTCGTTAACGGCCTCACCTCGGGGCTCCCAGCCGAACTTAACGCACGTCGTCAGCAGTACGAGTACTACAGAGACAAGTTGCTTACCTTCAAGGAGCTGAAGTCATGACCGATTCCTATGCGGCTCCACGCTACGCACCGATCGCCGTCAGCAACGAACGCACCGTCGTTGCCCAATATGTTCCTGAGCCCTCCGACGATGATCAGGGCTATGAGAGCGAAGCTGCCCTTGAAGCACACTTCATCAAGCTCCTGCAGGAGCAGGCCTATGAATACTTGCCGATTCACAGCTCCGACGGGCTTGTCGCGAACCTGCGGGCGCAGCTCGAAGCACTCAACCAGGTCACCTTCAGCGACGACGAATGGGCCCGTTTCTTCGCCGAGTCAATTGCAGGAAGCCGCGACGGCATCGTTGAGAAGACCCGCCGCATCCAGCGCGAGCACATCCAGTTGCTGCACCGCGACGACGGCACCGACAAGAACATTCTCCTGCTCGACAAGGACCAGATCCACAACAATCGCCTGCAGGTGATCAACCAATACGCCACCGATTCGGGCGCGCGGTCCAACCGCTACGACGTCACCATCCTGGTGAACGGCCTGCCGATGGTGCAGGTGGAGCTCAAGCGCCGAGGCGTTGCCATCCGCGAGGCCTTCAACCAGATCAACCGTTACCAGCGCGACAGCTTCTGGGCCGACTCGGGCCTCTACGAATATGTGCAGCTATTCGTGATCAGCAATGGCACCTTCACCAAGTACTACTCCAACACCACCCGCGCCACTCACGTTGACCAGGCCGCGGGCTCCAGCCGGTCGCGCAGCCAGGTGTCCAACACCTTCGAATTCACCAGTTGGTGGGCCGACGCCACCAATAAGGCCATCACCGATCTGGTCGGATTCACGCGCACTTTCTTCTCCAGCCACACTTTGCTGGCGATTCTCACCCGCTACTGCGTCTTTGATTCTGACAACAAGCTGTTGGTGATGCGTCCGTACCAAATTGCGGCCACCGAGCGAATCCTCAACCGCATTGAGACCTCCACCAACGCACGCCAGGTGGGCACGGTCAGGGCTGGTGGGTATATCTGGCACACCACCGGATCGGGCAAGACGCTCACCAGCTTCAAGACGGCGCAGCTGGCCATCGATATGCCCACCATCGACAAGGTGCTGTTCGTGGTCGACCGCAAAGACCTCGACTACCAGACGATGGTCGAATATGAGCGCTTCCAGAAGGGCGCGGTGAACTCCAACGCATCGACCCGCGAGCTCAAGCGCCAACTCGACAATCCCACAGCCAAGATCATCATCACCACCATCCAGAAGCTCTCGCGCTACATCGGAAAGAACCCTGACAGCCGCGTCTACGACGGCCACACGGTGATCATCTTCGACGAATGCCACCGAAGCCAGTTCGGCGCCATGCACGAGGCGATCACCAAGACCTTCCGCAATTACCACATCTTCGGATTCACCGGCACGCCGATCTTTGCCCAGAACTCAAGCTCTGCCGGGTCGCCAGCAATGCGCAGCACCGAGCAGATCTTTGGCGACCGGCTGCACCTCTACACGGTCGTCAACGCCATCGACGACCGGAATGTGCTGCCCTTCCACGTGGACTATGTCGACACGATCAAGGTGAAGGCCGGGATCGTCGATGAGCAGGTGGCAGGCATCAACAGCGAGGCCGCGCTGCTCAATCCGAAGCGGATCAATGGGGTGGTCGACTATGTGCTGAGCCACTTCGACCAGAAGACCAAGCGCCAGCAGTCTTATTCGCTTAAGGAACGGCGGGTCCGGGGATTCAACTCGCTGTTTGCCACGGCCTCGATCGAAGCCGCCAAGCGCTACTACGCGGCCTTCAAGGCGCGCCGGGCCGAGCTGCCTGCCACCAGCGAGCCGCTGAAGATCGCACTGCTCTACAGCTTCGCTCCCAACGAGGCCCAGCCCGACGGCTTGCTCGGTGAAGAGGACTTCGAGACCGGAAGCCTGGACCAGTCGTCGCGCGACTTCCTCGACGATGCCATCGCCGACTACAACGCGATGTTCGCCACCAGCTACGACACCAGTCCCCAGCAGTTCGGTGACTACTACAAGGACGTCACGCGGCGGTTGAAGAACCGTGAGCTCGATATGGCGATCGTGGTGAATATGCTGCTCACCGGCTTCGACGCCAAAACGCTCAACACCCTGTGGGTAGACAAGAACCTGCGCCAGCACGGCCTTATCCAAGCCTTCTCCCGGACCAACCGCATCCTCAACTCGGTGAAGGCCTTCGGCAACGTCGTCTGCTTCCGTGACCTCCAAGATGAGACCGACGAGGCATTGAGGCTCTTCGGCGATGAGGATGCTGGCGGCGTGGTGCTGCTGATGCCGTTCGGGCATTACTGGCTCTTCACGATCGAGGGTGTAGTCGCCTGAGCGTGTCGGTGGTCTGGTAGGG
>OLOA01003198.1_pt1 | contig 13658 bp, 9 predicted proteins | sample 1672201 | NCBI WGS metagenome assembly OLOA01 (sample SAMEA3136658, study PRJEB25190) | human gut metagenome
CATCAGTGCAGAAAAAGGTCTGGATAAAGATGAGAAAGAAAAAGAAACCGGACATTATATCCGCAAAGAACGTTATGCGGGAGCATGCAGCAGAAGCTTTTATGTCGGTGAAGATGTAGAGCAGTCCGATATCAAGGCTGAGTTCAAGCATGGTATCCTGACCCTGTTTGTTCCAAAGAAAGAAGCAAAACCGGCAGTAGAGCAGAAAAAGACCATTGCAATCGAAGGCTGATCCTTTCGAGGGAAAGGGGTTCGCAAAAAAAACAGTTTAATGAAACAGAAAGGCGGATGCTAAATATCCGCCTGATGTGAGATGGAAGTCCCGGCAGAGGAAAATCTGCCGGGGCTTTTTGTATTATGAAAGGTTATCATTTTCAGAGATTCGGGAAATACAGGAAGAAAGCGGTATTATCCCGATATTTTCAATATATATAAAACCTATTGACATAATAAGAATTAGGTGGTATAGTAACCCAAAAATGAAAAAAACTTTCAGGAAGAAGCATAGAGATAGATTTTCAAAAAACAGAAAAGGGAAACAGGTATGGACAATAAAGAAAAGAAAAACGAACAGGATATGATCAATACGCAGGTTGAACCGCATAATCACAGAGCAATCATTGGATTCGATAAAAACGGTGTTCCGAAAGTTCTGGTGCCGGTCAGCGGTCACACACACAAACATGTAGACGAGAACGGACATGAATACGAACACAGCCACGAGGAAGTTTTCACGGAAGATTATATGAAGGCAGTTGCCGCTTACCGCAAAACATTTCCGACAAAGCAGGATGTGCTGGACAATGTACCGGATCCGGCAGTCAAGGAAATGATGCTGCGTATGGAACAATTGGGATATGATACGGCATTTGACCGTTTTGACCAACAGCAGCCACAGTGTAGTTTCGGACTGAGCGGTACCTGTTGCCGCATCTGTAACATGGGTCCGTGCCGTATCACACCGAAATCTCCGAAAGGTGTCTGTGGTGCAGATGCAGACCTGATCGTTGCAAGGAATCTGCTTCGCGGTGCAGCAGCCGGTGCAGCACAGCACGGTATGCATGCCAGAGAGCTGATCCTGATGCTGAAATGGGCAGCTCAGGGCAAACTGGATATTCCGATCATCGGAGAATACAAAGTCATTGCCATGGCAGAAGCATTTGGCATCAAGACAAAACACAGACAGATCAAAAATATCGCGATCGATCTTGCCGATGCACTTCTTGCTGATTTATCGAGAACAGAGCCGGATGAATACAAAGTGATCACTGCCTGTGCGGCACCGGAGCGTCAGAAAGTATGGAAAGACATGGACATTCTGCCGATCAGTGCTTATCACGAAGTATTTGAAGCTTACCACAAGACAGGCTGTGCAACGGACGGAGACTGGGAGAGCGTGATGAAACAGTTTCTTCGCTGCGGACTTGCCTTTACATTCAGCGGTGTTGTTTCTACATCGATCGCAACCGATGCACTGCTTGGAGTCGGTGACCGTGTGACTTCCAAGGTAAATGTCGGAGCATTGAAAAAAGGCTATGTAAATATCGCAGTTCACGGACATCTGCCGATTCTGGTAAAAGAGATCGTAAAGGCTGGACAGAGCGAGAAATTTCAGAAACTTGCGAAAGAAAAAGGGGCAAAGGGCATTCAGTTTTACGGCATCTGCTGTTCCGGACTTTCTTCTATGTACCGTTATGAGGGCGTTATCCCACTGTCCAATGCAGTCAGTGCAGAACTGGTGCTTGGAACCGGAGCACTGGATCTTTGGGTAGCAGATGTACAGGAAGTTTATCCGGCGATCATGGATGTTGCAAAATGTTTCAAGACAACGGTTGTCACGACACACGATTCTGCGAGACTTCCGGGAGCAGAACATATCGGATACGACCATCATCATTCGAATATCGCGGAGACAAAAAAGATTGCAGAACGCATCGTAGAGCGTGCAATCGAAAGTTTTGAGGCACGAAAAGGTGTGCCGGTATTTATTCCGAAATATGAAGTAGAGGCAGAAGTTGGATTTTCTGTAGAATATCTGTGCAAAAAATACGGCAGTCTGGAGCCGATTGCAGATGCAATCCGAGAGGGCAAAATCCTTGGTGTGGTAAATATGGTCGGATGCAACAATCCGAAAGTACTCTACGAAAAAGCGATCCTTGATGTCTGTGATGTACTTCTGAAAAATAACGTTCTGATCATCACAAACGGATGTGCATCCTTCCCGCTGATGAAAATGGGTTATTGTCAGACTTCCGAGTTTGCTTACAGTAAGGCAGGAGAAGGCTTAAGAGAATTTCTCAAACCGGATATGCCTCCGGTATGGCATGTCGGAGAATGTATCGACAACACCAGATCATCCGGAATCTTTGCAGGCATTGCAAATGCATTCGGAAAAGCAATGTACGAAATGCCGTTCGCCTTTGCATCACCGGAGTGGTCAAATGAAAAAGGAATTGATGCGGCACTTGGCTTCCGCCTGAACGGAATCAGTTCTTACCACTGTGTGGAAGCACCGATCCACGGTTCTTCAAAAGTCATCGAATTTTTGAAAGAAGGAACAAAAGAAACGCTGCATTCTTCCATGGTGGTAGATGTGGATCCGGTATCACTCGGTGAGAAAATGGTAGCTGATATGAAAGAAAAACGCAGACAGCTTGGAATCTGATCAAAAATTGCGAAACGATAAAGTACAGAAAAATCCAGATGACATTTTTAAAAAATGCCATGAGCGTTTGAGTTAAATAGCTGCCCGAAAACAGACATAGGAGTATTTATGAGAAAATATAAAATCAGAAAAAGCCTGTGCATGCTGCTTGTCCTGACGCTTCTGACAGTTTTCTCCTCAGGATGCGGCAGATCCGAGGCAAAATATACCGCAGACGGAAAGAAGCAGATCATCACGATCGGCTACCTTCCGATCACACATGCACTGGCCGTCTTTGAAGAAAAAGAATTGCTTGATGCAGACGAAAACAGCACTCTGCAGATACAGCTTCAGAAATTCAGTTCCTGGACCGATCTGATGGATGCATTAAATTCCGGAAGGATCAACGGAGCGTCCGTGCTGGCAGAACTTGCGATGGCAGCCGTCAGTAACGGACTGGATCTCAAAGCAGTGGCACTGGGACATAAAGATGGAAATGTGGTGATCGTTTCCAATGACATCACAAAAGTAGAAGATCTGAAAGGCAAAACCTTTGCCATTCCATCTAATCAGTCTTCCCACAATATTTTACTGAACGATATGCTTTCTGATGCGGGAATGTCGATTGACGATGTAAAGGTTGTCCAGCTTGCACCGGCAGAAATGCCGTCTTCCCTGGCAAGCGGTGCAATTGATGGATATTGCGTTGCAGAACCGTTCGGAGCACAGGCTGTGGTGCAGGATTACGGCCATGTGCTTTATGATTCCACACAGCTGTGGCAGAATTCCATCTGCTGTGCCCTCGTTATGAATGGAAGCTTTCTTGAAAAAAACAAGGAAGCCGTTGATAAACTGGTTGCCGGATACGAAGAGGCCGGAAACAGGCTCGACGAAACAACGGCAAAAACACTTGCAGAAGCTTATCTTGGACAGAATGAAAAGACGCTGGAAGTTTCCATGCAGTGGATTCATTATGACAATCTGGAGATCACAAAATCCGATTACGAACAGTTGACAGAACGAATGAAGAAGTACGGAATCAACAAAAATCCACCGTCTTATGAAGACTTTGTATATCAGTCTGAAAGCAGCGAATCTGATTAAAATAGCGTATGGAAAAGAACGGTGCGTCTTGAAATTCGACTTGAAAGAAAAAGCGAGGAAACAATATTATGTGGAAAAAAGGTATCAGAGTTATCGTGTCATTTGTAGTTGTACTTCTGGTATGGCAGATCGCCTGCACAGTGACAAACGCAAATGCAACACTGTTTCCGTCTCCGGTCAAAGTCGGAGAGGAATTTGTTAAATTGTTTACACAGGGACTGGAAGGAAGTACTTCCCACGGTACCTTACCGGGACATATCCGGATCAGCCTGCTACGTTTTGCGACCGGCTATGTACTTGCAGCCGTATCTGCGATCCTGCTGGGACTGATCCTCGGAAGCCTTCCGAAAGTATTTCAGTTTATCAACCCGATCCTTCAGATCATCCGTCCGATCGCACCGGTAGCATTCCTGCCGTTTATCGTATTCTGGTTCGGAATCGGTGATGTGCCTGCGATCGTGATCATCTTTATAGCCGGATTCTTCCCGATTCTGCTCTCCGTTGTAGCGGCGGTACAGCATGTAGATGGAATTTATTATAAAATTGCCGACAGCTTCGGAGTTGGAAAAGTAAAGACATTATTTGGCATTGTATTTCCGGCGATTTTTACACAGATTGCAAATGCACTTCGCCTGGCACTTGGAACATCCTGGATTTTTCTGGTTTCCGGAGAGATGGTAGGTGCACAGTCCGGACTTGGATTTCTGATCATGGACAGCAAAAACTGCATGCGTTTTGATGCACTTCTGGCAACCATGATCACGATCGGAGTGATCGGATTTATCTTAGATGGCTTGTTACGTTTCGCAGAAAAAGCGATCAGCACAAAAATTGGATTTGGAGTGTAGAGAAATGTATATAGACGTATCAAATGTAAGCATTTCCTTCGAGGAAAACAAAGAACAGCATACCATTTTAAATGATGTTTCCCTTCAGGTGGAAAAAGGAGAATTTATCTGCCTGCTCGGACCGTCCGGCTGCGGAAAATCCACACTGCTCAATGCGATGGCAGGGTTTTTAAAACCTTCATCCGGAGAGATCAAAATCGACGGACAGACCGTAGAAAAACCGTCCATGAAATATGTCACCATTTTTCAGAACTATGGACTCCTGCCATGGAGAAGCGTGCAGAAAAATGTAGAGCTTGGACTGGAAACAAAGAAACTCGGCAAAGAAGAAAAAAAGAAGATCACAGATCATTACCTGGAAATGGTTGGCTTAAAAGAAGCAGCAAAGAAACGTCCGGCACAGCTTTCCGGCGGTATGCAGCAGAGGGTGGCAATCGCCAGAGCACTGGCGGTCGAGCCGGAAATCCTGTTTATGGATGAGCCGTTCGGGGCACTGGATGCGATCACCAGAATGAAACTTCAGAAAGATGTTCTGAAGATCGCACATGAGACAGACAAAACCGTCGTGTTTGTTACACATGATATCGAAGAAGCTATTTTCCTTGCAGACCGCATCGTGATCATGTCAGCCAATCCGGGCAAGATCAAGAGCATCATGAAAGTCACACTGCCGAAAGACAGAGACCGTACATCAGATGATTTCCTGCTGATGCGAGATAAAGTGTATGAGATCTTCCAGATGAAAGAAGAGAGAAATATCGAGTACTTTATCTGATTTTCGAAGAAAGCCCCGGAGCATATGCCTTAGGGGCTTTTGCCGTGTCTGCAAAGAAGTTTTGCCATCAAATACAATATGAAAATACAGTAAAAAAATGTAATAAACAGGGAGTAAACACGGGAAAATATATTTGACATAAAAGAACGGAAATGCTATAGTAAGCACATAAAAGGTGTTGCCGATGACGGTTCGCCTGATTGTTTTATAGTTGGATAACCGCCTATGTTTTGTCAGGACAGTGGGCGGTCATTTTTCTATATAGAATCGCAACAATGGAGTGAATAACGATGGTAAAATATTTGATAAAGGACACGACAAGGGAAGAACGTGAGCGGATCGTAGCAGAATCTCTTGGCAATATCGATGCCTCCTGTGACGGATGCAGTTCAGGGATCGTAGAGATGTATCAGGATTATATTGATGGGAAAAAGGAACTGCGTGAGATTTCGATGGAATTTAACGCACGTTATATTTCCGGGGAGGAAGCACCAACGGTTCGTTCTTCCTGTCCGATGAGATAACAAAGGAGCGGATGATGGCAAAAGCGGGCGGAAATTTATTAAACACTTATGTTGCGGATTATGTGGTCTTTGATCTGGAGACGACCGGGATTTCGCCTAAGACGGACGAAGTGGTTGAGGTTTCTGCAGTGAAGGTGGAGCACGGCAAGGTTACGGATGAGTTCAGTACGCTGGTGAATCCGAAACGAAGGATTCCTTACGGAGCCAGCCGTGTAAATGGCATTACGGATGATATGGTTGCGGAAGCACCGTTTTTTGAACAGGTTCTGGAAGAATTTCTGGAGTTTATTGAAGGATTCGTGTTGGTCGGACATAACATTGCCCGATTTGACATGAATTTTCTTTATCGTGATGTGGAAAAGTATTTTGAACGGTCGCTGCCAAATGATTATATTGATACATTGCAGATGGCGAGAAGGGAGCTTCCGAATCTGGAGCATCACAGGCTGACGGATCTGGCAGAATACTACGGGATTTCGGCAGAAGGGGCACATCGGGCATTAAATGACTGCCGGATGAACCAGCAGGTTTTTGAGAAAATGGGAAATCCTGTATACAAAAAACAGGGCAAAGATAAAGAAAATAACAGAGGAGTCGATTCGGCAAAAACAGAACCGAGTGAACAGGCACAAAACACCGCACCGACAGTCCGGAAACGCAGTACTTTTAAACTGCGTGCGGTGGTGGAGCGGATCACTTACCAGAATCCGGACAACGGCTATACAGTTCTGAAGTGTGCGGTGAAAAATTATCAGGATCTGGTGACGGTGGTCGGCAGTCTTCTGGATGTCAATGTTGGTTCGGTGCTTCTGATCGACGGAAACTGGAAAATGGACAGTCGCTATGGCAGACAGTTTCAGGCAAAGACCTGGGAAGAGACGATGCCGGCGACTGTTTTTGGCATTGAAAAATATTTGGGTTCTGGGCTGATCAAAGGGGTTGGTCCCAAATATGCAAAACGGATCGTGCAGAAGTTCGGAACAGAGACGATCGCTGTGATTGAGACCGATGTCTTCCGGCTGAGGGAAGTGGAGGGAATCGGAGAAAAGCGTATCCGAAAGATTGCAGAGAGCTGGGAAAAGCAAAAAGAGATTAAAAATGTTATGCTGTTTTTGCAGGATCATGGGGTTAGCACTTCCTTTGCAGCAAAGATCTACAAGCAATACGGCAATGAAAGTGTCAATAAGGTCCGGGAAAATCCATTTCGGCTGGCAGATGATATCTGGGGGATCGGCTTTAAAACAGCGGATGGGATTGCACAGAAGCTGGGATTTGGAAAAGAAGCCTTTGTGCGTCTTCGAAGCGGTATTATGTATACATTAAGCAATCTGGCGGATCAGGGACATGTCTATGCAACGAAGGAACAGCTGATCAAAACGGCAGCAGAGCTTCTGGAAGCAGAGGAGGGCTGTGTTGTGATGACGCTGGATCAGATGCTGGCGGATCACGATCTGATCTTACAGAAAGTGGAAATTCCGAAAGAGCAGCGAAAACATGAAATGCCTGCAGACCTTGAACAACCGGAATGGAAATTGGCAGAACCTCAAATAACCGAAGCTATTTATCTGCCGCCGTTTTATTATGCGGAGACCGGTGTGGCAGGAAAATTAAAAAGGCTGCTGGCAGCTCCGGCGGCGGATCGTCTGTGGACTGCACTGGAGACGGCGAAAGAAAAAACAGGCAATCCGGATCTGTCGATTGATGTGGAAAAGATTCAGGAAAAGGTGCATATGGATTATGATGAGGTTCAGGCAGATGCGATTCGCAAAGCAGCGGTTTCCAAAGTTATGGTGCTGACCGGAGGACCTGGAACCGGAAAGACAACGACCACACAGGGGATCATTGCAGCATATCGGGCATTCGGACTTAAGATTCTGCTTGCGGCACCGACAGGGCGTGCGGCAAAACGTATGACAGAGGCCACCGGCCTGGAAGCGAAAACAATCCATCGTCTTCTGGAATGTCAGCCTCCGGAAGGATATCTCAAAAACGAAGAAAATTCGCTGGAAGGGGACGTACTGATCGTTGACGAATGTTCGATGATCGATATCGTTTTAATGAATGCACTTTTAAAGGCGATTCCGCAGGGGATGCGTCTGATTTTGGTCGGAGATATCGATCAGCTGCCGTCTGTCGGAGCCGGAAACGTGCTGCGTGATATCATTGATTCCGAAACGGTGCCTGTGATCCGTCTGACCAGGATTTTCCGACAGGCACAGAGCAGCCGTATCATTATGAATGCACATCGGATCAACGAGGGCAAAATGCCGGATATTTCCAATGGGAAGGATACGGACTTCTTTTTTATGCAGAAAGAAGATCCGCAGGAGGCAGCAGACGAGGTCATGCGTCTGGTGAAAAATAAGCTGTCGCGTTATTATCAGACGCCGCCGTCTCAGATTCAGGTGCTCACGCCGATGCAGAAAGGAATCGTCGGAGCTGCCAATTTAAATACGATTCTTCAGGAGACTCTCAATCCGCAGGGCGAAGGACTGCGAAGAGGCGGTTTTGTATTTCGCGTAAACGATAAAGTGATGCAGATCCGCAACAATTATGACAAAGAAGTGTTTAACGGCGATATCGGGATGATCGATGCGGTGGATGTGGCAGCCCGAAATCTGAAAGTGAATTTCGACGGACGCATCGTGGAGTATGATGTCACAGAACTGGATGAACTGACACTTGCCTATGCAACAACAATCCATAAAGCACAGGGTTCGGAATATCCGATCGTCGTGATGCCGGTGCTGATGAATCATTTTGTGATGCTTCAGAGAAATCTGATCTATACAGGAATCACCCGTGCGAAAAAAATCCTCGTACTGGTCGGAACACGCAAGGCACTTTCCTATGCCGTGCGGAATGTGACGGTGACAAAACGAAATACTCTTTTAAAAGAAAGGTTACAGGAAAAGTTTTAATAGCTGGACGTGAGATAAAAAACATAGTATAATAAGAAAACAATGGTGCCGGAGACGGTATTTTATAGGGACATTGAAGAAGCGGGAACAGTTCGGGGGGGGGTGAACTGTTTTTTTAGTTTTGGAAGACGCAGAAAATGTTCAGTACAGGGTATTCTTTTAAGAGGGAAGATGAAGAATGCAGAAAATTTTGATAGTAGATGATTCGGAAATAAACAGAGAGATCCTGGCAGCCATGCTTGAGAAAACATACGAGATCGACATGGCGAAAGACGGGCAGGAAGCGATCGAGATTCTGGAAAAGAAGTGGAAAACGTATCAGATCGTGCTGCTTGATCTGAATATGCCGGTGATGAATGGATATGAAGTTCTGAAGGTCATGGAAGAAAAGCAGTGGCTTGATTCACTGCCGGTTATCTGTATCTCAGCAGAAACATCGGAGGCAAGTATAGGAAAGGCGTACGAACTCGGGGCCATGGATTATTTTACGAGGCCGTTTGATACGGCAGTCGTACTGCGGCGTGTGCACAATACGATTGCACTGTATGCAAAAGCGTCCAGCAGTCTGCACGATGCGATGGAGATGTTATCCGGCATTTTTTATCGTATCATTAAAATCAATCTGAGTACGGATACCTATAGAACACTTAAAAATATTTCCGACGATTTCAGGACTCCGCTGGATGACATTAAGAGTATTTCGCAGAGACTGAGGCAGTACGGAGAAGAATATGTCCATGAGGAAGATCAGGAAGCTTTTCTGGAATTTTGTGATTCGGAAAATCTGCGTAAAAATTTCTCGGAAGAAGATACAGAGCGTATCAGCATGAGCTATCGCTGTCGGAATGGACAGGAATTTCGCTGGGTTTCCATGGAGATCATCAAGAGTACAGAGTATGCAAAAGATAACGAAGTCGTGGTTCTTTATCTTCGGGATATCAATACAGACTATCTGAAACAGCTGGATATGGTTCTGAGCAGGAGCAAAGGTTCTGTCGGTATGGTGAATGTCAATGTAACAGACGGAACCTGCAAATCCGGAAGCAGTTCTCTGAAAAATCTGGAGCTTCAGGAAGAGGATCGTACACTTGATCAGTATATAAACAGGATCAGCACTTCGATTCCACAGGAGGATGGGCGCAGAAGTTTTACAGAAAATTTCAGCAGAAAGCATATGCTGGATTCTTTCGAAAAAGGTCATACGGTCATTCAGGAAAATTATCCGGTATACAGTACAGAGAATCAACGGCTGCAGTTTTATCGTGTAACGGCAGAGATGGTTCGCGATGCTTTTTTCGGTCAGATTGAGGCTATTCTTTATTTTACAGATATCACAGGAAAATATCTGGCAGAAAAGATGCCGCAGATTTTGTATCAAAAAAATTATGAACAGATTGCAGTGATCGATTTAAGACGCCGGAAGATTGTAACCAGTGAGGAAACAGTTTTTGATTTTTCACAGTCACTGGAGCAAGAAATGGATTACGATCAGTATCAAAAAAAAGTCATGAAGTGCTTTGTTCCGGAAGAAGAAAAGGCACAGTTTGAAAATTACACGAATCTTGATAATATAAAAAGAGAGCTGGACCGGAAAGGTCGCTATTCTTTCAGTGTACATCAGCTGAACAGAAACGGTGAAAAATCCCTGAATAATTACACGTATCTTTATTTTGACCATTACTTTGACATCGTGGCTGTAGCAGTTGAAGATATTACGGAGCTGGCAGGACAGGATGCACTGACAGGCGGATATAACCGACAGGGATTTGTACAGAAGGCAGAACATATCCTGCAGAATGCAAATGAGGATGAGAATTATGCGATCCTGTTTTTCAATATTAAGAACTTTAAAGCAGTGAACGAACTTTTTGGAATTGATCTTGGTGATTTTATTCTGCGTGAGCTGTATGAAGATCTGAAAAATTCACAGCTTGATCCGGTTGTGACCGCCAGGGCAGAGGCTGACCATTTTGTGTGCCTTGTGAAACGGGAAAATCTGGATGAGGAATTTCTGCCAAAGCTCTGTACGAAGAAGATTTCCAGCTCCGGAAAGACCATCCGTCTGTTCAGCCGTTGCGGTATTTTCTATGTAAAAGATAAAGAAATGTCCGTAAACATGATGATCGGGCGTGCGAAGCTGGCAAAGAAATATATCGAAGATGAGTATGTTCAGCCATATAAAGTATACGATTCTTCCATGCAGACTGCTTATATAGACAAAGCAGAGATTGCAGGAGAACTTGCAGAAGGCATCGCGAAAGGAGAACTTCAGGTTTATTATCAGCCGGTTGTGGATGTAAAGACCGGACAGATCGCTTCCGCAGAAGCCCTGATCCGCTGGCATCATTCCGAGAAAGGTTTCCTGTCGCCGGGCTTCTTTATACCTGCTCTGGAAGAGAGCGGTCACATCTCCGAACTGGATGATTATGTCATTCATCAGGTCAGCGATTTCCTGATGGATCGTTACCATGCAGGCAAGAATGTGGTTCCGGTTTCAGTCAATTTATCATGGATGGATTTCTATGATGAGAAGATCATGGAAGATATCCTTGATAAATGTAAAAACAATGATCTGGAAGAAAAACTGATCCGCCTGGAAGTTACTGAGACATCCTACGCTGCGATGGGTGAGAGCCGCAACAGTATTCTTGAATCCTTCCGTACAGAAGGTGTCAAGATCATGATAGATGACTTCGGAACCGGTTATTCTTCGTTTGGTATGCTTCAGCAGTACAATTTCGATATTATGAAGATTGACATGAGTTTCATCCGCCAGATAGAGACAAATCCAAAGACGAAAAGTATGTTACGATTCCTGATCGATATGGCACATGAGATGGGCATTCATATCGTTGCAGAAGGCGTTGAGACAGAAGTTCAGGCAGATTTTCTGAAGAAGAGCCACTGTGATTATATCCAGGGATATTATTATTACCGTCCGATCCCACAGGAAGAGTTTCGAAAACTTCTCGATGAGATGTAAAGATTTTTTAACTTGCAATTCAAAAATTGCCATGCTATACTTGAAATGATATTAGGGTCAGAAGACCTTTTGACTCTGGAATCTAATACATGAAGCAGAAATGATTTTCATGCAAATATTTGCCCACCAAGTGATTGGTTAAGCCCATACGGACAGGCGGGGCAGCTGCCGATTGCGGTGAGAGACCGCATTATTGATTTAGTTAAAAGCTAAATTTTATAAGTCTTTTGTCTGAGAAGAAGGCTCAGAATCAAACATCACTTGTGAAATGGTCAATAAAACGTAGGATTAGCAAATATTTGCTGGTAGGAGTACCAACGATAGGCTCTGGAAATATTTTTCGTAGATATGAGAGTGAATAGACAGGGTATAGCATATAGCACTAAGAATATGAATAAGACATGAAAGACAGGTGAGTTTTGCCTGTCTTTTTTTGTGTTATGGAGTGATGAAATGAACAGAAATAAACAGATGCATGCGCCGGTGTATGAAGCATTGGAGCGCTTAAAGCGAAGAAGAGTAGTCCCTTTTGATGTGCCGGGACATAAAAGGGGAAGAGGAAATCCCGAATTGGTGGAACTTCTGGGAGAGAAATGTGTCAGCCTGGACGTCAATTCCATGAAGCCGTTGGATAATCTCTGTCATCCGGTATCAGTGATCAAGGAAGCAGAAGAACTTGCAGCAGAGGCTTTTCGTGCAGCCCATGCTTTTTTTATGGTTGGCGGAACAACATCTTCTGTGCAAAGCATGGTACTTTCCTGCTGCAAGGCCGGCGACAAAATTATTTTGCCCAGAAACGTGCATAAGAGTGTGATCAATGCTCTGGTGTTATGTGGTGCGATTCCGGTTTATGTGAATCCGGAAGTGGATAATAAGTTGGGAATATCCCTTGGAATGCAGGTTGCTGAAGTAGAGAAAGCAATCAAAGAGAATCCGGAAGCTGTCGCAGTACTGGTGAACAATCCGACTTATTACGGGATTTGCTCGGATTTGCGTACAATTGTTCAAGTGGCTCATGCACATAAGATGCTTGTATTGGTGGATGAGGCCCACGGTACGCATTTATATTTTGGAGAGAATCTGCCGGTCTGTGCTATGGACGCCGGAGCGGATATGGCATCTGTTTCCATGCATAAATCCGGCGGCAGTCTGACGCAGGCGGAGCTGCAGCGTTTTTATGACATCCTCGAGCAGGAGGGCATCACAAACATTGTAAAGGAGTGACTACTGTGCTTTCACGATTTCTCGAACAGGCGCAAAGCGACCGACCCGTGTACACCACGGATGTCCGCAAGGCGTTTCAGATCTATGGCTCTCGCCCGTTCCACATCCATGTGACGCTCTACGACGGCGGCGTCCGCTGCTTTCCTTTGATGCTGCCGGAAACGGTCTCGCCGGAGGAGGCGGAGTTTGTCCGCTCCTATGTCCACGCAATGCTGTATAACATTTTATCCTCGCTGGGTGCGCTGCACATCGACCTGTATCTTGATCCATCGGACAGGGAATGCGCAGAAATGGCGCGGTCGCTGGAAGCGGTGTTCCAGACCGATTTGCCCAAAGCCCGCCGCACCGGCTTCGGCAAGTGCCTGAACGTGAACGAGCGGACGGTCCTTGCGCTGACACAGGGAAGAGAGCGCTTTTCCTTCCGCATCTGCGATATTGCCGGAGAGCCGCAGGTCTTCGCGCCGGAGAAGACCGAATGCAGCAAGCCGGTGTTTTCTATGCTGCCTGCCATGACCCGCGGCAAGCTGCTTCTGGGCATCGACATCGGCGGTACCGACATCAAGCTGGCGGTCAGTGTTGACGGAAGGCTGGCATTGTGCAAGGAATTTGACTGGTTTCCAGCGTCGTTTGCGACG
>OLOA01003202.1_pt1 | contig 13646 bp, 9 predicted proteins | sample 1672201 | NCBI WGS metagenome assembly OLOA01 (sample SAMEA3136658, study PRJEB25190) | human gut metagenome
AATAGCTCTTGTTATTGCCTGACGGATCCACCATGTTGCATAAGTGGAGAACTTATATCCCTTTCTGTAATCAAACTTCTCAACCGCCTTTATAAGACCAAGATTTCCCTCCTGGATAAGGTCAAGAAATAACATGCCACGACCTACATATCTCTTGGCAATACTTACAACAAGACGGAGGTTAGCCTCGGCAAGCTTCTGCTTTGCACGCTCATCACCCTCTTCCATTTTCTTGGCAAGCTCGATCTCTTCCTCAGCACTTAAAAGAGGCACCTTACCGATCTCCTTAAGGTACATTCTTACAGGATCTTCAATGCTGATGCCGTCAGGTACTGATATATCAATCTTCTCAACGTCTTCCTCAATATCATCGTTTATAAGTATCTCATCGTCACCATCATCATCTGTAATTGTAAGTATATCCACGTTATTTCCCTCAAGGAAAGCAAATATCTGTTCCATCCTCTCAAGATTAAGCTCTATTTCCTTTGCGTCATTGAAGTAATTGATGATCTCCGTGTCCTCAATCACCATCTTTTTCTTCTTCGCCATCTCCAGAAGTCCCTGAAGCTTCGCCTGAAATTTCTCTTCAATAGCATCCTTGTTTTCTTTTGATTCCATTTTTATTACTCCTCCTGTTTATACGACATCAGCCCATTTACAGAACCTCAGTCCACTTGTTAAGCCAATAATCAGATGTTGATCTTAAGCTTTGATATTTTATTTTGTTCAAGTATAAGCTCCTGCAGCCTCTTCATATCATTTGCAGCTATAGCCGCCTCCCTGTCTGCTTCTATACTTGATAATTTTACTTTCTTCACCACATCCGTCAGAGCCCTTGAAGCTTCCTCCTCAGTCATGTCTATCCTGATGTCGGTCTGCATCATCTCTGCCACAAGACGTTGTTCTTCTATCTCTGAAAATGTATCCACTATGACCGCCGGCTTGACACTTCCGGTCTCCCTGTACTGCTTGTACAGGTGTGCTGCCACATTTCTGTATATTCCCTCTTCGAAGCAATGCTCATCAATAATGCCGTTTAACCTGTCGAACAGCTCCGGCTTATTGACAAGCCAGGAAAGCAGCAGCTTGGAGGTAAGCCCTTCCTTCCGCCGCTTCTTCATCTCTGTAACAGCTCTGTCCTCATCACTGCCTCTATTTGAAACGATCTCCGCACCGCCTCCGGCGTCAACCCCGGAAACAGTCATTCCCTTCAGACCATATTCCGTCACCACAGACGCCAGCGCCTCCCGGTCGATCATGTATTTCCTCGCAACCGCGTCCACATAATTGTCTCGCTCCAGCTTCTGTTCAATGGCAGCAAGTCTCTTCGCCACCTCATTCTGGAATTTGGTCTTCTGCTCCGGATCGTTCATGTCATAGCGCTCCGACAGTATTCTCACTTCAAACATTATACCACTTTCAGAGTTATTTATTCTTTCCTGGAAGCCCTCGGTACCAAGAGCCTGGATAAGCTCGTCCGGATCCTTGTAAGGCTTCATATTTATAACTCTTACAGGCACATCAAATTGTCTCAGTATGGCAAGATTTCTAAGGGTCGCCGTAACGCCTGCCCCATCACTGTCGTACGCCAGATATATCTCCTTTGCATACCGCTTCAATATGTTGGCATGTCCCGGTGTAAACGCAGTACCAAGGGATGCCACCGCATTATCAAATCCTGCCTGGTGCATGGATATTACATCCATATATCCCTCGCAGCATATTATATATCCCTTTCTGCTACGTTTTGCTATATTCATAGCAAACAAAGTATGGCTCTTATCAAACACCTGGGTATCCTTGGTGTTGATGTACTTAGGCTTTCCATCGCCCAGTACTCTTCCTCCAAAGCCGATAACCTTGCCATTTATATCAAGTATGGGGATCATGGCTCTGTTCCAGAACTTGTCCGTACCGCCATTCTTCTCATCTATCTCAACAAGTCCGGAGTCCTTAAGTTCTCCGTCGGTGTAGCCCTTTTTCTTAAGATACCTGTACAGGTCATCCCTGTAGATATCCGCATAGCCCAGTCCAAACTTCCGGATGGTCTCATCTGTAAGTCCTCTTTTCCGGAAGTAATCATAAGCTTTCTTACCGTGTTCACTGTTCTTCATTATATAATGAAAGTACGCTGCTGCATTCTTGTTCATTTCCTTAAGAAGAACATTGTAATGCTCACGTTTTCTGTCCTCTTCGCTTCCCTCCATCTTAGGAACCTGCATACCCACTCTCTCGGCAAGAAGCTGTATGGCCTCCGAAAAGCCTAAGTTCTCATATTCCATGACAAATGTGAACACATTGCCGCCTACTCCACATCCAAAGCAGTGATACAACTGCTTGTCCCTGGACACTCCAAAAGATGGTGTCTTCTCATGATGGAACGGACAGCACGCCTTATACTGGCTTCCCTGCTTTTTAAGACTTACATAGCTTCCTATAACATCAACTATATCATTTCTTGACCGGACTTCCTCGATGAAGTCCTGTGAATAAAACATTACGCCCCTCCCTTCCAGGATTTTGGAACATATATATCTTTAAACTGCTGTGTCGCGTAATTATCTGTCATTCCTGCAATATAATCACACACCACAGTCCTCTGATCTTCTCCTGTCAGTATCAGCTCAACACATTCATTGGTAAGCCTGCTGACATCCTCCATATAGTAATTATACAGAAGCTCCAACATCATGTCGGCTTTCTTCTCCTCGCACTTGGCTATTGGATTTGTATATAGATACTTAAACATATATTGCCTTAAATTTCCAAGTGCTTCACTGATTTCAGGTGAAAGTGATACGATTTCCTTACCACAGCTGTTGTTTATGGCATCATGTATAAGGCAGTTAAGTCTGTCTCTGGTGGTATGTCCCAGAATATCCGTAACATTCTCGGGAAGATCCGACTCCTTTAATATATTCCCTCTTATGGCATCATCAATATCGTGGTTAACATAGGCAATCTTATCTGATATGCGGACGACCTGCCCCTCTAAGGTCTTAGGCATAAGGGAAGTTTTATGATTAAGTATGCCGTCCCTTACCTCCACGGACAGATTCAGTCCCTTTCCCTTATTCTCAAGCTTCTCAACAATCCTTACGCTCTGTTCATTATGGTTAAATGGTCTGCCGCTACATCTGGTGAGGGTTCTCTCACCGGCATGTCCAAATGGTGTATGTCCCAGATCATGCCCCAATGCTATAGCCTCTGTCAAATCCTCATTCAGTTTAAGAGTTCTTGCTATTGTTCTGGCAATCTGTGCCACCTCAAGGGTGTGGGTAAGTCTTGTCCTGTAATGATCATCATCCGGTGTAAGGAAAACCTGAGTCTTATGCTTCAATCTCCTGAAGGACTTACAATGAAGTATCCGGTCCCTGTCTCTCTGATATATGGTTCTTATGTCACAAGGCTCCTCATACACGTCACGTCCCTGCGACTGATCGCTGAATGCTGCATACTCTGACAGCATTTCATGTTCTCTCATTTCCTGTTCTTCACGAAATGTCATAATAACCTTTTTTCTCCTTGTTGACCCAATTCACACAGCCATATACGCTCATTGACACTGCTCACACAGACATACATACTATTGGCGCAGCCCATAAAATTATGTCGTGCTGCTCTTTTTATGTTTCATTTGGCACAATGCCGCATATTTTTTGCCTACATTTTTATTATTCTCTGTTTTTTTTCATAATCCTTTTTATTTTTTAAAATATTTTACGAAATTATTTGCGTTTTAATTTCGCTACCTTCCTCGTTACCGTAAAGTGGAGCAGCAACCATTTTTATTTGCCTGCGGCAAGGGTTGCTGCAACGTAACGATGTCGCAGACATCATTACAATAAGTGGAGCAGCAACCATTTTTATTTGCCTGCAGCAACCATGTCACGGACATCATTACAATAACAAAAACTGCGGCAACACACACCGAAGAGGCTTACGTCCACGATGTATGTTATCCGCAGAAAAATTCATTCAATATTTTATTATTACAAATCCGTTTTTAGTCTGTTGTTATAGCTCCGCAATTCTCAAGGTTCTTTACCAGTCCCTTGAAATCGAAATCGGCCCATACGGTTCCCTGAAGGTCATTTACTTCATCAACAGGTATAGTAGCAAGCCACTGACTCTGCAATTTATCAAACTGATCAGACTCTGTACTCTGTGCCGAATATGATATGAAGTTTGTCTTGAGCTCTTCATCATTGTCATTCACCATGACAATAACGGCATATCCAAGAGTATCCTCTATAGGGCCTGTACACTCACCCGTCTTAAGATTGTTCATTATCTTATTAATCTCATCATCACCATAACCGTCTGTATAGCCTGTATCGTCTCTTGAATAGTCTGTAACACCATACTTATCCGCAACGGTCTCATAGGATGCTCCAGCCTGGATCTCCTTCATGGCCGCCTCAGCATTGCTCTTCACCTCAGCCTTCTTGTCATCTGATACATATACATAGTTACCATCTGAATCTTTCTTAGGTGAGTCGCCATCTATCTCTACAGTAGGGAACAGCATATAGTAATAATCTGTGAACACGGTGTCCTTATACTGCTTCTCAAGATCAGCCTGGATCTTTGAACCCATTTCATTCTTTATATCATTCTGGAACTTTGAAGCCATAGCCTGCTCCTCAAAAACCCGCTGTATGGTTTCATCTGTGATACCATAGGCATCCAATACCTCCTGGCTTATCTTACCCTTGAATGACTCTATATTTTTATTTATATAATCATTATCGCCATCATCCAACTCAACATTGTTGTTCTTGGCCACATTATAGATTATTTTGTTCTGTCTTAACAATGAAAGAGCATATCCCTTATTGGTCTCTACACTACCGTCATCTTTAAGTGCTGATGATGTAACACCATATGTAAGAGCCTCCTGCATTGCATATAATGCCATCTCATCCATAGTAATGTCATAATCGCCAATGACCAGTGCCTTTGTTTTCTGTGCCTCATCTGCACTGTAATACTTGGTGATCTTCTTGTCACCGGAACCGCATCCCACAAGACCTATTGTCATAGAAGCAACTGCTGCAACTGCAAGAAGCCTCTTTAATCCTCTTTTTATCATCTCTTTATTCCTTCCTGATACATATAATACCAAATCCGAGCTCTGCAAATTATAATATCCGCTAAAAGATATCCACCCAAAGCCTACATTCAGCTTCTTAATTCTAGTTTAATATGGTCTAATCGTCAAGGAATTTCACAGTTTTTTCACTATATAGCCGCAGTCAGGTGTACACCTACGGCAAGAGTTGCTGCAACGTAACGATGTCATAGACATCGTTACAATAAATGGAGCAGCAACATTCTAATTTGCCTACGGCAAGGGGTTGCTGCAACGTAACGATGTCATAGACATCGTTACAATAAATAAAACAGCGGAGAGTAAACTCTCCGCCGTCTTATTTATTATATCCATACAAATCTACATTTATATGTATCTAATATGCAATTACTCCTTTACACCACCAAGTGCAACACCGGCGATGATGTACTTTGAAAGTATGAAGTATACGATCAGAAGTGGTAATACTGTAAGAGTAAGTCCTACGTATACATAACCGTAATTTACTCTGATAGCATCTGACTTAAGTCCCTGTACAAACATAGGAAGTGTATACTTCTTAATCTTTGTAATCATCATTGTAGGTGTATACAGGTTGTTCCATGAAGCTATGAATGCGAATATAGCCTGTGTAGCCATAGCCGGCTTCATAAGTGGTAATGCAATTCTGTTGAATGTTGAGAACTCACCTGAACCATCGATTCTGGCAGCCTCAATGATCTCAACTGAAAGTGCACCCTGCATGTACTGCTTCATGAAGTAAACTGTTGAAGGTGCTGCTGCAGCAGGAATAATAAGTGTTAAGTATGATCCGTAAAGACCAATCTGCTTCATGAATGCCATGAAACCAATGATTGAAACCTGTGCAGGAATCATCATGATAGCCATGATGAATGACCAGGCAACATTCTTTGCCTTGAAATTGTAAACTGTAATACCATAAGCAGTTAATGTTGCGCAGTACACCTGAAGAATTGTGGCAGGAACAGTTACAATTAAACTGTTACCCATAGCCTTCCAAAGACCTACACCACCTTTTGTCTCACTTATCATACCCGTAAAGTTCTTAATGAACTCTGTTCCCGGTATAAATGCAAGACCCTGCTGAATTCTCGCAGATGGCAATGTTGCATTAACAATCATTACATAGAATGGGAAGACACTCAGGAAACAAAGGAACACGCAGATAATCGTTCTGAAAATCTTCTTAGCTCTGATCTTAGCTGAATAACTCTCGTCTATGCCTATTGTATTTGTTGCTCTAGACATCTCATACACCTCCTACGCTTTCTTCACTGCATGCTTCTGCTTATCAGGTCTGTCCTTAGTAGCGATAAAGAATATCATACTAATTATCATAGTACAGATAAACAGAATTACTGAAATAGCACCTGCATAACCATAGTCAGGGTTCTGTGAGAATGCTACCTCTCGAATCATCATAGTTACTGTATGGGATACACGTCCCGGCTGACCAACACCATTGTTTACGTTGAACAGCGCTGGAATATCGTACATCTGAAGACCACCGATTGCTGATGTAACCAATGAGAACTGAAGAATTGGCTTAAGCAATGGCAGTGTGATCTTGAAGAACTCCTGTCTGCTGTTAGCTCCGTCAACCATAGCTGCCTCATAAAGTGATGGGCTGATACCAAGAATACCTGCGATAAGAACTATCATAGTATTTCCATACCACATCCAGAACTGCATGAAGCCTATAAGACCGATTGTTCCGGCCTTGCTGTTAAGGAAACTGTAATCACCCAGCCCCGGCAGCTTTCGTACCAGCAGTGTTACAGGTCCCTGATTACCGAACAAACTGTTGAACAGTACGGCGATAGATGAAGCTGTAATGATATTAGGAAGGAACATCATAACCTTGAATGCGCCCTGACCCTTAAGCTTTACAACTGTATCTGTAAACCATGCTGATAAAAGTAATGCTAATAAAATCTGTGGAATAAAGTTAATTATCCAGATAATCAATGTATTCTTAATTGTGTTCATAGGAATTGTATTGAACCAAACGTCCTTACCAGCCAGGAAATCTCTGGTCTTCAACACCTTAAGATAGTTGTCGAATCCACAGAAACCATCGTTTACAAGCTTTGAACCGGTCATCTTGTACTCAACAAAGCTTAAGTAAAATGTGTAAATCAGTGGATACAACTGGAAAATCAAGAATACCAAAAAGAATGGAGCGATGAACATATAGCCATACTTTCCATATTCAACTGTCTTCTTTTTCATGTTTTCACTTCCCCAATTTTCTTAAAATATGTTTTTCACGTATCCTCCGTCAGACATTTTACAAAAACCACCAAATCCTACCCCGATTCAATACTTTTTGTAAAATGCCTAACAGCGATATATCTCAGACTTTTTAAAATTATGCACCGGCCTAGGCCGGTGCATAACCTTAATTTCAGCTTGTGAAGCTGTACTTTATGATATTATATTGATTACTCAACAGTAACATCTGTAAGTGTAGCTGCAACGTCAGCCTTGAGAGCTGCGATTGCTTCATCAACGCTACCATACTCACCTGTGTTGTATGATGTAGAAACTGTTGATAAGCTGGTGTTGATCTGTGAATCATACTTTGTTGACTTGCTCATGTCGATAGTCTTAGCACCCTCATTGAATGTTTCAAGAAGGTTCTGACCATCAAGCTTGTCACTAGCACCTACGCCATCAGCGATAGCCTTTTCAACTGCTGCCTGGTTGTTAGGGCATCCCTCATCACCATTAGCTGCCATGTCATACATAACATCTGTATCACATGTTAATGTGTAGATTAAGAGACCTGCAAGTGATGGGTTTGGACAATCCTTACCATAGAAGAGGTATGAACCACCCCAGTAGTAACCACATGGGCCAGGGCATGCCTGATACTTAACGTCTTCTGTTACGAATACTGTATCACCCATGAACCAAGTTGTACCGAAGAAACAGAATGTTGTGCCGTTTGACATGTTAGCTGTCCACTCTGTTGACCACTGTGATGAATTCTGGCTGTATCCGCCATCATAGATCTTCTTTGAAAGCTCGAGCATTGTCTTAGCTGAATCTGAAACTACAAGCTTGCCATCAACTACCCATGCTGAATCCTTGTTAGCAAGAAGTGGGTACTTAAGCTCGTCTGGTCCTGAAACCATGTACTTACCTGCTGCCTTAATCTTTTCAGCTACTGCGAAGAAACCATCCCAGTCTGAAACCATTTCCTGAACCTTCTCAGGATCTGATGTTCCGAGAACTTCCTCAGCCATAGCCTTGTTGTAAAGAAGAACACCAGGTGTTGCCTGCCATGTACAAGCCATAAGGTTACCATCAACTGTAGCGAAATCTACTGTGTACTGGTAAGCGTTAGCGTACATATCAGCTGTAATACCAGCCTCTGATACAGGAGCTGTGAAATCCTTGTCAGCGTAGCTGAGCATTACTGACTCATCTGAAGCGAATACTGAAGGATACTCTGTTCCGTCATCAACTGCGTTCTGGATCTTAGCTGGGTACTCTGACTCTGTACCTGATACGTTAAGGTTTACATACTTAACAAGGTCTGAGTACTCTGGGTACTTTGTTCTGAAGTATGTATCAATTCTGTTACCTAACTCATCATTCCATGAGTAAACGTAGATAGCCTTGTCATTGATACCTGATACATCAAAGCCTGTAGCCTCTGAGCCACCTGCTTCTGATGTGTCCTCTGAAGCTGCCTCTGTTGTTGCCTCTGAAGCTGCCTCTGTTGTTGCCTCTGTTGTTGCTGCTGTTGTTGCCTCTTCCTTGCTTCCACATGCTGTAAGTGATAATCCCATAGCAAGTGCTAATGAAAGAGCCAATGCCTTTTTGATTTTTCTCACAAAAAAACCCTCCTTTAAAATATGTGTGCATCCGGTCATCACCGGACTGCCTATAGTCATAGATTATTTTCTCAGTTGTACATCGAAATGTTCAATCTGCTATGACCCACTTATGATATTATTGACAAATACTCCTTGTCAACACAAGATGATTATAGGACATATTATCTAATTTGGCAAGTGTTTATTTATATCTTTTTATCTTTTTTGTACATTTTTGCGTTAATGGGAAGAAAAATATCACCAATAGACCATATTTTTATTTATACTATTTTTCCAGTTTCACTATATTGACACACAATTAATAATATCCCGCTTTATGATACAGGTTTCACAAAACGGGATACTCTCAGACATTCTTACAATTCAATTTCACTTTTTATTCTTATTTTACATTTACGAATTATATTTCTGTTTTTTATGTTTATTTAATATTTCTGCATTTTCTTATTTTATATTTTCCTCTATAAAGCCGGATATCTTCTCTGACACTCCTTTCGGATCATAGGTATAGAGTCTTGCTGGTCCGGACATCTCTTCGCAGGTTATATTGCTGTACTGTGAGTAGAACTCCTTAGCGCCACTGCAATATGCAGCTACATAATCGAACTCTTCGTCCCCGTCCTCCGCCTTGACCTCTTCATAGGTGGTTTTGGCTGTCTCGTCATCATTTATATACGGCTCAAGCAATGGATTGGCCATGAGCATATACATAGGGATATCCTCAGGCATCCCCAGTTCCTTAACCGCTGCCGCATTATCAACGGTGTAATAATTCTCGAAGTACATATCTCTTGTATAGCCACGCTCTGCTATAATGGCATCCCTGGTCTTCATCTGTATATCGGAATATACATCGCCTATATTGTCCGGGAATGAACTCTTGGCAAGTCTCATTCCACCAATCTTGGTGAACTGTATCATGAGATAATCAAAAAATCCCGTATACTCATCTGTGGTGATACTGTCAAACTGCTCTGCATAGTTCATATCCATACCGATTATCGCCTGTACCTCATCTTTATATGTATCTGCCCAGTACACAGCATCAAGTCCGCCGGTGCCCGATGCAACAAGTACATAAGGTCCCTCTATGCCCTTTTCCTGAAGCACCTTTCTGTAGTCATCAACCATGGCATCTATATGCTTATCTGAATCGGCACTCGGAGAAAATCCATATCCACTCTTATCCACATAAACAAGGTGATACCCGCTAAGCTCATCAAATAATGGCTGGAGTGCTATGGAGTCATCACACACCAGTCCGTCATGTATGAATACCAATGTTGTATCTGCCTCTGTGTCGCCCCCTTCAAGGACATGTATATTCTTGCCGTCTATGTTCACCATCTCACCGGGAGCGTGCATGTAGACTGCCTCCTTCTTGCATTTGCTTCTGTGATTGATGTAAAGTCCCACAAATACGATCACATTTATAACCAGGATAGCCAGCATAAATATGATGAATATCTTGAAGAACTTGTGGAGAAAGTTTTTTACTTTTTTGCTCATTATTTTTATCCCTTCTGTATTTCTTATGTTTTCTATAATAATATAGATATTTTTTTTAGTAAATGCTTTTGTGACATTTCAGACTTTTTTCATACTTTATTTCTTTTTATATTATTTTTCATATGTTAATATAGGAAACAAAGCAAATGTACTATGAGTAAAGGAGGCTTCAGATGAGCACAGAAGATAAAGAGAAGGACAATCTCAAGAATACAGGCAAGGACGATAGCCAAAGCACCAACAAAGATATATCCGTGGATAATAACAAAAGCACCAATAAAGAGAGCGATAATACCGGCAGTAAAAAAAAGGTCAAAGATATAAATGAGTATGAGCCGGTCCGAAAGGGCTCCACAAGACGTGTTGCAGAGGGCTTCAAGGATCCCAACCAGGTTGAGGCAGATGCAGGCAGAGTGACAGAGGATAATCTCGAGCTCCATGGGCTGTCAGGACGCCAGCGCAGAAAAGAGCTGCGCAAACGATTCTATGCCGAAATGGCTGATATGGATACTAAGTCCAAGGTTAAATTCTTCTTCCGGTACAACAAATGGAAGATCATCATCCCTATACTGGTTATCGCCATTGTGATATCCACTGCGGGAACCATAATAAACAACAAGAAGCCGGTCGCCATATCCTACGCCATCATTAATTCGCCGAACTATTACGACATAAACACCGACGTGATTGAAAAGGACTATATGGAATATTATGGTATGTCTACGAAGAAATATCAGATAATATCCACAGGTGGTATAAATTATGACCTTGATACCTACGAGGAGGATTCACAGCAGTACTCCAATTCTGCCGCCTACACCTCATTTCCTACCAACTGCAGAACTAACTACTATGACATAATCATTACTGACAAAAAGGGTCTTGAGTATTGTGCCAAGACATCACTGATATATCCTGTTGACGATATATTCACCGCAGACCTGTCAAATGCCATCAGCAAAGGCTGCAGCAATCTTCTCACGTCAGCCAAGGATTATGAAGACAACGACGAGGTATTTGCCATTGATATAAGCGGTACGGCTTTCGCCAAGTCACTAAATCTTGACTTTGACCAGGCATATATATGCTTCCCGGGTTCTGATACCAGCAATATTGAAAATGTGCGAAAGATGTTAAACTTCATCTTTGATCTCGGACTTTCATTTGAAGAACAGTAAAAGCAAAAGAAAAAAGCGGCGGGCAGAGAAAATTTAACCTTCTCTGCCCGCTGTTTTTGCCTGTTTTCACTGTCAGTCTATATATTTTCTTTCCTGCAGCCTGTCTTCCCTATCTTGGGAGCTCGATAAATCCAACCTTCTTGTATACCTTGCGAAGTGTCTTATTGGCATAGTAGGATGCCTTTGCTGCATTTTCCTTCATCATGCTGTCAAGATACGTCTTATCTGCAATAAGTCTTGCATACTCGTCCTGTACAGGTTTAAGGGTCGAAGCAACAGCCTCTCCCACTGCCATCTTGAAGTCTCCGTAGCCCCTGCCGTCAAACTCGGCAACTGTCTGCTCAGGAGTATTTCCTGTTACTGCATCATAGATATCAATAAGATTCTTGATGCCCGGCTTATCTTCTGAATATGCTATAAATCCGTCTGAATCTGTAATGGCTCTCTTGAACTTTCTCATGATCGTATCTGTATCATCAAGAAGAAGAATGCTTCCGTTTGGATTCTCATCTGACTTGGACATCTTCTTTGTAGGATCCTGAAGACTCATTATCTTGGCTCCGCTCTTGCCCATGTAAGCTTCCGGTATTGTAAATACGTCACCATAGATACCGTTAAATCTTCCGGCAATATCTCTTGCAATCTCCAGGTGCTGGAGCTGATCCTTACCTACAGGAACCATATCTGCCTGATAGAGAAGGATATCTGCTGCCATAAGCACAGGATATGTAAATAATCCTGTGTTTATGTTATCCGCATGCTTTGCTGACTTGTCCTTGAACTGGGTCATTCTGCTCATCTCTCCCATGTAGGTATAGCAGTTAAGTATCCATGCAAGCTGTGCGTGGGCAGGTACATGGGACTGGAAGAACAGGCAGTTCTTCTCAGGATCAAGTCCCGCTGCTATATAAAGGGCGTAGAGCGTCCTTCCGTTCTTTCTTAGTGTTGCCGGATCCTGTCTTACAGTGATAGAGTGAAGATCCATAACTGCATAAAAGCACTGAACCGACTCATCATCATTTAAGTCCACCCAGTTCTTAAGGGCTCCAAGGTAATTTCCAAGTGTTATAATTCCTGTTGACTGCATTCCTGAAAGCAGTACTTTCTTTCCGTCTATCATTTGCTTTACGCCTCCTAATGTATTAATCTTCAACATCCATATTCATGACCTGACGTTTTCTTGCCAGTTCATCATTTGCAAGGTACTCATCGTAGGTTGTCTGCTTATCGATAAGTCCTGTATTTGTAAGCTCTATGATTCTGTTTGCTGTGGTCTGTACAAACTGATGATCCTGGGATGAGAACAGCACAACGCCCGGGAACTTGATAAGTCCGTTATTAAGGGCTGTGATGGACTCCATGTCCAGGTGGTTCGTAGGCTCATCAAGGATGAGACAATTGCTTCCCATGATCATGAGCTTTGAAAGAAGACATCTTACCTTCTCTCCTCCTGAGAGAACCTTAACCTTCTTGACTCCGTCTTCACCGGCGAATAACATTCTTCCAAGGAAGCCTCGTACATATGTGGCATCCTTCTCCTCTGAATACTGTGTGAGCCAGTCAACGATGATAAGATCATTGTCAAATTCCTTTGTGTTGTCCTTAGGAAAATAACCCTGGGATGTGGTAACGCCCCACTTGTAGCTTCCGCTGTCAGGTTCTTCCTCTCCCGCAAGGATCTTAAATAACATTGTTGTTGCCTTTGTGTTAGGTCCTACAAAGGCAATCTTGTCATCATGTCCCACTGTAAATGATATATCGTCAAGAAGCTTCTCTCCGTCCACCGTCTTTGAAATATGGGATACGGTAAGAACTTCATTTCCAATCTCTCTCTTAGGTCTGAAATCAATGTATGGGTACTTTCTGCTTGATGGCTTGATCTCGTCAAGCTCGATCTTCTCAAGTGCTCTCTTTCTTGAAGTAGCCTGCTTGGACTTTGAAGCATTTGCCGAGAATCTCTGAATGAACTCCTGGAGCTCTTTGATCTTCTCT
>OLOA01003204.1_pt1 | contig 13633 bp, 19 predicted proteins | sample 1672201 | NCBI WGS metagenome assembly OLOA01 (sample SAMEA3136658, study PRJEB25190) | human gut metagenome
GACTTAATACCTTTTGGCAATGACTAAGTAAACAGAATAACCCAGACAGACAGGGGCTTACTTTTTATACAAGGTAAGCCCTTATTTTTATGCGCAAATTGTAAACAATGAATAAAATGTTTACAGAGTAATTGACAAAAACATTTTAATATGGTATTATGTATTATGAATAAGTTTATAGAGTAAGCGAGGTAAACATTTTAATATGGATAAGCCGAAAATATACGAGATAAAGCTAACCAGGGGGCAGCCCCTGTATAACGTGACAATAGAGACAGAAGCGCCCTTTATAGACGGCTTTGTAGCTATTAAAAGTTATGTGCCGCAAAAGATAGACGACAACAGCTTTAGAAACTTACCCGCAACCAGGTATATAAGCCTAAGCCAGATAGAGGAAATAACGCTTACAAACGACACGCTTAGAGACTTTGGCACTTACTACATAGACCCAGAGAGGGCGCAGAAAGTAAAAATTGAGAGGTGAGAGCTACGAGCATACTAGACAGACTTTTTAACAGAAAAGAGCGCAGCGTAACGACGGCTAAGCTAGTGCAAGAGCCTACAGGCGGCTTTAGCGGATATTCTAGCGACGCTTACGCTAATGACGTATACAGGGAAGCAGTAGACGCTATAGCCAGGAACGCAGGCAAGCTTAAAGGCAGCCATATAGTAGCCTACGCAGGCAGAGACAGGCAGGGCGGCGACGGCAGGCTAAACAGGCTTTTACAGGTACGCCCTAACCCCTATATGAGTGCCTACGATATGCTTTATAAGCTTGTAACGCACTTATTCTTGAATAATAACGCCTTTGCTTACCTGGACAGAGACGAAAAGGGCAGCTTGCGGGCTATTTACCCTATAACGGCTACTAGCGTAAGTATTCTAAGCGACGCTGCTAATAATCTGTATTGCGGCTTTGTGCTTAAAAGCGGCAAAGAGGTAATTTTACCTTATGCCGATGTAATCCACTTGCGCAGGTACTTTAACGACGACGACGTACTAGGCGCAGACAATAGCGCTATACTTCCAGGGCTAGAGCTAGCGCAGACCCAGAACGAGGGAATTATAAACGGCATTAAGGCGGGCGCTTCCATAAGGGGCATTTTAAGCTTTACGCAGATTATGAGCGCTAGCAAGCTTAGAGAAGAAAAAGAAGCCTTTGTAGCTGATTATTTGAGCATGGAAAACGGCGCAGGCGTAGTAGCTACAGACCAAAAAATGAGCTATCAGCCTATAGAGAGTAAGCCAGTTATCTTAAATGCAGACCAGGCTAAAGAGGTAAAAAGCAAGATTTACGACTACTTAGGCATTACAGAGCCTATAGTAAATAGCTCTTATACAGAAGACCAATACAGCGCCTTTTATGAGAGTACGCTAGAGCCTGTAGCAACGGCGCTAAGCCAGGAATTTACAGCAAAGCTTTTTAATGAGCGTGAACAGGCTTACGGCAATAGCGTAATTTTTGAAAGCGGGCGCTTACAGTTTACGAGCAACAAAACCAAAGTAGACCTTATAGCGCAGCTTATGCCTATGGGCTTGCTTACCATTAACCAGGCTTTAGAAATACTTAACTTGCCTAGCGTTAAGGACGGCGACAAGCGGCTACAGGCGCTTAACATGATAGACCAGAGCCAGGCGGCGCAGTACCAGGCAAAGGGGGCGCAGCATGACACAGAGTAAAAGAGTATTAGGCTATATGCGGCAATACGGCAGCATAACCACTTTAGAAGCCTTTAGAGACTTAGGCATAACAAGGCTAAGCGGGGTTATTTTCGACCTTAGAAAAAGCTATGTTATCAACTCTAAAACAGAGCAGAGCCGCAACAGATACGGCGAAAAGACAAGCTACAGCCGTTACTACTTAGAAGAGGGGGCTAGAGCATGAAAGAAACACGCATAACGGAAATACGAGCGGCAGAGCCGACGGCAGACGGCGCAAAAGCTCTTATTTTAAGCGGGCGACCGATAGTATACGATACGCCCACAACTATTAACGACCTTAGCGGCAGCTATACGGAAGTTATTAAAAGGGGCGCTTTGGACGGTGCAGACCTTAGCGACGTGAGACTAATTTACAATCACGACAATAACAAAGTGCCACTTGCCAGAACGCCTAAGACAATGAGCCTAGAGCTAGACCAGGCAGGGCTAACCTTTACGGCGACATTGCCAGACACAGCAAGCGCTAAAGAAATCTATGAAGCCGTTAAAAGGGGCGACCTGGACGGAATGAGCTTTGCTTTTACTGTACCAGACGGCGGCGACAGCTACGACGCAGCCACTAATACGAGGACTATAAATAGAATAGCCAAAGTATACGAGTGTAGCGTAGTGCCTTATGCTGCTTACCCTACTACGAGCATAGAAGCCAGAAGCGCAAGAGAGGACGGCTTAAAGAGATATAAGCAGCGGCAGCAAGCTAAAATACTCTTTAACCAGATTATGAGAGAGGGCTAACGCATGGAAGAAAAAGAAAAGCCCCGCAAGCTTGAAGAGATTATTAGAGAGCTTGAAGAGGAACTAGGACTAACAGACAGCGCAGAAGCGCAGAAAGACGAGGTATAAATTATGAAATTTAAGACAGTAGCAGAAGCTTTTAACTTTTATCGTAACAAGAGCGTTAAGGAACTGGAAGAGAGAGCGCAGGCTATTAACGCCGACATTGACAGCAACCCTAACGCCGATATTGAAGCCTATAACATTGAGCTTAAAGGCATTAAGGAAGCTAAAGAAAACATTGAGCTTAGAAGCTCTAACCAGGGCGCAGGGCTTAACCTGGTAACAGGCAGAGACTTTAAGGGCGAGGAAAAGAAGACCTTTACCGCAGACGACGACGTAGCAGCTACGCCAGAGTACCGCAGCGCCTTTTATAAGACCCTGTTAGGGCAGAAGCTTAGCGACAATGAGCAGGCAGCTTATAACGCCGTCGTAGAGAAGAGGGCGGACGCTTACGACACTAGCACAGACGTAGCGCTTGCTATTCCTACTAATACCCTTAACCAGGTTATTAAGAAAGCCCGCACTATGGGCGGCTTGCTTGCAGAAGCTAGAGCCTTTGCAATGCCTACAAAAATTAGTATTCCTGTAGGTACGCCGTCTACTAAGGCAGCATGGCATACAGAGGGCGCAGCCGTTGCGACTGAAAAAGTAACGCTTAGCGCAGTAACCTTTGACGGCTACGAGATTATTAAAATTTTCTCTATCAGCGCTAAGGCTAAGCGCATGACTATTAGCGCCTTTGAAAGCTACCTTACAGACGAGCTTACAGCTTGCGTTATGGAGACTATCGCAGACAGCCTTATTAACGGTACAGGCACTAACCAGGGTACAGGGCTTGAAACTGGTATTACCTGGACGGACGGCACTAACGCCGTTAAAGTCGCTGCTAGCAAGAGCGCAGGCTATAGCGACGTAGTAGCTACAGTAGCTAAGCTTCCTAGAGGTTACAGCCAGGGCGCTAAGTGGGCTATGAATAACGCTACGCTTTACAACGTCTTCTATGGCATGATGGACGGCAACGGCAGACCTATTTTTATTGCAGACCCTAAGAACGAGAGCGTAGGCAAGATTTTAGGCTTTGATATTGTTATTGATGACAACATCGCAGACAATACGGCTTACCTTGGCAACTTTGCTAAGTACCTTGGCTACAATATGCCGCAGGGTATCGCTATTGAAGTAAGCAGAGAAAGCAGCTTTAAGAGCGGACTTATCGACTATAGAGCTATGGCTATTGCGGACACTAAGCCGCTTGTAGCAGAAGCCTTTGTAAAGCTCTATAAGGCGACCGCTTAATAGAAGCGCTACAGAGTAAATAAACCTTTGCGGGGGTGCAGGGCGCAGCTTATAGCCCCTGTACCCCTGTTTTGATGAAAGAGAGGTACTTATATATGTTGAGCTTAGAACAGGCTTGTAACATTCTTAGAGTAGACCAGGGCAACAACGACGAACTAATAACAGCCCTTATTAACGCTATTCCAGACTATATAGAGACTACTACAGGGCTTAGAGTAGCAGCCCAGGACGCAGAGCCTATAGTAGAGACTGTAAGCGGCTTTATTCTTACACAATGGTACTTTGCAGACCACGCAGACGACCAGAGCTTAACCAGGACTATTAACAGCTTGCTAAAGGTGCTTAGCGTAAGAGCTAGAAGCTATGAGTAAGTACAGCTTTAAGAACTACGACAACAGCGCTTTTTATAACTCTAAAGCATGGCGCAGGGTAAGCGCTGCTTATATGAGTAGCAAGGCTTATATATGCGAGAGGTGCGGCAAGCCCGCCCAGATATGCCACCATAAAACATGGCTTAACGGCAGCAACGTAAACGACCCTAGCATAGCGCTTAGCTTTGATAACCTGGAAGCGCTTTGTATAGAGTGCCATAACGCAGAGCATGGCTTACAGCATAGCATAACGCTATTTAATGACGACGGCAGCATAGCCAGAGTAAAAGAGAGCCAGGGCGCTAAGGATTTTAAGAAGACGGCGGCAGCTATTGACGACTTGCTAGCAAGGCTAGAGAAAACGACCGCCCAGAACGCCCCTAGAAGCGACGAAAACGCAAAAAAGGTATAAAAGTACGTCTAAGCACAAAAGGCGCTTAAAACGGCTTTTAGAGGGCTTACAGAGAGGATAGGCGAAAATATGAATTATGTAGAGCCGATTAGAGATAAAACGACGGTACAGGACATAGCAGACTACCTTAAAGAGGTAAGCCCTAAGTATTACATTATGTACATGATAGGAATATACAGCGGGCTAAGAGTATCGGACATACTGAAGCTTAAAGTAAGAGACGTAAGAGACAAAACAGACATAAAGCTAAGGGAAAAGAAGACAGGCAAAGAAAAGCTATTTCCTGTAAACGCAGAGCTTGCAAAGGCTATAGCTGCTTATTGCCAGGATAAGAAAGACTACGACTTTTTAGTACCTAGTGCCAGAGTGCGCAACAAAGCCGTAAGCAGAGAATACGCCTACAGAGTGATACACGACGCAGGCTTACACTTTGGGCTTAATAACTTAGGTACGCATACAATGCGTAAGACTTTTGGCTACCACTTCTACTTACAGACTAAAGACATAGTGCTACTTATGCGGATATTCAACCATAACGACCAAAGTAAAACGCTACGCTATATAGGAATAGAGCAAAGCACAATTAACGACGCTATGAAGAAATTTAGCTATAAATAAGGGTGCAACTTCCTACAAATTAAAGGCGTGAACGTAAACATAGTAAACAGGATAATAAAGCCGCTATTTACAAGGCTTTTTAGATAAATGACTAACTTAACACAATGGGCAATAAGTGAACGAGAATAAAGAACCATAACAGACCCAGAGCCAGAAGCGCAGCCGCTTAGCTGCTTTATGCAGTCAACTACAAAAAAAGCTTGCTATTCAAGGCTTTAGGGGGTAGGGGGATAGCAAAAAACGCTAGCCCCTAGAGACCGGCGGGTGTACTCAATTAAACCCCGCTAAGGAAATTTTCAAGAGGGGGTTACTATGTGTACCCAGTAAACAGAGTAATAAGGGGGCGTATATAATGCCTAGAAAGAGCATGAAAGCAGAATATAAGGCAATCTTAGCAAAGATACCAGAAGATAAGCAGCTTATAGGCAGAAAGCTTATAGAAGAGCTTAGCTTTATGGAAAAAACGCTAGCTAGCCTTAAAAGAGAGATAGAAGAAAACGGCGAGCTTGAACACTTCCAACAGGGCAAGCAGGACTTTATACGAGAAAGCCCCGCCCTAAAGGGGTATAACACGACGGTACAGCGCTATAGCGTGATGTACAGGCAGCTTACAGACCTCATAGGCAAGAGCGCAGAAGCAGAGAAAAGCAACGCCGTATATGACTTCTTAAAAGAGGGCTAAGCTATGAAGAACTATGTAGAACAATACTTAGACGCTATACAGGCGGGCAAGTGCATAGTTTCTAAGAGGTGTAGGCGGCAATATGAAAAGCTTGTAAAGGATATTAAAGAGCCTAGCGGCGGCTACGTCTTCGACCAGAAGAGAGCCGAAAAGCCTATAGCCTTTATAGAACGCTTTTGTAAGCATAGTAAAGGCGAGTGGGCGGGGCAGCCCTTGCGCCTGGAACTATTCCAGAAAGCTTTTATAAGTGCGCTCTTTGGCTTTGTCGATAAGAAGACAGGCTACAGAAAATACAGAGAAACACTTTTATATGTAGCCCGCAAGAACGGCAAGAGCGTACTACTAAGCGGCATAGCTCTTTATATGCTTATTGCAGACAATGAGCCAGGCGCAGAAGTGTACAGCGTAGCTAGCAAGAAAGACCAGGCTAAAATAATCTTTACCGAAACTTACAACATGGTACGCCAAAGCCCAGACCTTTTACAGGTAGTAACAAAGCGTAAAAGCGACCTGTATTTTAACCTTACCTTTAGCAAGTTTCAGCCTTTAGGAAAGAACAGCGACACGCTAGACGGCTTAAACAGTAGCTTAGTTATCATAGACGAGTTACACAGCATTAAAGACCGCAACTTATACGAGGTTATGAAACAGAGCCAGAGCGCAAGGCGGCAGCCCTTGCTAGTGATGATAACAACGGCAGGCACTATAAGGGAATGTATTTTTGATGATATGTATAAATACGCTTGCGGCGTATGCGACGGAACTATAGACGACCCACACTTTTTACCGATACTTTACGAACTGGACAATAAAGAAGAGTGGCTAGACCCTATGAAGTGGGAAAAGGCTAACCCAGGCTTAAACCATATTAAGAAGCTAGACGACCTTATAAGCAAAGTAGCCAGGGCAAAGCAAAGCCCCAGAGACTTAACAGGCGTATTAGTAAAAGACTTTAATGTTATTCAGACTGTCGCTAGTACATGGCTTACTTTTGACGATGTAAACAATACAGAGACTTTTAGCCTAGACGCTTTTAAGGGCTATTATTGCATAGGCGGCGCAGACCTTAGCAGAAGCGGCGACCTTACAGCGGCTACGCTGCTATTCATGGATAAGCAAGAAAAGCGCTACGTTACGCAGATGTACTTTTTACCTAAAGATAACTTTGAGCAGAGAGTACACGACGAAAAAATACCCTATGATAAATGGCATGAAGCAGGGCTATTAAGGCTTTGCGAGGGTAACAGCATAAACTACAGCGACGTTACAGCCTGGTTTATGGAAATGGTAGAGAAGTACGACGTTACGCCCGCATGGATTTACTACGACCCTTACAGCGCTGCTTATTGGGTGCAGGAAATGCAAAGCAACGGCTTTAATATGGTTAAGTGCTTCCAGGGCGTAAAAACGCTTAGCTTACCTATGCAGCAACTAGGGCAAGACTTAGCCGCTAAAAAGATAAACTACAATAACAACCCGCTTTTGAAGTGGTGTATCACTAATACAGGCGTTAAAACCGACGTAAACGGCAATATACAGCCTATAAAGGCTACTAGCCCTAAGTACCGTATAGACGGCTTAGCAAGCCTGTTAGACGCTTATGTAGGGCTTTTAGACCACTACAAAGAGTATTTAGAAACCATATAAAGAGAGGTGTAAAGTATGAAAGCTAAAAAAAATCAATACTACTTGAAAGACAAAAAAGCGCAGATTTACAGGAAGACTAGCGAGAGAGACCCAGAGGGGTTTAGCTCTATAGAAAAATACTACCCTATAGCCCCTAGCCCTATATGGTGCTATTCGTCGCAGCTAAGCCAGACAGACATATTTATAGCAGCTTCCTACAGCCAAACAGAAACACGCTTTTTTGTATTCAACCACTACGACGGCATAGAAGTATACGACATGATTAAATATAAAAATGCCTGGTATAGAGTTACGAGGGTAGACACAGCAGACGACTACAACGGCGACGTATTCGTATATGTAGAAAACGCTAAGGGCGGGTGGATACCAAAAGACAGCGAAATACAACCCTATACGCCTGGAATATGGCAAGAGTAAACAAAGAGCTAGCTTTTTAGCTAGCTCTTTTTATACATGGTAAACAAAATAATACGCTTGAATAAAATGTTTACATTTTAAGTATTGACACAAGCCGCTTTTTTCCGTATACTTATAGACAGTATTATAGAAAGTGAGGGCTTTAATTATGTTTAAGATTGAGTGGCAACCAAAAGACGGCGAAAAAGAAGTAATTGAAAGCGATATAGCAGACCGTGAAGAAGCAGAGCGCTTAGTAAACGAGTACGCTATAGCTTTTCACACCTCTACAGCTGCTTTTACAATTTTGGAAGAAAGCGAGGGCTAACCATGAAAGAGCTAACAGTTACTTATATGCTAGACGACGCAGAAAAGCGACTAGCCGCTATTCTAGCAAGCTTCCAGGCATATAAAAACGACGACGGCAAGCAGCCTTTTGCAGACTGGACAGAAACAGACGCTTTTAACTCCATTATGACGCATGGCAGTAAGTGGGATATACAGGAAAAGCTAGCCTTTGCAGAGCAACAGCTAAACTTACCTGTAGGCGAAACCTGGAAGACCAGAGAGGGGGCTACAACATGAAAATACTTGCTTTTGTCAACCAAAAAGGCGGCGTAGCTAAGACGACTAGCGCCCTAAACATAGGCGCAGCCCTAGCTATTGAGGGCAAAAGGGTACTTTTAGTAGACCTAGACCCGCAAGGCAGCCTTAGCAAGTGCGCAGGCTTTAGAGACTTAGACGACGACTTAACTACTTATGAAGTGATTAAGGACGGCGCAGACATTAACCAGGCAATTAAGACTAAAGAGGGCGTAGCCGCCTACGACGTACTACCTACAGATATACGCATGAGCGGCGCAGAAATTCAGCTTATTAGCGTACCAGGCAGAGACACGCTTTTAAGGGAAGCCCTAGAGGGGCTAGAAACGCCCTACGACTACGTTTTAATTGACTGTAGCCCTAGCCTTAACATATTAACGCTTATGGCGCTTACGGCAGCTAATAGCGTTATTATTCCTGTAGCAGCGCAGTATATGCCGCTTGACGGTATGGCGCAGCTTTTGCCTACTGTAGAGCTTGTAAAGAAAAGACTTAACAAGGGCTTAGACGTAGGCGGCGTTATTGTTACCATGTACGACAGTAGGCGCAGCCTAGATAAGGAAATTATAGAAGCCGTTAAAGCTAAATTTCCTACAGAGACGTTTAGAACGGTAGTACGAAACAATAGCAAGCTAGCAGAAGCGCCCACTTATGGCAAAGATATTTTTGAGTATGCACCAAAGAGCAACGGCGCAGAAGATTACAGGGCAATAGCTAAAGAAATCATTGAGAGAGAGGGCTAAAAAATGGCAAAGAAGTACAGTTTAGAAAACAACCCGCTTTTTACTCCAGAACAGGAAGAAGAAATTAAGCGCCAGGAAGCGCCAGGCAGGGGCAGACCAAAGAAAGACAATATTATTAGAGAGGGCGCACAAGCAGGGCTTACAGAGGACTTTACAAGAGCTACTTTTATTGTAAATGTAGACCTTTTGGAAGAAGTGAAAAACTATGCTTATACAGAGCGCCTTAGCATGAAAGACGCAGTAAACAAGCTGCTTAGTGACAGCTTAGAAGCCTATAAAAAGGACGGCGGCACCCTGTTAGACAGAAAAGGGGGTAAAGCATGATTAGGCTAGAAGAAGTTACAGTATACGACGTGAACGAGTGCGCAGAGCTGCTTAAAGTCAACCCACAGACCATAAGGCGCTATATTAAAAGCGGCAAGCTTAGAGGGCAAAAGGTAGGCGGCAGGCTTTACGTTACAGCCGACACTATAAAAGAATTGCTAAAAGGGGGCGGCGAACATGAAAAGCTTTGAACAATTCTACGAAGCTGTAAAGCAGCAAGTAGGCGACGACCCAGAAGCAACACCAGAGCAAAAAGACAAAGCGCTAGCCGCCTTAGAAAAGTCAATGCCTTTTATTAAGGCAATCAGCGACAAAAGCGACGACTTAGGGCTTAGCCCAGAAGAAAATTATATAATGGGCTATTTAACCAGGCAAAACGAAGAGCGCAGCAAAGAGCTTAGCGCCTATGATTTTACAATTATACAGCTTACTTCTATGATGTTCGTACACGAACATAAGAAGCAAATTGTAGAGCTTAACGACGCAGCTAACAGGCTTGCTTTTATAAAATGCCTGGAAGCGGCAGACCTGGAAGAAATAAAGCTAGACCCTAAAGACGACAAAGTAAAGGCGCTGCTAGAAAGCGAAGAGCCTAGCTTAGACGACATACTAGACATTATAGGCTTTGGCAACGCTGTACACCTTTACGAAAAGAAAAGCAAAACCATATACAGAACCAGGGCTAAAGCCCAAGAAGCAGGCGCTTTAAGCTCTATTCCTACTAGCTTAGCTATTCCCACAATGGAACAATACAAGTATAGCATGAGCCTTTACCAGAGCGGCGGCGCTTACCTACAACCCCTTACAAGTACAGACGGCTTAAAGTTTAAGGGCGGCAAAATGTACTTTGATAATATGCAGCAAGTAAGCGAAGTAGAGCTACAGAACATGAAGACCAAAGAGGGCATAGAAGCCATAGACCTTAGCTTATTGCGGGTATTCTATAGTATTATTCTATCAGCCTTTGAAGCTTCTAAGTGTACAGAGCTTAAAGACGTTATAACGCTCTTTGTGCCAGACCTTGCAGAGTATTTAGGCTTGCAGCGCAACTTAAATAAGCAAGATATAGCCAGAGTAATTAGCAAGGCGCAGAGCTTCCATAATATCGTAGGTGTATTACATGGCACTAGAAACGGAAAGCCTAGCCAAAGCCTTTACCCTGTACTTAACTTTGAGGGCTACGACGACAAAAAGAATACAATAGCCTTTAGTAGCCCTTATATGAACATGGTTATAAGGACGGTTTACAACTTATCAATCAGAAAGACCAAAGACGGCAAGCCAAAGCTAAAAAAGAGCGGCGAACCTATGCGCCTGGTAAGCCATAGCTATTTAGTACATAGCAGCATAACAAAACAGAGAAATAAAGCAGCCGTCGAAAACGTCAATATTATTGTAACTCTTATAGAGCAAGCAGGCGACAATATACCCCGCATAAAGGCTAAAACTATCATAGAGCGCAACCCACAATTACAGCAACGGCTAAAAAACGACCCAACGCACAGAGCGCAGCTATTAAAAAGAGTTTTTTCTAAAACATGGGAATTATTGAGAACAGAAACAGACTTACTAACTACCTATAAAGAAATTGAACTACCAGACCCAAAGAACCCCGCTTACATTCCTACGTTAAAGACATTAGACACGCTTGTATTTAGTTTTCCGCATAAGGGTAAAAAGTAAACCTATATTACACAGTAAACATTAAATTCAAAATTGCGGGGAAGTGTGTAGAAAATTGCGGGGAAGTGAGTAGAAAATTGCGGGGAAGTGTGCGAAAAATGCGGGGAAGTGTGCAGAGCATAACCCAGAAAAGCCCATGAAATCAAGGAAAAACGCAAGATATTGTACTCCTAATACTTAAGTACGCTAATACTTAAGTAACAGCGGGGCGGCGCTATTTACACCGCCACCCCGCCCGCATAAAATCAAACTGAAAACAACAACCCAAACCCAGAGCAAGAGGGGGCTTATAAATAGATGATTGACGACTACAAACTAGAAGAGCTAAAAGGCGGGCTTACGTCTTATGTGCAGAGCATAACGCAGCCAGACCGCAAAGCAGGGCATAATATGTATAAATGCCCTTTATGCGGAAGCGGTACGCATGGCGGCAGAAACAGCAACGGCGCTTTTAGCATTACTAAGGACGGTAAAGCCTGGAAGTGCTTTAGCTGTAACCAGGGCGGCGACATATTCACGCTTATAGGCTTGCACGAGGGGCTTACAGAGTTTAGGGCGCAGGCGCAGAGGGCGGCAGAAATAAGCGGTATTACTTTGTTTACAGAATATACAGAGTATACACAAAAACCAAAAGAAACAAAGAAAGCTGATGTTATGGAAGTTACAAAGAATACAGAGAAATACAAGGAATATATAGCCGCTTGCCAGGGCGCAGCCGATAAGACAGACTACTTTACAAGCAGGGGCTTTAGCGCAGACATAGTAAAGCGCTTTGGCTTAGGTTATGACGCTAGCCAGGGCGTTATAGTGATACCCTACGACACGACAGGCAGCTACTACATAACCAGAAGCACGACAGGCAAGCAATTTAGGAAGCCTAAGAGCGACGACGCAGGCGTAGAACCTGTATATAATAGAGCTGCTTTATATGACGCTTCTAAGCCTTGCTTTGTATGTGAAAGCCCTATAGACGCTATAAGCCTTATTGTAGCAGGGGGCGGGGCTTGCGGCGCAGTAGCTTTAGGCGGTACAGGCAGCCAGAAGCTTATAGAGCAAGTAAAGGCTAAAGCGCCTACAACTATGCTTATATTAAGCTTTGATAATGACGACGCAGGCGCAAAAGCTACAGCTACGACAGCCGAAGACCTAAAGGCGCTTAATATTCCATTTTTAACGGCAGCTTACAGCCTGGAAGCCTACGAGGGAGATAAAAAAGACGCTAACGACCTTTTGAGGGCTAACAGGGCGCAGCTTGAAGCAGATATAAAGAGAAACATAGAAGAAATAGAGCGCCTAGCCAATGCAGAGAAAGCCGCCCGCCTGGAAGCGCACAACGCCCAAAGCGCAGCAGAACGGCTAAAAGACTTTACTAAGGGCGTATTTAACGGCTTTTATATTCCTACAGGCTTTAGCGAACTAGACAAAGAGCTAGACGGCGGCTTTTATCCTGGTTTATATATCTTAGGCGCTATAAGCTCTTTAGGAAAAACAACGCTACTTTTACAGATAGCAGACCAGATAGCGCAGGGCGGCAGAGATGTACTTTATTTTAGCCTGGAAATGGCAGCTAGTGAGCTTATGAGCAAGTCAATAAGCAGACATACTTATAAGCTATGCCAGGGCGATAAGCGCAACGCAAAGACCGCCAGGGGCATTACAACGGCTAGCCGATACCAGAGCTACAGCCAGACAGAAAAGCAGCTTATAAAGGACGCTACAGACGCTTACAGCGCTTACGCTAGCCACCTTTACATATATGAGGGTATAGGCAATATAGGCGTAGAACAGATTAAGCAGCAAGTAATAGAGCATATAGAGCTTACAGGCAATACGCCTTTAATATTCATTGACTACTTGCAGATACTAGCGCCCTACGATATGAGAGCTAGCGACAAGCAGAACACAGACAAAGCCGTATTAGAGCTTAAACGCCTTAGCAGAGACTTTAACACAACTGTAATAGGCATAAGCAGCTTTAACAGAGATAACTACAGCACAGAAGTAAATATGGCAGCATTTAAGGAAAGCGGCGCTATAGAGTATGGCAGCGACGTACTTATAGCCCTACAGCCGCAAGGCATGAAGCCAGGATATACGGCGACAGAGCAAAAAGAAAACGCTAAGCTTGTAAAGCAATGCAAACGCAACGAAGAGCGCAGCGTAGAAGCCGTAATACTCAAAAACAGAAACGGCAGAACAGGCGGCAAGGTAGGCTTTAGCTACTACTCGCTCTTTAATTGCTTTGAACAAGACTACGGCTTTAGCCCTGTAAATGAGGGCTTTACAGAGCTAGACGAAGACGACGACTTAATACCTTTTGGCAATGACTAAGTAAACAGAATAACCCAGACAGACAGGG
>OLOA01003206.1_pt1 | contig 13632 bp, 9 predicted proteins | sample 1672201 | NCBI WGS metagenome assembly OLOA01 (sample SAMEA3136658, study PRJEB25190) | human gut metagenome
GTGCCCCATCCGCCCCTGTCACTGCGTCGGGCCGCTGCCGGCCCGCACGACGCTGTCATAGTTGGCGAGCGCCTGCCCGGTCACCGATTCGGACACACCGAGCGAACCCTCGGGCGTGCCGGAATACAGGATGTGGCCGCCGTAGACGCCGGCGCCGGGGCCCACGTCGATGAGCCGGTCGGCCTGGCTGATCACCTGCAGGTTGTGTTCCACCAGGATCAGTGTGTTGCCCTGGGCGACCAGCTCGTCGAACAGGGTGATGAGCCCGGCGACGTCGCTGAGGTGCAGCCCGGCGGTCGGCTCGTCGAGCAGGTAGATGCTGCCCACCCGGTTGAGTTCGCCGGCGAGCTTGAGGCGTTGCAGTTCGCCGCCTGACAGGGTGGTCATCGACTGGCCGAGCGTCAGATAGCCCAGGCCCACCCGCGCCACATTGTCGAGCTTGGCGTGCACCTCGGGCACCGGCGCGAAGAACTCCAGGGCGTCGTTGATGGCCATGGTGAGCACCTCGGCGATGTTCTTGCCGCGGTACAGGTAGCCCAGCGCCCGGTCGTTGTAGCGCTGGCCGTGGCACTGCTCGCATTCCTGCACCACCGGATCCATGAAGGCCATGTTGGTGATGGTGACGCCCTTGCCCTTGCAGCGTGGGCAGGCGCCCCGCCCGTTGTAGCTGAACCACGACGTGGCCACGTGGTTCGCCGCCGCGAACAGCTTGCGGATCACGTCGAGCACCTCGAGGTAGGTGGCCGGCGTCGAACGGATGTTCACGGTGATGGCGCTCTGGCGCAGGTCGACGTAGTCGCCGTGCAGCTGCTCGCGCAGGGCCTCGATCAGCGAGCTCTTGCCGGCCCCGGCCACACCCGAGATCACCGTCTCGACGCCCAGCGGCACGTCCACCGAGACGTCGTGCAGGTTGTGCAGGCCCACATGGCGCAGCGCCAGGCTCCCGGTGGCCGGCCGCGGCGCGCGGTAGCGCAGGGGCTGGTGCAGCATGCGAGCGGTGAGGGTGTCGGACGCCATCAGCTCGCCGTAGCTGCCGGTGAAGGTGACGGTGCCACCGGCACTGCCGGCCCCGGGGCCGATCTCGATCACGTGGTCGGCCATCGCGATCACCTCGGGATTGTGCTCCACGATCAGCACGGTGTTGCCGCGCGCCTTCAGCTTGCGCAGCGCCTTGTTGATCAGGGCGATGTCGTGCGGGTGCAGGCCGACGCTGGGCTCGTCGAGGATGTACACCAGGTCGACGAGCTCGCTGGTGAGGAACTTGGCGATCTTGATGCGTTGGGTCTCGCCGCCCGACAGGGTGCTGGTGATGCGGTCGAGCGTCAGATAGCCCAGGCCGATGTCGATGAGCGATTGCACCTTGGTGTGCAGCTGGCGCACCACCTCGGCCACCAGCGGCTCGGTGACCGAATCGAGGAAGTCGCGGGCGTGCACCAGGTCCATCCGCGACACATCGGCGATGTTGAGCTGGTTGATCCGGCTGGTGAGCGCACCGGGACGCAGCCGCGTGCCCCCGCAGGCCGGGCAGGGCCGACGCGTGACGATGGCGGCCAGGGCCTCGAGGTGGTGCGCCGCCTCCTTCTTGCCGATGATCGAGCGACGGATGCGCGGGATCACCCCCTCGTAGAGCGCCGACTTCGGCCAGGCCGCCGGGGCATCGGTGAGGCGGTGGCGCGGCGCATTCATCAGGGTGTCGTATTCGTCGGGCGTGTAGTCGCGCACCGGCTTGTCGTTGTCGAACAAGCCGCTGTTGGCGTAGCGCTTCCACCGCCAGGTGTTGGGGCCGAAGCTGACGAAGGTGATGGCGCCCTGGTTGAGTGACTTGTCGGGATCGATGAGCTTCGACTCGTCGATGTCGTCGACATATCCCAGGCCCTGGCAGCGCGGGCACATACCTTGCGGCAGGTTGAACGAGAAGGTGTCGGAGTAGCCGACGAAGGGCTTGCCGGCGCGGCTGAACAGCAGCCGCAACAGCGAGTAGATGCCGGTGTAGGTGGCCAGCGTGGAGCGCACCGAGGTGTGCATGCGTTGCTGCTCGATGACGATCGCCACCGGAAGGTGGTCGATGGCGCCCACATGGGGCTGGCCGAACTTCGGCAGGTACTGCTGGGTGAAGCTGGGGAAGGTCTCGTTGAGCTCCCGCCGTGACGACGCGGCGATCGTGTCGAACACCAGCGACGACTTGCCCGAGCCCGACAGCCCCACGAAGGCAGTCACCCGGTACTTGGGGATGGTGACGCTGACATGCCTCAGGTTGTTCTGCTGGGCGTCGTGCACGCCGATGAAGCCTTGCGGAAACTGATCCATGGCCGTCCTTGATGGGGGGTGCCTTCATCCTAAACGGCGCCTGTGACATCCCCCGGGGGCTGCCATCGCGGGGCATCGGCGGCCCCCGGGGCGTCCACGGGCTTCGGACTGCGGGCTCCTAGACTTCGGGAGGGGACGCCTGCCGGCACGCGGCACCCGACATGCAGGAGGTGCACATGTCCATTGCCTTCCACGGCATCGGCCTGGACGCCGAGGGACGCTGCACGCACTACCACCAGGCCTCGGATGTGGTCGCGCTGAAATGCGCGCAATGTGGCCGCTACTACGCCTGTTACCAGTGCCACGATGCGCTGGAGCACCACCGGTTCGTGGCCACCGGACCCGACGAGCCGGTGCCGACGCTGTGCTGCGCCTGCAATACGGCCCTGAGCCATGAGCAGTACTCACAGGGCGCCTGCCCAGTGTGCGGCCACGAGTTCAACCCGCTCTGCGCCCTGCACAAGGACATCTACTTCACGGGTCGCTGAGGTCACGCGAGGAGGCCCGGACCCCAGACACGAACATGCGAAGGCCCACCCTCCGGCGAGGCGACGCAGTCCGTAAGATTTTCAGGACAAGTGCCTCGTCGGAGGGTGGGCCGGGCAGATCCCCTATCCACCCAACGACCGTCCCCCCCGCCGGGACATCGACAGCCGGCCGAGCCCAGACATAGGCGTGACCCCCGGCAACGCGGCGCAGTCCGTAAGATTTTCAGGACAAGCGCGTTGCCGGGGGTCAGGCCGGGTAATGCGTGACTACCTGCCGGGCGTCACTTACCGAGCACGCCCTTGGCGACCTCGGCCACGTGCTCGCCGGTGAAGCCGAACTCCTCCATGAGCAGCGAGCCCTTGGCCGAAGCACCGTAGTGCTCCAGGCTCACCGAGGCGCCCTTGAAGCCGACGTACTTCGACCAGCCGAGCGACAGCCCCGCCTCGACGCTCACACGGGCGTCGAGGCGGGAGGGCAGCACCTCTTCGCGGTACTCCGCGGGCTGGGCGTCGAACCATTCCTGGCACGGCATCGACACCACGCGGGTGGCAATGCCCTGGGTCTCCAGGATGTCCTGGGCGTCCAGTGCCGGCTCCACCTCGGAACCGGTGGCGATCAGGATCACCTCGGGCTTGCCGTTGCGGGCCTCGCGCAGCACATAGGCACCCTTGGCGACGCCGTCGGTGGAGGCGAACTCACCCGAGGTGCGGTCGACGGTGCGCACATTCTGGCGCGTCAGCACGATGCCGGCCGGACGATCGTGGTGCGACAGGATCTCGACCCACGCGGCGGCCGTCTCGTTGGCATCGGCCGGGCGCACGATGTCCAGGCCCGGAATGGCGCGGTAGCTGGCCAGGTGCTCCACCGGCTGGTGGGTGGGGCCGTCCTCGCCGACGCCGACCGAGTCGTGCGTCCACACGAACACCGAGGGCGCGCCCATGAGGGCCGCCAGGCGTACCGGGGGACGCATGTAGTCGGCGAACACGAAGAAGGTGCCACCGAAGGCACGGGTGAGGCCCGACAGGTTGATGCCGTTGAGGGCACCACCCATCGCATGCTCACGGATGCCGAAGTGCAGCACGCGTCCGTAGGGGTTGCCGGGCCACTCATCGGTGGCGCGGTCGGCGGGCAGGAAGCTCTCGGCACCCTCGATCGTGGTGTTGTTCGAGCCGGCGAGGTCGGCGGAGCCGCCCCACAGCTCGGGCAGCTGCTCGGCCAGGGCCGAGATCACCTTGCCACTGGCCTTGCGGGTGCTCACCGCACCGGCCTCGAAGCTGGGCACCTGCAGGTCGTCGGGCAGCTTGCGGGCCAGCACGCGGTCGAGCAGTGCGGCCTGCTCCGCATGCGAGCCCTGCCATGCCGCGAAGCGCTCGTCCCAGGCGGCCCGGGCGCTCCTGCCGCGCTCGGCCAGGGCCTTGCGGGTGTCGGCAACGATGTCCTGGTTGAAGGTGAAGGGCTCGGTGGGGAATCCGATCACCTTCTTCATGGCGTTGATCTCGTCCTCGCCGATGGCGGCGCCGTGCACATGGGCACTGCCGGCCATATGGGGCAGCGGCCAGCCGATCACGGTGGTGAGGCGGATCAGGCTCGGCTTGTCGGTGACCTTCTTGGCCGCCTCGATGGCGTCGAACAGGGCCTGCACGTTCTCTTCGTAGTGGTCGCCACCGTTGGTCCAGTCGATGTGCTGCACATCCCAGCCGTAGGCGGCGTAGCGGGCCTCGACGTCCTCATCGAAGGCGATGCGGGTCTTGCCCTCGATGGTGATGCGGTTGTCGTCATAGAAGACGATGAGGTTGCCGAGCTCCTGCACGCCGGCCAGCGACGCGGCCTCGGACTGCACGCCTTCCTGCATGCAGCCGTCGCCGGCGATCGAGTAGACGTAGCGGTCGAACACGCTGGCCCCGGTGTTGTCCGGGTCGTACAGGCCGCGCTCTCGACGGGCGGCCATGGCCATGCCGACGGCCATCGAGATGCCGGCGCCCAGCGGGCCGGTGGTGGCCTCGATGAACTTCGTGTGGCCGTATTCGGGGTGGCCGGGAGTCCGCGAGCCCGCCTGGCGCAGGTACTTGAGGTCTTCCAGCTCAAGGCCGAGACCGCCCAGGTAGAGCTGGGAGTACTGCAGCACCGAGGCATGCCCGGCCGACAGCAGGAAGCGGTCGCGACCGATCCAGTGCTCGTCGTCGGGGTCGACGTTCATCACCTTCTGATACAGCAGATAAGCCAGCGGTGCCAGCGAGATCGCCGTTCCGGGGTGGCCACTGCCGGCTGCCTCCACGGCATCCGCGGCCAGTGTGCGGGCGATGTTGACCGCCTCGCGATCTTCGTCAGTCCACTTCAGGTCGCTCATCCTTGTATCCTCCGATTCATTGCTTCCCTTCCATTGTGCCTGTTTATCGGGGCGGGCCAACCATGAAGATGTCAAGGTCGGCGCCCCGGGGGCACCCGATTCCGCGCAATGGCCAGCTGTCACATGGCCTGCCCGTCGTTCGCCAGCTGCCCATCGCCCGCCAACGGCTCGGCACCAGCCGGCTGCTGGGCGTTCGCCAGCTGCTCGGCACCGGCCACCAGCTCGGCATTGTCGATGCGCTGGGCCCTCGCCAGGGCGTCGCGACGGATCTCCTTGAGCCGGTGCATCACCGGGTTCGCACCGCGGCCGAAGTAGTCGTGCAGGCGCGAGTACTCGGCATACAGCAGGTCGTAGTCCCTGGACCGCTCGGGATCGGGCGTGTTCACGTTCTCGGCCTTCGAGCCCATGGCCGCCGACGCGCTGCGCACATCGGGGTAGGCACCGGCCGCCACGGTGGCGAAGATCGCCGAGCCGAGCGCGCCGGGCTGCGGGGCGGTGCACAGCGACAACGGCATCTTGGTGACGTCGGCCATGATCTGCATGAACAACCTGTTCTTCACCAGCCCGCCGGCCATCACGAGTTCGTCGACGGCCACGCCGGCGTCGCGGAAGGCCTGGATGATGCGCCGGGCACCAAAGGCGCTTGACTCGAGCAGCGCCCGGTACTGGTCCTCCGGCGTGGTGGCCAGGGTCTGTCCGAGCATCAGCCCGGTGAGTTGGGCGTCGGCCAGGATCGACCGGTTGCCGTTGTGCCAGTCGAGCCCGATCAGCCCGTGGGCCCCCACCTGCTGCAGCTCCGCCTTGCGGGTGAGCAGCTCGTGCACCGGAATGCCCAGCTGGTCGGCCTCCTGGTGGTAGCTGGCCGGCACGCAGTTCTCGATGAACCAGGCGAAGATGTCGCCCACGGCGGTCTGGCCGGCCTCATAGCCCCAGGATCCGTCGACGATGCCGCCCTCGACGACACCGAAGATGCCGGGGACCAGCACCATCTGCGGGCCCGAGACCACGTAGCAGGCCGAGGTGCCCACGATGGCGGTCATCTGGCCGTTCTCCACCGCCTTGGCAGCGGGCGCGGTGACATGTGCGTCGATGTTCCCGGTGGCCACGGCGATGCCCGCGGGCAGGCCCATCCGCTGCGCCACGTCGGCCCGCAGGCCGCCGGCCCGGGCACCGAGCGGCAGCACCGGGGCATTCATCTTCTCGGCGTAGACGTCGGCCAGGCCCGGGTTGAGCTCGGCCAGGAACTCGCGGGAGGGATAGCTGCCGTCCTGGAACATGCGCTTGTAACCGGAGTCGCCGGCGGCATAGGCCAGCTGTCCGGTGAGGTACCAGGTGAGCCAGTCCACCGCGTCGCAGAACACCTCGGTGGCGGCATACACCTCGGGTGCCGCCTCGAGGGTCTCCAGCACCTTCGGCAGGGTCAGCTCCGACGACAGCATGCCGCCGTAGCGCTCCAGCCAGGCCTCACCGCGGGCCTGCGCGAGTTCGACGATGCGATTGGCCTGCTCATAGGCGCCGTGGTGCTTCCACAGCTTGATCCAGGCGTGCGGGTTGTTGGCGAACTCCGGCAGGTCACACAGGGGCGTACCGTCGGCCTTGCAGGCCAACACGGTGGCGGAGGTGACGTCCACGCCGATGCCGATCACCAGCGCAGGGTCGATGCCGGCCTCGGCGAGCGCACCCTGCACCGACGAGTAGAGCGCCTCCAGGTAGTCGTCGGGCGCCTCCAGCGCGAAATCGGGGGGCAGCGTCTGGCCATCGGCGGCCGACAGGGTGCGATTCATCACATCATGCGGATATTCATGCACCGCCGTGCCCATCATCTTTCCGTCACTGACGCGCACCACGGCGGCGCGTCCTGACAAGGTGCCGAAATCAAGCCCGATGACAAACTGGTCAGACATGGGGTCCTACTTCCTTGTAAGTCCTACCGTGTAAGAATTGTTGATGGGGAAATGCCCCGGAACGGGAATTGTCCTGCGACGCACCCGATATCCACCATGGCGCGCATTCCGGCGTTACCGCGATGGCCTATTCATTGCAATGATTCTACCTGCCGCGCGAAACGGCCACCCCGCCTGCCGACGGGCCGTGCCGGTGGGTGGACCCGGCACGCCGGATCCACCCACCAACCGTTCAACTCACTCGTTCCAGTACTTCTGGCCGTCCCAGGGACGCTCGGCCCAGAAGCCGCCCGGTGCGAACAGCTTCTCCACCTCGTCGTGCAGCACGCCGGTCTCGAACAGGAAGTCGAGCAGGGTGTAGCGGCTGCGGATCAGGCGCGCACGGTAGTACGTGTCGTGGAAGCGCTGTTCGGTCAGGCCGATCTGCCCGGGATGGTAGACCGCGCCGACCTGCTTGAGGATCGACTCCACGTCCACCGCGGGCATCACCTGCGAGCGGCAGCGCTGCTGGATCTCGGGCCACTTCTCCTTGACGATCGCCAGCCGGGCGCGCAGGGCGTCGGCGTCGATGTACTTGGCCATCGTCTGCTTGACCGACGGCTCGAGCATGGCGCCGGTGAACGACTTGCGCACGATGGCTTCCTGCTCGTCGGCGGTCGGCCACTTGGCCACGGCGGCATCGATATCGAGCGCACTGAAGTCGATGTCGAGGATCTTGTCCCACAGCGCCAGCACCGAGATGGTGCCCAGGCCCACCTTGAGCCCGTGCGTCAGCGGCGGATCGTCGTCGAAGCCCAGGTGCTCCATCTCCCACACGTGGGAGAACTGGTGGCCGGCGCCCGAGGCGGGACGCGAGCTGATGCGGTACTTCTGCATCGCCAGGCCCGACATGATCAGGCCCTCGGCCAGGCCGTCGAAGGCCTCCGGGTTGCCGTCGGCAAGCGCCTGCGGGTTGCTGATCGCACCGCGCAGCGGGCCCTGCACCAGGTCCCAGGTGCCCTTGTCGATGGGCTCGATGCCCAGTTCGTCGGCCAGGATCCAGTCGGCACCGGCGGGCACCTTCTCGATGAGGTCGCCCAGGCCGGTGGCAGTGCAACGCTGCGGCGCTGCGGCCATGATGCCCAGGTCGGCGACCAGGCCCTGCGGGGCCCGGCAGCTCATCGTGTGCTTGAAGCCGTTCTCGGTGATGGACGCACCGAACGCCGCATAGCCGTCCATCGAGGCGGCGGTGCAGACGTTCATGTAGCGACGTCCGAGCTCATCGCTGGCCCGCTTCACCAGGTCGTTGAGGGTGCCCGAGCCGATCGAACAGGCGATCGCGTCGGTGGCCTTGAGGTGGTCACGCACCTTCTCGACGTTCTCGTAGCTGGCGTACAGCGTGGGATGGCCCGGGAAGACGAACGGCTCGTCGAGGGTGATCCCGGCGTCGGTCAGCGACTTGGTGACGGCCTCGCCGGCCACGCCCCAGGTGATTCCGTCGGCCACGACAATGGCGTGGGCATTTCCGAACAGCTGCTTGAACACCTTTCCGGTGTCGGGCAACACATTCTGGCCCATCACCACCACATCGGTGTCGTCAGCGTCGGCCAGGGCCTTCGCAATGAGATCAGACATGAAGTTCTCCAATCATTTCTGTGCAGCCTCGTGGTCCACCATGTCGTGGATCATGGACTGAAGCTGGGGGTAGGTGTCGCAGTACTTGTCCACGTAGAACTGGTATTCGTCGTGCACGGCCTGGTTGGGCTCGATCACGTCGATTTCGTGCACCATGTTCTCCGACGCCTCGGGAAGGTCCTTGTAGAGGCCCGCGCCGACGGCGGCCAGCATGCAGGTGCCCAGCACCACGGCGTCGCCGACTTCGGTGAGCGTGATCGGCACGCCGGTGACGTCAGCATGCATCTGCATCCAGTCACGGCTCTTGGTGGCGCCACCACAGGCGACGATGCGCTCCACGTCGAAGCCGCCGGCCTTCATGGCGCGCAGGTTGTGGGCGGTGCCGTAGCAGACGGCCTCCTGGATGGCGTGGTACATGTGCGCCGGGGTGTGTGCCAGCGACAGGCCCCAGATGATGCCGCGCGCCTTCGAGTCCGAATAGGGCGTGCGATTTCCCTGGAAGTACTCGTTGATGATCAGGCCGTCAGAGCCGGGACGGATGCCGCGGGCCTTCTCGTTGAGCACGTCGTAGGGGTTGAGGCCAACCTTCTCGGCGGCCGACACCACGTCGGCGGCGAAGTTGTCCTTGAACCACTTCAGCACCGAGCCGGTGGACACCTGGCCACCCTCGACGGTGAACTGGCCGGGCATCACGCCGTCGCTGTAGCCACCGAAGAAGCCCTTGCCGTGGATCTCGGTGTCGGTCTGGCCGGTGAGCACATGCGACGATCCGGTGATCAGGGCCATCGAGCCGGGCGAGAGCACGCCGAGCCCGATCTGGCCGGCCCAGGCGTCGGCGGGACCCTGTGCCACCGGGATGCCGGGACGCAGGCCCAGCAGCTGGGCGGGGATCAGGCCGAGCTGGCCAACCGGCTGCCCGAGGTCGAGCACGCGGTCGGAGATCTTCTCGAACACGTCACCGACGCCGATGGTCTCGTAGAAGTCGGTGGGCCAGCCGCCCTGGGCGCGGTTGTAGTACATGCGCAGTGCGGCCGAGTTGATGTTGGTGGTCCACTCGCCGGTGAGCTTGTAGGTCACCCAGTCGGGCGCGTCCACCAGGTGCGCGGCGCGTGCGTAGATGTCGGGCTCGTGTTCCTTGAGCCAGGCGGCCTTGAAGGGGAACCACTCGGCGATGGCCGGCGAATGGCCGCCGCCGTTGTACAGCTTGGCCACCGAATCGGAGTCGGCGGCACGGGCGGCCTGCTCGGTGGCGCGCACGTCCATCCACATGATGGCCGGACGCAGTTCCTCGCCCTTCTCGTCCATGGCCACCAGGGTCAGGGTGGTGGCGTCGTAGCTGATGCCGGCGATCGCCGAGGCGGGGATGCCGGCGTTGGCCAGCACCTTGTGGGTGGACGCCTGCAGCGCCTTCCACCAGTCCTCGGGGTTCTGCTCGGCCCAGCCCGGACGCGGGTGGGTGGTCTCGTAGGCGGTTGACGCGATCGCGATGGGGCGTCCGCGCAGGTCACAGATGGCCACACGGCACGATTCGGTGCCGTAGTCGATGCCCATCACGTAGGGCCCGGAGCCGTTGGTATTGCCGATCATTTCGTTCTCTTCCTTGAGTATGAGACGAGCGTTAGTCGTTGTCTTCGGTCCAGCCGAGCTCGCGCCACGCGGACGCGGGGATCAACTGGTCCACCCGGTCGAGCACATAGGTGGGGTGATGTGCATCGTCCAGGCCCCTGATGTCGTCGGGGGTGGCTTCTCCGGTGAGCACGCAGGCCGAGCCCATGCCGGTGTCCAGCGCCATCTGGATGTCGGTCTGCAGGCGGTCGCCCACCATGACGCAGCGCGACACCTCCACGTCGAGACCCTGAAGTGCCTCGGCGAGCATGATCGGCGAGGGCTTGCCCAGGTTCACCTGGGACTTCATCTGGGTGCAGGCCTCGATGGCCGCCACGACGGCGGCGCAATCGGGCTCGCCGCGTCCGCCCGGGAAGGGGCAGAAGTGGTCGGGGTTGGTCTGGATGAGGAATGCCCGCTTGTAGAACCACATCGCGTCGAAGGCCACCTGCAACTTGTGGTAGTCGAAGGTGCGGTCATAGGAGGCGATCACGATGTCGATCTCGGACGGGTCGTCGGTCAGGGTGAACCCCGCCTTGCGCAGGGCGCGCTTGAGCGGCTCCTCCGCGACGGGGAACAGCTTGGCGTCGGGATGGTTCTCCTTGAGCCAGCGCGTGGTGGTGACCACGGTGTTGCAGATGTCCTCGATGTCGGTGGGCAGGCCGAGCTTGGCCAGCTTCTCGACGTATTGCTCGGGGTCCTTGGTCGGGTTGTTCGACAGGAACCGCACCGGAATCCTCCGTCGCCGGAGCTCTTCGATCATGCGCTTGGCACCGGGCAGCAGTTGATCACCGAGGTAGATCGTGCCGTCCAGGTCGAACACATAGGCCTGTGCGAAATCTGTCGGGACGTTGATGATGTCAGCAGTTGAGGTGTCAGAACTCATGGGGAAGTCTCCTGTACGACGGATGGATCCGGTTGCGGTCATGTCTGCACGTGCTCAGTTCACGAGAACAACATCGCCAGCGAGACGACCACCGTGTTGCCGAGCCAGATGGAGGCGGCCGGGGGGTCGATATGGCTCGTGCCGCGGTCGTACCACAGGCGGGCGCAGAACTCGCCGAGCAGTGCGGTGAACACGCCGAAGACGGCGGCGATGATGAGTGCCAGGAAGGCCATCAGCCAGGTGTGGGAGTCCCACGTGCTGGTGGCGGTCCAGGTGTAGGTGGAGAAGGTCTTGCCCATCAGGATGGGGAAGAACTGGATGGCGGCCAGGCCGGCGATGTTGGTGACGTGGTGCTGCACCGGCATGTTGCGGTTGGTGATGAGGAACAGGATCACGATGGCCGAGATGCCGAAGGTGAAGCTGTTGGCGTTGGCGGCGGCCAGGGTGTTGGCGAAGCCCCGCTCGGTGAGGTAGGCACCGACGTTGCCGGCCAGGAACAGGGAGGCGCCACCGGCCAGGATGCCGAACAGCGAACCGATCGTGAGCAGCTGGGAGGGCTTCTCCTGCCATTCCAGCCAGCGGCCGTTGGGGCCCGGCTTGATCTTCTGCGGGAAGGTCGTGGCGTCGGGGTGGAAGGCCTCGGCGTTGTGCAGCGAGCCCCTCATGAGGCCCTTGCCGGGCAGGCCGCCGAAGACGACGCGGGCCAGCAGGCCTGACAGCAGCACCGACAGTGCCACCGAGTCGGTGTGGGTGCCGAACCACGGGATGTGGCTGACGCCGATCTGGCACAGGTAGCCGAAGATGCCGAACAGCGAGCCGACGTAGACGATGTCGGGCTTGCCGAGGCCGGCGAGTGGCGAGTTGACGTCCTTGCCATCCTCGAAGTAGCCCCGGTAGCGCGCATAGATCGCGGCGGCGACACCACCGGCGAATGCGATGTGGGGGCCCATGAAGGGGCCGAACGCCAGGTAATCAAGCCCGAAGGTGTTTCCCGTGGCGGCAAAGATGCCCCAGCTGGCGATGACGGCGAAGCCAGTGAGGACGAATGCGTAGTTGCCGCCGATGGCGGCGCCGACCGCACCACCGGCGATCGCAGCGAGGAGCCCGAAGAGGAAGACTCCCAGAGAAGCGGTGAACATCGATGTTCCAATCTGTGAGGTGGGCTGGGCCCACAACCGTTGCTGATACTGCTTGGCCGATTCTTCATTGAATCGGGTGGAGCACCCCCCTGGATGCCCCACCCGACGTGCATATGGCCGTCGCCGGGCGAACCCGACGAGTTACTACCTGTTCCTGCTTGCACATTTCTTCTTGTCCCGGTGGGAGACGAGGACTCCCATCGCGACAAGCCTGTGGAGCGACGCCGTGGCGCCGCCCGCTGATCTTGGCAGACGCGGAATCCCTCGGTTCCATCGCCCCCCGGGAATCCCGGTGGGGGCGGTGCCTGCCAGCCTCGCTGTTTTATGTGAACGCGAGGCCGGAGGCCTCGCCGGGTTTGGTGGACGCGGGGCCTTTCAGCCCCGCGCCCTGGGTGCCGACTTCCCCGTGTTCGGGCCGCTCCCGCGAGGTGACTCGGGAGAGTGTCGCCGGCCCTCGGCGGCGTTGTCAGCGAGCCGTCAGCAGCTCGTCACTGAGTTGTCGTCGGCTCCGGTCTCCTTCTCGTACTCCACGATCAGGTCAACATTGGCCTTCGAGTGCGAGGTGGGGTCAAAGGTGTAATCGAGGAACTCGTGGGCCAGGCGGCGTGCCAGCTCCAGACCGATCACGCGTTCGCCCAGGCACAGCACCTGCGCGTTGTTCGACATCACCAGGCGCTCCACCGAGAAGCTGTCGTGGGCGGTGCAGGCACGGATGCCGGGCACCTTGTTGGCCGAAATGGCCATGCCCATGCCGGTGCCACACACGAAGATGCCGCGGTCGGCGTCGCCTTCGGCGATCACGCGTGCGCCGGCAATGCCCTTGCGCGGGTACGGGGTGGTCTCTCCGGGGGCGATGCCCACGTCGATCACTTCGTCCACGCGCGGATCAGCTTCGAGGTCAGCCTTGATGGCTTCCTTGTAATCCACACCAGCCGCGTCTGCGGCCACTGCAACCTTGAATCCCATGACTCCTCCGAGCATCGCTGGTCGGTACAGGCTCCGACGCCCACACCGGACGTTTTGTCTGACGCTCAAGATAACACGGAATGTGGTGGAAACCACCCCGGGGGTGAGAGTTTGTGGGTGAACCGTTGTGAGTTTGGGCACATCACGCCCCAGATGGGCCGTGCGAGCGGCTCTGGACGCGCCACTGACAGCGGGCTGGCACCCGAACACCAGTATTCACATGTCCCGTTCACACCGCCATCCCCGACGGTGGGGTTGCGCCTTCACCGTGACGCCGCGGTGGCCGCGGAACCAGGCAGCGCCCGAAGCAGCAGCCCCAAGCCCTGAGTGGTCACTTGTGCGGCAATGACGCCGCACAAGTGACCACTCAGGGCC
>OLOA01003209.1_pt1 | contig 13623 bp, 14 predicted proteins | sample 1672201 | NCBI WGS metagenome assembly OLOA01 (sample SAMEA3136658, study PRJEB25190) | human gut metagenome
CTCCGCTCCCTAAAACAACGAAATCTGCTGACACCTGCTCAATACCAAGAGTGTTTAGCCGAACTGGAAAAAAGAGAAAGCAAAAATCAAATCCGGAATACTATAAAACAGAAGCATTCATTGTGAAAGAAAATTTCACCGATTTTTACACAAATATTAAATTGCCATTGGGAATCGGAGCGTGACACCGATAATAGACTCACAACTTGGCATATTATGAATCTATTATGCTGTGATCACGGCATTTTGGGACTTCAGATAGATATCAATATCGTGGTTGATATACTGATAGCCCGTTGTGTGAAGAACATCGTAAAACTCGTTCAAGTAGTCAGTCAAATACGCCATACTGGCGAAACAATTCTGCCGTCTGTTTGCCCGTCAGAGACTTATATGCTTTATAGTTTTCGAGGCAAAACACCGAAAAAGCAGCTTCTTTGCTCATGCTTGCTCCTCCTTACACATCGGGAAATTCAATTTTCCCCGTTTTTTCTTCCTGCTTAAAAAGCAGATACAGCATATCTGTACTGTATTGCCAGACCTTGGTATCTTCCTGCTCAAGGCTGGCATACAGCTTTGAATTATGGAAAGGTCTCCTGCGGGTGGAAGCGCAGCAGTGAAGGTCTGGAATTTGAGGTCGCCATACCGGCCAACTGCCGGGCTCTTGTACAGCTGCCGGACGGAAGCGAGCAGGAACAGGCAGCGGGAGAGCGACAGTATTTTATCGCTCAGTAGAAAATCATATTGACAAAAAGCACGCAAGGTCAAACCCTCGCGTGCTTTTACGGTATTTTCGGGAAACAGGACAATTTGCGTTGAACCCAAATAAACTTTGCTCCTCAAGCCATGTCCGGCTTTCCATTCTTCAAAACCAAGTCAATCATTCGGGGATCAAGCCACATCCTTTCCAAGCTCTTGGCATCTGCATAGCAACCCTCCGGCGTGACCTCCATGCCCAGCAGCGTGCGCCCGATAACCGCTGCTGCCAGGGACGCGCCCAGCACAGAGCTGTGTTCTCCATCGGCAAAATAGAGTTCTTCATCCGGGTGGGCCGCCGCGGTCTGCCACCAGATACGTCCCACAGGACAGATAGTCGCGTCGATCTTTTCTGCCAAAGCTTCATAAGCTGCGCTCATAGCCGCTTGCCCAGCCGGGTTGCTTTTCTCGCTCCAGGTCATGTACAGATAAATTTTCGTACCCTCCGGCGTGATCGCTGCCATTTGTTCCCCCGCCTCCAACAGGGATTCCTTGCCCGGAAAGGGGTGGGCGTTGTGCTGCAAGATTACGGCGTCATAGCCGCCCCACAAAAGGTTGAAGTAAGTCTGGGACTGCCGCAGGTGCCAATCCAGGCCCATACCGGGATGTGTGAGCATGACAGGCTCTATGGGCTGGCCGTAACTTTTACAGAATTCCGCTGTCCTGGCCGGAACATAGTGGACAAAGGTATGGCTGTTGCCGATAAAAAGAACTTTCATGGGATAACTCCTTTTTCCTTCTGTTTTTACTTTTATGATAGCATATGTACGGCCCAAGTCAAGAGATTTTTCCCAGGACTACAAATCGTGCGTTGTAGAACTCGTAGCTGCAGGTGGAAAGAGTGATGATGCGGTCGCACTCAGCCGGGTTAATGGCACTGCTGAACAGGGAGCGTTCCTGTGCTGCTGTGAGCCCTTGGGTGAACTCTTCACCAGAAATGAAACTGGTATTCCAGGCATTGTTCTCAACGCTAGCCACATATCCGGCGAAGAACTCCGCAGTATAGCTCTCATCCGGCGTTATAAGCTGTCCAGTGGGGTGTCGGTCATAAAATGCCTGTTCTTTATACCCCATCAAATTCTGTAACATGGTGCCGTTGTCCATGTGGTGGCCATATATAATGGTATTCCGGTCTGAAAAGTCCGGGTCATTGCGGCAGTCCATAAACAGGCAGCCAGAGCTGTTCCATTTTACGGTGCCATTCGTGACGTATAATTATATGCTATATGCGGAAAGAGGGGCGGCTTTTAGCTTCATATTATCATTCTTCTTTAATTTTGTACGTATTTTTGCGCGAATTGATTATTTTGTTGATTTAGTCCATAATTAGCAAATCTAAATCAAGTTTTTTGTAGGCTAAGTATTTTAATGCTTTTAGAGAAAAATAAAAAACAACGCTATGATGATTCATAAAAATCGCCATAGCGTTGTTTTACTTTTCATAAAATTAAACTTTATAACACCTTTAATTAGCACATTTCTCAAAACAGTACATAAAATTCTGCGATTCAAGCAAAAACGCAGAATTTCAAATTATGTTATTCTATACTGATTTGGGGTGTTTTAATTTGGTTAACCCCCGAATAACCTGCAACACGTACTTCTGTTCCTCTAAATCCAGTTTTTGAGTTTCCTTTAATACCTGCGACAAAATATAGTCTTGCGTCACAGGCGTATCTAAATTAATATAGAAGTCATCGATTCTCATACCGAAAATTTCTGCAAGCCTTTCCTGATGTTTCATATTCGGATGCAGAGACCCAGATTCCCATCTGGCAATCGATGAAACGGAAGTATCACACAGGTTCCGATATAATGAGAAAAAGATAATTGGAGGTTATTCTATATACTCAATCGCCCCCCATCCATTTCATGCACCGTATCGCACAGCACGGAAATATCCTCGCGGTTATGGCTTGCGAGCAGGATGGTCTTGCCTTGGGCTTTCAGCTCCAAAAGCAGTGTGCGAATATCCTGCACACCGGTATTGTCCAATCCGTTCATCGGCTCGTCCAAGATCAAAATATCCGGGTTTTCCATGATCGCCTGCGCAATGCCGAGGCGCTGCCGCATACCGAGCGAATATTTGCTCACGTGCTTGCGGCTTTCGGGGTCAAGCCCCACGCGGCGCATCGTCTCCGCCGCCTGCTCTTTCGTGATCGTCCCGCGCAGCGCCGCAAGATAGCACAAATTCTTCATTCCGCTCTTTGCACCGATAAACCCGGGGTTTTCAATGATGACGCCGATATTCTGTGCTTTTGCGGGGCGTATCGGTTCGCCGTTTATCAAGATCTCGCCCTCCGTCAGCGTCATCAGCCCGCAAATGCACTTGAACAGCACCGTTTTGCCGGAGCCGTTGCGCCCGACAAGGCCGTGTATCTGCCCTTTTTCAAAATTTAAAGAAACGTGATCCAGCGCACAAGTCTCCTTGAAGCGCTTCACAGCATTTTTCACTTTGATCACATATTCGCTCATAGTTACCTCCCTGTTTGCCGAACATCCCGTTTGCAAAATCCGATGGCCGATGCTGCGCCGAACAGCACAATGCCGCCGATCCATACCGTAAACGCATACGCGGGCGACGGCGCGGCACCGCTGTAATACCAATCGAGATACGCAAAATTGCTCCACGTCAGCGGCGAAAAATATTGCAGCCACGTGCCGATCAGCATACCGCCGAGGAACCGCACAAACAGTGAAAGGCAAATGAGTACGCCCACCACAATGACAGCCGCTGCTTTGCTGAAGAAAATGCGAAAAAAGCAAATCACGAATCCGACAAACGCTGTGGATAACCAGATGCACAGGAAGTTGACGAGCATGGCTTTGAGCGGCGTGAACCGCGATAAGATTTCATTGCTGACGACAAAAGACAGCGTGCTGTTCGTCTGCGCCGCGACCTGCCCGGCGGAACCCGCCAATGTGCGGATCAGCACGCCCCAATCTGCATCAAAGCCGATGACCGGCAAAATAAAGAGAACGGAAAGCAAGACCTGCACGACCGTGTACAAAAACGAGGCCGCTAAAATATACAGCTGATACCCGAGAATATACGGCACACGCCCGATGCGCACGAGCATCAGATTCGTGTAGCTGTCGATCTCTACCGTATCGGCAAACAAAAGCAGGCACAGTCCGCAGTGTACAAGAAGCATCTGATACCACGAAAGATAGAATGGAAATAGCCACGGCGGCACAGAGATCTGATAAAACTGCGAAATGCGGCACATCGGCGAATAAATGTAGAAGCTGAAGATCGTCATGACCGCAAGGATCAGAATACAGTTCGGATTTGAAAACAACTGCAAAAGGCTGATTTTCGCGCAGGTCAGCGCTGTTTTTCCGCTACGCATGCTCCATCCTCCTTTTCATGTGTTCCGCAGCTGCTATGCACATCACGGTACACAAAAGCAGCGTAAGCAAAAGCTTTTCTAAAAGCGTCTGCCCGGCGGTCGGTGCCGTATGTATACTGACGACCCAATTATTGAGATGCCAAACGCTCGTGGGGCTCGTCGGCGTATTGCTCAGTAGCCTTGAAAGCGTAAGATGCAGTGACAGCGGCGCCGCCACGCCGGCATACGCGTTTTGAATAAACACAGTGATAAACATGCCGAACATCCCGATGACCGCACCTGAAAGCGCATAATGTAAAATATACCCGGCAAAACCCGCAAATATACTTCCGTTTAACAACGCCGCTTCGTACCCCGTGTCGCCCACCGCATCCACGAACCAGGGGTACTGCGCCGCGCGGAGAGCAAAAATCCATAACAGCAAACCGATTCCGACCGTTAAAAATCCCGCCGCAGCGCCGGTCAAAAGCTTTGCCACGGTGTAATTGCTTACACCGGCACGCACTGTCCAGTACGGCGTGGCATGGTTTTCCCAGTCCTGCTGCAAGCTCATGGAAAATAACAAAGTCGGCAGAATATACAGCGTCAAAAAAGACATGCCGGTCGTTGTGCCGAGATAAACGATGTACCAAACCGAGGTGAATTCATCCCGCGTCATAAAGCCAAGCGCGCCGCCGGTCTGTACCAATGCAAAAACAGCTCCATATACGAACAGCTTCCACGATAGCATTTGCCGAAGCTGCACGCAGAGCATACGCAAAAATTTCATCTTGTATCCGTCTCCCTTTCGAGGATCACACCCGTGTCTGCCGAGATCGCAATCACTGTGTTCTCCGGCAGCGTTTCATGCAGCGGGTCGTTTTCGACCGGCATTTCCGTCACCATCGTGATGACCCATGCCGGACGCGCATACATACCGTCTTTATCCAGCACGACCACATAATTCAGCTCTGCATTTGTGATCTCGGTGGTTTCAAAATGGATTGCCTTGCTGTATTCCTTAACATACACGTCGATCGCTGCCTGCGGCGTGATGATGTTCATCTTTTCCAGCTCATCGCCGACAACATACAAATTCTCAGCTTTTAAACCGAATATCCCGTCTTTATCGTACCGCACATAAACGCTCGTTTCCGTCGGCGTCTCTCGCGTGCTGCGCTCCCAGATCTCACTTGTAAACGGAATACCGTTCAGCATTTGGCGGTACCAGAATACATAATGCTCGTCCTTTTCGGAAAACGGCGTATCGATCTTCTCTGCATCAACGCCGTTTTCAAGATATTGCTCCGCATAGGTATTATAAATTTCGCGGTTCATATTCAGCGTATCCGCGTCTCGCGCTTCGGATCGATACAAATCGATTTCCGGCAGACCGAGCGCTCCAAGCTCCTCCGTGACCGTATTCAAAACCGCCTGCTGAGGTTCAAAATCTAAATCAGCTTTATCATACGAGTGCATCTCACCGCCGCCAAATCTTAGGTGCGTCGCGTCCGTTCTCGAGCCTTCATTCTCCGCTTTCGAGAGTATAAACATGTCTTCATCCCACTCCGGCGCACGGTCGGTTTGCTCTCGATAGTAGTAGAACCCGCCGTGCATGTCGCCGGAATACACATTGAGCCCGTCCGATTCCGTGCGGTATGTAACGCCCATCTTATGTTCTTCCGCAGATATGATCTCCCCGTGCAGCAGGTTTTGGATCGCCGTTTCATCGTCCTGTACATACCAATCCACTTTATATTTAGAAAGCGCTTTCGGATAGTTCTCCGGCAGCTCCGCCGTGATCTTCAGCGTCTCCGGCGCTTTTATCTGTTCATTATCGCTCACGCAGCCGGTTAACAAAATCATACATATTAACAGTGCAAACAAAAAAGTTCGTTGGATTTTATTCATAACCTAACCCTCTAAATTTGTAAAGGCTTCGAGCGAACAGCGAAGCCTTTGTAAGTTAACCTATGCAGATTTCAGCTTTACAGTCCCCAAGAACCATTAGAGGAATAGGCATTCCAAGTGCCATTGTTGGTGTTCGGACAACCAGAGAGATAATATGCATTGCCAACCCCGCCATATTCAGATCTCCATGTGAAATTTTTTGTCGTCTTACTGGTAATATAAACGATATTAGTCGCATTAGTACTAGAAAGACGACTTGGAGACATAAAGTAAAGGGTGCTAATTGTGGTCACATTTGTTGATACATAAGGAGTTGCACCCTTAGACTGATACGAAAAAGAGGTAGATCTCATACTGCTTGAAATCTGATCGCTGCTCGGGAAATTAAAGCTGAATGTATACGCCGAAGCTGGTGTTGCACAAATTGCAAACAGTAAGCAAACCAACATCAGAATTGATAGCATTCTTTTTCTCATAGTTTTTTTCATTTCTGTCACTCCTCAAAAATTTAGTATATTCTAATTTCAATAGAATTTCTTAAGATACTAAAGGTTTGCTTATCTTTAGAAAATTACTGAATAAGAATCTTAAAGTAGCTTCATATTATCATTCTTCTTTAATTTTGTACGTATTTTTGCGCGAGTTGATTATTTTGTTGATTTATTAGCTGTTTTATTTCCAAGAAATTCCGATTTCTTACATATTTTGTTTTGGAGAAATCCAAGTGTATTTATACCAGTTTTTTCTGTAAACTAAAGTGATTATTGGTCTACATACATAATATTAGAATTTTAAATTAAGTCAAGGCAAATCACACTAAATGACAAAGAAGCATCATGAAGTAACATTTAATGGGATTTACACTCTACAAATATTTCTATATTTATTGAAATGTTAATATACTGCTTACTACGCAAACCGTTTTTAATTCAGTATTAAAGCTTTAATATGCTTACCAGCATGTGGATATAATCCGGGCATGCTTCTATGATTTCTACTTTCATTTCTTTACACAACTTACGCAGAATCTCACCTATACCTTTTCCCAGCTCATTGTATATTACTTTCCTCCTATACTTCGGTGCAAAGACGATATGATACACACATCTGTAGCTTGAATGCAGAATATTCTCTCAAACAAGTATAAGCTCTGCCTTTATCTTAAAAGATGCTCATCTTTTTCCTTTGCCAATAAATGAATAGCATCGACTATGGTTTCAATCTTTGATATGTAATCCTCAACAAATTCTTTCGTTATATCATTTTGCTCGGCTGATTCATGGCTTCGATCATTCTGGTGAGCAATGGCATTACGTCTATGAAATAATTCGGCAATAATTTCTGCTCCTACTTTTTTTGAAGTTTCTTCTTTGTCATGTGGGAAAGCTTTTACCATAGTGGGAGTAAACCCAATACCAATAAGATTTAGCTGATCTTTCATACTTTCTTTTGAGAGGAACACATCCCTACTAAAGCGATCGTTCAAGTAGGAGAAAAACCAATCTTTAGATTCAACAGCTGAAAGTGCCTCTTCAACTTTTCCCATTGGAACCATAAAGGAAGCATATTTTTCAGAAGATGTCCAGTCTCCTGTAAACATCCTGAACAAACAATATTTACTCATCTCATGAATATAGAAATCCAACAAACCTTCAGCCAATACTATTTGAGAGCGCCAAATTGTTTTACAGCCCTCTATATCACCATTAACAATTAATGAATCCGCAACAGTATATTGTTTTTTTATAGAATTTAAGCTATCTTCAAAATGTTGCCTAATTTCGGTTAAACTAAACTGAATTGGAATTGTGCTGGGACTCATATCGCGCAATTCCTCTTTTCTAGGTGTAAGTGATAAATATCTCTTTACCATAACCATACCTCTCACTTACAATTCAGAAACAATATCTGCAAAGTTAAGGTTCAACATAGGAATCGCACCATATTTTCCTGAAATATAGCCTCTGCCAAAGTTGTCTTCTTTTCGGACATTTTTTATTTCAGCAAGAGAATAAAGATCAGTTGAACGATCCTCTTTACGCATCTCTGCAAACCAAATCTGATCTCTCCTAAATAACTCGAGATTTAACAATCCTGTTTCGTGAGTTGTAAAAATCATCTGCGCAAATTTATTGGTCTGCGTGTTCATAAACAATTTGACTAAACCAAAAACAATTGATTCGTGAAGACTTGATTCCAACTCATCACAAATAAGCACCTTTCCGTTCATCATAATATCTATTATAGGGCACAAAATCCCAAACAGCTTTTGAATTCCGGTAGATTCGTCTTGCATTAAGTCAACATTGAAATCATCATAGCAGACGCGAGCTGTAATTGCATTAACATTGTTTTGTAAAAGTAATGCTTTAAATTCATCAGACAGAAACGAGGGCAATTCGGACGATTCAAGTTTTTTCTCATCAATTGTAACTTGAATATCTCTGATATCAGTTCCAAGCTCAGATAAAAAATTTAGGACAGCTGATTTCATTTTAGGATTCGTATTCATCTGATAGAGAGAATAGTTCATCCAATTAATTTGATTTGCAGGATCATACACGACCAACTCATCGTTGAAAAAGACATATGCATCCGTAACTTCTTTCACAATGCTGAAATTAGCTGCACAAGAAAGCAAAAGACGATTCGGTTTAAGCACATCTTTGCATGTATTAAATTTACCTCGAAATTTATTGCCAGCACTAAATTCTTCGCCAACACGCTCATAAATTTTAGTTTGTCTATTATTTGGAAAATAGTAAAGATATTCGTCTAATACAAGCATATTACGTAAAGAAAATCCAAAAACATATCGAATATCTTGTGTGATGAACTGAATCCTATATGTGCTGTCTTTTTCAAATCCATCTAATTTATGAGGACTCTGGCGTATCCCTTGGCCCGGCTGATGGTTAATGCTGTTTGTTACAAGATTTTTTACAAAAGCAATTGCATCAATAAAGTTACTCTTTCCGGCACCGTTAGCGCCATAAATAATTGCCGACTTCAATACTCTTCCACCGGTAATTTCTTTCGTTTTCTCTTCAAACGTATTATCCTTACCAGCCAAAGTTGAAAACAATATTTCTCCTCGAATTGACTTATGATTCGAGCAAGCAAATTCAAGCAGCATCGATACTCCTCCTTTTATTGTATGAATAAGATTATAGTATCATATATTCGAAGATTTATCAATAGTATTTGTAATTGTTTCCGTAAATATGCATTATAAAACACAAATTACCAAAGTTTTATTTAAACCTGATCTAAAAGCACCTGACTATCGCGTAATATACTGAACAAATAAACCCATTTATATTCTTCCGCCTTCTACACATCATGCTCAGCCTTAAATTTACGGTTATTTTCTACCAGCTCATCGAAGGTGACGGGACGGTAGCCGTTCAGATCCACACCGGCATTCAACACATGGTCCCGGCATTGAATCAGCGGCCAGAAATCCGCCGAGGTATCTGCGTGGATATGACCGTGGATCATGTAAGTTCGTTTGGCGTGCTTCCAGGTCAGCATCGGATAGTGGCAAAGCGTCAAACCGTGTGCGCCATCCGAAATCTCAAGGAAATTATCTACGCTGAGAAAATAGCGACCCAAATCAACTTTTCCCATCCAAGAGCCGTCATGGTTACCCACGATCAGCCGCTTTTTTCCTTTAAGTTGCTTTAAGATACTTTCAGGATCCGCACAGCGAAAGAACATATCTCCGATGATGTATACGGTATCATTGCCATGTACGCGTTCATTCCATGCCGCGACCATCGCTTCATTCATGGCGTCTACATCGGGATATGGTCGCTCGCACATCTCTACAACATTAGCATGGCCGAAGTGCGTATCGGCAGTATAATAGATCATAGTTGCTCCGCCTCCTATCGTTTGATCACCATCACAAGGGCAGGAAGCATCTGCAATAAATTATCAATTACACCAGATGATCTTCATTAACCAGAAGAATACCCATGCTTTCCTTTGCAATCTCCAACACCATCTTTATTGAATATGCTAAAAATAATATTCTATGTATGCCCTTATGATAATCTCGTTTATATTATATATTTGCAAGGCAAAAGGTCAAGCAGCTTTATACTTCAAATTTTGAATTTCCACCTCATAAGCGCATCAAATGTAAACAATCTGTAAACAAATGCCTTTACCCCGTTTATAAATCGCCGAAAAATGTCGTGTATAGTGAAGGGAACTTTTTCGGCAGTACGGCAGCGCCGATTATCCTGATCGCGGTCCCGAAAAAACTGCCATGCCGGTTTTCCCTTTCTGAACCTTGAAAACTGAATATCAACTTGCCAAATACGTTCTCTTTGCGGCGAGCGTGCAGAGCGGTACGCCATGACCTGTTTTTCAGCGAGCGAAATTTACCGACTTAGAATACCGGGCAGCTCCCGGTTCCGCTGTGACCCGCAAAGAGCATAATGATACTCCCGTCCAGTCACAGTTCGAGCGTGATAAAACCGTCGCAAACGATGAGGGCGGCTCTGACAGACCGTCAGTTGGGGTAAAACTCCCGTGGCGTCGGCTCGCTCCCGACCGTTTGGCAGGTTACATACCGAAATGACCATCTTTCGTGTATTCGCAGAACAGGAGGAAACACCACTATGAGCGACAAAGAACGAAACTTCACATGTGATCTTCACTGCAAAGGAGCCGTAACGCCGATGTGCGTGCAACCCGAAGCACACATGCCAATCCACCTTAAAATGACACTAACGATAAAAGAAGCGGCGGAATACAGCAGCATCGGAATAAACAAAATAGACGCCATGCTGAAGCAGCCGAATTGCCCGTTCGTGCTTTTTGTCGGGACGCGGAAGCTCGTAAAGCGGCGTGAATTTGAAGAATATATCCGCCATAAACTGGTCATATAGAGCTTTTAGCCGCAAAAGCCCCGAAAAATTCCCGTTGAGATTGAAAAAGCAGAGTCCTTATGCTATAATATGTAACTGCGTTGGACTCTTTTTAAAAATAAGAAAGGAGTCCGATTATGGGCAAAAATCTCAAAGGTTTGACGTGCAAAACACGCAAGCATTAAAACCACCATGGACAGGTATGTTCCTGTTACGGACGAATCACTGGCAAATGCGGTACGCCTGTTTCAGCAAACTACGCCGCCAGTTACAAAAAAGGGCGTAGAAAGGGCGTAAAAGAAATTCAGCGAAAGGCGAAAATCCAAATAAAATGCGGGTTTTCGGACAGGTAAAACGAAAAAATGAAATTAGGTATCGATATCAGATTATAATACTTTTGGGGGAATGTCAATCACTATTCATTTTATGGTTTTTGACAGGCCTGCATTTGTTACTGTCAGCGTTCCGTCTGTCACAAACAGACTGAGGGACTGGCCAAATTTCTGATAAAACCGTGTATTCAGAGCCACTCCGTCCACATAGATCGTTGCGATGGTGTCATCCAGGATCATTTGGATATGGTACTTCTTTCCTGCTTCCAGTCTGACGGGCCGTTCCAGTCCAATGTTCTGGTTTGCAGGCCAGGGCATGTTGGGACTCGTTTCAAAGCGGTAACGGTTTTCTTCTATATTAAATAAATACTGATAGCTCTGACCGGTCTCTTCGTTTTCATAAAAGCGAAGTCCAAAAGAGCGGGTGCCTTCGGAAAATTCCACATCCGCTTCAAAGCGGAATAGGTCTGTAGTATCATTGAAAAGTATCTGTTCCTGTCTGGCATAAGGGGTATCGATCACTATATCTTCAGCTTTCTCTCCCTCATCAAAGGCGTTCCATACAGTGTCGGGGATCCTGACGCCCAGGGTTCCGTCCCCTCTCTGATACACCTCATGTGCCACAAATGTGCCTGCCCACTCGAAGTTTCCACGGTCATCGCAGTTCTCTTTCGTGGGAACCCAGCCAAACAGAATGCGCTGCCCGTTCAGGCAGAAGGTTCTGCCCGCATAGTAAGCACGTCCATCAAAAGCATCGTCCGCAGGAGCGATCCAGGGACCATCCAGACTTTTGCTCATCCGGTACACCATCTTATTTCCGTCGCTGTATTCGGAAATAATGTGATACCACCAGTCACCGATCTGGAACAGATCCGGCATTTCATGCATGGTAAACAGGCCCGGTGCCCAGAAATCTCCCTCAAATTTCCAATTTTTCAGGTCTTTGGAGGTAAACTTTACGGTACGTCCGGTCTGCTGTTCCTTGGGTCCGGCCTTTCTGGTTCCCAAAACCAGCAGGTATTCCTGTTTTTCCTCATTCCAGATCACGAAGGGATCCCGCCAGTCATCCGGGTCATAACCCTCCTGCGGTGTAAAAGTCAGCTTGTCCTGGGTCTTGGTCCAGTTCAGCAGATCATCGCTCTCCGCATGCATCAGCACCTGGGATGCCTTGCCCAGCTTTGGATAGTCCCGGTTGAATCCGGTATAAAAAATGTGATACTTTCCCTCTGCTTCAAAAACGCTTCCTGCAAAAATAAACTGATCCTGCTCCTCGTCGGTTCCCCGCGGGAGCGCTGTCCCTTTATCCTCATAATGTACAAAATCAGAAGTCACCGCCAGATCCCAGCCAAAGGGTTCGCCAAACGGGCAGGGTCTTCTGGTATCTCTTTGGTGAAACAGATAAAACTGATCTCCTTTTCCAAAAGGCATGCAGTCGCCGAACCAGGTGTTTGGAAACTGATAGTATAACTTTGTCATAAATTTTTCCTCCTGTTTTTTTCGTTCAATATGTGAGACATTGCTCACTGTGACAATACTATTGCATCTGTACAGAGGTTGCGCAAGTCCGTGAAAAACAGACATAGAAAAAAAGGGCCCTCCTTTAAATTTCAGTAATTTTATCACATGTTTGGTCCTATGTCAAGATTCAGTACAAGTTAAAATGAGAAATTTCTCCCAAATTCAACCTGCCAGCAGCTCCGCCTTAATGTGTGCTCTTTTATATACTTGCTCGAATTCATCTGGTGACATAAAGTCGCAATGACTGTGAATTGTGGAACTGCTTTTTCTCTCAAAATGAGAGAAAAGCTAATTATTCAATTTTGATCCGGTATCCAGAAAGCCGGGTACATATCACAAGCTGCTGCGTTTTCCTTTACTTATTGTTTTAGAAAGTTTGTAAATCGTATAAAGCTGAAGTAAGCAGAAAGGGTTCAGGAATTTCCCTGATAAGTGTCGTTGTGGTATCACAACGGCGATGCTTGCGATATAATTATTTCGGCGACAGGATAGTATTTTTGAATAAACATGGTTTTCTCTTTTCTTTGTAAATTTAACTGTGGTAAATCAAAAATTCTTTTCTAGTTGCCCAGTTCCTAAGGTATAATGAAGGGGATCGGTCTGACGAGGCGATGCATGAGCTGCTACGCTCGTCCAGCAAACTGTCAGCCGCCTCTCATTGCATCGTTCGATTTATGTAGGTTGAATTAAAGGAGTCAACTCCCACATTCGAATAACAACGCAAGCTGAATCGGCACTGAGTAACAGCGGTCACCGAACATGATTAGGAGGTTGAAATCCATGACAAACAACATCATCACAGCTGTCGGAATTGACGTCTCCAAAGGGAAAAGCATGATTGCCATACGGCACCCGGGTGGAGAGGTTTTGCGTATTCACCGCACGGAACAGCCC
>OLOA01003220.1_pt1 | contig 13588 bp, 12 predicted proteins | sample 1672201 | NCBI WGS metagenome assembly OLOA01 (sample SAMEA3136658, study PRJEB25190) | human gut metagenome
GGATGCCATACATCCGGGATTTGGTTTTTTATCCGACTTCATTGGTGCTCTCATTCTATTTAGTATCTATTTAAGTGATTTTTTTATCCAAAACAGTGTCATCTCTAATTGGTGGTACGATAATGTCTTTTATCCAGTTTCATATGATCCATTCAGTTCAATTTTTAGCATCATTTGGTGCTCGATTGCCGTTTTAGTTTCTGGAATCTGTATTTATGAATTCAATTACCGTGTTAGTTTTAAACAGTTATCATTAGAACCAAAAACAAAAAAGAAAACAGATTACTATGATTACAGTCTTCTCGCTGTTATCATTCTTTTGACATGTTTTGGTCTGGTCATGCTTTACAGTACCAGTTCCTATATGGCGGAAGTGAAATATGGAAATGATATGTTTTATTTTAAAAAACAGGCAGCGATCAGTGTAGCGTGTATTGTGATGGCTCTGATCATTTCCAGAATTGATTATCATATTTTATATTATTTTACTACAATTTTATATGTAGCAGCATTTGGACTTATGCTTCTGGTAAAAACCCCTCTGGGAACCGCTGCCAATGGTGCCCAGAGGTGGCTGCAGATTGGACCGATCCAGTTTCAGCCATCAGAGATTGCAAAAGTGGCAGTCATCGTGTGTCTGCCCTACATGATCATCAAAATGGGACGCAGGATCAAAACTCTGAAAGCATGTATGGTTCTGTTGGGCGTGGGTGGTCTGCTTGCGTTTGGGGCTTACCAGTTTACAGATAACCTGAGTACAGCAATTATTATCTTTGCGATTACGGTTGGCCTGATCTTTGTGGCACATCCGGATACAAAAATATTTTTTATTCTGGGAGGGGCAGGAATTGCCGGGATTGCAGCTTTGGTCCTGTTTTTGAATGCCACAGTCAGCGTAGTCGGAGATATCAGCTTCCGTCTTCGTCGTATTATGGTATGGCTGCACCCGGAGGATTTTGCAGATACCTGGGGCTATCAGACAATACAGGCTCTGTATGCCATTGGTTCCGGAGGCTTTTTTGGTAGAGGGCTGGGCAACAGTATCCAGAAGCTTGGAAGTGTGCCGGAAGCACAGAATGATATGATTTTTTCTATTATCTGTGAGGAACTGGGGATTTTCGGCGGGATCATTGTGTTGCTTTTATATGCTTATCTTTTGTACAGATTATTTTTTATTGCGCAGAATGCACCGGATATTTTTGGGTCTCTGATGGTCAGCGGTATTTTTATCCACATTGCACTGCAGGTTATCCTGAATATTGCGGTTGTGGTAAACCTGATGCCGAACACAGGAGTTACGCTGCCGTTTATCAGCTATGGAGGTACATCCATTGTATTCCTTATGGCAGAAATGGGACTTGCTCTCAGTGTGGCACGGCAGATTAAATTTAAGGATTCCTGACAATAATAAGATAACAAAAATAGTGCTTGACAAATGGAATAGGAGCATATATACTTTGAACATCAAAGTAATTATGAAATAAAACATCCGGCAGAGAGATAATAACCGAATCATACTGCAGGACTTAATTAAAGGAGAAAAAAGCAATGTTAGAAAAAATGAGCAAAATGATCGCAGAGCAGTTAAATTGTGATGCATCCGAGATTACTTCTGAGACTTCTTTTAAAGATGACCTGGGAGCAGATTCCCTTGATCTGTTTGAACTGGTTATGGCATTTGAAGAAGCTTACAATGTTGAGATCCCTTCCGAAGACCTTGAGAAGCTGGAAACCGTCGGCGATGTTATGGATTACATCAGAGATAAAGAAATCAGCCTTGAGCATATGTATGACGTTATTGAAAATACTGAGATTAGTCCATTGAAGAAAAAAGAAATGAAGTACTGTATGAAATATACGCTGTCCCGTCTCGAAAAAGGGAGAGATATTGAATTTTTTACAACTTCTCTTTTAAACATTTCCTGCACGAAAAATCTAATAAAAACTCTGGAATCAAAAATAAAGAAAAAGGATCAGCCTGATGAGTATGAGATAAAAGAGTGGAAGAACAGCTTTAGAAAAGAACTTGAAAAATATATTTCACTTCCTCCGGCATACAATAATTCAATTATTCCATATCTGGTTCATGCTCAGAATGTAGAGCAGAACGGGATTGATTATGTAGCTGTGGAACGCAAGCTCATAGAAAAAATGAATAAACCGTTTTAGATTATAATAAGCTGTTTATAAATTAAATGAATATCATGGAAGATATGCTGATATAGAAATTTAGCGCAAATATCTGAATAATAAAATGAAAGGAAAATGAGAATATGATTAGTAGAATTATAGGGAAAGCAAAAGAAACTGCTAAATTTATAAGTAACAATCGAAAAATGTTTGACCCACGAAAAAACATTGATAAACAGACTATTCTTTATCTAATAGTAGGGATTTCGTGGTTTCTCCCAGTTTATGTAGATAATGGGAAAGCTTTCCATATGCATGTAACTGCAATGGGCGGTATCTTGCCTTACAATTATCCTTTGCCAGGAATTTTGAAATGGGTATTATTTTTTGTTTTGTTGATTTTGTATCTTTTTGTTTTTATTTCTCCACTCTTATTGTACATAAATCACATATTAGAAAAGCAAGAAAATTCAGGCCAATATGCAAAAAACAACGTGATTATTTGTCTTGTTTACATGGGCTTTTATCAATATATTCTTGCGAGAAATGAAAATACAACTATTATTACTGTTGTTGTAATAACTATTTTGATTTATTGTACTATTTTAAACTTTTCTATTGCAGAAAAAAACGGTGTTATCATATGGAATAGCAAAACGAAGAAAGCAAATATTGATTTATATGAAAAAGGCAAAAAACCAGTTATTATATTATCTCTTTTTTTAATAGTTGCATTTATTGTTTTGCCTATATGTAATTCTGAGGGAAAGGTAAGCGACTCGTTTTTTGGTGTATCTGGTCCGCCAGAATATGCTAAAACTAACATATCTTTACTTAAATTAGCTAAAGGGTTTGAATATACCCTTCGTTATGAAGGCCTTTTTGAAACTACAGAAAGGACAGTGAGCCTATTTGGGATTCCAATTGTGTTTTCCCTATTGGTTATTCCTATTGCGATTTTAATAATTCATTACCACAACACTCGGAAACAACGTCCAAACATGCACTTGCTAAACCTTAATGTGTTGTTGTCTGCTATTTATTTAACTTTATTATCATCTGAATTTATAGGATTGATCATCTATCGTAGTTCTGATATGACAATCTATTTCTTCTCGATGTTGATAATGGTTATTGCTGCCGTGCTTTTAGTCAAGGAATGTAAAAAGATTGCATCTGTAGATTTTGCTCAGTTTGAACCATTATCAAATGCAAGCAAAGCTGCATCTGATAAAGTTACAGAAACAACTGAAGTAATTAATCAAAACTTCGGAAAAGACTTACGCGAAGAAAATGAAGCAAAGGAATCTTCTCAGAAGCCGAAACAAAGATTCTGCACTAATTGTGGCGCTGAAATCATGGAAGGAAGCAAATTCTGTACAGAATGTGGTATGCCGATAGAAAATGATGAAAACAAGTAATTATACGAGGAATATGACATGGGAATAGAAAATAATACGCGTGAGATAGAAGTACAAAACCAGGAACTCCAGCGTGCCAATAGAGAACAGATAGAACAGGCAAACAAGGAACACGAAGAGCTTGGCAAAGTTTTAGATGGATTAGACACACTGGATAATGAGGCGGAGCTTGATGAAATAAGCGGAAATGAAGACATAAGTGAACAGGATGATGCAGCATCACAACTGGATGATAATGATAAAATTGAAGACGAAACTTCTGAACAGTTTGAAACTATAAACAATCCAGTTTATAATGAGGTAGAAAACAATGGTTTCGGTATTAACGATGTAAATCAGGCTGTTGATGCTAAAGAGGCATATGAAGCGGAAATCCGTGATATGAGTCAGGATGAATATCATGCCCAGAAGGAACTCGACCAGCGTGTTGAGGAGAATGGCAGTGAGCCGAATATGACAGAGTCTTCGGTATTAGGTAATGACTTACATCAAGTAGATGTATCGAATAAAGAAACAGACAATCGTTCTCGATTAAATGAACCAGAACAGAATGCTGTTGATATGGAAAGGTCTACAGAAGAAACTTCAGGTAATGACGAATCTGGAGAAAATTCTCTAGATGATACCGAACATCAAACTTCCGCGGTTGATAATCCACAGAATTTGAGAGAAAATCAGGGTAAGGAAGTGGAGCAGAATCCGGAAGTAGAGAGGTCAGTACAGGAAACTCCTGAAGATTTATCTATAAAGGAGAAAGCTCTAAAGCAAGATGAAATAAGTAAACAATATTATGATAAGTGCAACGAAATAGGTAAAGATGAAGACCTCACCCCACATGAAAAAGTGGACAAGATGCAGAAAGAATATTACGATCTAGGCGACGGCAATCGAAAAGACATTCAATGCATTGCAAGTGAAAAATATCTTGATTCTAAAGAACCTTTTCGTGATGACGGAAGGGCAAATCCGTTGTATCCAGAAAAACAAGGATTTAACATGGAAAAAGGTGTTCAACCAATTTCACGTGAAAACCCTATGTCGGAGGCTATTGATAGATATGGTGAGTCAACAGGCGCTTTTGTAGCTAGTATGAAAGATGGTGAGAGTGCTCCGTTTAATACACGAGCATTACCAAATATAGAAAATCTAGAAGCATATCATAAATATAATGTAGATAACAATCATTATTTTGAAGCAATTGATATTGTTGCAGATACAAAATCGGAAACAATTGATCAAAGCGTTGATAAAATGAATAATATGATTGATACTATCAATGATGAAAAAAGCACAAATATAAGTCATGTAGATTCAGATGATATGGAGGAATTTATGAATATATATAATAGATATAAAGAAAATCTAACTAAAGAGTTTCCTGAAATATCTACTGAAGATGCAAAATACGGGTTGTCCGGTGAAGCCGCTCCTTGGGTCAATGATCAAGAAGAACAACTGTCAGAAGGTGGAGCAAATCAAGAATGGATACCGATGAGAGTTGTAGATTTTAAGCGAATAGGTGTTTTTGAGGAGGATTAGAAAGTATGACATTTAAGGAATTAAAGAATAAACTGAGTAATGAAGAACATATAATAAGTCCATATCGAGAAATTATTTGCGGAAAGAAAGTAGATGCTCCTTCAGTATTAGGCATATACGAAGAAGAAGGAATGTGGTATATATATACTACAGAAGAACGAGGCGGAATAATCATTATTAAACAAGGTTCCGAAGATGAAATGACGGAAGCATTGTATAAGAAGGTTTTGAAAATCGAAAAGTTCTATTTATTAGAACATGGCATTATTGAATAAGTATTGGTGCATTGTGGCATCGATGGAATGATATGCTCTTTAGATATATAGTTTTATTATTTTAATTGTTTAGTTATAGGATTGAAGAATGATTGTATCATGTGAAATAGTTGAAAAGCATGTAGAATGGTTATTGGATAATGGAGAAAAAGTAAAAATAACAGATTATAGTGCAGAATCAGTGGTTAATGATGAATCTATGGTTTTGATTATGGTACGGAATGATAAAGATGATAATGTAATTGTATTTGATGAATATGGTACTAAGTTATACGTTTTAGAAAATAGTGATTCATTTTATATTGAATATATTCAAAAACATCCACGCTTTGGACTTGTTGTTGTTGCATCTGAAAAAATAGACGATAAATGGAAAGATGGACAATATTGTTATATGAAAAATGCAGGCTTTATTCGTCAAACAAATTCAAGATAACTCTTATTACTTGGCATCGATGGAAACGTCGGTGCCTTTTTTCTGCACAAAATTCTGGAGGTCTATTTTCATGCTTATTGAGGAAATGAAGAATGTTGATATCAAAACCGTGGATCCTGAGAGCTTGGTAAGCGTCAATTTTCTGACATATACTACTTGTATTTAAAAATGCGAGGTTATTAAAATGAGATTGCTTAATATTCCAAAGATGTATAAAGAAGAATTGTTGAATATAGGGTAAGAACAAATGCAAAAAGCGAGGGATAACTTATGGTAGCAAATTATCGACAAAGCCATGGAATAGCATTTAGTTAAAAGTGGAAGGTTCTGCCGTTCATCGAGCCTTTTTTCTACGATGGAGATTATCTAACATATTATAAATGAAGCATAGAAAAAATGGAGTCAGAAAAAGGAGGAAACGACTATGATTACAACATAATGCAACAGAAACGCTGGAAGGATTCTAATATTCTGTCAATCGTGAACTGGTTGACGATACAGATAATATTCTGTATGATAGGGATAAGAGGAATAAATATAAATCCAGCAGAATAGGGGGAATCCCTGAAACTTTAGATCAGGGATGCCTATGAGCTTTCCCTGATCGTTTTTACATCAGATTAGGGAAAGGATAACAATCTATGGGACAAAAAGACATAACAGAAAAACTTCTGGAAGATTATAATGACGTCTTCGCAGACATTGTCAATGTGCTTTTATTTCGCGGAAATCGGATCGTAAAAGAAGAGTCATTGAAAGAAACAAAAGTAAAATCACAGTATAAAGCCGAGGCAGGCAAACTGCATGAACAGGAAAGGGATGTAGCCAAATATTGGCAGGATGGTAACGTTCTTGTTGCAATCTGTGGACTGGAAAACCAGACTGTAGAAGAGAAATATATGCCATTAAGAGTTTTCAGCTACGATGGAGCTTCTTACAGACGGCAACTGTTGTCGGAAAATGATGAAAATCCCATTGTTCCGGTCGTGTCACTGGTACTTCATTTTGGGATGAAAAAATGGTCATCACCTCATAATCTGAAAGGGGTTATTGATATTCCAAAGGAACTGGAGCCATATGTAAATGACTACAAGGCGAATATCTTTAACATTGCTTTTTTAGATGATGAAACGGTGCAGATGTTCCAAAGTGATTTTCGAATAGTTGCAGATTTCTTTGTTCAGAAAAGGAAAAACAAAGACTATGTGCCGGATGAGCACAAAATAAAGCATGTAGACGAAATGTTGAAACTTCTGCAGGTGCTGACCGGAGACGACAGGTATAATGTAAAATTTTCTGAAGCAGAAAAGAAGGAGGACATTAAGATGTGTGATGTAATGGAAAAAGCAGTAGCGGAAGAAAGAATCAATTCCATAAAGATTTTAGTATCATCATTTAGAAAACATAGTTTTTCGGATGAAGAGATCATAAAAGAACTTATGGAATCATATGGACTTTCTCGTGACGAAGCAACAAAGTATGTGAATAAGTAAACGTTTTTAAAGTGGAAGGTCTGCCGTTTAGCAGGCCTTTTTCTACATCGCAGATTTTCTGACACAGTATAGATGTAACAACATAATGACCAATGGACTTGTTAAAAAGACACGGAAAACTCCGAGGGCAGTAATTAACAGAGCGAAAGCGTATCGAGACGATTATCTGGAAAGGTATGGTAAAAAATGAGAAAATTTAATGATTATTTAAAAGAACAGATGCAGGATCCGGAATTTAAAAAAGAATACGATAATCTGCAGCCGGAATTCGACATCATAAGAGCAATAGTTGATGCCAGAACATCTCAGAATCTTACTCAAAAACAGCTTGCAGAAAAAACAGGTATTCACCAGGCAGATATTAGTAAGTTGGAGAACGGTACAAGGAATCCGTCTATCAATTTATTAAAAAAATTAGCGGAAGGCATGGATATGATGCTTAAAATTGAATTCGAGCCAAAACAAAAAGCACACTGATGAAAAATTCTAATTATTCTTGATACAGAGGAATATGACATGGGAATAGAAAATAATACGCGTGAGATAGAAGTACAAAACCAGGAACTCCAGCGTGCCAATAGAGAACAGATAGAACAGGCAAACAAGGAACACGAAGAGCTTGGCAAAGTTTTAGATGGATTAGACACACTGGATAATGAGGCGGAGCTTGATGAAATAAGCGGAAATGAAGACATAAGTGAACAGGATGATGCAGCATCACAACTGGATGATAATGATAAAATTGAAGACGAAACTTCTGAACAGTTTGAAACTATAAACAATCCAGTTTATAATGAGGTAGAAAACAATGGTTTCGGTATTAACGATGTAAATCAGGCTGTTGATGCTAAAGAGGCATATGAAGCGGAAATCCGTGATATGAGTCAGGATGAATATCATGCCCAGAAGGAACTCGACCAGCGTGTTGAGGAGAATGGCAGTGAGCCGAATATGACAGAGTCTTCGGTATTAGGTAATGACTTACATCAAGTAGATGTATCGAATAAAGAAACAGACAATCGTTCTCGATTAAATGAACCAGAACAGAATGCTGTTGATATGGAAAGGTCTACAGAAGAAACTTCAGGTAATGATGAGATAGATGATTCGCTTTCGGATGTATCAACAGTAGATGAAACAAACGTTCAAGAAGTTAAACTTTCAGAACTTCCAGATAACGTTCAGGAATCATATCGCAAATACAAGTCAGACGCAGAGAATCCAGAGGATAACAAATCAGATATCGAGAAACAAGAAAAAGCAGAGGATAGTGAATCGGACACTGGAAATCAAGTGGATAAAGAAACTACCGACGCAGATGCTGATAATGGTAATGCAATTATAAGTCCTGAAGGTCATGATAATGACATAGATGAAGTGAAATTAGCGACAGAAGAAAATAAATTCAATGATTCTGATAAAAATAATTATCTAGATGACTTAAATAGTTCAGATGGAACCAATGGGCCAGATAACTTAAAATCACCAACGGATGCTTCGGATTTTAGAGGAAGTTCGTTAAACGTAGCGGATAAAGATGGTGAACCGAGTTGGGTAAATACTAGTCAGGTTAAGAAAAATATAGAGGATGCTGGTCATGGAGATAAAATTGGGCAGATAGAAAATGCATTAGATAAGATAAGAAATGGTGATGATTTATCTACAAAAGAAGCTGCTGAATTAAAAGATATAGCAGAAGATTTGAAACATGATGGTCTTAATGATGAGGCAAATGCCATTATGAATTTAAGAAGTTCTAATGCTGAAGCGCTGAATAAGGATGGCATTTATAGAGGTGCAGAGATAAATAATAAGCCAGCATTAGAAAGAACAGAAGGTATATTGGCACAGTCAGATTTATCTCCAAGTGAGGTACAAGACTATTTAGATAGTGTTTATTGGCGAAATCCAGAGATAGGTGATGCATTTAGAAATGACCGAATTATTCCTGAAGGAAGAGACATACAGATTCCAAGGGAAAAAGAGTTTCTTGATGATGATGGTTTCATTAAATGGGGAGAAGAGGCTCCGGATTCTGGATATATACATGATAGTGATGGAAATCCAGTTAAAGAAGAGTATCCTGAAAACGATACAAGCAATAACAGAATGTTTGATAGATATGGGGATGAATATGGTTCATTCTTGGCACCAACGGATAAAAGTGGTGAGCCATATAGTTTTGAATCAAGATCTTTACCATATGTTCCAGACGAGGCTAATAGGCATACTTACGAAGAAACAGGTAATTTAGCGAATATTGTAGACGATATAAAAAATAGTGATTTAAGTGATGAACGTAAACAAGAATTAATGGATAAGCTTGCAAATGGACCATATGAAAATGGTAAATATGTTAATCAAGAAGCTGCTGATGTTGTTAGAAATGACCCTAATTTAAGTGAGGGTGATAAGACACGAAAAATTGAGGATATGGCACGTGAGTATGGTAAGACAATGTATGGAGAGGCAGCGCCCGCATTTAAACAAGAAGGTGGAGCAATACAAGTGCAAACACCGTTGAGCGTGAATGAGTTGTGTGAAATAGGAACTCTTGAAAGGAGATAAAAATGAATACTAATGAAATGTTAGTCCAAATTAATAACGAAATAGGCAGACCAATTGTAAAAGATGGTGGAAAGAAAATATTGGCGAATCCATTCAAGTTTATTAGAGAAGCAGATGATTTTGTTATTTATCGTAATGTAGAGAGAATCGGGATGACAGAAATATTTAGGTCAAGGGAAGAAAATGCTGCATGTGAAAGATTTTTGAAAGAGTTGAAAAGATTATAGTTTTTACTTATGCTAACATTAACAATATTGTTAGAAAAAAATATGGTAATATCAAACTCAGAAGATAGATAGGCGGGTTTACAGAGACTTGAGTATTTAATAAAACTCAAATTGAATATGGATTAAATAACATGCTGTTTACATGTAACTACATAATTGCGATTTATATGAATTAAGCAACAACGTCGACCTTAAGGTCGGCGTTTCTTGCTATGTGGAAGTTCTGAATCAATCAATTTTCTGACATATACTACTTGTATTTAAAAATTGCGAGGTTATTAAAATGAGATTGCTTAACATTCCAAAGATGTATAAAGAAGAATTGTTGTATTCATATTTGCTCCGCCTGGCTGAGGCAAACGGATTTATAAACCCAAAAGACTTTTTCAATCATAGAGGGATTTTCCCTGATAAGGACGATACCAGACTCAGATTGGACTCCTTAGAGGATATCGGTTTTCTACTTCCGCAATTATCATCATATTATACCTGTGCAGAAATTATTGCTGACCATACAGTGTTGCCAGCATATCTGCCATTTATGAGTAAGGTGAAGCAGTACCTGACTGTTAATGCAATGATACATAAGAAACGTGACTATCCAAACATTGTAGGACATATTATGGCAGGATATATTGATGATATTTATGTGTGTCCGGATTGTCTAAAAGAAGGATATTATTTAAGGCGTGGACATCATCTGTATGGTGTAAAAATATGTCATAAACACAGAACGCCGCTTATGAAAATAATTAAAGACAGGAAAGGAATGGCTGAACGGTTCGAACCGGTTACAGGTTTTGATTTAGAGGAGCAGGTCAAATATGCGAAGTTTGCGGATGAACTGCTAAAGGCTAATATCAGCACGGATCTTTATACTGTAAGACAGGCATTAGGTGCAAAAGCGAAAGAAGAACCTGATCTTGAGGATAGATATCTTTGTATTATGACGAAACTTGGTTTTGAAAATCCAGAGGCATTAGCTTCTCGCATGTATAAAGAATCTACAATGATGAGGAATATCATTCTGGGAGAACGTTTCAATATTCTTATGTGTTGCGCATACGCTCTGTTCGGAGACGTTGAATCTTTCCGGAAAGCAGTAGAAAAGCAGGGGAAGTATATCGTTCCAGAAGGATATACGGTTGTCGATAAAAGAGGCGTGATTCTTGAACTGAAACATAAGGCGTGTGGAACAACATTTGCTGCAACTGCATACGGGATAGAATCTGGATGGTCATGTCCCTGTTGCATGGAAAAGGATGAAGGGGAAATCTTTGATAAGATGATCCAGATTTCATCAAACGGCAGGTTTACAACAAATGCAAAACTTACCGGGTGGAAGGAGGAAATGGAATTCTTCGATTACAGGAGGAGAGAAAGCTTTGTGAATACTCCGTATCAGGTACTGAAGATGGTTCCGGACGATATCAAAAACGGTACCTGCGAGACAACTCCGTTTGATGAGGTTGCAGCTAAGGTGCGAAGCTATGGTCCGTTTACACTTTCTTCCTATACGAACGGCATTGAGGATGTAGTGATCATACATGACACCTGTGGGCATGAGTTTAGTGGACGCATCCATGCGTTTTACAAGGAGCCTAGATGTCCGGTATGCAAAATACGCAAGGATAAATGGCTGCTGCGTTTCGTGGAGGAAAGAACTTCCGGGCAATACAGCTTATTAGGCTTTCATAATGATGAAGCGGAATTATTGGATATGAATACGCGTGAAGTATTCCATATTGATAAGAAGAACCTTCTGAAAAGCCTGGGAAGTGGCGTATCAACGAACACACTGCCAGTAACGAAGTATAACGAAGTGAGTCTGGATGGCTATGATTCTATGCATGCAAAAGTTGCAGTCTATCTTTTTACTCATTATCAGGAGAATGAGGATATCGACATCACAAAGCAGCAGATTGAAAATATTGATATTGAGCAACTGAAGATAATCTTTATGATCCTGAAAAAGAGAGGATATCTTGTTTCAAGAAGAATAGGTATCTATAGATTGAATATCTCTTTGGAAAAGCTGAAGCAGAAAACGGCAAAATCTGTGATACGAGAGTATATCAGTGAAACATATAAAATTGGAGATACATTTACTCTTAAGGAACTTCTGGGAAAAGAAGATATCAAATACAGAGCATTTACAAGAGCGCTTGGTGTTATGAGAGAAAACGGCGAGATTGATATAGTAAAGTCTGGTGTTTATAAGATAAGAGCATTTGCAGTTGAATATTTCTGATACACATTCAGAGCTCAGTTTTTAGAAAATATATTTACAATTGTAGATTATGTTGTTATATTTATGTAAAAGAAAGGACTTAACGAGAATTAAAGTTGAAGGTTAACAACTTGACAACATAACAATTTAAGAGCTAGATCCTAGCTCTTTTTCTTCAGGAGGCAATTTTAATATGTATTATGGAAATATAAAAAAGAATGATATCGCAAATGGTAAAGGTGTGCGTGTAACACTATTTGTATCAGGGTGTACAAATCATTGTAAGAATTGTTTCCAACCAGAAACATGGAACTTTGATTATGGTAAGCCTTATACAAAGGAAACGGAAAATGAAATTATTGAAGCTTTAAAACCGAGTCATATTGCAGGTTTGACATTACTTGGAGGAGAACCGTTTGAGCCAGAAAACCAAAGAGAACTCGTAAAACTTCTTCGTCGTGTTCGTAAAGAGTTGCCAAAAAAGAATATTTGGTCATTTACGGGATTTATTCTTGATCAAGACTTATTGGATGGGGGAAGAAAACATTGTGAAGTAACCGATGAAATGTTATCTTTATTAGATGTTTTAGTAGATGGCCCATTTAAGGAAGAAGAAAAAGATATCACATTGGCATTTCGTGGTTCAAGAAATCAAAGGCTTATTGATATGAAAAAATCTTTGAAGGAACAAGAGGTTATAGAATTGGAAGTTTAATCTTCCAATTTTTTTATCCATTGTTAAGAAAATTTGATATAATGGATGCATGAACTACAGTGTGATTGTTTTAGCTGCTGGAAGAGGCAGTCGTACGAATCTAGATTATAATAAAGTATTTTATACTTTCGAAAATGGACAAACTGTGTTAAATAAGAGTCTGTCTGTTTTTTTATCAGATGATGAATGTAAACAAGTGGTTTTAGTTTGTGCTGATTATGAAAAAGATTATGTGAATGAACATTATACATATGATTCAAGAATCCAAGTTGTAACAGGAGGAAAAACACGGCAAGATAGTGTCTATAATGGCTTACAAGTTGTTGATCAGGATTATGTTATGATTCATGATGGGGCTAGACCTTTTGTTGAAAAGAATTGGATTTTTGATTTGAAACAAACATTAGAAACAGAATCGGCTTGTTTATTAATGGTTCCAAGTGTGGATACCACAAAAATTGTTGTGGATGGATATGTGAAAGAATCATTAGAAAGAAAACTTGTATATCATGCGCAGACACCACAATGCTTTAAAACCGATTTGATTAAAGAGT
>OLOA01003236.1_pt1 | contig 13536 bp, 9 predicted proteins | sample 1672201 | NCBI WGS metagenome assembly OLOA01 (sample SAMEA3136658, study PRJEB25190) | human gut metagenome
CTGCCGAAGCAGGGGCCTTACCGGGTTCAGTCGGTTTCGGGTCGGTGGGTGTCGTGTGTCAGGTCGGTGTTGTGCACGCCCAGCACGGCGCGCCCCGACGGTTCGTTCATGTCGCGGAACGCCTTGTCCCAGGCCAGCGCTTCGGCGGTGCTGCACGCTACGGACGGTACCGACGGTACGCACTGCGCTGCCGTATGCGACGGGAAGTGTTCCTCGAAGATCGTACGGTAATAGTACTCCTCCTTGTTGCGGGGCGGGTTGATCGGGAAACGCTCCGCAGCGTGTTCCATCTCGCGGTCGGAGACCGCCTCTGCGGTCAGCTGCTTGAGCGTGTCGATCCAGTTGTAGCCTACGCCGTCGGAGAACTGTTCTTTCTGACGCCATACGATCTCGGAGGGGAGCATGTCCTCGAACGCCTTGCGCAGGATCCATTTTTCGATATGCCCGTCCTTGGCCATTTTCGCCGCCGGGTTGATGCGCATCGCCACGTCGAGGAATTCTTTGTCGAGGAACGGCACGCGCCCCTCGACACCCCATGCCGAGAGCGACTTGTTGGCGCGCAGGCAGTCGTAGAGGTGCAGCTTACTGATCTTGCGCACGGTCTCCTCGTGGAAGGCACGGGCGTCGGGCGCCTTGTGGAAATAGAGGTAGCCGCCGAAAACCTCGTCGGCACCCTCGCCCGAGAGCACCATCTTGATGCCCATCGACTTGATGACGCGCGCCAGCAGGTACATCGGCGTCGAGGCGCGTACGGTCGTCACGTCGTAGGTCTCGATATAATAGATCACGTCGCGCACGGCATCCAGCCCCTCCTGTACGGTGTAGTTGATTTCGTGGTGTACGGTGCCGATATGGTCGGCGACCTTGCGTGCCGCCGCCAGGTCGGGCGCCCCTTTCAGTCCGATGGCGAACGAGTGGAGCTGCGGCCACCAGGCCCGGTCGCGGTCGTTCGATTCGACGCGCCGGTCGGCGTATTTCTTGGCGACGGCCGAGATGATCGACGAGTCGAGGCCGCCCGACAGCAGTACGCCGTAGGGTACGTCCGACATGAGCTGCCGCTTGACGGCCGATTCCAGCGCCTCGCGCAGCGCCTGTATGTCGGCGCCGTTGTCCTTCACGGCGTCGTACTCGAACCAGTCGCGCTTGTACCAGCGCACCATTTTCCCCTCGCGGCTCGACCAGTAGTGCCCGGGCAGGAACGGCCGGATGGTGCTGCATACCCCTTCGAGGGCTTTCTGTTCCGATGCCACGTAGAATTGCTCGTCGCTGTCCCAGCCGATGTAGAGCGGGATGACGCCGACCGGGTCGCGGGCGATCAGGTATTCGTCCTTTTCGATGTCGTACAGCGCGAAGGCGAAGATGCCGCTGATCTTTTCCAGCAGCCCGACACCCAGTTTGCGGTAGAGAGGCAGGATCACCTCGCAGTCCGAGCCTGTCTGGAAATCGTATTCGCCGGCCAGCTCGGCGCGGATCTCCTGATGGTTGTATATCTCGCCGTTCACGGCCAGCACCTGTTTCCCGTCGCAGCTGAACAGGGGTTGACCGCCCGACTGGGGGTCGACGATCGAAAGCCGCTCGTGCGAAAGGATCGCCCGCTCGCCGCAGTAGACACCCGACCAGTCGGGGCCCCGGTGCCGTATCTGCTTCGACATTTTCAGTACCTGCCCACGCAGCGCATCCGATTTCCGGCGGATGTCAAATAGTCCTACGAAACCACACATAGATTGATTGTTGTTGTATATTACGTTACAAAACTGTTAATTGCCGGCCGCCTGTGTCCCGCTGCGGGAATCCCGCCGCGTCGCCGCCTCTCAAGTCCCCGCCGGGGCGGGGACTCGGGGAAGGCCGGATTTACAAGCGGTGCCGGAGGCGGCGGACACGACCCGCCGGAGCGCGAAACAATCTGAAAAATTGCAAGGCCTTCCGGGGGATCAGTTGTTCTCCGGGCGGAGCTTGCGCACCACGGCGCCTGTCTGCCACATCTCGCTTTCACGCATCTCGCGCAGCTCCTCGTTGAGTTTCTCGCGGTAGTCGGGTTTGCTGTTCAGGTCGATCGAGCGCTGCGCCTCGTTGCCGGCGGCCACTTCGCCGTAAAGCTCTTCGAAGACGGGTTTGGTGGCATCGCGGAAGCGTTTCCACCAGTCCAACGCACCGCGTTGTGCCGTGGTCGAGCAGTTGGCGTACATCCAGTCCATGCCGTTCTCGGCCACCAACGGCATGAGCGACTGGGTCAGCTCCTCGACCGTTTCGTTGAAAGCCTCCGAAGGGGTGTGCCCGTGGGCGCGCAGCGTGTCGTACTGGGCCGCGAAAATACCCTGGATGGCACCCATCAGCGTGCCGCGCTCGCCCGTCAGGTCGGAGTAAACCTCCCGCTTGAAGTCGGTTTCGAACAGGTAGCCCGAACCTACGCCGATGCCCAGCGCCACCACGCGTTCGAATGCGCGCCCCGTGGCGTCCTGGAATACGGCGTAGCTCGAATTCAGGCCGCGGCCCTCGATGAACATGCGGCGCAGCGAAGTCCCCGAGCCTTTCGGGGCGACCAGGATCACGTCTACATCGGCCGGCGGCACGATGCCCGTGCGCTCCTTGTAGGTGATGCCGAAGCCGTGCGAGAAGTAGAGCGCCTTGCCCGGCGCGAGGTGTTTCTCGATCGTCGGCCATACGGCGATCTGCCCGGCGTCGGAGAGCAGGTACTGGATGATCGTTGCGCGCCGGGCGGCCTCTTCGATCCCGAAGAGCGTCTTGCCCGGTACCCAGCCGTCGGCGACGGCCTTGTCCCAGCTTTTCGAGCCTTCGCGCTGTCCGACGATGACGTTGAACCCGTTGTCCTTGAGGTTGAGCGACTGCCCCGGCCCCTGTACGCCGTAGCCGATTACGGCGATGGTTTCGTCCCTGAGGACTTCGCGTGCTTTTTCCAGGGGAAACTCTTCGCGGGTAACGACCTTCTCTTCTACTCCGCCGAAATTGATCTGTGCCATAGTTGTATGAATTTTAAAAGTTAAAATGAATCCGTTCTTTGTCTGTTCCTCTCGAGTTCTTCGAGGTATTCGTTGAGCAGCTCGCGCCGCGATTTGATGATGGCCACCGTGCCGCTGCGCACGAACTGTTGCACGCCGAAGGGTTGCAGCAGGCGGAACAGTGCCTGCGTCTCGGCCTTATGGCCGGTTTTTTCGACGACGATGTAGTCGTCGTCGATCTCCAGGATGCGGACATTGTGCTCGCGTACGAGTTTCTCGACGTTGCGGCTGCGCGTGACTTTATAAAGGGCGATCTCCTGCTGCACGACTTCGTCCGAGGTGTAGACGAAGACCTTGAGCACGTCGATCTTCTTCTCGACCTGCCGCGCGAGCTTCTCGACCCGGTCGGGGCCGGTGCGGACGACGATCGTGAATTTATGGATGCCCGCGAGCGCCGACTCGGAAGTCGTCAGGCTTTCGATGTTGACATTGCGGCACGTGAAGACCGTCGTGATCTGGCTCAGCAGCCCGACCTTGTTCTCCGAAAATACGGTGATGATATACTCTTGTTCCATACCTCGTTCGGTTTATTCGAGCCGGATCGCCGACACGGGGGCGCCGGCCGGCACCATCGGGAATACGTTTTCTTCGCTTTCGACGCGCACCTCCAACAGGTAGGCGCCTTTGCAGGCTTTCATCTCGGCCACCGCCCCGGCCAGCTCCTCGCGCCGCTCCACGCAGCGGTAGGCGATGCCGTTGCCGCGGGCGATCAGCCCGAAGTCGGGGTTCGCCAGTTCGGTGAACGAGTAGCGGCGGTCGTAGAAGAGTTCCTGCCACTGCCGTACCATGCCCAGATAGGAGTTGTTGAGCAATACGATCTTTACGGCGACCTGCGACTGGAAGATCGTCCCCAGCTCCTGGATGGTCATCTGCAGCCCGCCGTCGCCCGCGAAGAGGCATACCTCGCGGTCGGGGGCGCCCAGTTTGGCGCCGATGGCGGCCGGAAGCCCGAAGCCCATCGTGCCTAGACCGCCCGAAGTTACCAGGCTGCGGCTGCGGCGGAACCCGAAATAGCGCGCCGCGAACATCTGCTGCTGCCCGACGTCGGTCACCAGCACCGCGTCGTTGTCGTAGGCATGCGCTACGGTATCTACGACCTCGCCCATGCGGATGCGGCCGCCTTCCGGGCGGATCGCCTTGCGGACGACCGCCTCGTATTCGACTTTGTCGCAGGCGCGGAACCCTTCGATCCAGGCCTTGTGCCCGGCGGAGCGGATCCTTTGGGTGAGCAGCGGGAGCGTTTGTTTCACATCGCCGATGACGGCCACGTCGGCGTGTACGATCTTGTCGATTTCGGCGGGGTCGATCTCCAGGTGGATGACCTTGGCGTTCGCCCCGAAACATTTGGGGTTGCCCGTCACGCGGTCGTCGAAACGCATCCCCACGGCGATGAGCAGGTCGCACTCCTGGTTGCGGATGTTGGGGCCGTAGTTGCCGTGCATGCCCAGCATACCGACATACTGCGGCGAGGAGGTCGGCACGGCCGACAGCCCCAGCAGGGTCGAGGCGACCGGTATGTCGCTCTTTGCGAGGAAGGCCTGCAATTCTTGCTCGGCGTTTCCGAGCATCACGCCCTGTCCCGCCATCAGCAGCGGCCGTTGTGCGGCGTCGATCAGCCGTACCGCCTCGGCGATGCACTCCGCGGCGGGCGCGGGTGCGGGGACGTAGCTGCGGATGGACGTCAGCCTTTCGTAGCGGAACGGGGCCGTCCCGCACTGGGCGTCCTTGGTGATGTCCACCACCACAGGGCCCGGACGCCCCGAACGGGCGATATAGAACGCCTTGGCAATCGCCCCGGGAATGTCTTCGGTACGCTTGACCTGGCAGTTCCATTTGGTTACGGCCTGCGTGATACCCACGAAGTTGGTTTCCTGGAAGGCGTCGGTGCCCAGCAACGACGAACCCACCTGTCCGGTCACCAGTACCAGCGGCGTGGAGTCCATCAGTGCGTCGGCCAGTCCGGTCACGGTGTTCGTGGCCCCTGGGCCCGAGGTGACGAGGCAAACCCCTACGCGGCCGCTGACGCGGGCGTAGCCCTGTGCGGCATGTACGGCGCCCTGTTCATGGCGGACAAGGATGTGGCGCAGCCGGTCGCGGTAGTCGAAAAGCGCATCGTAAACGGGGATGATGGCTCCTCCGGGATACCCGAAAAGCGTGTCCACGCCCTCGCGCAGGAACGATTCGAGCAGGGCCTGCGACCCTGTGATACAAGGGCCGGGCTGTTGTCCTTCGGTTCTGGTTGTCGTGTTCGTATTCATGGTGTTGTCCGGTTTTATTCTTCTTCGACGATGCGTACGGCCCCTTTGTCGGCCGAGCTGACCAGCTTGGCATAGGCCCTTAGCGACGCGGGTATGCGGCGGTCGCGTGCCGCGGGGCGGAAATGCTGCTGTGCGGCCATGCGCGCGGCGATTTCCTCGTCGCCGGCCATGAGGCGGATCGAGCGCCGCGGGATGTCGATCTCGATCTCGTCGCCCGTGCGGATGACGGCGATCTCCCCGCCCGAAGCCGCTTCGGGCGAAACGTGACCGATCGACAACCCCGACGTTCCGCCCGAGAAGCGGCCGTCGGTAATCAGCGCGCAGGCTTTGTCGAGGTGTCTGGATTTGAGGTACGACGTGGGGTAGAGCATCTCCTGCATGCCGGGGCCGCCCTTGGGGCCTTCATAACGGATGACGACCACGTCGCCGGCCTGCACCTCGCCGCCGAGGATGCCGCCGATGGCCTGCTCCTGCGATTCGTAGACGCGGGCGCGCCCGCGGAAGACAAACAGCGACGCGTCGACGCCGGCCGTCTTGACGATGCAGCCCCGGCGGGCGATGTTGCCCGTCAGTACGGCCAGCCCGCCGTCGCGGAAATAGGCGTGTTCCAGATCGCGGATGCAGCCTGCCGTGCGGTCGGTGTCCGGTGTGTCGTAATAAGTCCGTTGTGTGCCCAGTTCCCGGCTGTAAAGGCCGGCCGGGGCGCTCAGGTAGCGCTGTTTGGCTTCGCTGCTCGCTGTTTCGCTCCGCAGGTCGAAGGCCGCGATGGCCTGGCCGAGCGTGCGCCCGTCGACCCTCCCGGCCGAGGTGTCGAGCAATCCGCCGCGGGCGAGTTCGCCCAGGATCGAGAGGATGCCGCCCGCACGGTTGACATCCTGGATATGGTAATGCGAGTTGGGGGCGACCTTGCACAGTACGGGCACCCGGCGCGAAAGGCGGTCGATATCCTGCATCGTGAAATCCACCCCGGCCTCGTGGGCCACGGCCAGCAGGTGCAGCACCGTATTGGTCGAGCCGCCCATGGCGATGTCGAGCGACATGGCATTCTCGAAGGCTGCCTTCGTGGCCACCGAGCGCGGGAGCACCGAGTCGTCGCCCTCGAAGTAATAGCGTTCGGCATTGCGGACGATCAGCGCTGCGGCCTCTTCGAACAGGCGGCGGCGGTTGACATGCGTGGCCACGACGGTGCCGTTGCCCGGGAGCGAGAGCCCGAGCGCTTCGGTCAGGCAGTTCATCGAGTTGGCGGTGAACATCCCCGAGCACGAACCGCAGCCGGGGCATGCGGCGCGTTCGACGCGCGCCACCTGTTCGTCGCTGCAATTTTCGTCGGCAGCCATTACCATGGCGTCGATCAGGTCGAGCGCCCGCTCGCCGAGATGCCCCGCCTCCATCGGCCCGCCCGATACGAAGACGGTCGGGATGTCGAGCCGCATGGCGGCCATCAGCATGCCCGGGGTGATCTTGTCGCAGTTCGAGATGCAGACCAGTGCGTCGACCTTGTGGGCATTGGCCATATATTCGACGCTGTCGGCAATGATCTCGCGCGAGGGCAGCGAATAAAGCATGCCGTCGTGCCCCATGGCGATGCCGTCGTCGATGGCGATGGTGTTGAATTCCGCGGCGAAACAGCCGAGCGCTTCGATCCGCTGCTTGACGTATTGTCCGATCTCGTGCAGGTGCACGTGTCCCGGAACCAGCTGGGTGAACGAGTTGGCGATGCCGATGACCGGACGGCCGAACTGCTCTTCGCGCATGCCGTTGGCACGCCACAGGCTCCTGGCTCCGGCCATGCGCCGGCCCGTCGTCGTGACGGCACTTCTGAGTGGGTGTTTCATCTTCTTCTTGTTTTCTGCATATTGTGCCTTTGCCATCTGCCCGGATAATAAAAAACCTTTCTCCATCGGGAGAAAGGCCTTTTTATCATCTTTCGGATATACACATCACCTTTCTCCCGTTATCTTGCCAAAGACGACGAGCAGCAGATTAATGACGTTATTATTCGAATGGTTCTGGGCGTTCATGTCCGGAATTTGCGTGTTTGTTCCGTTTCAAAGATAGGGATATAAAATCGTTTCGTCAAAATAATTTTGCAAAAAATTTAATAATGTGATAATCCGGAACCTATATCCCCTCTTGCGCTTTATGACGACCCGGATAGAGGTTTTTTATCTTACAGTTTGAAACCGTATTTTTTGGCCTTTTAACCGCTTTTAGCCCGATTCGGAGGAAAGCAGGCCTTCCAGGAACCCCTAATATCTTACGGTTTGTCGTCAAGTTCGGTATTTTCAGCCTTTCCGGACTACTCCTATTATATATAAAGCGGCTGCCAGTGCTTTTTAGGGCGTCTTACGATTTGTTACCCGAATTTGGATATTAAATTTTTTTGTTTTATATTTGTCCCCGATGGATATGAAACGGAACCATACGATGACCGGGGGATGCGGGGTAGCCTGCAGCCCGGTGGCGTGCACCGTTTCTTTCACCGTCCTTATCTCCGCTACCGCCACTACAATGACGACGACAACGACAACCCCTGTGGGGGTGTAGTTGTTATTTTTCCGTCACGAGCATACCCGTTATGCATTTTCCGGCCAAGGCTGCCGGAACGGAAAGCCCGGTTCGATCAAAGGTGGTTTCATTCAAAAGGAGATTTTATCATGCGATATATCAAAGTTTTCGCCCCGGGAACGGTGGCGAACCTGGGTTGCGGCTTCGATGTGATGGGGCTGACGCTCGACGGCGTGGGCGACCTGCTGGAGGTCGGCATCGAAGAAGGTGCCGGGGGGCTCGTTATCCGCAACCGCAGCGGGAAGGAACTTCCCGCCAAAAACGAGGACAACGTGATTACCCCGGCGGTGATGGCACTGCTCGGGGCATACGAAAAACCCGTGCGGGTCGAGGTTACGATCCTCGAAAAGATCGCTCCCGGCAGCGGCATCGGGTCGAGTGCGGCTTCGTCGGCCGCAGCGGTTTGGGGCGTGAACGAACTGTTGGGACGTCCCTTTTCAGGGGAGCGGCTCGTGGAATTTGCGATGATGGGCGAGGCGCTCATCGGCGGTACGTCCCATGCCGACAACGTGGGCCCTGCCGTGCTGGGCGGCGTGGTGCTGATCCGGGGGTACGAACCGCTGGACATCGTGCGCCTGCCTGTCCCCGAGGGCTTTTTCTATGCCGTGGTGCATCCCGACATCGTGGTCAGTACCAAGCAGGCGCGCGAAGTGCTTCCCCGCGAGGTACCCCTGCACGATGCCGTGACGCAGTGGGGCAATGTCGGCGGGCTGGTGGCCGGGTTCGCCCTGGGCGACGTGGCGCTGATCGGTCGGTCGATGCACGACGTGGTGGCGGAGCCTTACCGCAAGGGGTTCATTCCGGGTTACGATGTGCTGAAGGAAGGGGTGCTCGCCGAAGGCGCCCTGGCGATGAACATTGCCGGGTCGGGGCCTTCGATCTTCGCCCTGGCCGCCGATGAGGCCGTCGCGCAGCGGGTCGCGCAGCGGATGCGGGCGCATTTCGCCCGCCCCGGTATCGGCTGCAAGATATATGCGGGCCGCGTGTCGAACTGCGGGGCAAGGATTGTGGAATAGTATAAAACGACAAACAGATGAAATATTATAGCACGAAAGACAAAGCATGCGCACGCGCCTTTTCGCTTCGCGAGGCCGTGCAGGCGGGGCTGGCACCCGACGGCGGGTTGTTCGTCCCGGAACGTATCCCGCAGGCCGATATGGCCGTCGCGGAGCGGCTGGCCGGGGAGTCCTATGCCGCGCTGGCCGGATACCTGGCGGAACTTTTTTTCGGTGACGACATCGACCCCGGTCTCCTGCGGCGGGAGATGGAGCGGATCTACGACTTTCCGCTGCCGCTTCGCCGTGTCGGCAGCCGCTATACGCTGGAGCTCTTCCACGGCCCGACGTTCGCATTCAAGGATTACGGTGCGGGCTTCATGGGGCGGATGATCGGTCTGATGGGCGGTGCCGGCGAAAAACTGGTGATTCTGACGGCTACGTCGGGCGACACGGGCAGCGCCGTGGCGCACGGGTTTTACGGCGTGCCGGGCGTCGAGGTGGTGCTGCTCTATCCCGAAGGGAAGATCAGCCGGCTGCAGGAGTGCCAGATGACCACGCTCGGCGGCAATATCCACCCGCTGCGTGTGGCCGGGACGTTCGACGACTGCCAGCGGCTGGTCAAGGGGCTGTTTGCCGACGCAAAATTCCGTGCGGGGCACCGCGTGTCGTCGGCCAATTCGATCAACCTGCTGCGCTGGATACCGCAGGCATTCTATTATTTCTACGGCTATTGCCTGTGGCGGCAGCAGACGGGCGGCGGACGGCCTGTGGTCGTGGTGCCGAGCGGTAACTACGGAAACCTCTCGGCCGGGATGCTCGCCCGCCGCATGGGGCTCCCCCTCGGCGGATTCGTCGCGGCTTCGAACCGGAACGACGTGGTGCCCGAGTTCCTGCGCAGCGGCGAGTACCGTCCGAGGCCGTCGGTGCGGACGCCGGCCAATGCGATGGACGTCGGAGCGCCGAGCAATTTCGAACGTATGCTGTGGCTCTGCGGCGGTGAGCCGGATGCCCTGCGTGATGAACTGGAGGGATTCCGCTGCGACGATGCCATGATCCGCCGTACGATCGACGGGCTGCACCGCAATTACGGATACCTTTCCGACCCGCACAGCGCCATCGGATATGCCGCTTCCGTAGCGTGCGGGAAACCGGGATTTTACCTCTCTACGGCGCATCCCGCCAAATTCGGGGAGGTCATCTCCCCCGTCACGGGGGCTGCGGTTCCGCTGCCTCCGCGGCTGGCCCGGCTCGCCTGCCTGCCCCGGGTTTCGGAGCCTATGGCGGCCGACCTGGGGGCACTCGAGCAATTCGTGGCCGGGATATAAACCGGCTGCCGGGCCGTGGCGTTGCTGTCCGGGCGGGGTGCGCCTCGTGGCCTGCACGGAAAAAGGGGTTGCAACCTTTGCGGTTGCAACCCCTTTTTTGCGGATAGGAGCCCCCGGAGCGGGGCGTGCCTAAATATGCGCGGCGATGAAGTCCCCGACCTCGGAGGTCGAGTAGCGGCGTTCGCCCTGTGCGGCGAGGTCTTCGGTGACGACACCTTCGGTGAGTGCCCGGTCTACGGCGGCCCGCACGGCGCTGCCCTCCGTGTCGAGCCCCAGGTGTTCGAGCAGCATGGCGGCCGAGAGGATCGTGGCCATCGGGTTGGCGATGTTCTTCCCCGCAGCCTGCGGATAGGAGCCGTGGATCGGCTCGAAAAGGGCCACTTCGGCCCCCACGCTCGCCGAGGAGAGCATGCCCAGCGAACCGCTGATGACGCTGGCCTCGTCGGTGAGGATGTCGCCGAACATGTTCTCGGTGACGATCACGTCGAAATGGGTCGGCTGGCGTACGATCTGCATCGCGGCGTTGTCCACGAACATGAATTCCAGCTCCACTTCGGGGTACCGGGGCGCCATATCCTGCGCGACCTCCCGCCACAGGCGCGAGGTTTCGAGCACGTTGGCCTTGTCCACGACCGTCAGGCGCCGCCGGCGGCTCATGGCGAGCCGGAATGCGACGTCCAGCACGCGTTCGATCTCCGTGCGCGTGTAGGTGCAGGTGTCGAAAGCCTCCGTCCCGGCTTCGTTGCGCCCCTGCGGCCGGCCGAAATAGATGCCGCTCGTCAGTTCGCGCACGCAGATGAAATCGGTGCCGCGCACCACCTCTGCCTTGAGCGGCGAGCGGCTGGCCAGCGTGTCGAACAATGCGATGGGGCGCAGGTTGGCGAACAGTCCCAGCGATTTGCGCATGCGCAGCAGTCCCTGTTCGGGACGTACCGGGGCCTTGGGGTCGTTGTCGTACTTGGGGTCGCCGATGGCACCGAACAATACGGCGTCGGCAGCCTGGCAGATGGCGTGCGTCTCGTCGGGATAGGGGTCGCCCGTGGCGTCGATGGCGCAGGCGCCCACTAACGCCTCGCGGTAGTCGAATCGGTGTCCGAATTTCGCCGCCACGCGGTCGAGTACTTTCGTGGCCTCGGCAATGATCTCGGGGCCGATGCCGTCGCCGGCTAAAAGGGCTATGTTAACATCCATGGTCGTTGTATGTTGGTTCGATTATGTTCAGCATTTTGATCGTCGCCTTGATGGCGGCTTCGGTTTGGTCGGCATCCAGCCCGCGGGTCTTGAACTCCTTGCCGCCCGTCTCCCACGTGATGATCGTCTGCACGAAGGCATCGGTTCGTCCGCCGGGCGGGATCGAGACGGTGTAGTTGCGCAGCATCGGGAACTCGCGGCCGAGCTGGTGCTTGTAGATCTGCCTGAGCGCCCGCATGAAGGCGTCGTACTGGCCGTCGCCGACCGAGGTCTGCTCGTATTCGCAGCCGTTGATCTCGATCTTGAGCGTAGCGGCCGGGTGCAGCCCCTGTGCCAGCGACAGGCTGTAATTGAGTATCCGCACGGGGTTTTCGACCTGGTCGTAGCGCAGTACGTCGGCGATGATGTAGGGCAGGTCTTCGGCCGTCACCAGCTCCTTCTTGTCGCTCAGCTCGACCACCCGTTCGGTTACCTTGCGCATCGAGGCTTCGTCGAGCTCGATGCCCAGCGCTTCGAGGTTCTTCAGGATGTTGGCCTTGCCCGAGGTCTTGCCCAGGGCGTATTCGCGTACGCGTCCGAAGCGTTCGGGCAGCAGCTCGTTGAAATAGAGGTTGTTCTTGTTGTCGCCGTCGGCATGGATGCCGGCACACTGCGTAAAGACGTTCTCGCCGACGATCGGGCGGTTGCCCGGGATCCGGATGCCCGTGTAGGTCTCGACCATGCGGCTGACGTGGTTGATCTTCGTTTCGTCGATGCCCGTGAGGCAGTGCAGCCGGTCGTGCAGCACGGCCACCGTGCTCGACAGGGGTGCGTTTCCTGCGCGTTCGCCCAGCCCGTTTATGGTTACGTGAACCCCGTGGAACCCGGCTTTGACCGCAGCTGCGGTGTTGGCCACGGCCAGGTCGTAATCGTTATGGGCATGGAAGTCGAACCTAAGCTGCGGATAGCGTGTCACCATGTCGCGGCAAAACCGTTCGGTGGCATAGGGGTCGAGGATGCCCAGCGTGTCGGGGCACATGAAGCGCTGCACGGGGGCGTCGGCCAGCCCGTCGAGTATCGTGTAGACGTACCCGGGCGAATGCAGCATACCGTTCGACCAGTCTTCGAGGTAGACGTTCACCTTCATGCCCCGCGCGATGGCCCCGCCGATCGTGGCGCGGATGTCGCAGAGGTGCTCCTGCGGGGTGCGGCGCAACTGTTCGCGGCAGTGTTTGAGCGACCCCTTTGCCAGCAGGTTCACCACGCGACACCCGGCCTGGCCGAGCCAGTCGAGCGACACGCCGCCGTCGATGAATCCCAACGCCTCGATGCGGTCGGTATAACCCTTCGCGGCAGCCCATTCGGCGATGCGGCGCACGGCCTCCTGCTCGCCCTGCGAAACCCGCGCCGAGGCTATCTCGATGCGGCTCACACGCAGTTCTTCCAGCAACAGCCGGGCGATGGAGAGTTTTTCGCGGGCGTTGAACGAAACCCCCGACGTCTGCTCGCCGTCGCGCAGCGTGGTATCCATTATCTCTACGCGGGGATACATCGCGCTGCTATTTATGCGCCTGTTCGAACGCTTCGATCTGGGGCGCGATGCTGCGCAGGTAGTCCACGTCGTCGTAGCCGTTCTGCAGACAGCGCTTCTTGTATGCGTCGATCTCGAAGCGCTCGCTGCGGCCCGTGGCGCAGATCGTCAGCGTCTGGTTGTCCAGGTCTACGGTGAATTGCGTCGCAGGGTCGCCGTCGATCGCCGCGAAGACCGCCGCGAGGAACTCCCCGCTCACGGTGATCGGCAGCAGCCCGTTGTTGAGGGCATTGTTGCGGAAGATGTCGGCGAAGAAGCTCGACACCACGACGCGGAACCCGTAGTCGGCGATCGCCCACGCGGCGTGCTCGCGCGAACTGCCGCACCCGAAATTGCGGCCTGCGACGAGGATTTTGCCCCCATAACGGCTGTCGTTGAGCGGGAACGAGGCGATCCGTTGCCCCCGGGCGTCGTAGCGCCAGTCGCGGAAGAGGTTGTCGCCGAATCCTTTGCGCTGGGTGGCTTTCAGGAAACGTGCCGGGATGATCTGGTCGGTATCTATGTTCTCCGTGCTCACGGGCACGGCCCCCGAGGTGAAGGTTTCGAATTTGGGTATGGCCGTGATATTCTGCCCTAAGGTAGTAAACTGTTTCTCCTGGATTTCACTGA
>OLOA01003239.1_pt1 | contig 13529 bp, 11 predicted proteins | sample 1672201 | NCBI WGS metagenome assembly OLOA01 (sample SAMEA3136658, study PRJEB25190) | human gut metagenome
CCCCGACACGCCAGCCAGACTCAACCCCCCGCTACACCCCGGATCGCGAAGAGCCGACAATCCGTTGTGGGCGGCGGCAATGCCGTCCAGCTGGTCCTTGAACAGCGGGGCGTCGGGAGTCCCCGGCTGACCCATCATGAACACCACCACGGGCAGCTTCGGCGCATTCGCCACCAGCGCTGCGGGCGGCAGATAGATACTCGCCGAGCGGGGGTGGAATCCCGAGACCTTGCCGGGCAGGTACTGGTTACCGGCCTGGCCCTTGGCCGGCATGTCCGCCGGTGCCACCCAGTGCGCACCGTCGAAGTCCTCGTGATGCGACGGACTCGACGTCGGCTGTGACGGAAGGGTGATCGGATTCGCCGGCACCCGACCGAGCAACGCACCCAGCGTGGTGTTGATCTGGTAGGCCTTGTTGACGGCCAGCACGGTGGCCCCCAACAGCACCACGGCTGCCAGGACGGCCGCCACCTTGCGACGCCAGGTCGACCACCGGAAATTTGCGACCACAAGGCCGAGGCCGATGAAGAAGGCCACCACCCAGATCCGTCCCAGCATGGGCATCGGCCCCAGGGTCAGGTTGAGAACCTTCTCGCCCAGGAACCAGGCGATCACGCCGACCACGGCTCCGACGCCGGCGCAGATCGCCACCGTCCTGGTCCAACCACGGTGTCGCCTGATCACCAGCCAGGCCACCACGAGCGCCGCAATGACCGCAGCGGGAATGAGTTCCTTGGGACCGACGATATTGCGCGCCATCAACCAATTGACAAAACTGCGCCACGTTCGCGACAACTGCGTCATGTATCTGATCCATTCTCGTCGGTTGATCCACGCCGACCCCGGAAGTACTTGATGATCCGGCTGATTCGAACTGTCGGTTCCGTGGTCACATACGCGGTCGTCAGCGCACGACCGATCTTCGGAAGATCAGTGGGGTCCTGGTACACCAGGTAGAGCGGATGGAACTCCGGTCCGAATTTCGCCTTGAAATGGTGCAGCGAGGTGAATCCATAATATCTTTCAAGCAGCCCCGAGACACTTCCGAGTCCCTGGTACAGGGTCCCTGAGACGGCATCGGTGACCGGTGGCTGATCGCGTGGCTCCATCGCCAGCGGCGAGCCCGACAGGCTCACCACCTCGAATCCCTCATCCTGGAACTGCAGGATCGCCTTCGAGATGAGCAACTCGATGGTGGAGTGGAAGACCCCGGTGGCCCCCTCGCGGCGTCGCATCACGTCGAGGAGCCAGCCGATGACCTTTTCGTCACGGTAGAGCGGCAACCAGGAGGCAACCCCATGGACATGTCCGCTCTCGTCGACGGCCAGCTCACAGCGGACCTCCGGATCCTCCATCTCGGCGAACCCGCCCAGGGTGAACCCGAGGGGCGGGAGGGTCTGTTGGCGTTGCCAGCCCTCGACCACTTCACGGATCTCGCGGCGCCGTTCCGGGGAGCACTGCGCCAGCCTGGTCCACACGATGCTGATGTCCTCGCGCTTTGCGCGATTCATGGCGGTGCGCAGGTCCTGGAAGCGCTTCCCCTTGAAGGCCACCTCACCCAACTCGATGCGTGATTCCTCGGCGATCTGGAGTGCCCGCCATCCGAAGCCACGCGCCTGGCGGGCGAAGTCGGCACCGACCGAATAGAAGCAGTAGGTCAGCCCACCCTCGTCCGACCGTCGGGCGAAGCTCAGGGCGGTGGCCATCGGGTCCTGACCGATCGGCTCCCCCAGGGTCACTGCCACTCCGTGGGCAAGGCGGTAGCCCACCACGCCCTCGAGCGCGGGGCCATACCAGTGGCGCACTCCGGTCCACTGGGTCATCCAGGCGAAGATGCCACCTCCGTAGCGGGTGATCAGCCCCCGCAGCCGCTTCGCATCGGCCCCGGCCAGCTCCCGCGGGTCCACCTGCATGTTGCGCGCCATGAGCACCAGTGCCACGAACATCACCAGCGGCCCCGTCAGATAGGCCAGGCTCTGCGTGGTGGTGCTGGCGGGCGACAGCGTTGACCCCAGCGACAGGAGCACTTCCAATCCGAACACCCGGGTGACCACATCGTGCAGCAGGGCCACGACGGAGGCCTGCGGGGACCATTGCGCAGCCAGCAACATGCCAACGACCACATAGACGATCGTGGCGACGCCGAACAGCGCGACGTAGCGCACGAGCTGGCCCACTGCGACCCGCCGGGGCAGGCGCACCGGGAACAGCCGCACCGTGAGGAGCAACAGGACGACCACGCCGACGGGGATCGCAGCCGGTAGGAAGGCCATGACCATGCGGACGAAGAAGATGAAGCCCGTGCTCGCGTGGGTCTGGCGCCATGCCAGCTCCGCCTTGGCCCGGACCACCGTGGCCGTCACGGTCGTGGCCGCCATGGCCGCCTCCACCAGGAGCGCGCAGAACCAGGCGGACCGGCGGGCCCGTACGAGTCCCAGGCAGAGCACCAGCATGATGACGGCGGGCAACACGCTCATGAGCAGGACGGGCCAGCCGAGGTTCTGGTGAAGGTGGGCCAGGGTGCAGGCATGTGAGCTGGCCAGTCGGCAGATCGCATGTGCCTCGCGTGACTCGAATTGCCCGGTTCGGACGTAGCCGGCGATCTCCTCCAACGGGCCGGCAGCACGCGTCGACCATGCGGCCAGAAGGGGCCCCAGTGACGCACAGGCGATCACCAGGGACACCAGGACGCGGCGCTCACGAAAGCGCGGCCACAGGTCGAAGCGTTCTGCGCCGCGCCACCAGAAGGCGCCGATGACCAGGCCGGCGACCATCGATCCGAGGGTCATGGCAGCGAAGGTCGAGGCGTCGTAGAAGCCCAGGGTGAGGGTGATCGCCAGACCGATCCATCGCGTGCGGACACGCCACAGGTGGTTGAACCCCCCCGACGCCGCCATGGCAACGCCCAGGAGCGCGGGAATGGCCCCATTGGACCAGCCATTGACCAACGCGTCTGACCAGCGCGGCCACTGGGATGCGATCAGCGATGCGAAGCCCAGGGTGAGCCCGGTCGCGACGACATGGCAGCACACCAGGGCGGCCACGAACCGCCACGCACCGAGCCGGCGTTCGATATAGGGAAACACCGAGACCATCAGCACCAGCAGCGCAACGGTCGCACCGATCGAGCCGGGGTCCACCAGCATGACCAGCCCACGCGCCACATTCGAGGCTCCGCCGATGTGGGCGGTTCCCCCGCCGGTGCGCACCCAGTGCCTGAGCCACTCCCCTGCCGGGGACAACTGCCATGCGATGGTCGCCACGCCGAGCACGGCGAGCACCATGCACACGGGCGCATGGATCAGTCGCCTCCACAAGCCCCGTGCAATGCTCCGGACGCCGGTCTCAGCGTGCGGGGTTCGTTGGCTCACGACAACCGATAATAGTCAGGCCCTTCCCGCCCAACGGCGGCGGCACCGTCCGGGCGACGACGGTTCGCGCCGGTCACACTGTGATCGGCGGGGGCGTCACGGGCCGGGCGCCGACGCGCCGCTACTGGAGGGCCTTGAGGATCAGCTCCCGCACGCGGGCGGCGTCAGCCTGTCCGTGCATCTGCTTCATCACGGCACCGATGAGGGCTCCGGCGGCCTGGACCTTCCCGCCACGGATCTTGTCCGCCACGCCCGGGTTGGCCGCAATGGCCTCGTCCACGGCGCGCGAGAGCGTGTCGTCATCGGAGACGACCTCCAGTCCGCGGGCCTTGACGATCTCGGCGGGTTCGCCCTCCCCCGCGAGCACGGCCTCGATGACCTGTCGGGCCATCTTGTCGGTGAGCTTGCCCGAGTCCACCAGTTTCCCGACCTGCGCCACCTGGACGGGGCTGATGGGCAATTCGGCCAGTTCGACCTCGGTCTCATTGGCCCGTCGCGACAGCTCTCCCAGCCACCACTTGCGTGCCGCAGCCTGATCGGCCCCGGCCACCACGGTGGCCTCGATCAGTGCCAGGGCACCCTCGTTCCCCTCGATGTCGCGCATCTCGAGGTCGGTCAATCCCCATTCCTTCTGCAGCCGCGCGGCCTTCACCGCGGGAAGCTCCGGCAGGGTCTTGCGCAGTTCGTCCACCCATTGCGCACTTGCCTCGACGGGCACGAGGTCTGGATCCGGTAGGTAGCGGTAGTCCTCGGCCTCCTCCTTCGAGCGTCCGGCGGTGGTGAAGCCCCCGGACTCATTCCACATCCGGGTCTCCTGCTTGACGCGTCCACCATCGGCCAGCACGGCTCCCTGCCGACAGATCTCGTAGCGCAGGGCCGCCTCGACGCTGCGCAGGGAGTTCACGTTCTTGGTCTCGGTTCGGGTGCCCAGTTCGGTCGATCCCTTGGGCATGAGCGACACATTGGCGTCGCAGCGCAACTGGCCCTGTTCCATGCGTCCCGCACTCACGTCGAGGGCACGCACCATGTCGCGCAGATAGCTCATATATGCCCGCGCCACCTCCGGGCCACGAGTGCCCGTGCCGTAGACCGGCTTCGTGACGATCTCAATGAGCGGAACGCCCGCACGGTTGTAGTCCATCAGGGAGTAGTCCGATCCCTGGATGCGCCCGGTGGCGCCACCGACATGCAGGGACTTCCCGGCGTCCTCCTCCATGTGGGCGCGCTCGATCGGCACCGTGTACTGCGTGCCGTCGACGTCCAGTCGGACCTCGCCCTCATAGGCAATGGGCTCGTCGTACTGGCTGATCTGGTAGTTCTTCGGCATGTCCGGGTAGAAATAGTGCTTGCGGGCGAACCGGCACCAGCTTGCGATGGAACAGCCCAGCGACAGGCCGATCCTGATGGCCGACTCGACTGCCTTGCCATTGACCACCGGCAGCGCACCGGGCAGGCCCAGGCACACCGGGCAGGTATGGGTATTCGGTTCGGCGCCGAACTTCGTGGAGCAGCCGCACCACATCTTCGATTCGGTGTTGAGCTCGACATGCACCTCGAGGCCCAGCACCACGTCGAAGCGCGCCATGACCTCGTCGTAGTCCATCAACCTGTCATCGCTGTATTGCACGCTCACTTCGCGTCCTTCCCCATGCTCACCAGTGAGCCGGGCAGCGCTGCCGCCCGGTCGGACAATGCCGCGTCGTATCCCGGACCGACAAGGCGCTCGAGCGCGGCACCCACCCGGTAGACCTGATCATCGCCCAGGGCCGGCGCCATCACTTGGAATCCCACCGGCAGACCGTCGTCGGGTGACGCGCCACAGGGGAAGGAGCCGGCAGCGATGCCTGCCAGGTTGCTGGGAATCGTGCACAGGTCACCCATGTACATGGCCAGCGGATCGTCAACCTTCTCGCCGAGCTTGAACGCCGTCGTGGGAGCGACCGGGGACACCAGCGCATCGACCCGGTCAAAGGCGGCCGCAAAATCGCGGGCAATGAGGGTACGCATCTTCTGGGCGGAGCCGTAGTAGGCGTCGTAGTACCCGGCGGACAGGGCATAGGTGCCCAGGATGATCCGACGCTTCACCTCCGCGCCGAATCCCTGACCGCGACTGAGCCGCATCACCTGCTCAACGGAGTGATGGCCGTCGTCGCCCACCCGCAGCCCGTAGCGCATTGCGTCGTAGCGGGCGAGGTTGCTGGACAGCTCACTGGGCATGATCAGGTAGTAGGTGGCCAGCGCTTGTTCGAACCTCGGGCAGCTGACCTCGATCACCTCGGCGCCGGCCGCCTCGAGCTGGGCCACCGCCTCACCGAAGCGCGCCTCGACGCCGGGCGCATAGCCCTCACCACCGAGCTCACGCACCACGCCGATGCGCATTCCGGTCACGTCGGCGCGTTCCGCGGCCTGGCGGACGGGCGGCACCGGACGATCAAGCGACGTTGAGTCCTGGGGGTCATAGCCGGCGATCACCTGGTGGAGGGCCGCCGCATCGGCGGCGTTGCGGGCACAGGGCCCACACTGATCAAGGCTCGAGGCCATGGCGATGATCCCGAATCTGCTGACACCGCCATAGGTGGGCTTGACACCCACCGTGCCGGTCATTGCTGCGGGCTGACGAATCGATCCGCCGGTGTCGGTGCCGATCGCCAGGGGCGCCTCGCATGCCGCCAGTGCGGCCGCCGAGCCACCACCGGAACCACCGGGTATCCGCTCGAGGTCCCACGGGTTGTGGGTGGGGCCATAACCGGAGGACTCGGTGGACGATCCGCTGGCGAATTCATCCAGGTTGGTCTTCCCAAGGATCACCAGTCCGCCTGCCTGCAGGCGACGCACGACGGTGGCGTCATAGGGCGACATCCACCCCTCCAGGATGCGTGATGCGGCCGTCGTGGGAAGGCCCTGGTAACACAGGAGGTCCTTCACGGCGACCGGCACGCCCGCCAGCGGCGAGAGGCGCTCGCCGGCAGCGATCTGTGCGTCGACCTCGCCGGCACGGCGCAGGGCCAGATCACGATCGACGGCCAGGAAGGCGTGGACCGCGGGCTCGACAGCATCGATCTGGTCAAGGAAGGCCCCGGTGACTTCGGTGCTGGACTGTTCGCGGGCGGCGATCCGCCGACCGAGTTCCAGCGCCGGGGTGGTCAGGATGTCGTTGGTCACTGTGGCCTCACTGCTCATCGGAGTCATCAAGGATGCGAGGCACCCGGAAGCGTTGGTCCTGCTCGGCGGGCGCGCTGCGCAACATCTCGCCGGCGGGCCACGAGAGCTTCATCGCATCGGACCGGAAGGCGTTGGTGATCGGTACGGCATGTGATGTCGGGGGGATGTCCTCGTCGGCCACTTCGGCGACGCCGGCCACGGCGTTCAGGATGACGTCCAGCTGGGGTGCGAGTTCGGCCAACTCGTCGTCGGTCAATTCGATGCGCGCCAGGTCGGCCAACCGGCTGACGTCATGCGGCGTGAGAGCCACGTTCGTTACTCCTTCATGTGTCGATGCCGCGGCGCTGGCCGCAGGGGTGAGCGTTACGACTCCCCCGCCGAGGGAGGATGACCACCTCGGTGACGTGGCCATCCTAACGACAACCGGGTGCTGGGCGACGGCGCCTCCAGCGCATGCGGCGGACGCCGGCGAAACAAGACATTAACGCGGACGGGGTTCCAACCGGAGGATGATTTGAGACAATTGGGTCGTGTTGTTGCTGCGCGTAGAACTGCCCGATCGACCCGGCGCCCTGGGTCAGGTTGCCACCGCCATGGGCGGTGTCGGCGCTGACATCAGCGCCATCGAGATCGTGGAGCGCCGTTCGGATGGTCACGTGATCGACGATTTCATCCTGGCCATGCCTCCGGGATCGCTCGCCGAGACGATCATCAATGCCTGTGCCGAGATGCCCGACGTGAAGGTGCTCTGGTTGTCGCGCTATCCCGACCAATGGAACCTCGAAAGCGACATCGAGGTGATCAACCGGATGTCGAAGCAGCGGGCCCGCGCAGCGGAGATCCTGACCGAGGACGCACCCACGGTCTTCCGTTGCGAATGGGCGAGTCTGGTCGACCGCAAGGGACTCAAGGTGTTGCACGCCACCGAGCGGGCGCCCGAGTTCACAGCCGACCAATTGCGCGAGCTCGGTGACTTGGCAAAGGCGGGTCGCCACGCAATGGGCGAGGACTGGATGCCCGACTGGGGCGATGTGGCGGTCGCGGCGGCGCCGGTTGATGAGGATCGCACACTGCTGGTCGGCCGTCAGGGCGGGCCCGAGTTCCTGGATTCAGAGTTGTTCCGCCTCGAGCACTTGGCGTCGGTCGCCCGAGCCTGACGCCGTCAGCCGCCGAGAATTCAGTAGCCGAGAAGTTTGTAGAACACGTACATCAGGACCCCGATGGCGGTGGTGGCCGCCACCAGCGCGATACTCACCCATATCCGCAACCTCTTCTTCTGGGCCGTCGTGGGCACTTGGTCAGGTCCCCACTCGCCGATGCTGGGACGCGCCCGCACCGGGGCACCGCCGGTCAGGTCGAGATCAGAGGAGAACCTGCGCATAAAGGTGATCCTAACCACCGTCCCTGAGCGCGCGGCATCCGCGCCGTATGGCGCAAGCACGCCGTGGGTCAGCCGCGGGCAACAGCGGCCAGGTCGGCCAGCGCGCGGAAGGCATCGACCGGGTCGGCGGACGCCAGGCCGCACGCGGGTGTGATCGCCAGGCGCCTGTCCGCGGGACCGCCGGGGTCGGCCTCCAGCTTCCTACGGCACTCGTCGAGTGCTCCCCTGATCGCATCAACTCCGAACCCGGGGGTGGATGTGGACAACAGGCCGAGCCACAGCGCGTGGTCCATGCCGGGCCCCGGTTCTGCGGAGAACCATTGTGCCAACGCGTCCCATGAGCCAGCGTCCAGGCGTTGGGTGTCGATGCTCAGTGCGTCCGGAACCGCGGCCGCCAGTTCCGTCAGGGGTGGGCGGTCAGCGCAGCAGTGAATCACCACGATGTCCTCGGCCGCCCCACGCGTGGCGTCAACGCAGGCACCCAAGGATTCCTGTACCTCCTGGGCCTCAACCGCCGGCAGGCGGCGACGGCCCGACTCGTCAGGGATCGCCCCGGCCAGCACGGCCGGCAACGCCGGCTCATCGATCTGCACCGCCAGGGGACGATCCAGCTGACTGCGAGTATGGGCGATGCGGTCCACGGCCCCCGCCAGCCACGCCTGGGCCAGGTCCCGACGCGCGCCGGCGTCACCCACGGCACGTCCGCCACGGACGAGGTCGAGACTGGCCAGCAGCGTCCAGGGACCGGCCATCGTGAGCGTAAGGGTCCCCTGCCAGTCCTCGATCACCTCAGCGGTCATGGTCACGTCGTCGTTGAACAGGGCGGCGGCCCTTCTGCCAACAAGGGAAGGTCCCGGGGCGAGGCGCCACCCCGAGGGTCGCCGATCGAACGGCATATCGGGCAACATGGCGGCCGTGCGGGCAATCATCGAGGCCTGCGGGCCCCGGTCGGGCAGCTCGACGATGGGAGCCCTGTCGGGCAGTTCCCCGAGGACTGCGCGCGCGGTGGCGCGCAGGTCCGTGCCGGCGAACGAGCCCAGGGCGGTGGCGATCATGGCTTGATCCTCGCATGTGAGGGGGAGGTCCCGTCCCCCGTGGCCCTATTCGTGCTCAGGGACCATGGATGGGCCGGGGGCATGACTGGCAACGATCTCGGCAGCGCCGCGCACCCGATCAGCGTCATAGAAGACGATGAACTGTCCGGGTGCAACCCCGGAGACGGGCTCAGCGAAGTGCACGCGCAGTTGCCCGTCCACCTCCTCGAGGCGCGCCGGCACCGCCCGTCCATGTGCCCGGAACTGCACGAGTCCCCGCCAGTGCGGGCCGAGTGGCATGCCGGTGTCGGACAGGTCTTCGACATCCACCTGACCCACCAACAGCTCGCGACCCTGGCCGACGTGCACCGTGTTGGTCGCGGCGTCCAGGGCGGTGACATAGCGAGGCTTGCCATCGTCTGCGGGTCGACGCAGGCCGAGTCCCTTGCGCTGCCCCACGGTGAAGTGCTGGATTCCGTGGTGCGTGCCGAGCACCGTCCCCCCGGGCGTCGACGATGTCTCCCTGCCGGTCCGCCAGCCGGTCAGCGAGGAACTCGGCAGCTCCTCCCTGGGTGACAAAGCAAATATCGGTGGAGTCCGGCTTGTGGGCCACGGGAAGGCCCCTGCGCTCGGCCTCCTCGCGCACCTCGTCTTTGGTGGTCACGGTTCCGAGCGGGAACAGGCAGTGGCGAAGGTCGTCCTGGCTGAGTACGCCCAGCACATAGGACTGATCCTTGCGGGTGTTCGCAGCCCGGTGCAGCCCGATGCTGCCGTCCGGGGCGGGCTCGAGACGGGCGTAGTGGCCAGTGGCGACCGCGTCGAAGCCCTCCGCGATCCCGCGACTCAGCAATCCCCTGAACTTGACCTCCCGGTTGCACCGCAGGCAGGGGTTGGGGGTGCGTCCGGCCGCATAGGAAGTCGTGAAATAGTCCAGGACACGGTCTTCGAAACGATCCCTCAGATCCCACACCACCAACCGGATACCCACGGCGTCAGCGACGGCCCGGGCATCGCGCGTCTCGGGGACCGAGCCGGCACCAAGCAGCAGGTGGACCCCCATGGCCTCATGCCCGGCCTCCACCACACGGGCCGCGGTGACTGCGGAATCCACTCCCCCCGACAGGGCAACTGCTACGCGCACGTACGCTCTCCTCTTCGCTTGGATGACGGCCCCGCAGGTGATGGGCTCCTTGACTCGTCGGTGCGAAGCACCTCCGCAGCCGGGCAACAAGCCGGACACTACGGAAGACGTCGCTCAGCCCATGGTCGCCGGGTAGTCGATAAACTGAATTCTAGGCGTGGGCCGCTCCCGTGGCACCACGCCGCGTTGCCGTGAAGACCGTGACGCACCTGAAGCACACGCCACCAACCGGGTGGCGCGTAGGAAGTACACTTGGATGACTGAGATCAACCGTTCCGATGCCGCACACGTGCTGGGAGCCCATCTGTCGGCAGATGGCTGCCATTTCGGGCTGTGGGCACCCCGAGCCGAGAGAGTTGAGCTCGCGCTGGTTGATGGCGATGGCTCCACCCAACGCAATGTCGACATGACCCCGGACGGAGGTGCCTGGTCGGTCTTCGTGCCCGATGTGGTGGCAGGCCAACGTTATGGCTTCCGCGTACATGCCCAGTGGGACCCGGATCAGGGGCTGCGAGCCAATCCCGCCAAGCTCCTCGTCGACCCCTATGCCCGTGCGATCACGGCGGGCGTCGACTACTCCGGGCCCATTTTCGATCACGTTCCCGGCTCGTACTTCGAACCCGATACCCGCGATTCGGCCGGCTCCGTTCCGTTGTCCGTGGTGGTCGCCGACAGTCCGGCCCCCGAGCCGATTGCCGAACGGCGTCCGCTTGAGGAGTGCGTGATCTACGAGACGCATGTCAAGGGACTCACCCAGCTGCATCCCACGGTTCCCGAGCACCTGCGGGGACGGTTCGCTGGCGTGGCCTATCCGGCCGTCACCGAGCATCTCAAGAGCCTGGGTGTCAACGCGGTGGAATTCCTGCCGGTGCACCACTTCATCTCCGAGCCATTCGTCATGGGCCGGGGATTGTCGAACTACTGGGGATACAACTCACTGGGATTCTTTGCCCCGCACGCCGCCTACTGTTCGGTCGGCACCGAGGGCGATCAGGTTGCCGAGTTCAAGGAAATGGTCACCGCGCTGCATCGTGCCGGTATCGAGGTCATCCTCGACGTCGTGTACAACCACACCTGCGAGGGCAACCATGAGGGTCCCACATTGAGCTTCCGGGGGATCGATCACCGCGGTTACTACCGCCTCACCGATGACCTGCGCAATGACTACGACATCACCGGCACCGGAAATTCGGTCAATACCGCACACGCAGACGTCCTGGCGATGGTCGTCGATTCGATGCGCTATTGGGTGCAGGAGATGGGCGTTGACGGATTCCGCTTCGATCTGGCCACAGAGCTGATCCGTGACGGCGAACACCACGTCGACCAGAACCATGACTTCAAGAAGCTCATTGCCCAGGATCCGGCATTCAAGGGCGTGAAGATGATCGCCGAGCCGTGGGACCTGGGCCCCTATGGCTATCAGGTCGGGAACTGGGGACCGGGGTGGAGCGAGTGGAATGATCGCTTCCGCGGCTATATGCGCGACTACTGGCGCGGTCAGGTTGATGGCGTTGACGAGCTCGCAACCCGCCTGAGCGGCTCCGCCGACCTGTTCGACCATGATGATCGACCGCCTTCCAGCTCGATCAACTTCTTTGATGCCCATGACGGCTTTCCGCTGCGCGACCTGGTCACGTACAACGAAAAGCACAATGAGGCCAACGGTGAGGACAACCGCGACGGCTCCGACGACAACCGCTCGTGGAACTGTGGCGTTGAGGGGGAAACCGCAGACGAGGTGATCAACGCCCTGCGCCATCGTCAGATCCGGAACATGGTCGCCACCCTGATGCTTTCTGACGGCGTTCCCATGTACTGCGCTGGCGACGAGATGGGGCGTACCCAACAGGGCAACAACAACGCATATTGCCAGGACGGTCCGATCAATTGGTTGCGGTGGGACCAGATGGAGGAATGGGGCGACGTGCTCGACACGGTGCGCACCTTCACCGATCTGCGCATGTCCACTCCCCTGCTCCACGCCAATGACTACCGTTACCGCACCGAGGTCACCGACCCCACCGGTGCCGGTCTCGGTCGCTACGAGCTTGCCTGGATGAACGGCTCCAGTGGCGAGATGGGCGAGGCCGATTGGCATGACGGCTCCCGACGCCTGCTCGGGATGTACGTCTCGGACGCCTCCTCCGTGGCATATCTCAGCTGGTTCTACTCCGGCGATCAGCCCATCCAGGTGCAGATGCCACCCGCGCCCTGGGGAGAAAGCTTCCACATCGTGGCGTCGACCTGCGAAGACGGTGAGGTGCCCGATGCCGACCTGGCTCCCGGCGATTCGTTCACGATGCCGCCCCGAACCGTGGTGACAATGCGCGTCGCCGTGATGACCACGGCGCCGGTTCCCGACGATCAGCCAGTCACCGATCAGGAGATCGCCACCGGGGATCCACATATCCCGGACACACCGCAGGCTGCGGCCCCCACCAGCTAGTTTCCCCGGCCCAATCCCCCCGGGCCGACCCCGTGCAAGCACTTCGGACACGTCAACCACCGCGTTGTGGATAACTATTTTTCTCCGGTAGAAGTTTGGTGTGACTAGGCGGATTGCCCGCATGCCGAGTGGCGTGTTGCTTTGTGGTGGCGTTTTGGGGTGTTTTGCGTGCCATGATGTTCGCGAACTGCTCGTCGATCATGGGAGCTCGATGCGGATGTCCATCCGATCAATGCGTGCCGGGGCCATTGCCCTGGCAGCTGTGATGATGTCGTCGATGGTGGCCTGTAGTGGCCCCTCGGCCTCGGAGAAGGCCTCCGCCTCGTTCCACAACTCGGTGAGTGCCGCACGGGACGCCCTGTTCGAAGAGGCGAAGGCCACCAACCAGGGATTCTTCGACCTTCAGGAATCACTCGGCCTGCAGGGCGGGGCCGAAGAACTGCCGGCACAGATGCATCGTTATGTGATGGGCAATGCGGCCAAGTACGTTGCGGACCTGAACGCACAGCTCAAGGAATCAGGTGAGAGAACAGAGCCTGACACCCATGCAGAAATGGTCGGTCCTGTGCTCTATGAGGGTGAGAAGAAGTCCGGCGCAGAAGAGGCCGACAGCCGTGCCGAAATCGTGATCGAACGATGTGTCGATGCCCGGAAGAGCCCCCGACTGGATTCACGAGGGGAGCCTATTCCGGGGAGCACAAACCTGGTCCATCACATCTTGTACATGGATCACGACTCGGACGGCGAACTGAAGATCTTCGAAGCATGGTCACAGGAGGTAACGACATGCCCAGTAAACGCATAACGACCTGGCCGGGAATCTCCGCCTTGAGTGCACTCATCGCAGGGATGCTTCTAGCCCCGCTGCCTGTGGCGGCCGATGGTGACGGCTTCGCGTTCAATGATCGGGCCAGAACCGGGGTCTCTGCTTCCCGATCGGGTAATTCGATTTCGGTTGAGGCGTGGGCCGGTGGCAGCACCGCAACCACCA
>OLOA01003249.1_pt1 | contig 13501 bp, 9 predicted proteins | sample 1672201 | NCBI WGS metagenome assembly OLOA01 (sample SAMEA3136658, study PRJEB25190) | human gut metagenome
TTTTCAGGTTGCTGCCGAGCAGCTTCTGCATCACCACGCCGATGCGGCTCTTGCCCTCGCCGCCGTTGCCCTTGAGCAGCATCATCACCTGCCCTCGGTTCGTCGGAATCAGGCAGTAGCCGAGGTATTCCTGTAAGGTCAGAACGTCCTCCGGCTCCAGCAGGTCAGACAAAAACCGCAGCCAGATCACCGGCTGCGGCGCATTGGGATCGTATCGGATGGGGAGCCGGTTGCGGCAGAACTCCTTTTCGGTGCGAAACTCGCCATTGAGAAACAGCGTGCCGTTTGCCACATGGATCCGATCCTCCTGAATGGGCAGCTCCGGCGTGTAAGCCTCCAGCTTGAGCGTTTCCAGCAGACTGGTGGCGCGGCGGGCCGTGCCGCTGGTGAAATGCGGGCGAAGCATCTCATAAATCTGCTTCCGAATGCTCTCCTCGTCAGCAACGCGGCCCTCTACCGTGAAAAAGCTGCCGCCGACGCAGGCCATCGGATACTCTGCCAGAAAGTCCTCACAGAACAGCACCTCGTTGAAGTGCTTGTCCTGCATCCAGCGGGTCGGTTCATTTCGTTCCATCTTCGTCCTCCCTGATCTGCCGGTTTCGCGCCTCCATCAGCGCCAGCCGGTTGTCCTTCTGCAAGTCGGTCACCACCTCGGCCCGCTCCTTCGGCGTGCCGCAGGTCAGAATGTCCAGCATATTTTCGATGCGCTCCAGCATGTGACAGGCCTCCGCATAGCGCGGGTCGATGGCATCCTCCGGCGATTGCGGCGCGCAATGCGCCTTCCAGTCCTGCAAGATTTGCAGGTAATCCCCCAGCACACGGAAGCTGTGGCTTTCCAGCTCCGCCTGCGACTTGCTGCGCTTCAGTTTCGTCAGAACGGATGGCTTCTGCTCGACAATGCCGAAGTCTGCCGCCAGCTTCTTGGCGGCCTCTGCCGGTGGGAGGTCAAAAAGCTGCGCAGTCAGTGCGACAACATCGCCGTGCGCTCCGCAGCCGAAGCAGTAGAAGTACTCCTCGTTCAGCTTCATGCTGGGCGTGCGGTCATTGTGGAAGGGACAGCAGACCATGTTCCCTTGCCTAACCGGCAGTCCGTACCGCTCCGCTGCCATGCGCGGAGTGACGGCGGCTTTCACGGCTTCAAATAGGTTCATAGGCAATTTCTCCTTTCAGATTTTTGCGACAAATTTCCTTTGTCACCTGAATATACGGAGAAATCTGCGTAGACCGGCGAAATCCGGCGCATGTTCAAGAAAACAAAAAGCCCTCCTGAAATCTTGCAGAAATGCAAGCAGGAGGGCGAGAAAAATGATAATGAGTGAAATGTGTCAAAAAGTATCTCTTGAATATAAAACATTTGTTCTATACTTTGTGGAAATTATATGCTATACTTGAAAATATCATGCAGCATATTTGTGAGAGATTTTGCCGGAAAAGGAGGCGTTTACAGCAATGGATCAGGTATATCTCCCCGGAAAAATCCGCGACCGTATCCAAGACCTGATGAAATCCCGGAAGGTCACGCAGGCGGAGCTGGCCGCAAGAATCGGCTGTTCGGAAAGCTCGCTGAGCCGCTTCATCAGCGGCAAGACGGACAAGCTGGGCGACGAAAATATCATCCGCATCGCCCGCGTGTTTGAGGTGTCCACCGACTTTCTGCTGGGCGAGGTGGACGAGCCGGATCGCAAAAACTACGACATCTCGGAGCTTGGCCTCTCCGTCGAGGCGGCGCGGAATCTCTACACGCAGAAGGTCAATCCGAAAATCGTCAGCTACCTTCTGGAAAATCCGCAGTTTGCCGACACCTCATACCAGATCGCCCGGTATCTGGACAACGAGCTGACCGCCGGATTTGCCGCGCAGAACCAGCTTTATTCGATGGTTTCGTCCATGCTGGGCGCGTCGCCGCAAGCCGCAGACGAGGTCAAAAGCCTGCGGACACCCATCGATCAGGCAGATTTGAGCTCCATCCAAAACTCCTTCATGAAGGCCGTCCGCGCCGTGAAAAAGGAAGCCGAGGCAGAGATGCCGCCCACGCGCCAGCTTACGGCGCAGACGATGAAGAGCATCTATGCGGAGCTGACCAAGGGCGGTCAAAAGCTGAACCGGAAAATCACGAAGGAACAGATTGCGGACGCGGTAGCGGCCTCCGTTTCCCATCTGCCCGGCGTTAACACAGCACAGGTCAGGAAGTTGTTCCTCTCCATGACCGGGACGGCGGCAAGCGATGAATCCGACCAGCATGACCAATGAGCGGCTCTGCGTATTGGCTCAGAAGGGCGATGAGTCTGCGCGGGAACTCCTTGTTGAAAAGAACATGGGCTTCATCGTTCAGGCGGCTGATCTCGTATACCGGAGTTCGTCGCTGGAGGGCAGCGACCTGAACATCGACGTGGACGATCTGGTGCAGGAGGGCAGCATTGGGCTGCTGCGTGCGGTCGATGGCTTCGACCCGGCGCGGAAGCTCAAGTTTCTGACCTATGCTGCGCCTGCCATCAAGAACGCCATGCTCGGCCTCGCACATACAGAGCGGATGTCCTTCGAGCATCGCATGGCGGCTGTGAAAATGAAGGGCGGTGTGGAGGGCTTTGGCCTTGAGCGTGTGTACCTCGATGAGATTCTGCCCGGCGATGAGCGGCTGCTGCGGATTGAGGCGATTGCCGATCCGTATGCGCTGCCTCCGGAGGAGGCTTTCATCAAAGCAGAAACTCTGTGGGAGCTTTATGCGGCGCTGGACAAGCTGAAGCTGCGGGAGCAGACGTATCTACTGTATCGCTTCGGCTTCACAGATGATATCGAGCACACGCTGATCGGCGCGGCGATACATTTTCATCTGAGCGAAAACCGGACGAAGTTGCTGGAGGATCGGTCGCTGGATACGCTTCGGAAGGAGATGCCGTAAGGACGGAGGAACGCCGCTGCGGCGGGCTTTATATACCTCTGCTTCCTTTTCTGGCCAGTCGGATTTTGCTTCTCAAAAATCCTGCATTTGTGCCGTAACCCGCGTCACAAAATCCGCCTGTCCTACTGCCGCAAAAAAGCGTTTGTTGCCACACTCTGCCGCACCGCAGAGTACGCCGCCAACCCCTTTCCCGCGTCAGCCGGAAGCAAAGGTATAACACACTAGACTTTGCAGAGCAAAATCGTGTGCCAACAGGGATGCTGCGCGCCCCTATTGGAAACCCAGCGGCAAAGAGATGTTCCCTTTGCAATCCCTCATTTCCCTCGCAGGTGCATATACAAACTGCAAAAGGCAGCTTGTCATCCCTGCTCAGAAAATGCAAAAGGCGGTCCGTGCCGATGAGGGACGGACTGCCTTTTTTGCGACAACCTCAATTTTATCATCGCACAAGAAATGACAAAATTAAGATTGACGGTGATGCAATTCGCGGGTATACTGTAATTGCATCATTAAATGGTATTTGATGAAATTGAACGCCGAATGAGGAATTTGAATGAGAGATTTCAACTTCAAAGCAGAATATCAAGAGCTCCTGACGCCGGAGATCGTGGCGTATCTGACGCAGATCCACGAGTACAAGGGGCAGCAGAATCTTTTTATCGAGGCCAAAGCGGACGCGCTGTCCAACCTTTTGGAGGTTGCGAAGATCCAGAGCACCAAAGCGTCCAACCGTATCGAGGGCATCATCACCACGGACGACCGCCTGAAAAAGATCGTCCGCGAAAAGACCATGCCCCAGAGCCGCAGCGAAAAAGAGATCGCCGGATACCGTGACGTGCTAGCGACGATCCACGAGAGCCACGACTATATCCAGCCCAAGCCGTCGGTCATTTTGCAGCTGCATCGGGACCTGTACAAGTTCAGCGGCAAGTCCATCGGCGGCAGCTTCAAAAACTCGGATAATGTGATTGCCGAAGAACGGCCGGACGGCCGGAAGATCGTCCGGTTTGAGCCTGTCTCTGCGTGGGAAACGCCGGGGGCGATGGCAGCACTTTGCGACGCCTTCCAGACGGCCGCACAGGACGCCGAGCTTGACCCGTTGCTGCTGATCCCGATTTTTATTCTGGACTTTCTCTGCATCCATCCCTTCAACGATGGCAACGACCGCATGAGCAGGCTCCTGACGCTGCTGCTTTTGTACCGCTCCGGCTATCTTGTCGGCAAATATATCAGCATCGAAAAGCTGATCTCCGATACCAAGGAGACCTATTACGAGGCCCTGCAAGCCAGCTCCTACAACTGGCACGAGGGGACGAACGATTATGCGCCCTTCGTGACCTATATGCTGGGCGTTCTGGCGGCGGCTTATCGGGATTTTGAGAGCCGGGTTGAGCTGCTGACCACCAAGGGGCTTTCCAAGCCAGACCGGGTGCGAGAGATCATCAAGAATCATCTCGGCAAGATCACCAAGAGTGAAATCATGGCCAAATGCCCGGATATCAGTCAGATCACCGTCCAGCGCACGCTGGCAGAGCTGCTGAAATCCGGTGAGGTCATAAAGCTCAGCGGTGGACGATATACGGCGTATGTCTGGAATGGGACAAAATAGGGCGGTGTCAGTATGGAACATTTTAAGCAGGGATTGAGTTTGAACGAGGAAGTTACTAATTTAATACGTTTGCGGCAAGAGGGCAGTTTCTGGGATTTCAAAAAGCAGTGGTATACAAATAAATCTGACATGCTTCACGATATTATTTGTATGTCCAATAATCTAAGCAATCGTACTGCCTATATCATCATCGGCATCGACGAGCAACAGGACTATTCCATTGTTGATGTAAGCTGTGATCCCAATAGGAAAAATACGCAAAAGCTCGTCGATTTCCTAAAAGATAAAAAATTTGCGGGTGGAATACGTCCCGTTGTACATGTTGAAAGTCTTCACTACAGCAACGGAGTAATTGACACAATTGTTATTGAGAATAGTAGCAATACCCCCTTTTATCTCACTGCTCAATATGAGGGAGTTCGCGCAAGCAGCATTTATACACGAGTTATGGATACCAACACGCCCATTGATAAATCAGCAGATATAAATCATATTGAGCAGCTATGGCGCAAACGCTTTCACCTAGATGACACGCCAATTGAAAAATTTCGTTACTATCTAAGAAGCCCAGATGATTGGAACACGATACAAGATAACAACATGGGGTATTTTTACAAATATTCGCCCGAATACACCATTACATGCGAAAAAGATGAGTCTGCTGATGGCTATGAATATTACATATTCGGGCAAGTAAATACAAATCCAAGTTGGTGGTTAATAACGCTAAGATACCACCAAACCGCTATTGAACAATTTCAGGGGATCGCGCTTGATGGGGGAAGGAGCTTTGTTATTGCCCCACGCAGAGCTTACGACCTCTTGAACACGGATGTCTCCAGTTTTGGCTTCTACATTCAAAACGATCTGCGCTGCCGCCTTTTAGAGTTTTATCACCGCAAAGAAACTTCCGAAGAACACTCATATCGTGGCTACATGAGAGCAATTGTTGTTTTTCGGTCAGAGCATGAGTACAAATCTTTTTTGAACTATGTGCAAACCCATATGGGGAAATACCATGAGATATACAAGCGGAGAGGGGACGCTGGCTTACCGTATTTTCCCAACCTTTCTGGCTATGACATGGAGCATTTAAAAAAAGACTATAAAGATGCACTTGTAATGTGTGACATGTTAAATGAATTTAGAGCTACGGGACAAACAATGATCACGGAGGAAAGCACCCATGCCAACACTTGAATGGATCGGAAAAGATAAAGTCGTGAATCATCATCTGGACGTGCCGTTTCGGGTGTTGGAGCGCAAGTACAGCTTTGACGAAAATGGACAGCACAACGAAGATAATGGCAGCGAAAACATGATCATCCGGGGCGATAATCTGGAAGCCCTGAAAGCCCTGCTGCCCCGGTATGAGGGGAGTGTCAAGTGCATTTACATTGATCCGCCCTACAACACCGGCAACGAGGGCTGGGTCTACAATGATAATGTCAATGACCCGAAGATCAAGAAGTGGCTGGGCGAGGTTGTCGGCAAAGAGGGCGAGGACCTGACCCGCCATGACAAGTGGCTGTGCATGATGTACCCGCGGTTGAAGCTGCTGCAAAAGCTGCTGGCGGACGATGGGGTTATTTTTATCAGCATTGATGATACGGAGTATGCCAATCTCAAGCTGATTTGTGATGAGATTTTCGGAAGCAACTGCTTTGTTTCCAATATTTCCTGGCAGCGTACATATTCCACCCGCAATGATTCTAAGGGTATCGTGAACGAGGTAGAACATCTTGTGGTGTATAGCAAACTGCCTGATTGGAACCCGAACAAACTACCCCGCACAGCGGAAATGGATGCAAAATACAAAAATCCAGACAATGACAGAACACTCTGGCGAACAGATAACGCGTTTGCGCCGGGAGCTGCCACGCATCAAGGTATGGTTTATGCAATCCAGCACCCGTTTACAGGGAAGATGCTATATCCGGCAAATGGTCGTTGCTGGACGTTCGGTCAAGATCAAATGTTGGAAATCATGCGCGGATGGTGCGGATACGAACTCCGCGATTTGAATGACGCACATGAGCGTGCTGTTGTATGCGGCGTTCCGGAAAGCGATGTGCGACAGGGCGTACAGGCAATCGTTCTTTCTGAATCACTCGAAATATCCGCGCAGAAGGCACAGGCGGTATATGACCGTGGACAATGGCCGCGCTTTTTCTTCACCAAAGGAGGCAAAGGCGGCATTGCCAGAAAAATATACCTCGAAAATGTGGGTGGAAAACTGCCGACAAACTTTTGGGCATTTACTGAGACCGGACATACCGATGAAGCCAAAAAGGAAATGCTTGCGATATTTGACGGCAAAGCTACTTTTGATACACCAAAGCCTCACCGCCTGATTGAGTTTGTTTTGAAAGTTGCCGGAAACGAGAACGCACTTGTCCTCGATTCCTTCGCCGGTTCCGGCACTACCGCCCACGCTGTCCTCAACATGAACAAGACGGACGGCGGACACCGCAAGTTCATTCTTGTCGAGATGATGGACTACGCCGACAGCATCACCGCCGAGCGCGTGAAGCGCGTGATCCGTGGCTACGGCGAGGGCAAGAACGCCGTGGAGGGCACAGGCGGCAATTTCAGCTTCTATGATCTTGGTGAACCGCTGCTTGTGGGCGATTGCCTGAATGAAGCCGTTGCCCCGGAGAAAATCCGCGAATACATCTGGTTCATGGAAACCAAGCAGCCCTACGCCCCGCCCTGCGGTGGCAATCCGTATTACCTCGGCAAGCACAACAGCACGGGCTATTACTTCTACTACGAGCCGCAGCGCGTGACGGTGCTGGATTATACGTTCCTTGCCACCATCACGGAAAAGACCAGCGGCACGATCATTTACGCCGACCGCTCCTCAATCACGGAGGACAAGCTGGCGCAGATGGGCATTGTATTCAAGAAAATCCCACGGGACATCAGCAGACTGTAAGGGGGGTGACAATGTATGGAAATGAAAGGGTATCAGAAAGCGGTCATATCGGATTTGACGCATTATCTGGAACTGTTGAACGAAACGCAGAACTATATGACAGCGTTTGAGCAGTTCTGGCGGGAAAAGAGCGCACCGGGATTAGGGCTATACCGAAACGTTATAGCCGGGGTTCCGAACCTGTGCATCAAGGTGCCGACAGGCGGCGGTAAGACCTTTATCGCCTGCAACGCCATTCGCCCGGTGTTTGACGCACTCCCCGTCACCAAGACGAAAGCGGTTGTCTGGCTTGTCCCGTCAGAAGCCATTCTGACGCAGACGGCGAAAGCCCTGAAAGATACGTCCCACCCCTACCGTCAGAAAATCGACGTGGATTTTGGCGGGCGCGTGGAGGTCTACACCAAGCAGGAGCTTCTGAACGGGCAGAACTTCAATCCCACGGCGGTCACAGAGCAGCTTTCTATTATGGTGCTGTCCTACGATTCGTTCCGCACCAGCAGAAAGGACGGGCGTAAGGCGTTTCAGGAAAACAGCAACCTCGCGGAGTTCCCCAAGGTACTAGGAAAACCTGACAGCCCCATTGAGGGCGCGGACGAAACCGCCCTGTTCCAGATTATCAACCAGCTTAACCCGCTTGTCATCGTGGACGAGAGCCACCATGCCCGTTCGGATTTGAGCCGGGAAATGCTGGCGAATTTCAATCCGTGCTTTGTGCTGGACCTGACCGCCACGCCGCGCAAGGACAGCAATATTATCTCCTATGTGGACGCGGTACAGCTAAAGACCGAACACATGGTAAAGCTGCCCGTCATCGTCTACAACCGTGACAGTCAGGCAGAGGTCATTCTGGACGCAATCGACCTGAGAAACAAGCTGGAAGAACTCGCCGCAGCCGAATATGCCGTGAGCAAAAAATATATTCGCCCCATTGTGCTGTTTCAGGCAGAGCCGAAAGGCAAGGAAGAAGCCACTACCTTTGAGAAAATCCGCGAAAAGCTGATTGCCTATGACATACCCGCAGAGCAAATCGCCATCCGCACAGCGGACGTGAACGAGCTAAAAAACACCGAACTCATGTCCGCAGACTGCCCGATTCGCTATATTATCACGGTCAACGCATTGAGCGAGGGATGGGACTGCCCCTTTGCCTATATTCTTGCGTCTATTGCCAACAAGACAAGTCAGGTTCAGGTGGAGCAGATTTTGGGACGTATCCTGCGTCTGCCCCACACCACCCAGCACAGGCAGTCATCCCTGAATATGTCCTATGTGCTGACATCTTCCAATGATTTCAACGAAACCGTAAAAGGCATCATTCAGGGCTTGAATGACGCAGGTTTCAGCGATAAGGATTATCGCGTTTCCGAGCCGCCTACGCCGAAAGCCCCTGACCCAGTGCAAATCACGATTGATAATGGGTGTTCCAAAAAGGAAATCCCTTTGGAATCGCCCGAAGAGGACGTTTCCGGTGTGGACTGGACGTTAGTCAATGAAGAATACCAGCGGCGCAGAGAAGCGGAGAAATCACCTGAAACCACCCCGAAAGCCGACAGTATGCTATCCGAAGCAGAAAGCGCGGGACAAGCCTACAATGCCGCGATCCAGCAGTCGGGCAATGACCCCTATCTGCAAAAAACGCCGTGGGAGGTGCGGGAACAGATGCCTACATTCGCTGTCAAGTCGGAATTCCGGGAAGATATTGAGCGCCTTGTCATCCCGCAGTTCTTTGCAGTTATTCCGAATACGCTGTTTACGGATGGTTCTCATGTGCTGCTGGATGAAGCGCAGCTTTCCGAGGGCTTCACGCTGAAAAACAAGGACTGCGACATTGATTTTGCCGCAGCGGATGATGGAATCGTTAAGGTGGATATTGAGAACAAGGAAAACGGCTTGCCCCGTGTGTTCAAAATGTCCAGCCCGGAGCAGCAGTATTTCAAGGAATACTTCAACAGTCTGCCCCCGGAAAGCCGGGTACGCCAGTGCAAGGAAATTATGCTCCGTCAGCTTAACAAGCTGAATGGCGTGGACGCTGCCGAACTGAAAGCCTACATAGAGCGCATTGTCGGCAACATGAGCAAGGACCAGCTTGCAGCAATGGAGAAAGCGCCGCTTGGCTATGCAAAGAAAATCAAGGACAAGGTGCAAGCCCTGTTGGAGCAGCATTGCCGGGAGAACTTCTCCGACTGGCTCTCCACCGAACGCATTGTATGCTTGCCGTATTATCGTCTGCCAGACGCAATTCATCCCGCTGCGCATACGGACATCTACGCGAAATCGCTGTACCAGGCAGAGGACGGCGATATGAACAAGCTGGAACAAAAGCTGATTATGGAATTGACCGCCTTGCCGAATGTGCGCTGGTGGCACAGAAACATTTCCCGTCAGGGCTTCTGTATCAACGGCTATATCAATCACTATCCTGATATTCTGATTTTGACGGAAAAGGGCAAGATCATCTTTGCGGAAACCAAGGGCGAACACCTGAAAAATGATGACAGCCGGGAGAAAATCGACCTCGGCGCAATGTGGAGCGGTCATGCAGGAAACCAGTATCGGTATTTCATGGTGTTTGAAAAGGATGCCGACCTGCCAAAAGGAGCAGTCAGCATGAGCAAGTTTGTTGAGATTGTCGCGGCGCTGTGAATCCCGTTTCTGGGCGATTCTGACAGGCGGCAATGACGCACTGTTCATAACAGCCCCTATGCGGTTTCGCGGAACCGGACGGGATTGCGCCAATCCGCAAAAACCTTTCCCGTTCCGAACACCGGGAACGCTGTACCGTAGAGCGCGATTCCGTGTAATGAGTATGCAAATCGGGAAATTACTTTTCGGCTTTCACAAGCATTGATTTATGCGGCGGTTTTTAGAGTGGTAATTGGGGTTTATTCTGCCGTGGAGGTCGATAATATCTACCCCCTGATTTTTCATCACCTATGGTGTGAAATAAGCCCCTGTCTCGACGCCGTGATTACGACGGAGAAACATTTTGATCTCCTTACAAGTTCATACAGATTCAGGCAGCAGGAGCAATTCTGCTGCCTTTTTCTTTGGGTGACTGTTCCGCTTACCTCGCGTATGTGGATTGTCATAATTTTCAAAAAGGAGCGTGGTAGTAATGAAATTGGAAATCGGTCAAAGGAGGTGGTGTGCCGATGCAAAGCAGAAAACACAGACGGATTCTGATGCAGGAGGCGGAATATGGCAAAACCGCTTGACCCCAAAGCGATAGAAGCAGAGCGGCAAACCAGCAGTCGAGCTGAACGCAGAGAGCAAAAACGCCGCCAGATGCAGGACGAGATTTCTTATAACCAGCGTGGAAATGGTGTTATTATCATCCCGCCGCAGAAACGGCGGGAACTTGCAGAGGAGCCGCCCAAACTCCGTGTTGCGGCGTACTGCCGCGTCAGCACACAGGAGGAACAGCAGGTCGGCAGCTTTGATATACAGATCCACCATTTTACCAAGAGGATTGAGGCAAATCCGCAATGGGAACTGGTTGAGATTTATCAAGACGAGGGCATCAGCGCAACTACCGTTGAAAAGCGTCTTGGCTTTCAGAAAATGATTGCCGACGCAGTTGACGGGAAGATTGACCTGATCCTCACGAAAAGCATCAGCCGTTTTGGTAGAAATATCGTGGATATTCTGGACAATCTGCGAACGCTTTCTGCGCTGAACCCGCCCGTTTCCGTTGAGTTTGAGACAGAAGGAATCACCTATACCGGCGATGGGCGGAATAATCTGCTGATCTCATTGCTGGCAGCTCTGGCTGAAATGGAGTCCCAGCAAAAGAGCGAGGCAATTAAGGCTGGTATCCGCTGGCGCATGGCGGAGGGCATCTACAAGTTCTCCGTTCAGAACACGCTTGGCTTCTATCGTGATCATTTTGGGCGGCTTGTCATTGAGCCGACCGAGGCAAGAATTGTTGAGTACATCTATGAAAGCTGCTTGGAGGGCGCCACCCCGGCAGAAATCGCCGCTGCGCTGACAGAACAGGGTATCAAATCTCCAATGGGGAACGATCTCTGGTCTGCCGGTACTGTCCGCAGCATCCTCCGAAATGAGAAATACTGCGGTGATGCTTTGATGCAGAAAACCTATACCAAGGATTTTCGCACCCATAAATCCGTCAAAAATACAGATTTGAATATGTATTTCAAGGAAAATCACCACACAGCGATTATCAAAAAAGAGGATTGGATCAAGGTACAAAAGCTGCTGTCAGAGCGGCATAGCACAGCAAAACGAGCTACATTGCGCCGTTTGAGCAATCACTTCGTCGCATACCGCGTAAAGGATGGTCTTTTCAAGGGCTATCTGATCATGGATTCCCGCTGGTCTTTTATGGAACGTCAGGAGTTTATGAAAATCGTGGATGAGGCGCAAAACACTATGAAATGAAAGGATTTTTACTATGAACTTCGATTTTTCCGCTTTAAACTTTGAAACCATCGACTCCAACATCAACGCCTATCCGGATATGTTCCTGAATCAGAATGGCGTGACTTTCACCAAGAAGGTGCTTGAGGATCTGGGCTATCCTGCCTTCGTTTTGTGTCTGCTGGATGCGAAAGCGAGGGTATTTGCGATCCGTTCCTGCAAGAGCAACGAACCGAAGGGCTTCAAGTTCTCCAAGCCGAGAGGCGAACAGAAAGGTGTTGTTACGATCTCCAACAAGAATCTGCTTGACCCGCTTCGCGCTGTCACCGGCGAGGACTGGATTCCCGGCAAGCGTTACAGGGTGCGCGGGTTCTGGGTTGCCGATGCAAAAACCATGTGCTTTGACCTCAATGAGGGCGTTCAGGAGGACTTTCGTCCTGTTACGCCGAGCAATGATGCGGAATAATCCCTGATTTTCAGGGAGAAAAGGGAGAGCCAAAGAGCAGTGGCAAGCCGCCTGAGCGAGAAAGCCACCTCTCCCTTTTCTCCCTCGCTGCGGCTATGGAAACCGTGGAAAACCGCAAGCGGTTTACGCACCGTTCCCACAGCCTGCGCTCACCCTCTTTTTCCTCTCTGGCTTTCTCCCTATACAAAGATAAGTGTCCATTTTCTATCCCGAAAACGCACAGTTGCCACGACGAACAGAGGACAGCGTGTCAATATGGCAAAGAAAAGCAAACGGCACACAGGCGGTTTTATCCTCAAAAAAAGCCCCGAAGCACGACAAAAAATAAGCCCAGCACCACGCCATTGACGTGATGCTGGGTTTTTAGCCGTAAACTCACTCTGAGATTAGGCCAAAGTGCCGCAGCGCATCCTTGATTGCCTCGACCTTTTCAGGCGGGCAGGGATGATACTCATGTTTTCTCTGTTCAACAGCATTCGGTGCTTTGTGCATATCCAGCCCGACCATGCGCTTGACCTCTGCAATATATGCCGTATGGACTTTGAAGCCGTACTTTTCCTGCACATACTCCTGAATGCGTTTATAGGTCGGATGCTCCTTGACCTCGCCGGTTTCCACTTCCATTCTGACCTCAACCGTCAGTGGATTTGTTTCCCGTGACAAGAGGACCACCGTCTCCACATGGCTCGTCCGCGGGAACATGTCCACGGCGACGCCGGCGGCGGGGGTATAGCCCTGCCGGGCGAACGAGGCAAGGTCGCGCGCGAGCGTGCCGGGGTCGCAGGAGACATACACGATCCGCTCCGGCTGCATCCCGACGGCGTAGGAGATGACGCTCTCGTCCAGCCCGCGCCGCGGCGGATCGACGACAATCACCTGCGGGCGGATGCCGCGCCTCGCAAGCTCCGCGGCGGCCTCGCCCGCGTCGGCGCAGAGAAATTCGCACTCGTCCGAAAGATGATTCCGCTCTGCGTTGTCCCGCGCGTTTTCCACGGCGGCGGGAATGACCTCCGCGCCGATGACGCGCGCGCCGCGGGAGGCCATGCAAAGGCCGATCGTCCCCGTGCCGCAGTAGAGATCGAGCGCCGTCATGCCCGGCGTGATACCGGCATAGCCGAGCGCGGCTTCATACAGCCGCTCGGCTTGCGGCGGGTTCACCTGGAAAAACGAGCGGGGCGAGAGCGTGAACGTGAGGCCGCACAGCCCCTC
>OLOA01003256.1_pt1 | contig 13482 bp, 9 predicted proteins | sample 1672201 | NCBI WGS metagenome assembly OLOA01 (sample SAMEA3136658, study PRJEB25190) | human gut metagenome
AGTCCACAGAGACCCCAGTTCCAAACTTCAGATCTGCAAGTCTGTGGCCTACTGTCAGGAGGCTGCCGACCTCGCAAAGTTTACAGCCAGCCCCTTTGAACTCTATAAACCTGAAGTAGACGAAGAGGATTACCGCAAATGGAACTTGCCTGATGATGTATTCCACGAGTACCAACTCCGTGAGTCTGAAATGATAGAGGAAATCAGGAAAAAATATGGAAACGGAAGCTATCAGGGGACTGCGGGAGTTTCTAACAACACCCATGACGGTATGCAATTAAATCAACTGTATCCTAGTAGTCAGAGCGAGGTCAGGGAGTTTGTGCGGCGTCTGGCCGGGCATGGACTGGCGAGTCTGCATCCCGAGCAGTGGATGATCGGGCTCTACTGCCCCACCATTAAGGGCAAGACCTATACGGTGGCGGTAATGGTAGACTTTGCACCGATCTGAAGCGGGGCAGGGATGCACGGACTTCCCGCAAGTCCCGAACCGTAATCTATAATATATTGTATCGAAAGGAGCACCCCCATGAAAGAGATGAACCGACGCGAATTCCTCACCCTTACCGGCGCAGCCGTTGTGGCACTCTCGCTGGCAGGCTGTGGCGGTGCCCCCAGCGCACCGACGCCCCCCGATGACATCAGAGTCCAGCAGGCACTGGACGCCCTCAATAAGTTCCGCAGGGACAAGGGTCTGACGGAGCTGGTCTATGAGAAGGAGCTGGAAGAACTTACCGACCTTCTCATCAGCCCCTTTGTGAAGGAGGGGAAGCCGGTCGTTGACAGAACAAAGTTCAGCTCCTATGTAAATGTAAAGGAAGATGAGATCAAACAGGCGCTGTTTAACAAGGGGTATCCCATCTATGAGACCTATTTTACTGCAGGCCTTGGACCGGAAGGAACGGGCAAATTGGAGACCTTGAAATACCCCACCAACGAGGTGCAGAAACAGAACTGGCTGACTTATATGTCGGGAGGCGTTGACACGGCGGTAAACAACCTACGCTGCTTTGCCATGTCGGTGCGCAGCATCGGCGGTGAGGATTACTTCATCGCACTGGTGGTGGGCGAAAAGGTTTCCCATTGATCTTTGGAAATTTCCCGGCCCCGGGTACTGCCCATCCTCCTGTGCGCCCGGGGCTTTGTGAGTGAAAGGAGCACCCCCATGAAACGATACGACCGACGGACGTTCCTCAAGCTCTCCGGCGCATCGGCGGTGATGCTGGCGCTGGCAGGCTGCGAGGACGAGTGCTTCGGCGGCTCCGGTGCCCCGGATATCCCGGACTCCGGCAGCTCCGTTGCCCCCTCTACCTACGACCCCTTTTACAGTGAGGAGATCACCACCCTTGGCCCTCCGCTTCCGGAGGCTCCCGATTCGCCCCCTATTCCGGTGATCCGGGACGGCAGAAAGATCTTTGAGATCATCAATGCCGAGCTGACCCGGCGGAAGGTGCAGTACTTCAAACTGCAGTACAATGCGGGTCTAGAGCACTCCATTCAGTCCGAGATGCAGATGTTTGTGGACTACGACACCCCTTCCTTCCCCGCGAAGGAGGGTCTGGAAGCCCGGATGAACGGAGACTATGTGGATGGAATGTGGGCTGGCTTTGAAGAGGGCGGCTATGGATGGGGCAGCGGCTCCACCGCCTTTATCCGGAGTATCCACCACAACTGCTATGGCATCCAGCTGGACAATTACAAAGAGAAACGCTACTATCTGGACCGGCCCTACCCGGCCAATCAGGCCCAGTTCAAGGCCCTGATGGATGAGCTGGAAGGAACGTTCAATTATGCCCCGGGCCCCATGGACTCTCAGGAAGTGAGGAAATACGACATCGGCATCACTGTGGCGGATGTTCAGGGCAAGACCTACTGGGCGGCCTATATCATGCGTACACCAGAGAACCCCACCAACGATGAATGACGAAAAGGAGACAGCCATGAAACACAAACGTTTTGCTGCTGTGGTTCTGGCTGCGGCGCTGCTGCTGACCGGCTGCGGCGGCGCAGCTGCCCCCGCGGCCCCCGCAAGCTCCGGCGCAGCTTCCCAAAGCGGCGCAGCCGCAGCGGTGCAGACGGCCCAGAAGGAGCGCATCACCGACCAGTACACGCTGGAAAAGAACGTTTCGGGCGTGTGGGGGGAGGAAGCGGTGCAGTGCATTTCCGTCCATGTGCCCAAGCTGGAATGCGACAGCCCGGACGCCGCCTACATCAACGATGAGCTGAACGCCATCTATGCGGCGGATTTCCGGGAGTTCGAGAACAGCGAGGAGGCCGGGCAGCCGGGCGGCGAGTACCCGCAGATCGGTGTGGGCTGGGATGACTGGTGGTACGGCGACTGCGTCAGCCTGGTGGTGCGCAGCCGCTACGGCGGCACCGCCCCGTGGCGTTACAGCGGCTGGTGCTTCGATTTTGCCACCGGCAGGCAGATCACCACAGCCGAGATGCTGCAGCACATGGGTCTGGACCCGGACGAAGTACAGGCGCAGGTGCAGCGGCAGGCCATGCAGGCCTTTGACCGGGAGATGGCGCAGGGCCCATATTACGAGAGCTGGCGTCTCGACGGAGATTTTTCGCAAATGCGGATGGACACGCTGGAATGCAATGAAGTGGAAAACCTTTGCCTGCTTTTGCCGGAGCAAAATCAGCTGGTGATCCGGAGCAGATACGGCCCCGCGTCCGAAGGGGGAGGATGGCAGCAGCTGGATGTGGAGATCCCGCTGACCCCCGCCGCCCCCACCGACACCACCGACACCCCGGTGCTGACCGATACCTACGATGGTGTGCAGGTGCAGCTGGAGGGAACGCAGGGCACCATCACCCTGAGCCCCGCGCCAAAGACCGACCAATGGGGAGACATTGGCATCCGGGTGGAACAGGAGCACAGCTACCCCATCCTTGGCGCTTATAATGAGTATGTGGACGTGTGCATCGGGGAGCAGGAGGACGGATTCTTCCGCCCGGTGGTCTATCTGCTGACCAAGGACGGCGTGGTGGAGTACGTGGACGTGCTGCGCTGCCTCATGTTCGGCAACGCCATGATCTGTCAAGACCCCATCTACTTTGCCAACAACGGTGTGGCGCTGGAACTCTGCGGCAGCGAGGTGAACCTGCGCCGGAAGGACGGCTCTGTGCTGGAACTGGCTCCCCTGTCGGCAGAGTGGAGCGCGCAGGAGATCCCCTATTCCGTCACCGGCTCCTACAACTACACCTCTGAAACCGGTTGGAACTGGATGGACCTGACCAGCGACGGCAGCGTTCAGCTGGGCGTGCAGGACAACAGCCGCATCTATCGGGGCGATGCCGCGTATCTGGGCGTGGTGCCCGAGGGTGTGGTGCTGGGCATCTCTGCCGATGAGGAGCTCGAATTTGTGGCGGCGTTCAAGAACGACCTGTACAACGAGAACCTGACCCTGACCATGATCGCCGGGCAAAACCCCTTTGCTGAGGGCGAGACCCAGCTGCAGATGACCCGCAGCTACGGCTGAGAACACAGGAGAACGACCATGAAATACAAACGCCTTGCCGCTGCGGTGCTGGCGGCGGCTCTCTGGCTGACCGGCTGCGGCGGCGCGGCGGCTCCCGCTGCCCCCGCAGGCTCCGGTGCAGCTTCCCAAAGCGCCGCAGACACGGCGGTGCAGACAGCACAAAAAGACCGCATCACCGAGCAGTTCACGCTGGAAAAGACCATCCAGCTGTACGAGTGGGGCAGCGCACAGAAGCTGACCATCCATGTGCCGCAGCTGGTGTGCGACGGCCCGGACGCTGCTTATCTCAACGATGAGCTTGCCGCCATGTATGCGGCAGACTTCCGGCAGTACGAGGACAGCCCGGAGATCGAGCCGCAGCAGGACGAGTGGAGCCCGGAGATTTATATCAACTGGGACGCCTACTGGTACGGCGACTGCGTAAGCCTTGTGGTGTTCCGCTACGACGGCGGTACCGACCCGGGGTATTCCCGGGGCTGGTGCTTCGATTTTGCCACCGGAAAGCAGGTCTCCGTGACCGAAATGCTGCAGCGCATGGGGCTGGACCCGGATGCCGTGCAGCAGCAGGTGCTGCGCGAGGCCATGCAGACCTTTGACCGGCACATGGCGCAGGGCGGCTACTACGAGGGCCTGCTCAGCGGCGGCAATCTGGCAAGCATGCGGATGAACACGCTGGAAAACAACCAGCTGGATGACCTGTGCCTGCTGCTGCCGGAACAAAACCGGCTGGTGCTCCGGGGCGGGTGCAGCTCCCCCGCCGGGTCGGGCTGGCGGCAGCTGGATGTGGAGATCCCGCTGCAGGCTGCTGACCCGCAGCCGCAGACGGTGCTGACCGATACCTACGGCAGCGCTTCGGTGCAGCTGGAAGGAACACAGGGCACCATCACCCTGCGCCGCACGCCGGAGACCGCCGCATGGGACGCGGATTACGGCATCCGGCTGGAACAGGACCGCACCTACCCCATCCTTGGCACTTATAATGAGTATATCGACCTGTGCATCGGAGAACTGGGCGCATCCTTCCACCCGGTGGTCTATCTGCTGACCAAGGACGGCGTGGTGGAGTACGTGGACGTGCTGCACTGCCTCATGTTCGGCAACGCTCTGGTCTGTCAGGATCCCATCTACATTGCAAATCAGGGCGTGGCGCTGGAACGCAGCGGCAAAGAGGTAATTCTGCATCAGGAGGATGGCTCTGTGCTGGAGCTTGCTCCCCTGACGGCAGAGTGGAACGCGCAGGAGATCCCCTCGGAGGCTGTCGGTGCCTTCAACGATATGTCTGACAACCAGTTTGACTGGATGGACGTGGAAAGCAGCGGCTCCGTCCAGATGGGCGTGCAGGACAACAGCGTTTTCTATCAGGGCTACGCCGACTATCTGGGCGTGGTGCCGGAGGGCATGGTGCTGGGTGTCTCTACCAGCGAGACGGCGGACGGGATGCCGGGCATCACCTTTGTGGCGGCGGTGAAGTACGACCTGTACAACGAGACCCTGAACCTTACCATGATCGACGGGCAAAACCCCTTTGCCGAGGGAAAGACCCAGCTGCAGCTGATCCGCTGCCCGGATTACTGACCCCGGCGGGAGCCGCTGAGAACACAGGAGAACCACCATGAAACACAAAGCATTCCGCTGGATACCGGCAGTTTTGCTGGCGGCGCTGCTGGCAGGCTGCGGGACAAGGGCCGCAGCCTCTGCCCGCCCGGCTGGCAGCCGGGAACTGAAATCGACCCCGCCGGATTCCATGCACGCCACCGCGGCGATCACCGAGCAGTACACCCTTGAAAAGGTGGTGCAGGCGGAAAACGGCGGCAAGGTTCGGCTGAACATCCATCTGCCCCGGCTGGAAAGCGACAGCGCAGACGCCGCCCGCATCAACGCCGAAATCGCCCGGCTCTACGAATACGATGTGCAGGAGTACGCAGACTGCCCGGCGGCGGCCGACCCGGACGTGTGGGATTTCAGCATTGAAATGAACTGGAACGCCAGCTGGTACGGCGACTGCGTCAGCCTTGTGGTCAGCAGTTATTACGGCGGTACCGATGCACCCTTCCATTGGGGCTGGTGCTTCGATTTTGAAAGTGGAAACCAGCTGACCGTCACCCAGATGCTGCAGCGCATGGGGGCAGACCCCGCTGCGCTGGAAGAGGCGCTTTACCGCGACGTGAAGCGCCGGGATGAGCTGGACCGTCAAGCCGCCATCGAGAGAGGAATGCTGCCCACCGGCAGCCTGAAAGAGGGCAACACCGCATGGTGGACTTCGCTGGACGAGCTGCCTTTTTCGCTGGACGGTAAGGGAAACATTTCCTTCGTGGTCCACAGGTTCAGCGCGTCCGGGGAGGAGTACGTGACCGATGCCCCGACCATCCCGCTGGATGCACAGCCGCTGCCACCGGACTGGGAGTGGCAGGTGCTGGCCGAGTGGATGGCAGTCACGGCGGTGACGCAGGGTGAAAGCTATGCCCCCGCCGACCGCAACGAAAGCTGCACCCTGCGGCTGGAAAAGGCCGAGATCACCGGCAGTGTGACGGCCTCCTTCACCCGGAAAGAATACGTCAGCCCGCAGATCCAGTCTGCCGCCGAGACCCGCACCGGAGAGCTGAATGCCGGCGCTGTGACCGGCTGGGACGGGGAAAAAAGTCAGGGCTGGAACCTGACATGCCTCAGCGAGGACCGCAGAAGCCGCTGGATTATCTCCATGATGGAGGACGGTTCTTTGCTGATGCAGTCCACCGGCCCCAAAAAGGGCAGTGAGGTCTGGTACGTTTTTCAGCGCACCGAGGCATGGGACGACATCGGCTTCACCGCCATCCCCCGCAGGCTGTGGGGAACATACCGCGCCGGAGACGAGTCCGCAAAGGGCATCCGCTGGATGACCTTCCTGCCGGACGGCAGCTGCTGCATGAGCGTGGAATGGGACGGGTGGAACGGCATTCTCACCGGCACCGCCGAGGGAACACAGGGCCGCACCGAGGACGGCACCGAGCTGCACTTCACGCTGACCGACACGGACGGCAGACCGTGCGAGTTCTGGGCCATTTTGCTGAACGATGACGGCAGCCCCAGCGGCTGCAGCCTGAAATACCGCGCCGGAGAAGTGCTGTTTGACCGGGACACACGTCCCGTTTACTGGAAAAACGACTCCCCGGATCTAACCCTTGTACCGTGACCGAAACCGAACGCAATGCGATGACAAAGCGTTGTCGCTTACACCAAACAAATAACAGGAGGAAATTACTATGGGTCTTATCAAAGCAGGTATGGGTGCACTGGGCGGAACTCTTGCAGACCAGTGGAAGGAATTTTTCTATTGCGACGCTCTGGATCAGGATGTGCTGATGGTCAAGGGCCAGAAGCGCACCTCCCGCCGCAGCTCCAACAACGGCGAGGACAACATCATCACCAACGGCAGCGGCATCGCCGTGGCAGACGGACAGTGTATGCTCATCGTGGAGCAGGGCCGCGTGGTGGAGGTGTGCGCCGAACCGGGCGAATTCACCTTTGACGCATCCACCGAGCCCAGCGTGTTCACCGGCAACTTCGGCGACAGTCTGGCAGCTACCTTCCAGACCGTAGCCAAGCGCTTTACCTACGGCGGCGACACCGGCAAGGATCAGCGCGTGTACTACATCAACACCAAGGAGCTGGGCGAGATCCTGTACGGCACCGCCACCCCCATCCCCTTCCGGGTGGTGGTCAGCGAGGAGCGGGGCTACAAGCTCTCGGTGAACCTGCGGTGCAACGGCAGCTTCACCTGCCGCATCTGCGACCCGCTGCTGTTCTACACCAACGTGTGCAGCAACGTCTCCACCCAGTATGACGCATCCGAGATCGCACCCCGGCTGAAGAGCGAGCTGATGAACGCCCTGCAGCCTGCCCTTGCCACCCTTTCGGCAAACAAGGTGCAGTATTACGAGATCCCTGCCCACACGCTGGAAATCTCTGAGGCGCTCAACGAGCAGCTGTCCAATGTCTGGCGCAAAAAGCGGGGCATTGAGGTGTTCTCCTTCAACATCAACTCCCTGTCCATCCCGGAGGAGCAGCAGAAGAAGATCACCGAGTGGGAAGAGAACGCCATGACCACCGATCCCACCACCGCCGCCGCCCGTCTGGTGGGCGGTCAGATCGACGCCATGAAGACTGCCGCCGGCAACACCGCCGGTGCTATGACCGGCTTTATGGGCATGGGCATGGCAGCTGGTGCAAACGGCATGAACGCCCAGAGCCTGTTCGCCATGGGGCAGCAGCCCGCAGCACCCCAGCAGCAGACTTCTGCCGCCAACAGCTGGAAGTGCAGTTGCGGCGCTACCGTCACCGGCAAGTTCTGCCCGGAATGCGGCAGCGAAAAGCCGGAGCCGAAGCCTGCTGCTGACAGCTGGACTTGCAGCTGCGGTGCTACCGTTACGGGCAAGTTCTGCCCGGAGTGCGGCAAGCCCCGCCCGGCGGCAGCAGAAGGCTGGACTTGCAGCTGCGGCGCGGTGAACAAAGGCAAGTTCTGCTCCGAGTGCGGCAAACCCAAGCCCGCCGGTACGCCCAAATATAAGTGCGACAAATGCGGCTGGGAGCCGGCAGACCCCGCTCACCCGCCCAAGTTTTGCCCGGAGTGCGGCGACCTCTTTGACGACAGCGACCGGACCTGACAATACAGAGCAATGAAAGGAGCATACCATGATGGGATTCTTTTCCAACCTGTTCGCAAAACAGAACTGTGCCGTCTGCGGTAAGGAGTGCGGCACCCTGCACCGCTCCAAGCTCCGGGACGGACAGTTCCTCTGCGACGACTGCGGCAACAAGTGCTCCAAATATATCCGGCTCAGTGAGCTGACGTTGGACGAGGCCAAGGAGCACATGGAGTACATGGCTCGGATGAAGCGGGTATTCGACGAGGTGTTCGACAAGACCGAGTTCCGGGTCAACGCATACCCCTCCACCCCGACGCAAATGGGGCTGGTGTTCTGCGATGAGCTTGGAATGCTGTACATCGACGATCGCACCGGCGGACGGGGCAAGATGCCGGAGCTGATCCGCTACGACCAGATCGCCAGCTATGAGGAGTATCTGGACGAGACCCCCGCCAAGGAGCCGGGCCAGGAACCCACCCTCAACGGCGGCGGCCTGAAGCTGAAGCTGGTGCAGCCCCGCAGCATCACCGAGGCCCAGACCCAGCGGGGCATGCATCCCCACCCCTACATCAAGCAGGAATTGGTCATCTGCTTCAGCAAGCGGGACCGGCGGGAGATCGGCTATGCCCACATCGCACGGCAGCATCTGGACCACATCTTCGGAGTCCACGATAATGAGACGAGCCTGTTCGGCCGCCGGATGTCCAAGGCCGAGGAACGGGAGCTGAAGGGCCAGATGGGCATGATCGGTGCCATGGGTGCCGTGGCATCCGCCGCCATGAAGGGCGGGCAGCTCTCTGAGCAGGAAAAGGCCCGCTTTGTGGAGAACATCAATCTGGCAAACGATGCCCAGACCGGCGGCATGGCATTGTACAGCCGCCGGGCCGACGAAGCCTTTGCAAAGGTGCAGTGAACAAACGAGGAGGAACAAATATGAGAAAGATCCAGCGCAGAGATTTCCTCAAGGCCATGGGCCTTGCCACCGCCGCCCTCGGGCTGACCGCCTGCGGCGGCTCCGGTGCCGCCAGCGCATCCAGCGTTTCCAGCGCACCGGCTTCCAGCAGCAGTGCCCCGTCCGCTTCGGCACCGCCGGAATCAGCAGAGACCAAAGCCGCCCCTGCAGGGCCCCCTGTGACCCAGTTCCAGACCGGGGAACTGACCATCGGCGACTACACCTTCAAGGCACAGTACATTCCCTTTGACGTCCGCCGCGAGGTATGCGGTGCCTATCATTTGATCCAAGCGGACAGCTACCGGGGCAATTACTTCTTCAGCTTCTACAACGAGGACGATGAAGAGCAGTCTGCTAAAATCTTCGAGTATGCCATCAAGGACGACCGGATGACCCCGGTGGCAGAGTACAACATTGACGGCAGCAACGCCCTCAGCATCGACCGCAATGGCATCCTGTACGCCATGGATCCCTTTGATGTCTACTGCTACGATCTGAACAGCAGCGACCCGGAGGAGCCCGGCGACGCACTGGACTACTCGGGCAGCTGCTATTCCTCCAAGGACCGGGATCTGACCGTGATCTACTGGCCCTTCGCACCGGTGCTGGTGCAGGACGGCGAGTACACCGAGCTGATACTGGAAGGGGATAACGAGATCGGCCCCTTCTGCAGCATGCCCTCCCTGAACCTCAGCGGAGACGAGCTGCTGACGGTGGGCGAGCCGGACTCCAGCGGCGACTACTACTTTGCCGCCTTTGATCTGGACGGCAATGAGCTGGCCCGCAGCTCGCAGCCGGTGGGCAGCTTTGACGCCGTGATGATGAAGCGCCCCAACGGCTATCTGCTGGACACGGGCTATATGTGGGAGCTGTACGCGCCGGACGGCACTTTTTTGGAAAAGTCCTTTCCCGTGGGCGAGCGCGAGACCCTGTGCCAGTTGTGCGGCGACTTCTGCACCTTTGATGTTTTCCTGCCGCTGGAGGAAAACGCTTTCCTGGCAGTGGGCCACCACGGCAAAGCCACCGAGCCGGACGAACCGGTGGTGTTCCGCATCACCACCGATTTCTGAGTCGACCGCTTCGGCGGGGGAGACCAACGCAAAAACAGCGGGGCCGGGGAAGAGCCCCCGGCCCCCTTTGGAACAACAGGAGGAAACGCTATGGCAGGAATGCTGGAATACAAGTGCCCCTGCTGCGATGGCGCCATTCAGTTTGACAGCGCCACCCAGAAGATGAAATGCCCCTACTGCGACACCGAGTTCGACGTGGATACCCTCAAGGGCTATGACGAGGAGCTGAAGGACGAAAAGCCCAGCGAGATGGAGTGGGCGACCCCCGGCGGCAGCTGGGCAGAAGGGGAGACCGCCGGTCTGCATACTTACGTCTGCAAGAGCTGTGGCGGCGAGATCGTGGGCGATGACACCATGGGCGCTTCGGCCTGCCCCTTCTGCGGCAACCCCATCGTGCTGACCGGTCAGTTTGCCGGAGACCTGCGCCCCGACCTCATCATCCCCTTCAAGCTGGATAAAAAAGCGGCGAAGGAAAAGCTGCAGGAGCACCTCAAGGGCAAGACCCTGCTGCCCCGGGTGTTCCGCAGCCAGAACCACATCGATGAGATCAAGGGCGTGTATGTGCCCTTCTGGCTCTTTGACAGCGATGCCGACGCTCAGCTGCGGTTCACCGCCACCCGCACCCGCTGCTGGTCGGATGACGACTACGATTATACCGAGACCAACTACTACTCCGTCCGGCGGGACGGCACACTGGGCTTTGATGCAGTGCCGGTGGACGGCTCGTCCAAGATCGAGGACGACCTGATGGAGTCCATCGAGCCCTTTGCCATGCAGGACGCCATCCCCTTCCAGACGGCCTATCTGGCGGGCTATGTGGCGGATAAATACGATGTGAGCGCCGAGGACAGCATCGAGCGGGCCAACAAGCGCATCCGCCGCTCCACCGAGGAGACGTTCCAGCAGACCGTTACCGGCTACGATTCGGTCAAGGTGGATAACAGCAGCATCCAGCTGCACGGCGGCAAGGCAAAGTACGCTCTGTTCCCGGTCTGGCTGCTGAGCACCAGCTGGCGGGGTGAAAACTATCTGTTTGCCATGAATGGTCAGACCGGCAAATTCGTGGGTGACCTGCCCGTGGACAAGGGCGCTGCCCGCAAGTGGATGCTGGGCCTTACGGCTGCCCTTTCCGCCGCATCCTACGGCGTGATGTGGCTGCTGTGGCTGGCACGGATCCTGTAAAGGAGGGACGAACGATGAAAAAGACTTCCAACCGACTGCACTCCCTCTTTGCGGCGCTGGCAGCACTGATTCTTGCGGCGGCGCTGGCTGTTCCGGCCTTTGCGGTGGAGGGCGGCTTTGCCGACCTGTACTACCGCATGTTCGACGACGCTGAGGTGCTGACCGAGGACGAGGACAACGAGCTGGAGGACGCACTGGAAGAGCTGAGCCTGCGCCAGAGCTTCGATGTGACCATTGCCACCGTCGAGTCACTGGAAAGCGTGGGGTACGACAGCATGGAGGCCTATGCCGATGACCTCTATGATTATTGCCAGTTCGGCTACGGCCCCGATATGGACGGCGTGCTGCTGCTGGTGAGCGTGGGCGACCGCAAATGGCACATCTCCACCTGCGGCTACGGCATCACCGCCTTTACGGATGCCGGCATCCAGTACCTTGGCGAGCAGATGACCCCCTTCATGGCCGATGGAGACTACGCCGGTGCCTTCCGCACCTTTGTCCAATGGTCGGATACCTACATTGACGCTGCCCGGGCGGGCCACCCCTACGATGTGAATAACCTGCCCCGGGAGCCGCTGTCTCTCATGTACCTGTTCCTTGCGCTGGGCATCGGCCTTGTGCTGGCATGGGTCGTCGTCCATGTGATGAAAAGCCAGCTGCGCAGCGTGGCGTTCCAGGAGAATGCCGCCAGCTATGTGCGGGAGGGCAGCATGAATCTGACCAACAGCCGGGAGCTGTTCCTGTACCGGGATGTGCAGCGCACGGAGCGCGGTCCCTTTGGCTGCGATTTCCAGACCTATCTGGGCGACCAGAAGCACTCCTGCTCCAACCACTGCATGTTCTGCTTCATCGACCAGCTGCCCCCCGGCATGCGCGAGAGCCTGTATTTCAAGGATGATGATGAGCGCCTGAGCTTTTTGTTCGGCAACTACATCACCATGACCAACATGCAGGACCATGAGATCGAACGCATCATCAAGATGCACATCTCACCCATCAACATTTCGGTGCACACCACCAACCCCCAGCTCCGCGTGCGGATGCTGGCCAACAAGCGCGGCGGCGAGGTGCTCAAGTACCTGCCCCGGTTGGTGCAGGGCGGCATTGCCGTGAACTGCCAACTGGTGCTGTGCCGCGGCATCAATGACGGCGACGAGCTGCGCCGCACCCTGACCGATCTGCTGGAGCTGACTCCCATGGTGCAGAGCGTGGCGGCGGTGCCCTGCGGTGTGACGGATTACCGTCAGAATCTGTTCAAACAGATCCCCTACGACGCCGAGACCAGCGCCGCTGTCATCGACATTCTGGAAGAATTCGGCGACGAGTGCAAGCGCCGCCACGGCAAGCGCATCATCTACCCCAGCGATGAGTGGTATCTCAAGGCCGGGCGTCCCATCCCGGACCCGGAATTCTACGAGGACTACGACCAGCTGGAAAACGGCGTGGGCATGATGAGCCTGTTCCGGCAGGAATTTCTGGCCGAACTGGACAAGCCCCACCGCATTTACGGCACCAAAAAGCTGGATGTGGTCACCGGCACCATGGCAGCCCCCCTCATCATTGAGATGATGGAAGAGCTGCACCGCCAGTACCCCATGATCGAGGTGACCGTGCACCCCATCCGGAACAAGTTCTTTGGCGGCAACGTGGGCGTGGCGGGGCTTGTTACCGCCACCGATATCATTGCCCAGTGTGAGGGAAAGCTGAAAAGCGGCACCCTGGGCATCCCCGCTGTCATGCTGCGGGAAGAAAAAGATACGTTCCTCGATGATATGACCATTGCCCAGCTGGGCGAACGGCTGGGGGTCAAGGTCGAGGTGCTGCCGGTGGGCGGCGGCGATGAGGCAAAAGCCCTGCTCCGCACCGGCCTGCATATTTCGAGAAGAAGAAGAGCATAACGAAAGGAGGAACCCCCTATGAGCAAACCCATCGTAGCAGTGGTCGGCCGCCCCAATGTGGGCAAGTCCACCCTGTTCAATAAGCTCTGCGGCCAGCGTCTGGCCATCGTGGAGGATACCCCGGGCATCACCCGCGACCGCATCTTCGCCAACTGCGAGTGGAGCGGCCACGAGTTCCTGCTGGTGGATACCGGCGGCATTGAGCCCAAGGCCACCGAGGGCATTCTGGCCCACATGCGCGAGCAGGCCCAGATCGCCATCGATACCGCC
>OLOA01003261.1_pt1 | contig 13475 bp, 10 predicted proteins | sample 1672201 | NCBI WGS metagenome assembly OLOA01 (sample SAMEA3136658, study PRJEB25190) | human gut metagenome
ATGGAACGGTGGATTTAAAAAAATATGGATTGACGCAAAGAGATGATAAACTGTGAAAAAACAGATACGGATGATTACCTACTTACCTTATTATCATTTGGATGCTACTTTTTTAACCGAAGAATTGAATTACTGAAGTTTTGGAAACAGCAGCTATATACAAGGCTGCTGTTTTTGAGTATAATAAAGCTATGACACCAATCTTTGAAAATGAAAGAACAGGGGGTGCTATAGAAAATAAATCTGAGACTTTTATGAGAATGATACTTTTGAACAGAACAGAGAGGAGAAACAGAAACATGAAAAGAAAATTAATGGTTTGGACAGTGGCTGTATGTATATGTGCAGGACTAACCGGTAATACAGGAGCGGTTAATGTATTTGCTTCAGAGGGAGATTCGGATGCTGTCCGGATAGGAGCATTAAAGGGACCAACAGCAATGGGAATGGCTCAGCTTCTGGATGCAGACGGATACGATTTTACGATTGCTGCATCTCCGGATGAGATTGTTCCGATGGTAGTACAGGACAAGCTTGATATTGCAGCTGTTCCGGCAAATCTGGCAGCAACGTTGTATCAGAAAACAGATAAGGATGTCAGTGTTCTGGCAGTTAATACGCTGGGTGTTCTTTACCTTGTGGAGAATGGAGACCGTGTAAAATCTGTGGAGGATCTCAAAGGAAAGACCATCTATGCCAGTGGAAAGGGTGCAACTCCGGAATATGCCCTGAATTCTGTCCTTAAGGCAAATGGAATCGATCCGGAGAAAGATGTGACGATCGAATATAAATCTGAACATGCAGAAGTGGTTTCCGCACTTGTGCAGGATCAGACAGCAGTCGGACTTCTTCCGCAGCCTTTTGTAACTACTGCGCTGATGAAAAACGATAAGCTGAAAGTTGCTCTGGATCTGAATAAACTGTGGGAAGATTCAATGGATGACGGAAGTAAACTTGTGACAGGTGTTGTGATCGCAAACAATGAATTTGTTCAGGATCATGCAGATAAAGTAAATGATTTTATGGACGCTTATAAAGAATCTGTAGATTTTGTTAACAGTGATACAGAAGCTGCGGCCCAGATCATAGGAGATCATGATATTATTGCAAAGGAGGTTGCACAGAAAGCAATCCCTGACTGCAGTATTGTGTTTATTGAAGGTGATGAAATGAAAACCATGCTTTCGGGATATCTGGCAACCTTAGACGATCAGAATCCTGAGATTATAGGAGGACAGTTGCCGGATGATGCGTTCTATTACAAACGATAGAGCAAAAACGGACAATGGAACGAAATATACAGGAATTCGCATATTAGCAGTATTTTTCTGGATCGCAATCTGGCAGTTTGCAAGTATGTATCTGAAACAGGAGATCCTTCTGGCATCTCCTGTTTCTGTTGTCCGAAAACTTTTTGAATTGATTTTCAGCGGAAATTTCTGGAAGTCTGTCGGATTTAGCTTCGTGCGTATTGTGGCAGGGTTTTTTCTGGCTATGCTTCTGGGAAGTTTTCTGGCAATATTGGCATATTGGTCAAAAATAGTGGAAATCCTGGTATCACCTGTGATCACAGTGGTCAAATCTATACCTGTGGCATCTTTTATTATTTTGTGCCTGATATGGATTCCTTCCAGAAATCTGTCAGTTTTTATTTCTTTTCTTATGGTTCTGCCGGTAATATATACAAATATTCTTGAGGGAATACGACAGACTGACAGAAAGATACTGGAAATGGCAAAAGTATTTCGTGTGAATCTCAGAAGACAGATCAGGTATATTTATGTATCTCAGGTATTGCCTTATTTTCTCTCAGCATGCAGGCTTTCTCTTGGGATGTGCTGGAAAGCAGGAGTGGCAGCAGAGGTTATCGGAGTACCATCAGGTTCTATTGGCGAGAAACTGTATAATGCAAAAATATATCTGAATACTCCGGATCTTTTTGCATGGACAATTGTGATCATTGTAATCAGCTTTGTATTTGAAAAGTGTTTTCTTGGAATAGTAAGCAGGATAGTTTATATGATAGAACATAGATAACAGAAATTATGATTGATAGCAATCCTCTTAAATACATTATTTATGAGACGCATTACAGGTGGAGAAGAGAAATGGATATAAAGGTAGATCATGTCAGTAAAGCATACGGAAAACAGCAGGTACTACGAGACTTGTCCTGCGTTTTGCCAGAAGGGAAAACCACTTGTATCAGAGGAAAATCCGGATGTGGAAAAACAACACTGATACGGCTTCTTCTGGGACTGGATGTTCCGGATAAGGGAAAAATAGAAGGGATAAGTGACAGGAAGATCAGTGCAGTATTTCAGGAAGATCGTCTGTGTGAAAATCTGAGTGCTGCTTCCAATATAAGACTGGTATGCATAGAAACAATAACCGACAGAGAACTGGAGGAGGCATATAAAGCAGTTGCGCTTACTGAGGTATGGCAAAAACCGGTTCGTGAACTAAGTGGAGGAATGCGCAGGAGAGTATCTATCCTGAGGGCATTGCTGGCTGAATCAGATTGTGTGATCATGGATGAACCTCTCAGGGGCCTTGATGAAAAAACAAAAGCAAAAACAATTGATTATATTTTGAAAAAGACTGAGGGAAAAACATTGATCTTTGTTACTCATGAGGAAAAAGAAGCAGTGTGGTTAAAGGCTGACAGAACAGTAGATATATTGACGAAATATTAAAATTAATGAAAAAACCAAAACTGGTACTTAATTTGAATAACTGCGCATTCATTATTTTATGGAATTGTTATAAATTTTTGTTATAGATTAGAGCGTGTCTGAAAAATTATTTCCACAAATTGTGACGCGCATTTTGCGAAAAGCATTTTTCAAACACACTCCAACTTCAAAAGAGGAAAAGCTTATGATTACATTAAATGATTACCTGTATTCAGGAAATACAGTTTTAAAAATTTTACAGAAATATACCCAGGATCTGAGAAAAGAAGCAAAAATTACTCACAATGAGATTGATCTGATGCATGTGAATTTTCTGATTCAGATCACAGAGCTTTTAGAACACAATGATTTCCTTACGGCTCAGTCTCAGAAGATTCGGGAATTTTATAAATATATGGCTCATGAATATCCATTTCTTGCGTTTACATTTAAAGGAAGGATCAAGTCGCTGATCCGGGCAGAAGAGAAATTTAACGGTTATATTGTGGAATATATTTACGATTATTATACAAAACATGGAACCTATCCTCCTGTGGCGGAACTGAAAAATAAACTCAGTTGTTTTCGGGATTTTATTGCATACAGGATTGTGTTGTGCATGCCCAAGTGTCATCTGAAACCAGGAGAAGATCAGGAAACGGCGTCAATCCGCTATCTTTATGAAATTGCCAATGTTCTTCCTGGGTTTCTGGAAGAGCGAGGGTTTACGGTGGAGTCTGCCTATGGAGTGAAGAAAAGTACGTCGTTGCTTCTTAATGAAGATGTGAAGCTATATTACCGGGATTATATCTGTGGAACCAGTGGGGAAGGATATCAGTCATTACATATCACAGTTTATGATAACAGTTCCCGTTCTTTCATGGAAGTGCAGCTGCGTACCCAGAAAATGGATGACAATGCAGAAATTGGTTCAGCAAATCACCTGGGATATGAGAAGAAACAGCAGGATGAGCGAGCAAGACGTGATGCTATTCCAGAAGGTGAGTGTATTTATTTTGATGAAGCCTATGAACGGGGCATGCGTCTTTTACAACTGGAACTGTCAGATCTGGATGTAAATATGTTTTCAGCAGTCAATAACAGTCTGATCAATGACGGGTGCGGGCTGTTCAGGGGAAGACTGATCTTACCTTATGAGCATTTGTCCAGGTTTCAGAATGATGTGATTGACTGAAGTAAATAAAAATTGGGACAGAAATAAAACTTTTATCATGGCTTGCTGTTGGGACTTTTACTGCAAGGTAAAAAAGAAAAGAATATAATAGAGGTATGCCATATATAACATACCTCAGGTCTAAAAAGGAATATGTCAATATCCCCCCGCAGGGCTTACTGGTGCTGCATTTGTCTGCTATCATAGAAGTCAGTTACCAATAAAGAAAAAGCGAGGGAACATGAAATGAAAAAGGGTTTATTGACAATGGCCGGAGTGCTTCTGACTGTATCACTGGTCAGTGCCGGAACAACAGTGCCTGTACTGGCAGAGGAAGAAACAACACTGGTATATGGAAGCGGAGATTATACCAGGATCAATCCTGCTATGGATGAACATGGAGAGATCAATATTCTGATCTTCAACGGTTTAACTGCACATGACGGAGAGAATCAGGTAGTTCCGGGACTGGCAGAGAGCTGGGATTTTGATGATGAAACCAATACCTATACCTTCCATATGGCAGAAGATGCCAAGTGGCAGGACGGCGAACCTGTGACAGCAGAGGATGTTAAATTTACTATTGAAGCGATCATGGATCCGGAAAATGGTTCTGAGAATGCACCCAACTACGAGGACGTAGAAGAGATCAATGTGATTGATGATCATACGGTTGCGTTCAAGCTTGAGGACAAAAACGTTGCATTCCTTGACTATATGACAATGGCAGTTCTTCCTAAGCATCTGCTTGAGGGCGAAGATATGCAGACCTCTGATTTCTTCCGTAATCCGGTAGGAACAGGTCCATACAAGATTGAATCCTGGGATGAGGGACAGGCGATCACACTGGTTAAGAATGAAGATTATTTTAAGGGTGAGCCTTCCATCGATAAAATTGTATTCAAGATCGTACCGGATGACAATGCGAAAGCACTTCAGTTAAAATCCGGAGAACTTGATCTGGCATTATTAACACCAAAGGATGCAGCTGCTTTTGCAGATGATGATGCATATACATGCTACGATATGAAGACTTCTGACTATCGTGGAATCATGTTTAACTTTGGAAATGAATACTGGCAGAAAAACCGTGATCTGATCCCGGCAGTATGCTATGGACTTGACCGTCAGGCGATCATCGACGCAGTTATCCTTGGACAGGGAATGCCGGCTTATGGACCTCTTCAGAGAAATATCTATAATTATGAAGATGTAGAGCATTATGATTATAATCCTGAAAAAGCAAAAGAAATTCTGGAAGCTGCAGGATGCGAGATGGGTGATGACGGATTCTATTATCGTGACGGCGAAAAAGTGGGATTTGTGATCAGCGTAAGTGCAGGAGATCAGGTACGTATTGATATGGCTCAGATCGCAGCACAGGAACTGAAAGAGATCGGCATGGATGTATCAGTAGAGATCCCTGCACAGACAGACTGGGCAGGACAGATGGCATTCCTCATCGGATGGGGAAGCCCATTTGACGCTGACGACCATACATACAAAGTATTCGGAACAGATAAGGGAGCAAACTACTCCAGCTACTCTAATGCAGATGTTGACAAGTATCTGAAAGAAGCAAGACAGTCAGCTGATCCAAAAGTACGTGCAGAAGCCTATGCTAATTTCCAGAAAGCTCTGGCAGAGGATCCGGCTTATGCAATGATCTGCTATATTGATGCCAACTATGTTGCTGACAGCAATATTAAGGGAATCGATCCTGATACAATTATGGGACATCACGGAGTTGGTATTTTCTGGAATGTAGCAGACTGGACTATTGAATAATAAAAAGAGATAAAGGTTGTGACGGGGGCACTAAAGGTGCCCCCCTTTTTACACGAGCGGAAAAAGGGTTAAAAATGGAACATTTATTAGAGGTTAAAAATCTTTCAGTCAGTATTGACGGTCCTGCCGGAGAAGTCCGGGCAGTAAGAGATGTGTCTTTTTCATTAAAAAAGGGAGAGGTGCTGGCTATAGTTGGAGAATCCGGATGCGGGAAGAGTGTGCTTTGCAAAAGTATCATGAAGCTTTTGCCACCAAGCGCAAAAATAAAAGAGGGAAGCATCTGTGTGAACGGACAGGATATCACCTGTTACAGGGAAAAGGAGATGCAGAAACTGCGTGGAAGAGTTTTTTCTATGATCTTTCAGGATCCTATGACATCCCTGAATCCAACTATTAAAATTGGAAAACAGATTGGGGAAGCAGTGGTGATCCACAATAAGAACTACACGAAGGAACAGGTAAATAAGAAGGTTCTGGAGCTTATGGAACTGGTAGGTATCTCCCATCCAAAGGAACGATATCATCAGTATCCCTGGCAGTTCTCCGGAGGAATGCGCCAGAGATGTGTTATGGCCATTGCTCTGGCTGCAGATCCGGATATTTTATTTGCAGATGAACCAACTACTGCACTGGATGTGACCATACAGGCACAGATCCTGGATCTTCTGCGGGAAATACAGATGAAGCTTGGAACAGCTACCATACTGGTATCCCATGATCTGGGAGTTGTTGCACGTGTGGCAGACAGAGTGGCAGTCATGTATGCAGGCAAGATCGTAGAGATCGGTACAGCAGAGGAAGTGTATTATGATCCCAGACATCCATACACATGGGGACTGATGAGATCACTGCCTGCATTTGCAAATGGAAAAGAAAGCCTGTACACTATCCCCGGCATGCCTCCTACTTTGATAGATCCGCCGAAAGGTGATGCTTTTGCATGTCGAAATGAATATGCCCTGAATATTGATTATGAAGAAATGCCGCCTATGTTTAAGATAACAGATACTCATTATGCGGCAACCTGGCTGCTGGATCCAAGAGCACCGCAGATCAAATCACCTATGGGAGGAATCGTCCATGAGTAAAGAAATTTTATTGGATGTCAGGCATCTGACTCAGCAGTTTCATCTGACAAAAAAGATCAAGGTAAAGGCTGTAGATGATGTCTCATTTCAGATCCATAAAGGTGAGATCTTTGGTCTGGTAGGGGAATCTGGTTCAGGAAAGTCCACAGTTGCCAGATGTCTGATGAATATATATCAGCCGGCTCAGGGAGAAATCTGGTATAAAGATGTAAATATCTGCGACAAAAAGGAATTCAAAAAGCATAAAAAAATGCTGCAGACCTGCCGCCAGATGATCTTTCAGGATTCCGCATCCAGTCTGAACCAGAAAATGAAGGTGTCAGATATTATTACGGAACCAATGAGGATCCAGCATATTACACCTCCGAGAGGAAGCTTTGTGAAGGAAGCTGCTTTTCAGATGGAATATGTAGGACTTGAGAATAGTTTCCTGGACCGTTATCCATCTGAATTATCAGGGGGACAGAGGCAGAGAGTGGCCATAGCCAGATCTCTGTGTATGGAACCGGAATTTCTGGTGGCTGATGAACCTATAGCTTCTCTGGATGTGTCCATACAGGCCCAGATCGTCAATCTGTTCCGTCATCTGCAGGAGGAGCATGGATTTACATTTCTGTTTATAGCCCATGACCTGGCTATGGTTGAGTATCTCTGTGACCGTGTGGGAGTTATGTATCATGGAAAACTGGTAGAACTGGCACCATCGGAAGAATTGTATTCCCATCCGGTGCATCCTTATACAAAAACCTTGCTGTCTGCAATTCCTGTTCCTGACCCCATCAGGGAGAGAAAAAGAGTTCTGCAGTACTATGATGGCGAAGGAATGGAAAACAGTGTGTGGACAGAAGTGTCACCCGGACATTTTGCAATGCTTCCGGCTGAAGGAAAGGGGTGTAGTATATCATGAGACAAAAAAAGTTAGTCTACTATGGTAAAAAATGCCTGATATTCCTGATCTCAGTATTTATATTGTCTGTAGCTGTATTTTATGTAGCCCGTCTTGCACCGGGAGATCCGCTGATCTCCTATTATGGTGACCGTACAGAGAAGATGAGTCCGGAAGAACGTGAATGGGCTATGGGAAAACTGGGATTGAACGAACCAATTTCTGTGCAGTATGTGAAGTGGGTAAAAAATGCCTTTCATGGAGAATTTGGAATTTCATTTAAATATAAACAGAATGTATTGGAAGTAATCGGCGGCCGCATCGGCAATACGCTTGTGCTTGGAGGAATTGGATTTATTATTATGTTTGCAGGAGCCTTGCTTCTGGGAATCCTGTGTGCTTGGTATGAAAACCGGCTGGCAGACAGGATCCTGTGTAAGCTGGGAACCATATCCAGCTGTATTCCTGAGTTTTGGATGGCCCTGGTCTTGATCCTTGTTTTTTCCGTAAATCTTAAGATCCTGCCAAGCAGTGGTGCTTACAGTACAGGAAATGCAGGAAACCTTGGTGACAGAGTGCTACATCTGATCATGCCGCTGACCATCGTGGTCATGGAGCATTTATGGTATTATGCTTACATGATCCGAAATAAGATTCTTGAAGAGGTTCGCGCAGATTATGTACTTTTGGCAAAGGCAAAAGGCCTGGATAAGAAAAAGCTTATGTTCAGACATTGTGTCCGAAATGTAATGCCTGCTTATCTGAGTATTATGGCCATTGCAGTCCCCCATGTACTTGGAGGAACCTATGTGGTAGAAAGTGTATTCTCTTATCCCGGAATCGGAGCTCTGTCCTATGAGAGCGCCAGATACCATGATTACAATCTGCTGATGCTGCTTTGTATGATGTCAGGAATCCTGGTTATTTTCTGTAATATTGTCAGTCAGACGATTAATGAACAGATAGATCCCCGTATGAAGGATGAAGTAATAACCGAGAAATCGGAGGTAGTAGAAGGATGACCAATCATTTATTTGAACTGGCAGGAAACAGAAAGACAGAAACCGTAATTCCCAAATCAAAGAAAAAGTGGTATCAGGGAAAACCGGTTGTTTCGGCAGCAATCCTGATTCTTATCGTACTGGGATGCCTGTGTGCGGAACTGATCATGACAAAGGATCCTGCTTATATGGATCTGTTAAACTATAACAAAGCTCCTGACAGGGAGTTCCTTTTTGGAACAGATACTATGGGAAGGGATATTTTTTCCATGATCTGGTATGGAGGAAGGATCTCAATTCTGATCGGTGGATTAGCCACTGTTATTTCTACTTTTATTGCAGTGGTAGTCGGCGCCTTCAGTGGGGTGGCACCTGCCTGGCTGGATGAACTGATCATGAGATTTACAGAAATATTCTTAAGTATACCAACTCTGCTTCTGATCATTTTGCTGCAGGCTATCATGGGAGAGGCCAATATCCTGAGTCTGTCCTTTGTGATCGGTGTGACCAGCTGGACCAGTATTGCGAAAGTAGTACGCACAGAGGTACGGCAGATACGAAACAGTGAGTATATCATCGCTGCAAGATGTATGGGAGCAGGATTCTTCCGTATTTTGTGGAAGCATCTGGTGCCGAACTTTTTCTCATCCATTATGTTTATGGTAGTTATGAATGTAAGAACTGCAATGATCTCTGAGGCGACTTTGAGCTTTATGGGTATTGGACTTCCCATAGAGGTTATCACATGGGGAAGTATGCTGTCTCTGTCAGATAAGGCATTAATGACAGGTTCCTGGTGGATTATTCTGATACCGGGACTTTTCCTGATCGCCACAGTGCTTTGCCTGACCAATATAGGAAACGCCTGCAGAGAACAGACAAACAGAAAAGAAAGTAATTTCTGATTTCGGGCGAAAAAATAACAACATGAGAAAGAGAGGCTTTTAACAGTTTTCCGCTTTTTGCAGGAAAACAGCAATTATTAGAATCCAAGAACTTCATGAAAGTAAATCTCATTTTGAATAACAGAAGGATGTTCCGGTTTCAGTGCTTTGGTTTTCCGGTGGAATTCAAAAGCTTCCTGGTGCATCCCGAATTTGTCCAGGCATACACATAATTGCAGAAATGGTATGAAGTTGTGACAATCTGGAAGATAGAATCCCCCATTTTGTTTATTGTCCGGTGCAAGAAGTGCCTGATGATACCAGTAGGCAGCCAGGGAAAAGTTTTGCTCCATGAAAAGTATTTTTCCAATTTCACAACAGATTTCTGCTCTTGGAATATCTAATATGAAACTGTGACATAGTATCTCAAGAGCATGTGTATTATCTCCTGATGCCTGATAACAATGAGAAAGAACCAGGCAACTGTCCAGTTTGTTTTCAATCCATCCTCCGGGTTCTTTCAGAAATTTTTCCAGAATCCAAATGGCATATTCGTATTGCTTATGATAAAAAAGTTCCCGGCCATAATAAAATAAATCTCTGGGTTCCAGGATTTCTCCGTCTTCGATTATCTGTTGATAGATATGCAGATTTCTAAAGGATGAATTGTTATTTGTTTTTCTGTGTTCAATCTGTATGGGGGAATAAAGAATGTTTCCCATGGGAGTGATGGATTCATGGACTCTTCCCTGCCATCTGAAATTACGGGAAGTCTTTAAGATGCGTTCTCTGTAAAAGGAGAATACGGGGTGATTCCATTCATCGAAATCTGTGACATAATCCATCATAACCATATCTGTATCAGGGGACAGGTTTTCTTTTAATTGTTTAAGTCTGAACAGATTTTCCTGAGTGATTATATCGTCTGCATCCAGCCACATCCAGTAATCAGTCCTGACCTTTTCTGAGATGAAGTTTCGGGCCGCAGAGAAATCATCTTTCCATGGAAAATCATAAATTTCTGCTGTAAATTCTCTGGCAATTTCCTTTGTATTGTCTGCAGAACCAGTATCACAGATAAGAATTTTATCTGCAACTTCTTTTATGGGGGTCAGGATACGCGGCAATACTTTTTCTTCATTTTTTACAATCATACAGAGGCTGAGAGAAATCATAAAAGATAATTTAAAGCACCTTTCAGGGTAGTTATCCGGCTGACAGCGGAAAAATTCCCATTTTTTAATAATATATGTCGGTCAGATTATAAAATGAACCAGAAAGTATCTATTCTACAGGTATTGTGGCTTGATTTATAGAAGTACTATAGATTATATAATCACAGATGAAACTTTCAGACTGCTGAATAAAAGCGAAGCTGTTTGGTTGAAATTAATAAAACATTAAAAATATATTCAGGAGGGGCACCGACCCCTCCTGATGATTAATTTGCGAGAAATCCGGATGCGCGGAGATTCGCAAGAAGCTGATTAAACTGGGTTATGATATCTGTCTGACCTGTGGCATCTGCTACAGCCGCTGCCGGAGTTATAGTGCCGGCAGGTCCGGTGGGCCCGGTAGCTCCGGCAGGTCCTGCAGGGCCATCAGCTCCAACGGGTCCGGTAGCTCCAGTGGGTCCAGTGGGGCCAGTAGCTCCAGCAGGTCCGGTGGGTCCAGTAGCCCCAGTAGGTCCGGTGAATCCAGTAGGTCCGGCAGGTCCAGTAGCTCCAGTAGGCCCGGTAGCCCCAACAGGCCCCGGGTACCCCTGAAGTCCGGGTTCGCCCTGAGGTCCCATGGGACCAACCGGACCGGGACAGCCTCTGGGTCCCGTAGGACCAGGACAGCCGCGAGGACCTTGAGGACCCTGAGGTCCCTGACAGTCACAGTTACAGCGATTGTTGTTGTTACAGCAGGAAGTACCAGATAATTCAGGGTCGTTTGACGTATGGCGACTAAACAACATAGGCAAGTATCACCTCTGAAAAAATCTTATATCGTCAGAATCAGTAACTGCCTTGCAGTCTGCGGATTCCACAGAGTATTCTGGCAGTTGATATAAAATCTGACAATAACAGATTACAATTCTCTATATTAGTATATGTTTTACATGCAAGTCTGTGACTGCCTGAAAAGGTGTTATTTTTTGATGTATAAAAATACAGGAAAATGACAAAAATTGATAAAATATGTAAATTTTTAGTTATATTTTAGGCATTCTATGGTACACTGATATAGTATATCAAAAATGGGAGGGAAACTCGAAAATGAGCAAAAAAGAAGGAAAAGGGTTAAAGTCTTTTAACAAGGGATTTCAAGTGCCTGACACCTACATTATTATCTTTTTAGTAGTTGTTGTCGCTGCACTTCTGACTTTCCTTGTACCAAAGGGATTTTACGAAACACAGGATATTTCGTACATGATCAATGGTGTTGAGAAAACCCGTACAGTAATCAAAGACGGAAGTTTCCAGTATCTGACAGACGATGCAGGAAATGTAGTAACAGAAGGAGTAGCACTCTTTAGTGGAGATGGTGGAACAGGATTCTTCAACTATATGTATAACGGAATCGTAAGTAGTTCTGCGATCGAGATTATCGCATTCCTTATGGTAGTAGGTGGTGCATTTGGTATCATGATCCGTACCGGTGCGATCGAATCCGGATTGATTGGATTGATCCGTAAGGCAAAGGGAGCCGAAAAACTGTTGATTCCAGTACTTTTCGTACTGTTTTCTCTTGGTGGAGCAGTTTTCGGAATGGGAGAAGAAGCACTTCCATTTACTATGATTCTTTGTCCATTATTTGTAGCAGTTGGATATGACTCCGTTATTGCAGTTCTTGTTACTTATGTTGCAACACAGATTGGTTTCGGTTCATCCTGGATGAATCCATTCTCTGTAGGTATTGCACAGGGTATTGCAGGGATTGACGTATTCTCAGGAGCAGGATTCCGTATGGTAATGTGGGTAGTATTTACAGCACTTGGCTGTGGAATGACGATGTTCTATGCGGCAAAGATCAAAAAGGCTCCGACAATCTCAATCGCATATGAGACGGATGCGTATTTCCGTGAACAGAACGAAAAAACAGGTATTGACGAAGGACATTCCTTTGGTCTTGGACACATTTTAGTTCTTCTGACACTGGCTGCTACCGTAGTCTGGGTGATTTGGGGAGTTATGACTCAGGGATATTACATGCCAGAGATCGCGACACAGTTCTTTATTATGGGAATTGTTTCCGGTGTGATCGGAGTTATCTTTAAGCTGAACGATATGAGATTGAATGATATTGCAACTTCTTTCAAAGATGGAGCAAAAGATCTGATCGGTGCAGCGCTTGTTGTTGCTATGGCTCAGGGTATCATGCAGGTTCTTGGTGGATCTGATCCGACTACACCTACAGTTATCAACACAATTATGTATAATATTTCAAATGCACTGTCAGGAGTATCCGGAGCAGTTGCAGCAGTACTTATGTATCTATTCCAGTCCGTATTCAACTTTTTCGTTGTATCCGGAACAGGACAGGCTGCGATCACAATGCCGATTATGGCTCCACTGTCAGACCTGTTAGGTGTATCACGTCAGACAGCTGTAGTTGCATTCCAGCTTGGTGATGCATTTACAAACCTGATTGTTCCTACATCAGGATGCCTGATCGGATCTCTTGCAATTGCAAAGATTGAGTGGTCTAACTGGATTAAATTCATGTGGAAATTCCTTGGCGTATTAATGATTGGTGCAATTATTACAATTCTTATTGCAGTTGGAACTGGATTCTAAAACATACATTTGATAATTGAGAGTGATTTATGATGAAATTAATTCAGAATATTGATGTCTATGCCCCACAGCATCTGGGGAAAAAAGATGTACTTATAATCAATGATAAGATTGTCAAGATTAAAGATGCAGGTTCTATATGCGCAGACGGATTTCTTTCTGAGGCAGAAATGATCAATGGAGAGGGGTTACTTTTA
>OLOA01003279.1_pt1 | contig 13391 bp, 11 predicted proteins | sample 1672201 | NCBI WGS metagenome assembly OLOA01 (sample SAMEA3136658, study PRJEB25190) | human gut metagenome
ACGCACCGTGGCGCGTCCGGCGGACCGGGGTGGCATCAGGCAAGGTCACGCCCGGGATTCCAGCGCTGCGGCGAAGTCGTTGAGGAACTCCGTGTAGGTCTGGCTCGACTCATTGGTGTAGATGTCGGCAGGCATCGTGACGATGTTGCCCTCCTTCACCGCGGTCACCCCGGCCAGGGCCTGGGAGTTCTTCAACAACTCGCTGGCCGGCTTGTACGACGGATCGTCGGCCGAGATCGCCGCATCGCGGTCCATCACCAGGATCCACGTGGGATTGGAGCTGGCGATCGCTTCCACCGAGATGTCGTCGCCCTTGTGATCCTTGGACGAACCCTGCACCTGCAGTGCCGGCGTCAGGCCCGCGAAGTCATAGACGGGTCCGAGCGCGCGTCCCACATGTGGCGCGATGAAGCCGATCTCGCCACCGGAGGTGTTCACCGCCATCACGGTGTCGGCAGGCTTGTATGCCTTCTTGACCCGTGCGATGGCGCCGTCCAGGTCGTCATTGAGCTTCTTGGCCTCGGCCTGCTTGCCGAAGACCTCGCCCAGCACGGTGGTCTGGCGCTTCAGTTCCTGGTCGAAGGGTTCCCCATCGCGGGGATCCAGGTCGAGGATGGTGGTATCGGGCACCAGCGACTTGATCTCGTCGGTGTACTGGGTGAAGCGTTGCCCGTTGATCACCAGATCGGGCTTGGCCGCCACGATGGCCTCCAGGTTCGGCTCGCGGTGGTTGCCGATGTCCACGATGGACTTGTCGGTGGTGTACGAGATGGTGCTCGGCATCAGCGACACGGCCGCGGCCTTGAGACCGACGCCCCACTGGGACAGCGTCTCGAAGGTGCGGTTGTCCAGGGCGACGACCGACTGCGGTGGGGTCGTGACCGTATGGGTGCCGTTGTTGTCGGTGATCTCGATGCTCGACAGCGCGGCCGCGCTGTGGGTGGCAGGTGATGTATCGCTACCCGCGCCGGATGAACAGGCGGTGAGTCCGCCGGCCAGCAGGGCCGCCGACAGGGCGACCACGGCAAGGGTTCCACGGTTCGTGAACCGGGTGGATGACATAGGGCTCTCCTCTGAGAATGGGGAGGGGACGTGGTGTTTCGTGAGCGGGTCATTGCACAGCCCACCAACAGGTGGGACCCACATTAGGTGAGGCTAACCTACTTCCTTGCGAGCCGGCACGCGTTGCCCTGTCGGGGTGGCGTGCAGCTGCGCAGCCCCATCGCAGGTCGCCAGCCGCACCGGGCACCGCAGGATGAGGGGTCGCAATGGGTCCGGGACAGGGGGATCCCGGGGTTCAGGTGGAGGGGCGGTGCACTCAGTGCACACCCCGGTCGGTTAGCATGAAACCATGGGACTAATTTCTTGGATCATCCTGGGCCTCATCTGCGGCACCATCGCCAAGGCCATCATCGGCGGGCGCGCTGGCTGGATCAGCTCGTTGATCGTCGGCGTCGTCGGTGGGTTGGCCGGCGGCTGGCTCGGCAGCCTGCTGTTCCACCGCCCGCTGTCGGGCTTCTTCAGCCCCTGGACGTGGCTGTTGTCCGTCGTCGGCAGCTGCCTGGTGCTGTGGGTCTACAACAAGGTCAGCTCAAGGAGCTGACCCACGGGGTCTGCAACGGGGTCAGCCCAACAAGCTGACCCACTGGATCCACCACAGGTCAGCCCAACAAGCTGACCCACTGGATCCACCACAGGTCAGCCCAACAGGCTGACCCACGGGATCCACCACAAGGTCTGCCCACGGGGCCGATCCCCACTCCACATCCCCACCTCATGCATCACGCCGGGCGCGCATCTCCACGATGTGCACCCGGCGTGATCGACGTTGCGGGGTCGCTAGACGAGCTTGCGGTCGGTGGCCCACTTGGTGAGTTCATGGCGGTTCGACAGCTGCAGCTTGCGCAGCACATTCGACACGTGGGTTTCCACGGTCTTGATCGAGATGAACAGCTCGCGTGCCACTTCCTTGTAGGTGTAGCCGCGGGCGATGAGCTTCATCACCTCGCGTTCGCGCTGGCTCAGCCGGTCGAGGTCCTCATCGATGGATTCCACCGAGATCGATCCGCTGAAGGCGTCCAGCACGAAGCCGGCCAGACGGGGGCTGAAGACGGCATCGCCGGTGGCGACGCGCCCGATGGCCTCCACCAGGTCGGCGGTGCTGATCGACTTGGTGACATAGCCACGAGCCCCTGCGCGGATGACGGCGATCACGTCCTCGGCGGCGTCCGAGACAGACAGCGCCAGGAAGGTGATCTTGGGATCGATCTGGTGAACCTGGCGCACCACCTCGGCACCTCCGCCGCCGGGAAGGTGCACATCGAGCAGCACCACATCGGGCGTGGTCCCGGTGATCACCTTGACCGCCTGCTCCACGTCGCCGGCCTCACCCACCACGTCGATCTCGTCGGGTGCGGCGGCGGTCAGCTCGTGGCGCACGCCGGCACGGAAGATGTCATGGTCATCGACCAGCACCACCCGCCGGGGGCCCTCCGGGCGCGGCTCATCGGTGGTCAGGGGTCCGGGCAGGCTCGTCATCGCGCAATCTCCAGTTTCACCTCGGTGCCCTCCCCCGGTGCAGAGCGCACCTGAGCGGTTCCGCCGTGGCGTTCCATACGTTCGATGATCGATCTTCTCACACCCATCCGATCGGCTCGGATCTGCTCGGCATCAAAGCCCACGCCACGATCGCGGACGAACAGTTCGACGTGATCATCGTCGACCTCGGCATAGACGTCGATGTGGTCAGCGCCCGAATGCTTCGCGGAGTTCATCATGGCCTCGCGTGCCGCGAGGATCATCGCCGACAGGCCGTCGTTCAGCGTGGCATCGCCCACGCAGATCACCTCGACGCGCACTCCGCTGCTGTCCTCGACCTGGGCGCCGGCATCGCGCAACGCCGCGCGGAAGTCCCGGGGGCCGGGCGCCTCCCCGTAGAGCCACTCGCGCAACTCACGTTCCTGACGTCGCGCGAGGCTGGCCACGGCCTTGGGGTCATCGGCCTGACGCTGGATCAGGGCCAGCGTCTGCAGCACCGAATCGTGCAGATGGGCGGCCATGTCGGCACGCGCATCAGCCACCAGCTTTTCCTCGTGGGCACGTGCCAGGTTGCTGCGCATCCGGTTCATCCAGGGCGCGGTGAGCACCCCGAAGCCGGCCAGGGCCAGGGCCACCATGCCCAGCACTGCCGGCAGATAGGGGCCGTCCACCTGGGTGTAGGCCACCAGGAGCACCGAGGCCCCCACCAGGGTCATCCCCAGGCCCATGCGCAACACCGTGGCCCACTTGGAACTGCTCACCAGGGGCGCCATCCAACGTGGCACGAGCCGGTCGGGTTCCTCCTCGGGCTGGTCGGCCTGGCGCCAGACGAGTCCGATACCCACGGCGGCCAGCACCACGGGCCAGAAGAAGGCATGGATCGAGCCGAGACCGAACAGCCGGCTCAACACGAGCAGCCCCAGGCACAGCAGCAGGACCAGCCCGATGGACAGCCACACCTCCAGGTCCTGGCGCCGCGAGCTGCGGGGCTTGCGTGCCGGACGCACCGCCCGGGCCTGTTCGGCGGCCTCGTCCTTGATCGGCAGGAAGGCCCACAACGCGGCGTAGGCAACCACGCCGAGGTAGGCGGTCATGGCCAGCAACACGAAGCACAACCGCACCGGCCACACCGGGGAGCCGAGGTAGTCGGCGATGCCGGTGCAGACCCCGCCGAGCCAGCTTCCGCGCATCCTCCGCGCCAGGCCCGCCGGCCAGCGCGGTCCGCGGCCGGCCGGATGCCCCGACGCACCGTCCGGCCAGGAGGGCACGGCGCCGCCAGGAGCGTTCATGCCCGTCCGCGGCGGCTCGGAAGACGTGCCGCGCTGGCGTGTGGATCCCATGTCGTGCCGCCTCCCTTCAGGTTCCCCGTGGACCAATGGTGCCAATTGTTCCATCCGACCCACGCGGCATTCGTCGGCCGGCACGTGAATCCGGGACGGGCCGCCCCCTGTCCCCCGTCGGGCTGACCCGGCAAGCAGGGTGCGTTCAGGGTGCCTCCCTGATGAAATTGAGTGCGATCGGCGCAAGAATTGATCCATGCGCACCGCAGGGGCGGTGCAGACCCCGATCCAGGAGGAACCCATGGGCACCAAGCAGCTGGTACGTCGCCACGACAACCGTTGGATTGCCGGGGTGGCCGGCGGTCTGGCCGACTACTGGGGCATCGATGCACTGGCGGTTCGGCTCGGTTTCATCATCCTTGGCCTGGTCACCTTCGGCACCGCCTTCTGGGCCTATCTGATCTGCTGGCTGTTGATCCCTGACGGCGTGGATGGCTCGAAGGGACTCGATGCGGTGAAGCGGACGATCAACGGCTTCCGCGACAAGAACGACGGGCCGCAGGACTTCAACCCCTACGACGACACCAAGTAGGCCCGCACAGCACAAGACCTGCGTCGACCGTCACCCCGGTCGGCGCTCCCCCATTACCTTGCGGCGAACGTCACCCCGTTCGTCGCTTCCCACAAGCAACGCCCGAATCCCGACTGTGGTGAGCGGGACTCGGGCGTTGCTGCGTGATGGAACAGGGCGGTCGGTTCCTGTCGGCTGCGGCCCCAGCGGCGCCGCAGTAGCCTGAGGTCACGATGGGTTCGCCCCGTGCACGTGTCCGCCCACACTGAACCGGCACCGGGCGTCCGTTCGATCCGACGCGCGATGGCGGGGTGACGATGATGTTGGCAATGGTGCTGGACCATCCGGGAGGCGCAGACACCTTCCGCCCTGAGGAACGTCCCATTCCCGAGGCGACCGCCACGCACAGCGTGCTCGAGGTCATGGCGTTCGGCGTGAACCATGCCGACCTGATCACGCGCGCCGGCGGTTCCCCCGATGTGCGGTTCCCCCGGGTGATCGGCATCGAGGCCGTCGGACGGGTGCACGCCACCTCTCCGGCGAGCGGACTTGAGGTGGGGCAACGCGTCGTGACGCTCATGGGTGGGGTGGGACGCGACTTCGACGGCAGCTACCAGGAATATGCGCTCGTGCCGAACTCCCAGCTGTATCCGGTGGGCATTGAGATGGCGTGGAATCGGCTGGCCACCATCCCCGAGAGCTTCTATACCGCCCTGGGTTCCCTCGACCGGATGCACCTGACGGCCGGTGATGCCCTACTGATCCGCGGTGGCACCAGCAGCGTTGGCCTCGCGGCGATGCAACTCGCCAAGTCGTTCGGCGTGCGGGTGACCTCCACCACGCGTAGCCCCGGCAAGATTGCGCGCCTTGAGGCCCTGGGGGCTGACGAGGTGCTCGTGGACGCCGGGACGCTGCCCGGCACCGAACGGTTCGATGGGGTGCTCGAACTCGTGGGGGCGGCCACGCTGGATGACTCCATGGGGCATGCCGCGCCCCGGGGCTGCGTGGTGGTCACCGGCGGGTTGGGAGGCCAGTGGACGGTGCCCGACTTTGATCCCTTCAGCATTCGCGGGTACCTCACGAACTTCCAGTCCACCGAGGTGAATCCCGCCCTGCTGCGCCACATGCTCACGCTGGTGGCGCAGCAGGGCCTGAGCCTGCCCATCGTCGGGGAATTCCCGCTCCCGGACGTCGGCCGGGCCCATGAGGCGCTGGAGACCAGCACCGAGATGGGGAAGATCGTGGTCAGCGTCGCGCACTGAGTGCGCGCAGACGCCCGCCCCGACGCCGGACCGTCACTCGGACGCCCGGGTCATCCGCACTGCAGGATGAGCCAGGCCTTGTCAAAATCACGGCGGGCCAGGTCCTGCTTCTTGATCCAGTAATTGATGTGGCCGACATCGCCGAATTCCAGGCCGGAATCGGTGCCCATCTGGAACAACAGGGTCCAGTCCCTGCTGGCCTTCTCGATGTCGTCGCGCAGTTCCTGGGAGATCTCCTCGCCCTCCGCGCCGTCAGCCATCCCCCGCGTGACCATTTCGCACTCGGCCTCCATCGGGTTCTGCACCACGTCCGGGTGGCCGAGCAGTTTCGTGGTGACCGCATCATCGCCCTCGGATGGTGCGCCGTACTCCTCGCGCATCGCGTCATAGTCCTCCCACTCGATGTCCGTCAGGGGCACGGGCAGCGGGTTCGTCCTACGCACTTCCTCGGGGAGCTCGGTGAAGCCCAACCAGGCCGGCAGGTCCACCATGTTCCGGTATGAGATGGCCTGGCCGTCGGGGAACCAGTCGTCCAGGTCGTCAGGCACCGATGCGGGCCGCAACGTCGCCGGGTCCTCGAAGAAGAAGACCCTGGCGGAGCCCTTGTCCCGGGGATCAAAGCCCCATTCCTGGGTCTCCATCTCGTAGAAGAAGCTCAGCACGCCTGCGGTGGGAAGCAGTCCCTCGGTGTCATAGCGGGTCGCGTCGGCAAGGTTGACCTGGGCCAGGAAGGTCAGGGGTCGATTGGCGTCGGCAGAATCGTCGTCCTTGTCCTGGAAGCGGGGCCACTCAAAGTCCCGGGGAACGTCAGGTCGGCCACCCAGCCGGCTCTGTCCTGCTTCCCCGGGCTCGGGATCGGCTCCGAAATCCAACTTGATCGCATTCTTCTGCACCGCGTCGAACACGCCGAACAGGGCCTGCTTCAGGTCTTGGCTCATGGAAATCCTTCATCTTCGGCGGGGTTGCGGCGCAATTCCCCCGGATATGTCGATGGCACATCGTGGTGCCAACGCCGCCCTGCAGCCGCGCCAACGATTCATCGGCACGAATGGGACAAGTCTGGCAGGCGCCACTGACAAAACTGACGCCCCGGCCCCGCTGGGAGGCGGGGTCGGGGCGTCAGGGCCTGCGTCAGGCGTGGGTCATTCCCATTCGATGGTGGCCGGCGGCTTGCTGGTCACGTCAAGCACGACGCGGTTCACCTCGGGGCACTGGTTGGTGATGCGGGTGCTGATCTTCTCCAGCAGGTCGTAGGGCAGGCGCGACCAGTCGGCGGTCATGGCGTCCTCGCTGCTGACCGGACGCAGCACGATCGGATGCCCGTAGGTGCGTCCGTCGCCCTGCACGCCGACGGAGTGCACGTCGGCCAGCAGGACCACCGGCATCTGCCAGACCTCGCGGTCGAGCCCGGCCGCGGTCAGCTCCTCGCGCGCGATCGCGTCGGCCTCACGCAGCAGGTCGAGGCGGTCCTGGGTGATCTCCCCGACGATGCGGATGCCCAGCCCCGGCCCCGGGAACGGCTGGCGCCACACCATGGAGTCGGGCAGTCCGAGCTCGGCACCGACGGCACGCACCTCGTCCTTGAACAGGGCGCGCAGCGGCTCGATGAGGGTGAACTGCAGGTCGTCGGGAAGCCCGCCGACGTTGTGGTGGCTCTTGATGTTCGCCGCGCCGTCACCGCCGCCGGACTCCACGACGTCGGGATACAGGGTGCCCTGCACCAGGAAGTCGATGCCCTTGTCGCCGGCGATCTGGCGCGCCACGTCCTCGAAGCTACGGATGAACTCGCGCCCGATGATCTTGCGCTTGGCCTCGGGCTCGGAGACGCCGGCCAGCGCGGACAGGAAGCGCTCGGATTCGTCGGCCACCACCAGGTCGACGCCGGTGATCTGGACGAAGTCGTGCTTCACCTGCTCGGCCTCGCCCTTGCGCAGCAGGCCGTGGTCGATGAAGCAGCAGGTGAGCTGATCGCCGATCGCACGCTGCACCAGCGCTGCGGCGACTGCCGAATCGACACCGCCCGACAGGGCGCACAGCACCCGCTTGTCGCCCACCTGGGCGCGGATCCTGGACACCTGGTCGTCGACGATCGAGCTGCTGGTCCACGTCGGCTTGCAGCCGGCGAAGTCGAACAGGAAGTGCTCGATCACTTCCTGGCCGCGTTCGGTATGGGCCACTTCGGGATGCCACTGGACGCCCGCGAGCTTGCGCTCGGGCGCCTCGAAGGCAGCGATCGGAGCGCCGGCGGTGCGGGCCAACGACGCGAATCCCGCGGGGGCCGCGGTCACCGAGTCGCCATGGCTCATCCACACGCTGGAGATGTCGTCAAGGTCGTGCAACAGCACGCCGGTGTCGTCAATGGCCACGCTGGTGCGCCCGTACTCGGAGGTTCCGGTGTGCTCGACGGTGCCGCCCAGGGCCCCGGCCATCAGCTGGAAGCCGTAGCAGATGCCGAACACCGGGATACCGGTGCTGAACAGGGCGGGGTCGACCTTGGGCGCATCGGGCACGTAGACCGACGCCGGTCCGCCCGACAGGATGATGGCGGTCGGCTTCTTGGCCACCATCTCGTCGACGCTCATGGCATGGGGGACAATTTCTGAATAAACATGTGCTTCACGGACGCGTCGCGCGATGAGTTGCGCATATTGCGCCCCATAGTCGACGACCAGCACAAGATCATGGCTCGCAGGCATGATGCCCAGTCTATTGCGTGCAGCGCAAGAGCCCCGGCCCCGCGGGACCCATGGACGCGCAGTGCAGCGCCGCACCGTCACGTTCGGGTGCCCCCCGGCCACGGGCATTCACACAACCATGCAGCGTGCCAGGACGTTGACCGCCCCGCACGAGCCCGACCGCCGTCAACATGTCAACCACGCCCCGCCGAACATGACGACGGCAGTGCCGGTCGGCCATTTCTGGTGACCTGCACTGCCGTCGGTCCGACACGGACGGGGGGAAATCCGTACGATGTGCGACGCCGCTGCGCGGCTAGTCGTTGTGGTCGCGCTTCACCACCGCTCGCTGCAGCAGCACGAACAGCAGCAGGATGGCGCCGGTGATGATGGTGGTCGCCTCGGGCGGGATGCTGCCGTCACGGGCGATGAGCACATTCATCAGCCCCAGCACGAGCGCGCCGAGCACCGATCCGAGCACATAGCCCGCCCCGCCCAGCAGCAGGGTGCCGCCGATCACCACGGCAGCGATCGCATCAAGCTCCCAGCCGACGCCGGTCACGTTCTGCGCCATCCCGAGCTTGGAGGTGTACACCACCGAGGCGATGCCGGCGCACAATCCGCTGATCACGTAGATGAGGTACTTGGTGCGGTTCACCGGCAGGCCCATCAGCTCCGCCGAGGGCTCCGAACCACCAATCGCATAGACCGTGCGCCCGGTGCGGGTGCGGTGCAGGATGAAGAAGCCGGCCACGACCACCACCACGGCGATCAGCACATTGGGCGTGATCACCAGGTCATTCACCTTCGGACCGTCGATCACCTTCCACTGGGTGGCCAGGGTGCGGAACCCCGAGGCGTCGTCCAGTCGGATCGGCGTGGTGCTCAGGATGGACGCCAGGCCGCGCGCCAGGAACATCATCGCCAGGGTGGCGATGAAGGGCTGCACCCTGAAGTACTGCACCAGCACGCCGGAGGCCAGCCCGAACAGGCCACCCACCACCACGATGATCCCCATCACCAGGACGGGATTCCAGCCGGCATTGAGCAGCTGGGCGCCCAGCACCGAGCTGAAGGCGATCACCGCCCCCACCGACAGGTCGATGCCCCCGGTGAGGATCACGAAGGTCATGCCCACCGCCAGGATGATCAGGTGGGCGTTGTTGATCAGCAGGTTGGAGGCCGTGCTCATCGTCAGGGTCTGGCCGTAGGCCGCCTGCCCGTAGATGATCATGATGAGGAAGATGACCACCGACGCGAGGGTCGGGATGCGCTTGCGATCGATCTTGAGCCAGCTGGGCAGTGCGCGTGTGGGCACCGCCGCGTTGAGTGTCTGGGCGCTCATGCCGCCACCACTTCCTTGACCTCTTCGACCCGTGCCGGAGCGGCCTCGACCACGCGTCGGCTGCGCTTGAGGGTCTTGAACAGATTGCGCACCCGCTCGGACTGCAGCAGGCAGACGATGATGATCACTGCGGCCTTGAACGCCGGCGTGGCCGCCGAGGGCACGTTGAGGAAGGTCACGGTGCGGTTCAGCGTGGTGATGAGCAGCGCGCCGATGGCGCTGCCGCCCAGTGAGAAGCGTCCGCCGGCCAGCGAGGTGCCGCCGATGACCACCGCGAGGATCGCGTCCATCTCCATGTCCATGCCGGTCTTGGAGACCTCGACGGTCATCACGTTCGCCGTGGCGAACACGCCGGCCATGCCAGCCAGCAGGCCGCTGATCACGTAGACGGAGAACAGGATGTACAGCGGCTTGATGCCGGCCATGCGGCTGGCCCGCTGGTTGATGCCCACCGATTCGATGGTCATGCCGAGGGCACTGCGCCGCACCACGAGCGCCACCAGGGCGACGATGGCGATGGCGATCACGAACGCCACGGGGAACCCGAACACGGTTCCGGTGGAGATCCACGCGAAGCCGTCGCTGCGGGCCGAGGTGTTCTGTCCCCCGGTGATCACCTTGGCAATGCCGCGTCCGGTCATCATCATGATCAACGTGGTGATGAAGGGCTGGAGGCCCACCACGGACACGAGCAGGCCGTTGATGGCGCCCAGGAGCACGGTGACCAGCAGGGACAGCCCCAGCGCCGTGAGCACGGCGCCGGTCGATCCGGAATGGGCGGCCGATGCGAGGAACTCCATCGACACGGCACCCGACACTGCCATCAGCGAGCCCACCGACAGGTCGATGCCCGCCGTGGCGATCACCAGGGTCATGCCGATGGCGATCATGAGCACCGGGGCGCTGCCCCGCAGGATGTCGATCAGGGAGCCGTAGAGGTTCCCGTTGTTGACCGTGATCCGGACGAAGGAGGGGTCCTTGATCACGTCAACCATGATCAGCAGGAGCAGCGCGATGATGCCCCAGAAGTACTGGTTCTTGACGATGGCCTTCATGCTGCCTGACCGTCCTTTGCGATGATGTCGACGATGGTGTTCGCGCTGACATCCGGCCCGTTGGTGATCGTCGCGATCGCCCGGTTGTCCTTCAGCACGAGGATGCGCTGACTGAGGCGCACCACCTCTTCCAGCTCAGAGGAGATGAAGATCACCGACATTCCCTCGTTGGCGAGCTTGACCACGGCCTCCTGGATTTCGGACTTGGCGCCGACGTCGATGCCGCGTGTCGGCTCGTCGAGGATCAACAGCCGGGGCTCGGTGGCGAGCCAGCGGGCCAACAACACCTTCTGCTGATTGCCGCCCGACAGGTTCTTGATGAGCTTCTCGGGGTCAGGGGGACGCACATTGAGCGCCTCGATGTACTTCTTGGCGATCGCGTCCTGCTCACGGCGCGGGATCGGTCGGATCCATCCACGACGCGCCTGCAGGGCGAGGATGATGTTCTCGCGCACGGTGAGGTCGGCGATGATGCCCTCATCGCGACGGTTCTCGGTGGAATAGGCGATCCGGTCCTTCAGGGCGGTGGCCGGTGAGCCGATCGACACGTCCTTGCCGTCAATGGCGATCTGGCCGCTCTCGGGCTTGTCGGCGCCGTAGAGCAGCCGGGCCAGCTCGGTGCGTCCCGAGCCTAGCAGGCCGGCGAAGCCGATGATCTCGCCGGCGAACAGGTCCAGGTCGACCGCCTCGATGGAGCCCTTGCGGCCAAGGCCGAGCACCTTGATGAACGGCGTGCGTGCCTCGGTGCCCGCGACCTCGTCGGCCTCGCGGGCGATGGTGCTCAGCGAGCAATAGTCCTTGCCGATCATCTTGGAGATCAGGGTGGTGCGGTCGAGCTCACGGGTGCGGTAGCTGCCGATGAACTGGCCGTTGCGCAGGATGGTCATGCGGTCGCTGATCTCGTAGACCTGATCGAGGAAGTGCGACACGAAAAGGATCGCCACGCCCTGGTCACGCAGCCTGCGCATCACTGAGAACAGCGTCTCCACCTCGTGGGCGTCAAGGCTCGAGGTGGGCTCATCAAGGATGAGCACCTTCGCATCGATGACCATGGCGCGGCTGACCGCCACCAGCTGTTGCATGGCGATGGACAGGTCGGACAGCGGCGCCCGGGGATCCAGGTGGTCGAGTCCGAACCTCGCCAGGGCCTGCTTGGCCAGCTGGTAGGTCTTCTTCCAGTTGATGCCGAGCGGACCATGGGCCTCGTGCCCGAGCATCAGGTTCTCGCCGATGGTCAGGTTCGTGCAGAGGTTGACTTCCTGGTAGACGGTGGCGACACCAGCGCGCTGGGCGTCGGCCGTCCCGTTGAGAGTGCGCTTGCGCCCGGCAATGGTGATCGACCCGGAGTCGATCGAGTAGACGCCGGTGAGCGCCTTGATGAGTGTGGACTTGCCGGCGCCATTCTCGCCCATGAGCGCATGTACTTCGCCCTGGTAGAGAGTGAGGTCGACATCTTGGAGCGCTTTGACGCCGGGGAACTCGATCGAGATCCCTCTCATTTCGACGATTCGCGCCGTGGGTTCCGTCATGTTCAGACCCTCGATATGTGCTGGATGAAGCGGCTGACATCGAGCGGGTGGGACCCTGGACCCAGTGCCAGGGCCCCACATCCGCCGATGTGTTGGAGGAGGACTCCCGGCCGTGGGGCCGGGTGCGATCTGCTCGATCAGTAGGCGCGGTTCGGCAGGGCCGCCTTGGCGGCCTCCGGCGAATCGAAGGTCACCGAATCGACGGTGTAGAGCGCATCGACGTGCTCTCCGGCCTTTGCCTTCTTCACCGCATTCAGCGCAATGTCACCAAACAGCGGGTTGTACTCGGCCACGAAGCTCAGCTGTCCGGCGGACAGGGATTCCAGGGCCGCCTTGGTGCCGTCGATCGTGATGATCTTGACGTCCTTGCCCGGCGTGAGCCCGGCCTCGGTGACTGCCTGGGTGGCGCCCAGGCCCATCTCGTCGTTCTGGGCGAAGATCAGCTGGATGCCCGGGTTGGCCTTCAGGAGCGTCTCGGTCACCGACTTGCCGTCATTCTGGGACCAGTTCGCGGACTGGCTGGCAATCTTCTGGAACTCGGGATGGGTGGACATCACCGAATCCCAGCCCTTGTTGCGGTCGTTCACCACGGACAGGCCGGCAGGCCCCTCCAGCACGACGTACTTGGCGCCCTCGGGGAACTGCTTGACGGCCCAGTTGGCCGCGCTCTCGGAGATGGCGACGTTGTCAGGGGCGATGCGCGAGGCATACAGCGAGGTGTTGTCGGGCTCAATGCCACGGTCCAACAGGAAGACCGGGATCTCGGCCTCCTTCGCACGGTTCAGCACGTTCTCCCAGCCGGTGGCCTCGGTGGCCGACAGCAGGATCGCGTCGACACCCTCATCGATGAACGAGGTCATGGCGGTGATCTGGGACGCCTGGTCGCCGTTGTCCGACGGGGCGTACTTCAGGTTGATGCCATTGTCCTTGCTGAAGGTGTTCTGGATGTTCGTCTTGTTCGCCGTGCGCCAGCCGCCCTCGGGACCAACTGCCACAAAGCCGACGGTGAGAGTCTTCGAGCTGCTGCCCGAATCACTACCGCTACCGCCGCCACTGCATCCCGTCAGGGCCAGGGCAAAGGGGCTCTTCACGAACGAGGGTGTAGCGCGGGTCTGAATCCGCCGGCTTCGAGCAGC
>OLOA01003281.1_pt1 | contig 13383 bp, 16 predicted proteins | sample 1672201 | NCBI WGS metagenome assembly OLOA01 (sample SAMEA3136658, study PRJEB25190) | human gut metagenome
CATTTGAAGTATAAGTAATGCGAGTGCAACAAACATAAACACCGTTAAAAATTTATTTATAGGCCTTCTTTTTTTCTTATTCTTTTTACTATTCCCCTTTACATCATGGGAAAGTTCAATATCTTTTTTAGACATAAAATAATCTCCTATAATTCAATTATATGGCTCACAATTACATATTATATAATAAAATACTACTTTTTGGCAAATTGACAAAAAAAGGATGGCCATTTTAAACCATCCTACAATACTTAATCCTGTAATAAATCTATAAAAACCAACAATAAAGAAACTAACAATAATACAATACCAGCCAAAACTAACCACACAATCGAAATCATTAAATATAATACTAGACATATAATACTAGCCATGATACAAGAAATCATTCCAATCATTAAACCCAAATGTGCTTTGTTCATTGTAAATACCCCTAAGCTATATTATTGTACATCTTCGCTTGAATTACCAGCTAAAACAGCACTAATTTTATCCTTCGCCTTTTTAACTGTACTTTGATCTGGAACCATAACAGATGCAGCATCTCCAAGTTCTGCACACATTAAAGTATCACCCGTACCATCTACCATATACTGTTCCATCTTCCATTTTGGATTCTTATTTAACTGATACTTGATCAAATCCGTAATCTCATCATTAGACATTGTTGTTGAGAAAGTATTGGCCATACTATCCATAATCGAAGCATAATTTGTGACGATTGCAGGGCTTGTAATCTTATCGATAATTCCCATAAGAACTTGCTGTTGATTCTTTGTACGTTGTCTATCCCCTTCTGTATAGGCATAACGTTCACGAGCATAACCTAAGGCTTGTTCCCCGTTCAAGTGATTTACACCTGCATGTACACTTAATCCTGGTGCATGTAAGAAATTATTACATTCATAACCAGGTTCGACCGTTACATCGATTCCACCAACGGCATCAACTAAATCAGTAACTGTATCAAAGCCAACTTTGAATGTATAGTTAATTTCAATACCCAACAATTGTTCAACTGTACGCTTCGTCGTATTTGTACCATGCATACCTGTATGTGTAATCTTATCTAATGCTCCTTGCATACATCCATCACCTGCATCACAAGCTGTAGTGACATAGAAATCACGTGGTACAGAAGTTAATAAAATTGTATTTGTTTTAGGATTAACTGTAGCTACCATAATCACATCACTACGCCCATTTTCATCAAATCCACCACGCGTATCGGATCCTGAAATCAATACATTAAATGGTTTTGAAGTAATATCACTAACTGAAGTTGCAGAATCATTATTTTTTACTTTATAAGAAGTTTGATACACAACACGCGTATTTGAATCAAAGTTAGAATAAGCTTCCATGTCTAAAATTTGTGAACGACTTGGTTCATTAATAATAATCGAATCCACTTCCCCATTATAGAAAGCTTCTAATAGAGCTGTCATACTATCATATTGTTTTTGTTCCATCTTAATATTGGATTTATTTAAATCTTCTAACATAGCAGCCGATCCAGCTGTACCAATATTTCTTAAATAACCCACAGTAAGACCATTTAAAGACTTCTTATCTTTAATATCACTCGATTGTTTTACAAGAATACTCACTGTATTTTTCGCATTCTTTGTAACAGAAGTAATCTTATTTAAAGCACCACCCGTTTTAGAAATATAGTATCCTCCAATTCCTGAGCATACAGATAATACAACAGCTAATAGAATACTGATAATTTTAGATAATACACCTTTAGACATAAAACATAGTAATAATACAAAAATTAAGTCGATTAAAATTATAATAATTGTGACCAATAATAATAGTTTGCTGGTCAAAACATTTAATTGAATCAATTGATATAAGCAATAAATACTTGAAATAACTAAAACTAAAGAAAATAGAATTCCAAATATTTTACCAATTACATTCTTCTTTTCATTCATACTTAACACCTCATTTTTAACTATACTACTACAAAAATAAAAAAATGCATACACAAATGTATGCATCTAATTATCCAACGATTGTAGATAAAACAATAAATGAATTCGCATCTACAGTAGCCGTAGTTGTGACATCATTTAAGACAAATGTGATTGTATATTGTTGACTAGCCTCATCTAAAGAACAAGTAATATTTGTAACATCATCTTGTTCTAAGCCAGAATTAGCCAATACTGCATTGATTGCCTGTTGTTGACCTTCATCAAATGAAGTTGAAGACTTTTCTTCTTTTTTAGTAGTTGTTGATTTTTCTTCCTTAACTGGTTCTTTAACCTTTTCTGTTTCAGTAGTCTCTTCTTTAGCTCCACGCTTGTAGTTACGTTCCTTTATAATCCCATCTTTTCCAATCTTATATTCATAAGATCCACCATTTGTAGTAAATGAAACAATATATGAACCTTTTTGTTCTTTAATGGATACATTTTCACATTCTTTTTTAGTGGCATTCGCATCATCTCTAGCTACTTCTAGAATATCATCTTTTGTGATTTGTAATCCAGATTTACTACAGCCTGTTAGAAGCAGACCAAAAGCTGTAAGGAATATTAAACTATTTCTTTTTACCATGATCGTCTCCTCCATAACCATATCCATATCCGTAGCCATAACGGTTTTCATCACTCATATCCACTTTATTTAATACAACACCAATCACATGACCACCATTACGTTTTAAGTCATTGATAGCAGCCTTTACCTTACGTTTATCTGCATTTTTAGCATCTACTACATAAAGAACTCCATCACTTAAGTTACATAATGGGATTGAATCCGATGTTACTAATACAGGAGGTGAATCTATAATAATATATCCAAATTCTTTACGAGCTTGTTCTAAAAAGCGTCCCATTCTTTTAGACCCCAATACCTCACTAAGATTTGGTACTTTGTGACCTGATGTTATAACAGTCAGTGTCTGACCACCTTCAAATTGAATTTCTTGCACACCCTCATAAGAATGAAGACTCAAACCATCTTGAAATTGTGCAATAATATTTGTAAGTCCAGAACGATTTGAAATTTTCATCATCTTATGAACCGATGCATTTCTTAAATCACAATCCACTAATAATACATTTTTATATTTAGCCGCCATAATACGAGCCAAGTTACAAGCAACTGAACTCTTCCCTTCATTTGGAATCGTACTTGCCAAACTGATTACTTGGATTTCCTCATCCATTTGACTAAACTCTATATTTGTACGTAAACCACGATAAATCTCATCTACATCAAACTGATTTCTCTTTTTCTTTGCCATTTCTATCTCCTAAAGAAACTAAAACGCTTCTTTTTCTTTACAACCTCAATATTTAATATATCCATATCACTCAAGATACGCTTAGGATTCTCATAAAATAATATATCCGCATTCTCAGATCCAATCCGCTTTGAAACAATTGAATACGCATCACTCAATTTAGAAATACGATTTCCACTACTTCTATGCGTATCTGTCGCAATCACATCACAATATCCATCATCTAATAAAGATAAAGCATTTGATTGAATCGTCTTACCATGCATTCCTAGAATAGACGTGCGATTGATTTGTAGAACACAACCCATATCAATCCAATTATCAATAATCGAATAATCAAGCCCTGAATGAAAATAACGTTCAATATGCGCAATCACAGGAACAAAACCCTTTACCTTCAATTCATACAAACAATCATCTCTATAATCAATTGAATGAATATCACGAAGAACATTATATTCCACAAGCATATAACGAGATTCATTTAGTGTAGGATATAAATCTAAATCCAATCCATCAATAAACTCACTATTCATCATGACTTCACCACCAAAATAAATTGGTATTGGACTCATTTCTTTTAATTCCATTTGACGAGAAACAATCTCATTATAAATAGAAGCATCTAATTGTCCTGGAATAAAGTGTGGTGTACTACATATTCCTACAAAGCCATCATTACGAGCTAATTCTAGCGAACTTTCAGCATCCTCAATAGATGGCATACCATCATCAATACCCCAAGCAATGTGTGAGTGAATATCTATATACTTTGTCATTATACTTCAGGGAATTCAGCAAAAACAGGAATACCCAAATACTTTTCTGCCTCTTCTTTGTTACGCAAACGATTATCTAATAAATATCTTAATATAGCATATCCTGCACCAAGTACAAACCCAACTGCAGCAGCAAGTACACCATTTTTCTTCGCATTTGGACCACTTGGTACATAAGACAATTTAGCCTTATCTACAATTTCAATATTACGAACATTTAAGTTCTTCTGCATTGTCTTAATAAAAGTATCTACAGTTCCATTTGCGATATCCTTAGATAACTTAGGATCCTCTGTCGTTGCAGTAACTGTAACAATTTCTGTATCCGTTTCATTTGACACAGTGATACAATTTTTTACGCTAGAAGCATTTTCTAACCCTACATCCTTAGCCACTTCAGACATGATATTATTCTGAGTCATTAAGTTTACAACATTGGTAACCAATTTACTATTAGCCATCTGTGAATTATAATCCAATGATCCAGTATCATTTATCTGTGGTGTTAAATAAATTGATGTTGAAGCCGTATATTTAGGAGCAATAAAGAACTTTGTTCCAAAAAATCCAACAGCACCAAAAACAACACAAAGAAAAATAATTAGTTTAATATGTTTTAAAATAGCACGAGCCACTTCAAGAAGATCAATAACATCTTCATCATCTTCTACATTAGCTACATTCATATAAGCATCATTACGAGACATTCTCTTATAAGCCATAACCTTTATCCTCCTACTTTTCAATATAAAACAATAATTACTATACCATAAAACTAACCTTTTTTATAAATAAATTCATTTTATATGTAAACAATTGTTAATGTTTATATGTTGAAATCTATCAATGATACAAAATCCAATCTAAATTACACTCGGTCTATCTAAAAAAGAAAATCGAATCAAAGATCATTTCTTTATCTGCTACACAGCCATACTATTATCACGAATTCTTCAATTTAAGATTCTAGAAATAAATTGATAAATCAAAATTTTATCGAGTTGACATGAAAACCCTACATTATTTTAGTGCGCATCTGATTATTGATAGCTAGCATCTAATGCTCCAATCTTCTTTGCGCTTGCCTCATTCAGGTACAAACCATCAATCAGATCAGTTTTTCTATCCTATGATTACTCATGAAGCTCCAGCGGCAATCCATCCGGATCATGGAAGAATGTCATCTTCTTTCCGGTATAATCGTCAACCCGAATTGGCTCACATTCAATTCCTACCTCCGCCAGCTCATTCACTGTCCGTTCCACGCTGTCTACGTAGAACGCAAGATGACGTAGCCCACAGGCTTCCGGCCGGTTCACACGCTTCGGAAGATTTTACTCAGCGAAAATCTCCAGTTCTGTGTACTCGTTAACACGAAGATCCAGCTTCCAGTCCTTACGCTCTGGGCGATAGTTTTCTCTGATGAAAGTGAAGCCTAACTTATTCACATAAAAATCCTTAGCTGCTTCGTAGTCAGATACGATGATTGCAATATGATGTATTTTTGATAAGTTCATTTTTCCTCCGCTCCGTTTCTTTTATTTGCGTTACAAGCTATATCAGCCTTCAAAAAAGACCGTGTAAACTCCTAGAGTTCAGTTTATCCATATGGTCAATCTTATTTCAATTTTCGAGTACCTTATCAGCACTCATACAATTTGATAGCAGTTTCATTAGTATCACACAACAAAACATACTTCATCAGAAACATGAGTTTCTTTTTCTTTGTTATTAAGCTCATATTTCCCACCTGGTTTAAATGTACTATCACTCATATTTAATCACTCCCTTTTTTTATTAAGCAATAAGCAATAATAAAAGCATTAATGCAAAAAAACTATTTAAATTCTTTCTTATAAGAATTTAAAAACTGGTCATATATAGATTGGACCTCTTCTTCTGAAATTTTTTGATAAAATTTAAATAAAAAATTCTTTTCAAAATAACGAATTCGTGGAATAGATAATTTACATAATTTCAAAATCTCCCACTTTCTACGATTTAGTGAATATAACGGATGGGCAAGCCCATCCAATACGGTAAAATAAGTCCAGTTGATACGGTGACGAAGTCCATTGAATCCGTTGTATAAGTCCACACCTATATTGTAGATATAAACTATCATCCTCCTGTTGTAAGATAAAAACAGGTAAGTAAGTATACTTATCTAGTCTTGCGATTAGGAGGTGTTTTTTTATGCGAGATGTAAAAAAAGTTTTGGAAATGAGATCACAAAACTATAGTCAGCGACAGATTTCTGTATCTCTTAAAATTTCAAGGGATACAATAAGAAAAATTTTTAATGTAGCTGATGACAAGAAAGTGTGTTGGTCATCTGTTAAAGATCTCAGTGAATCAGATGTCCAAAATTTATTATTTGAACAGGAGACGAAAATCAATTTATCCATTAAGCAACCTGATTTTGATTACATCCATAAGGAACTGTTAAAGCCAGGAACCACAATCAAACTGCTATGGGAAGAATATGTTGATGATTGTCGGTCAATCAAGAGTCCTTTTTACCGGTATAGCTACTTTTGCGAACGATATCGTGATTACGTTAAAAAGCATAATCTTACGATGCATATCAATCATAAACCGGGTGATAAAATGATGGTTGATTGGAATGGCACCCGTATGTATGTGTATGATCGTTACACAGGAGAAGCAATCCCTGCATATTTATTCGAGGCAACATTACCATTTAGTATGTACAGTTATGTTCAAGCATGTCCAAGCATGAAAATCAATGATTGGGTCGATTGCCATATCCAGGCTTACCGTTATTTTGGCGGAGTTACAAGACTTCTGATTCCAGACAATCTAAAAGTAGGAATTATCCAAAACAAGAAATATGAGGATCCAATATTAAACAAATCATATCAGGAAATGGCAGACTATTATGATACAACTATTATTCCAACAAGAGTGCGTAAGCCTAAAGATAAGGCAGCTGTTGAAGGCGCGGTTGGAGATTGTACAGTAGCCATTGTCGGTAAACTTAGAAACAGGAAATTCTTTTCGTTTGAGGACCTAAACAAAGCAATTATCAAAGAATTGGACAATTTCAATAACAGACCTTTTCAGAAAAAGGAAGGTTCCAGAAAAAGCGTATATTTAGACGAAGAACTTCCGTTTATGAAAGCTCTGCCTGAGCAGCCATTTGAGTTGAGTGTATGGAAACGAGCTAAAGTTCAATTAAATTATCATATTTCGATAGAAAAAATGAATTATTCTGTGCCATATGAATACGTTGGAAATTATGTAGATGTAAAAGTCACAAAAAGAACTGTAACTGTATATTATAAAATGAATCAAATTTGTACCCATGATCGATTATATGGTCGTATCAATCAATACTCAACAAATGAAAGTCATATGCCGGAGAATCACCAAAAATTTCAATGGAACAAAGACCGTTTTATGAAGTGGGCTGCCTCTATTGGAGACAATACTTCGATTTTAGTTTCCAAACTGTTTGATCGTTATAAAGTTGAAGAACAAGCTTATAAAGGTTGTATGTCATTGTTGAAACTATCAGATAAATATGGAAAAACCAGACTGGAAAATGCGTGTCAATTGGCGTTGGATCACATCAGTCAGCCTGGCTATAAAAATATTAAGATGATATTACAGTCAAATCAAGATTTGAAAGATAAAAATGATAATGTACAAAGTGAATGTGATATGCATGCCTTTGTGCGAGGAAAAGACTATTACGGAGGCAGGAACAATGGATAAGAGTGAATTGATAGAAAAATTGAAGAAAATGAGATTACCAGTTATTGCAGAACAATATGAATTACAAAGTGCAAACCCAGAATACAGTCAATTATCATTCGATGAACGGTTCAGCGAATTAATTGATATGGAATATGATAGTCGAGTAAATCATACAATAGAAAGATTTATCAAGAATGCACATTTTTATGATTCTACAGCAAGTATGGAATCAATTAATTATAATCCAGACAGAAAACTCGATCGCTCGCAAATGGAGGAATTGTCTACAAACAATTATATAAACAACGGTTTGAATGTAATTTTTGTAGGGGCATCCGGCTGTGGTAAAACATGGTTATCAAACGCTTTGGGGATCCATGCCTGTAGAGATAGAAAAACAGTTTTATATATTCGATTACCAGAACTATTCTCAAAATTTGAAGAAATGAGGATTCAAGGAAAATATAATGAATATCTAAAAAAACTAGGAAAGTATGATTTAATGATACTAGATGAATTCTTATTAAAATCGACAAGTGAATCAGAAAGAAGTGACCTACTTGAATTGATGGAAATAAGGTGTAATAAGAAATCAACAATATTCTGTAGTCAATATTCATTTGATGGTTGGCATCAATTATTAAATGGAGGACCTATAGCGGATGCGATATTAGATAGGATAATTAATTCATCTTATTTGATTACATTACATGGAAAATCATTAAGAGAAACATACTCTAAATTAAAAGATAAGAAATAACCAAAAAACACGGTTGATTTAATTTGACCGTGTTTTTTAGTGGACTTGTATTACGTATTAAGATTTAAAAAAGATGGACTTCTTTAACGGATTATGTGGACTTCTGTAGCATATTGCATGGACTTCAGATAGCGGAATACTCAATTTAGTAACTTCTTATCCTTAATTGTCATAAAAGACAATCGTAAAAATAAAGTTTCATATATAGCATAAATTTCCAAAAAGAAAACCAGTGGAATAAAAACAATCATATAAATAAATGGGATTAAAAATGAAACAAATGTATCGAAACTTAGTAATTCATCGTATTGAGTTAAAATTGATCCAAATGCTTGCGCATAGAAATACAAGCTCAATATAACTAACAATATATTTGATAAATCATACACATTTTTATATTCGATTTTTTTCTTCGTAAATACATTAAAAATAATCAATATATACAAAAACAACTGTAATAGTAATTCTACAAAATAAGAAAAAGTAAAATAGCTAACAATAAAATTTATAAATATAGAAAATTGTATATTCTGCTTTATATAATTTCTAATGTAATGTCCGCTATTATCCCCATCTACACTTTTCATTACAAAATAGATACCACTAAGTATAAACCATAATACTATATCCTTTAAATATGCGTTTTTCCAAAATGAGAGAATAGAAAACAAATATGTAACCACCGCAAAATATATAACAATTGTAATAATCAATATCCTTAATGGTTTACTTAATAAGGTTTTAATAAAATTACAAATTGATTTTCTTAAATCTTTATTATATATACTAAGAATACCAATTAAAACAATAAATAAAATCACCCAAGTAGCAATAGCTAATTCCCGATTTGTAAATAATCCTAAAATATCATATAAGTTCATAATAATAATTATACCCTTTATCCAAGAATCATAAATACATTAGTCATTTAATACAGGTGCATATGCAAACTCTTTATATTTAAAGGATGCTTCTTCACCTTCTAAATACTTTAATATTAATTTAATGATTTTCTTTTCATACGGGTATCCAATCTTATGAACCCACGATCTTTCATTATCTGATTCCATTACAATTACACATTCAGCCTTGGCATTAGTAACAATTGTCGAATTATGTGTTGTGATAATAACCTGTCGTTTTGCTTTTTCTTGAATCAAATTTTGCACTAAATTCTCATTAATATAACTATTGTCTAGATTATCTTCTGGCTGATCAATTAATAAAGGTTTTCTATCATCAGTAAATTGACCATATATAAATATAAAATCTAGAATTGCAACAACCTTTTGTCCTAATGATATGTTTTTAATAGATTTAAAGATTGGTTTACTAATATTCTCATTATTGCTATTTAAATTAAACTCTAAACCAACTTGAATCGCATCTTGATAAGAAGATTGAAAATATTTTAGTAAATAATTATCTTTTAATAAAATATTTAAATCATTTAATAACTTATCAAAAAAATCTTTTTTATTTCTTTCATCATCCAATGATTTCTTCCCCTTTGTTATATCTTCATAGCTAAGAGTTTTAGTATAACCATTTATACTAACAGAATTAAAAATTGATAAATCATTATTTCTTATAGATGTAATAAAGTATTCTATACCATTTTCCTCAATGATTTTTGTTAAATATGCTTCAAGCCTTTCTGAATCTATATATTCATCAAATTTATACATATTAAAATCATTCAAAAGACGCTTAATATTATGTTGTTCAATTCTATTATCAATCTCTATATTTAGTTGAATAAAATCTTCTGCAAATTTATTAAAGTTATCACAATTCTCTTTTAATATATTTTTATAATCTTCAATATTTTTAAAATATTTAGTTATGTTATTAATAAACTGATTGGTGTAAACTCTATATCGAAATTCTGGAAATTTTTTATTTACTAATTTTAATTTTATTTGATTTGGACTTTTCAACTAATTCATTAATCGAATAATGTTCATCATAGATTTTATTTAAAACCATTTACTTTGATTTCAAATCTAACAATATTAAATAATCATTTTTTGAAATTTTGTATATATAAAGCAAATTATTAATAATATATTTTTTTATTGTACTTTATTCATAATCAAAAGTAAAATCATGTATTCTATCGTGCACCCAAAAATATTTCAAAACTCCATTTTCACTAATTTCATCAAAATTATCAATATCTGGAGCCAAATATTTAATTAAATACCTGTTGTTTATGCATTTTACCAATATCATAACTCACATGTTTGAATTTAAAAACAATAAATTATCACAACTGACTGTACGTTGTGATAAGACAAAATCCATCAAATTTAAAAGCGTACTTTTTCCCGTGCCTCTAGAACCAATTAAACAAGATAATGAACTGGAAAATGAAATATTAAATAAAGATTTTCTATTTTCTTTGCCTATGTAATACTCTTTTTATTCATTAAAAGGTTCAATAGCAATTTCTTCTATAAAAACATCTGGTTCAATGGGTGGAGATAAACAAATAGTAAAATTGGGATCGTGAAAAGTATTTCGAATCATTTCAAAATTGCATTTAGATCCAATGATCCAAAAACAATTAGAGGCTAAGTCATCAAATGAATGAGAATCTTCGTCTAATACAAAACTAAACTCTTTTTGTTTTGCATAATTCTTCAACCGATTCTGGATAGTATCTAAATTTTTTAAATCTTTTTCTCCTAATACAGATGTTTCTGGATCTGAAAATAATCTTTTCTTGTACGAAATAGATAATGAATCATTACTTAATAAATTGCTAGAATTAATATGCGTAATATAATCCAATCCTTTATTTTTGTTGATAATATTCAGCATTTCTAACGATGTTTTAAAACTTCCATGTTTTTCATCTAATAAATACTCTTTGAATGTATTTTCTAGGCCATCGATTCTTTCTTCTAAATAATTTTGTGCATAATCAAAAATACCGACAACATGTGAATCTGCACATGATGTCTCTATACCTATCGGTAATATGAAAGTTATTTGACATTGTTTCTCCTTTCGATAAAAAAACAGCATTTTATAAATATATTAATATTTCAAATCATTAGCTTTTTATTTGTTTTAATAAATTCGAAATTTCATCATAGTCATTAACCCATATAACATTTACTTCCAACAAAGCATTTGCTTACCAAAGTTGAAAAAACACTCTTAACCAAACGAAAATGAAAACATCTACATTAAGACAGCAATCATTCTACTGTTTGTACCAAATAATCAGTGAATTAGATATCAATCTTTCCGATATAAAAAGCTTGTAAAGCAGCAATAGTATTTTCGCTTAAATATTTAGGAGTTATTGCTTAAGTATAGTCTCTCTTTCGTTTACACCTATACAATAAATTTTAAATAGGCACTATTTATGTCCATTATATTAAAATATTACTAATGTATCTGTTAAACGTTAATCTATCAAATATCTGCATATCTATAAAATTTTTTAAACAGATACTACATATTTATTCGATAATATTTCCTATGAGCCAATACATATATTATAAAAAGATGAGGAATATTACATAAATTTAAATTTTGTTCAACCTTAAACTTTTTAAAAATCACTAATTCTTATTTTAAATCAACAACTATAACATATGAATACAAAAAAACTTGTTTGCCGTGATAAAAAAAGCTTTTCTCTATTAAATATTTACATTTATAATCATTAATCAATTTTATATCTCTTGGTCCAGATCCACATCCACAGTTATATTCATGTCTATATTTTTCAAAAACAATAATATCAATCTTATTTAACAATTCATTTAAATAAGATTCATAAAACTTTTTTGTAGATTCCTCAAACAAAGAATAATTCTTACTCAAATCATATTTGTTTAAACCTCTATTTGGATTAACGTATATAGTATTTTTAGAAATCAATTTGGGTTTTAGTCCATTAAATTCATCTAGAAAAAATGTTAACTTTTCTGATTTATGTGAAGTTGTAGAAATCAATTGACAATTTACTTTAATTTGATAAATATGTTCAATAGAATCTTCATATGTAAAATATAAAGAAATCTGTATTGGATTACTTAATTCCATTTTTGAATCTCCATAAATACTTAAATAATACTCATCATTTTTAACAATATATCCAGTACAAATATAGACAGTTCCTTTATCATCTTGATTGCCCACTATACATTGTACTTGTAAATTTTTTGCAAGATTATCACCTATATTTTTAATTCTCAAGAACGCCAATATATCATTGTTATTAGTACTATCTATACATATACCAACAGTTCGATTGTGAAATTCATTCTCATCAATTTTTTCGATAATTAAGTTTGGAAAATATTCACTTCTTAAATTTTTTTCATTTAAGTCATTCTGTGCTTCTTGATCTTTTCTATTGAATTCTGCTTGAGAATTAATAGTTATAATAACACCAAAAATAGTTAATAATCCACCGATAATTGAGCCAAAATAACCAATCCACGCTGAAGTATTATATTCCTTGACAAAGCAAAAAATATTCGAGTGAGATAATATAAAATCAATAAGAAATGGAGATACAAATAAAACGATTAAACCTAAAACAACAACTTTAATTAATAAACTTTGTTTCACATATATCCTGGTATATTGTAATTGACCCATCTAACTGGTCATCTACAATATACTTCTCCTTTCTTTCAACCTTTAATAACCGTGGTTGAAGACGGTTTTGTTAATTTGTAAAATTGAATATGTGAATGTGGATTTGTATATCTTGTACCTGTAGCTCGACTACTTTTGAGAGGTTCTTACCACACCTTATTCCAAAACAGTGATTAGTTAGATGAGTCTTTGAATTCGTATTTTGAACCAGGTTTTGTGGTCTAAGTGTT
>OLOA01003295.1_pt1 | contig 13348 bp, 13 predicted proteins | sample 1672201 | NCBI WGS metagenome assembly OLOA01 (sample SAMEA3136658, study PRJEB25190) | human gut metagenome
CCACCGTGCCCCATGATCTGACCATTTCCCACGTATAATTCAACGTGACCAACGCCCGATTCATCCGATGAACCGCCCCACGATATTAGCACCAGATCGGCTAATTGCATCTGATCAAAGGGCAGGTTTTTGCCCTTGCCATGCGTAATTAACGTTCCCTTGCTGCTCATGTCACCAGTCCAGGTGCCAACATTGATGCCAGTAATTTTTTTATAAGCTGCGTAAATAGTAGATGAGCAGTCGCCAACGCCTGAATTCTCAGGATCTAGCCGCCCGGCACCTTGCGAATACTGAAAACGCCCTTCCCACGATTTATAAAGTTCAACGATTTTGCGAGCTGCATCACTTCCCGTGGCGTTGCCCTGGTCAGTGGTTGCGTTATCGGTGCTGTTGGGATGTCCATTTACATTTGCCGATGGTGCCCAGATATTGGGGCCCATTTTTTGACAAACCAAACCATTTGCAAATCCAGATAAACCAAAAATTACCAGCTCGTTGTTAACAAGTTGGCAATAGCTAATTTGGCTCGCTTGCTGCTCTGATTCGGTAGGCGAATCGCCGCCAGATTCAACGCCGCCCACCTGCCCAAAGTCAGGCGGCGCGCTTTCGCCGTCCCAATCCTTGAGCATGTTATAGGTAGTGTTATATCGGTTTTTGTACTTGCCAAGCACGCCGTTATTCAATACCGTGTTACGCATTGTTTCAAGCGTAGCATTACCGCCGCACGATCTAAGCACCTGCCCCGCACTGCGTGGGCTTTGGTGGTACATGCAAGCCGCGAATACTAGCGTTTGCGGCCTATCCTGCGATAGACCGAACTTTTCAAGGGCTGGAACATACTCATTTTGAAATTGATCGAACCATTTTTGTTGTTGTGTTTTATGGTTTGCGTCGCGCTTTGCGAACTCAACCCAGGCATTAGCTTCACTATCGGTAAGGTATCGGCTTGTCCACCAATTCCAACTATCGCCGTGCGCGTCAACATCAGCATCAAGCTGAGGGGCCGCTGCTTTAAAAGCAGCGTACCCCTCAGGATCGCCAGTTCGCAACATTTTTAGCAGATTTGACGCATTTTGCCCGTATTCCTGCATCATGCCAATAGTGATGGGATCGACGCGGTAGACTGCTCCCCAATTGTGCTCAGATTCTACCGCGCCGATAACGTACATCGCATATAATGATGTGTTTGCAAGCGTTGGCATAGCTTATAGCTTGCTCAAATCCATGCCGCAAATTACAGTAGCATCAATGAATACGGGCGTTGAGCTATTGCGAAGATATGGCGTATACAAGCTAAGAATTTCGGTTGCCGTGTTGTAATGAATTTCACATAAATTACGCCCACTATCATTACCGATAGAGCCATATCCAAGCGTAATAATCCCCGTTGCGCCGCTTTTTAATTTCGGCTTTGCAGCACCAGCGGGAAGCGTGACACAGTCATTAGGCAGAGTGCCGCTAATAGATTCACGGCCATTAAAGCGCAATATGCCGTTACACCATTCCCAATTCCAGTCAGAATAAGTAAGCCCAGGCGCAGAAGCTTGTACGTAGCCGGTTGATCCGAAATTATAAAAATCAGAACTTGCTGCCTGAACAAGAATAGCGGTTAGGGCATCAACTGCGTTTTTAGCATCTGTAGCGTTGCTAGCTGCAATAGAAGCTTTTTCGTTTGCAGTCGTGGCAATGGTGCTCGCAGATGTCGCAGTCTGCTGGGCGGCATCTGCGGCGCCTTGTGCTTTTGCGGCAGCAGTAACAGCGTTATTTGCAATGTTTTGCGCTGCTTCTGCCGTCTGTCTAATAAGTTCAATATCGGCGGCAGTAGCGCTGCCAGATTTTAAGGCAGCAAGCGCCGAATCAACAGCGTTTGCAAGCGCGTTCATATCATTAACAATTGAAATAGGGGAAGCGCCATTAATAAGCGGCAGATTAAAAGTAGGGGTAGGCATTATAAATTCTCCTTATATCCGAGAACGCCGTTAGCGTCCATTTCACCGTAGGTGTTAAAAATAGTGGGCGAATAATCGTAACCGGGTTCAACGTCTTGAATTGCAGCCGATGGGGTTATTGCGCAGCTCAATGCGTCATTAAACATTGCAATAAGCGTCTGATCTTTCTTAGCCTTTTCGCAAGCATTTTTAAGCACGAAACGCCCGTAAAAGTCAAGCGAAAAATAACAAACCTCGTCAGTAGTCGCAAATTCAGCGGTGACCATTCGGCCCGTAGCATCAGGAGCAGGGGCAGGGTATAGCGTTGCGCCTTCGGGCATTGCACCATCGCGATTGGCGTATGAGCCATACGTAAGTGCGTCTAAATCATTATAGCTTAGGTATTGCGCTGTCTGTGCTGTTCCGTGTGCGGTTGCTTCGCCTATACCAAGGTAATCAATATCAGCGTAGGTAGCAGCGAAGGGGCGCGAAGCGTCGAAAAGCTGCCTAAATGCGACCTGGTGATAATCATATGAACCGGTAACGGGATTATGAACCAAAAACAAACCTGCCGTAATATTCTTAATCTGTTCTTGCAGCTGTGAATCCCCCGATTCCCACCCGTTTCGCAGATCGTTAATCTGCCCTTGCAAATCATCAGCAAGCGCAGTAATTGCCTTGGTCAATTCCTCGTCGTTAATGCCCGAATCATTAACCGCCATTAACGCCTGGAGCAGCCAATTAATTTGATCCTCTAAGCGAATAGCCCTTTTCCAGGAAGGCGGCAATGGATATTGAAAGCCTTTATAAGCGAAGTCTAAGCCTGTTAGACCATCAAAAACAGCCATATTAAAATCCCTCTTCATCGTAGAGTTGATTAAACAATGGCTCTAAGCCATTAAATACTAGGTATAGTGCATTGTTAACACCAGTGAGCCACTTTGTCAACACTTCGGCGGCTTGTCCTTGCGTGCCTTTATGCGTGCTAGTGCTTTTGCCCTGGTCGGTTCCCTGCCCCGTGTTGTCGGTAAGATTGGTAGCGTAATCTTTAGCGCCTGATAATTGAGCTTGTGGCGTGGCGCTGAAAATCTGGCGTGCGCTGCTGTTCGATTCAGACGAACTAATGTTCGTATCCTCGGTGCTGTACGTAGCCATAATATCTAGTTTTTCATCAGCAAGCGCGGCAAAAATCGGATTAATTACTGGCATCATTTCTCGCATACGCCTATTTAGATAGGCAACAAAAAGCGCGGGGGTGTCCTGCGCAATTTTGCGAAATTCGAAATGGTCATATATTTTGTTTTGCAGTTCCTCGCGCTCGCTCTCGTTCCATATTGGATAAGGCCGCGACGAGTCCCAAAGGTCATCGCCGTACAAATGTACTACATCGCGCAATGTTGGTGTATCGTCTGTTATTAGCATTGTTTATTCTCCGTCAATATCTTTATTAGACATTACTTCCGGCGCTTCTGCTTCGCGCAAATGCGGTACTGACCACGACACGTCAAGAGGCTCATCAAGGTATTCGGCAAAAACCACGTTAGCGACTTTGCAAAATTCTTTGCGACACTTTAGGCGCGAATTGCGCATCAGCATAACCTGTTCATTGTTAGATAAAACTTCCTGTGTGTTTACGCGCTCGCGCTTATCTGTGTTGGCATTGTCAGCGCCTAAAAAGGTAATAGCTTCATCTAGTATGCGCTTTTTAGCGTCAAGCAGCTTATCAGCAACAAAAGGCGCGTTAGTGTTTAATACCTCGTAATTGACAATATCAGTCATTCCGCTGTTCTGGCTGATGAACTGCTTATTGTTTTTGAGGTCCTTGATAATTCCCTTTTTGGTTGCCTTCGCTTCTTCTGGCCCGGTAATGATCCAAGGCGTTTTCTGTGCTCCTACATTAATATCAATTGTGCGGTCAATTGCAGCAAGGCGCTTAGCGTAATTGTTGATAAAACCGCTTAGGGGTGTTCGCATCATATTATCGAAAAGCATCACGGCATCACGTGGCATAACTTCACTTTCAGCGTTGACCCAAAAATTGCAATGCCGCTGCCAATATTGCCCTGCTGGTGAAAAAAGATTGATTTTGTTGGGGTTGTAAAACATATTGACGTTTTCAGCTGGGGCGGCCTGCGCAAATAGAACGCCACCGCTTTCCGTAAATAAAGCGCCCATACCGTAATAGAGCATAATATATTCAATCGCGCGTGGATCAATTCCAGCGGGAACGTTTTCCCAGGTAAAACCCGCAATTGCGATGTTTTCTAGATACGTGCGCCAAAAACAATACTGCAATTGATCGTAAGCTTGCGCACTGTCCAGGAGCTCGCGAACGTGCTTTTTTCCTAACATCAATTCCGATTCATCAACCCAAACCGATTGTGCATAATCGGGTAATGTAGTGCTCATTATTTCACCTCTCTATCATACTCATAAATACCTGGAATAGGTTCATTATCAGCCCCGTAGGTACGCCCAATATCTCCCGGGTTACGCCACACGGTAACGCCTTTCTCAAAAATGCCGCGAATAGAATTTTTAACGCCTTCATCAGCCGCTGAGCAAATAATAGCCGTATCAAGCATTTTCCAATATGTAAATTTAGACATTGCCATAAAGTCAGATGGTGGCACGAGGTATTCACGAATTGCATAACCAAAGCGCAAAAAGTAATTTCCCACAACACGTATCATTTGGCTGGTTATGGTCTTATATCTAATTTGCACAATCATCATACCATTTGAAAGATTAAAACCGTCACCGGCCATTTGCCCAGATTGGCTCGGCTGCGTCAATGCTGCATCTTGCACCGTCGCATCAATACCGGCAACGGCGTTTTGATAATCTCCCCGAGCTGCCCAGTCAGCCATGGCCTTATTTTGAGCTGCAAATTGCCTTGTCAAACCTTGGTTATTCTGGAATTGCATATTAGACGTGAACATATTACCAAGCGTGCCAGCGGTACCAAGCACAACGCCTGCGGGGTTTCCAGCCAGGCCGCTGCCAATCGCGCCAATTGAGCCATTAATTACAGATTGTGCGTTTGTCAAATTTTGATTTGCTTGATTAGTAGCAAGCTGCTGCTGTGCCTGATCATACGTCAATTGATTGCCCGCAAGGCTTTTTTGCTGAGACCAGCCAGCGGCGTTATAGCTAAATTGGCGGCGGTTAGTGGTGCTCGCAAGATAATTGACATATTCATCGTTAACAATTGACATTTGGGGGAAATTCTGAAACCAGATTGCCGTATCTAGCCAATACCCATGGCTAGTATCGTGGCTTTTTTGCTGGTATGCATCGCCGTCAAAATCCATTGTATAGTAGTCGCGACGATCAAACCCCTCGCCACCTGCCGATTCGCCGTAATGCGCGGGGAAAAACGCAATTTTTTGGTATGGCGGGGCGGCGCAACTCATTTGCTTTAGCGTGATATTAGTATCATTAATCAGCTCTGGTTTAAGCAATAACGAATTACCTTGGTAATTAACTATCTCAATAACCGAATACGGGAAACATTTTAGCTTATCTACGTATTTGAAATCGGCGGGCGTGTGTGCTCCTAGCAGCCTAAGCATAGGCGCGGTCGATTTAAAATATTCTCCCTCGTCGGGTGTATCGCCTAAAAAGTGGGCATTTACTCCGTTTAGTGAAACGCTCGGGCCATCTGTAAGAACAGTTTTTGGAAAAGCAGAAATAGAAACAATGCCTTTAGCTACCCACGGCGCGTCACGTACTTTTTTCATAAATGCCGAGTAATTCCATGATTCAATTGCATACACGTTGCAGCCAGAAGCTAAGCCGTCAGTCATTTGGCCATCAGCAGTTTTAAGCGACGGATTATCACGCGTGCCCCAATCGGCTGCAAGGTCGGTATTGCTTTGGACTATAACAGCCCATTGTTTTTCGCTCAAATCAAAGGTTTCAGTGTCAACTATAGTATATTCGCTACCAACATCAAGACCTTCAGGCGCGACACCGTAGGTGCGCATTATATCGCCTTGGTTGTATACACTTGCTGTAAGGTTATTATGCATTGCCGACATTGCCAAATGCCCACGCTCAACAAAGCAAGTTCCAAGTTTGAACTTCCATAGGTAAGTTTGGAAAACGTCTAATTGAATAGTAAGCGCGGTAGTAGACGGATTTAGCATCGCCGCACCGGTAATAAAGTAGTAGAAGCGCGGCGGCGTTACATCGTCGGGATCATCAGTTTTAGGATTATCGACAATTAAATAATTGTAGGTATATGCCTTGTGAAAAGGAACATCAATATTGATAGGTTCATGCGGCTTCAAATAGGTGTAATTATCTAAAACGATTGATTCACTTTTAAGCGAATCAAAATATGCATTTCGTTTTTCGGGCGATTCAAAAGAAACAACATCCTTATACGAATCGTCCCACGCCACCCTGCAAAGGGTGACGCGGGACTTAATCGCCCAACTAAACGGCGTTACGCTAGTTGGCATATATAACACTCTCCTTAAGCTTTAGCAGCCAGGACAATATTAGCAGACTTTTTGTTATCGGCGTTAGAAATTGCCGTAACAGTGATACCGGTATACTTGGAATTTTCCGATACGTGCAAAACGCCCATACGGTCAATATAAGTACCTGTGTCGGGAAGTACTACCTTCCAATCGCCTGCGGCGGCATCGGCTGCCGTCTGACCAGTGATAATAGTGTAGGCGCGTCCATCGGTTGAAGCATCGGAGTAGGTTACCACGGTATCAAGCGCGATTTCTGCGCCGGGCTCGATAACCATGTTTTCTGCAACTGGATCATGCAAGGTAACAGCAACAGAGGTAACAGTGCGAGCAGGTGCCGCCGTGATATTGCTTTCCTCAGCGGTAGACAGAAGCAAAGCATTTCGCATTGGGCTTGCACTGTATACGCCCCAATGGTGGTAATAATAATCGAGGTCAAGCGTGGCAGGGTTATAGATCGAAGCACTCTTAATTTTGGTATCGGTGCAAACGTAAAAATCGCGATCCATTAGAGCAACATCGGTACCCGGGATATTAAAATCATCAATAACAACAGTTCGATCGGCAAGGAAATTTGCTTTATCCATGTTGAAGGCAGCTGCCAAAACAGAAACATCGAAATTTGCGAAGAAACGCGGCGTACCTGCTAGCACCAGATCATCAGAAGTTACCTGCATGCCAGCGTTGTTGTACTTGGTATTGTAAAAGTTTTTCATCTGCAAATAATGTTCGCGCAGAACTGCCGCAATGGATTCACCAGCAACGCGCTTTTCATCAGCGGTAATACCACTAGCGAACATATCAGGAACGCGGATGGTTGCCATTCCCTCGCCATCATGCACCTTGCGAATAATATCTCGCATGATCAGGTATTCGTCGTTTTCGTCCGACTGCTGAGGAAGCGCGAGCAAACTATTAATAAAGGCAGACAGCTGGCCATCCTGCACGAATGCCTCTTCCAACATATCCTCGTTAAGCCGCAAATCGTAACGGTCACGGCGATTTACGGAATGATAAATAGCCTTTACGTCTGGTTTATCGGCACCAAAAACATTGGTATCATTCGGATCATATGCCTTAGCCTTGATAAGGTTTGCCCCGATTTCCTGGACAATGCCACCATATGCCATTGCGCCAGTTTTGAAGGGCTTCAAGCGATTTTCAAATGAATTGGTTCGGAAAAGTGTAAGGCCGATACGCTGAACAAGCACCTGAATAAACTCGTTCCAAAGAAGCGAATTCTCTTGCAAAAGTGCGAGCGTTTTGGTGAGGTTGTTATCAGTGATTTCTGGAATGCGTGCGCGGTACTGCTGACTTGCATTGTTTCGCACTGCGTTAATAATTGCGGCATTGGTTGCCGCTACCTTGCTAGCCGCCATAATTAATTCTCCTTATCTGCGAAAAGATCCTCAATGGACTTTTCCGCTATTTCCTCGGGCGATTCTTCCGGATCGCTGTCCTCGTCATCCGCGGGGGCAGTTGCCGCAACCATCAGTTCATAATTGCGCGCGGCAGTTTCCTGATACTTGCGCTCAGCTTCGGCAAGTTTACCCTCCAGCTCAGACAGTCGCGCCTGCATTCCTGCCGAAAGATCGGCAACGCCTTGGGATACGCCAGCGCGCCATTCGGACAAATCTTCAATTTCGTCCATTGCAAGCAATTCATCTAGCGTCATTGGGTTTTCCTCCTTAATAAAATAACCCCTGGTCTATAGCCTATCAGGCATGACCAGGGGTTTTAAGGTCAAGCGCGGCAATTCCGCGAACGCTGATTAAAAAGCCTTGCACTGCTCGTTATGTAAGGATACCTCACGGTATTGCATTCCTTAATAACTACTTACCAGCGCAGGGGGTGCGCACGCTTAAATGCTTTATAGCACTAAGCAAAAAGTTTTGCAAATTCTATTTTGCGTCAACAGTGATTTTGATTTGCTCAAGTTTAGCCGACACGGCATCAGAAACCGCCTTTGCAACGGCTTCTGGGTCTGCCCCCTGGTGCTCTGCGAGCGTCTTAACGGCTTCTGAAAGCGCCGTTAACTGAACTTGCACCGCTTGAATGCGCAAATTAGTATCAATTACGTTTGCCCAGGCGGTCGAATGCCCACCTTTTCCGTAATTATTAAACGCCCAAATAGTGTTCGCGTCATCGTTTGAAATAGCCACTTTTTCCCCTTTCGCTATAGCCGCCCACTGATCGCGCGTGAGCGGTGAGACGTTTCTATCGGTTTGCTCATTTGAGCTAGAATATTGCCAGATCGTATAAGTTTCCCAAGGTGAACACTTATAACAGAATCGCGGAATTTCCCATGAATTGCGATTATCGGGATACCCAGCAATCCAAAGGCCGCAATCTTTAGCACAGCTTGCCACCTGCGAGCGCCCAGAAGCTTGCACGTAAATCAAGCACCAAACGCCCGAAAGCTCATGAATTTTATCTACGAACTTCCGGCACCAGTTAGAATTTCCCCAAGATTTGTTGTTAATTGATTCCCAGTCAAGGCATGGGATACCGTTACCAAAGTAACCGCGGCACTTATTATAGAAAAATTCTGCTTCTGCAATAGGATCATTACCCCCCGCGTAGTGATAAAAGCCCCAAAGTTTGCCATCGGCTTTGCACCGGTTAATAACGGCATCGCACTGCCTATGCGTATAGGTTACGCCTTGCGTTGCTTTTACAATCACAAAATCAGAATCACGGTAACACGCTTCTGTATTAGCTTTAAATTGCGATCCGTTAAAATTGTCATGGCTTGATACGTCAATGCCTTTAATCATCGTTATTTTCACCCTTTAGCTTCAAAAGCGCAGCCAGTGGCGAATTACGCAATTCAGGTGATAAAACAGAAAGATTTTCAAAAATTGAAATTGCTTCAGTGATAATCACGTACACGCAAACGCCGCCAAAAACGGCATTAAATGACGTTGGCAGCAGGTCATAATTAACAGCCAATTGGCAAGCATAACCTAGCGCCATTGCTCCTATAAAACCCACCTTATGCCACAAGCCAAGGCGCATTTTCGTGCTGTCTAATTCCTTATTTTTTACCGCCTTTATAACTCCTGATAGATAATCCGCGACGATAAATCCCAGACAAAAAACGGCGGCGATTCCGTCACTACCCAGTATTTCCATATTTTTCCCTTATCTAATCGAGAATGGTCTTGGCACAAGTATAACGCCACCTTTAACCGCTTGTGGTACGATTTTCCATTTCGATTTATCACGGTATATTTCAGGAACGCCTTCGCATTTTTCAAAATCAGTTGTAAAGCCAGGGTGAAAATCCTCAATGCGCATAATCTGTTTAAGCGGCTCAACCATACCCGCGCATGTATATGCCCAGGGTTTTACAATCAAATTGCCGTTTTTGTCGTGAGAATATTCCGCTTCTGCGTATGTTTTTGCTCGTAAACAAACGCAGTCAGAAAAAGCGGCTTCTAAATCCCAATAGCCTAGTTTTTTCGAATCAATGCGAATATCGTTCGGTATTTCTGAACCAATGAAATGAATTGAATCGGTGTCGGAATAGATAAAACGATCGCCAAATTTAAGCGCTGTTCTAATGGTGTAATCACGTGCCCACGCAGTGACAAAAATTCCGACTGGCAAATATACGGGCTTGCGCTCGGTTTCATCGCCCATAACGTAATGCACAATACCATCAGAATCAAGGCGCGGCACCTTTCCACGTACCTTAATTTTCTGCGCGTATTTTCCATAAGCATTATTTAACCACAATTTCCAATTCATGCGCTCACCAGGGCTTTTAGCATTCATTTTGCCAACCATGCCAGCATCTACATATTCCTTGAACAGTCCCGTAACGCCACGAAAATAGTAAGTGCTGCCGTATGCTATTACATCTACTGTATAGCACTCGTTTATTAATGCCCAATCTACATTAGTAAGCATCATAGTAATAGGCTCGTCTATATCAGTCTGGTACTCGCGAGCGTTAAAAAATAGACTTCCTTTAACCTGGATACACGGCAATTTGCCGTTTTTCAAATGTGCCGAAAATGTTATCTCGCTGATCCATAGTGGGTAATTTTCACTGTTTATCGGCTTACCAGGCTGCAAAAGCGGCTTACCGACTGGCAGGCATCTATCATGCATTACAAAGGGATAAAGCGAATTAACGTCAATTCGCCCACCTTCTCCAAGGTGCTTGTTTACATGCAAGGGATTTGCGTATACGTAACCACCCCTATAGGCTTTGCGCAGTATTGAATCTAGCTCGGGGTCAAGCTCGGGAAATTTTACCTGCCATTGGCGCTTTCCAAAAAGGTCTTTTAGCGCTGCTAGACAATCCGCACCGGTAGTTAATTTTTCACCCAATTCAAAACGGTGATCGAGCGCTTTAGCCAGGATCAAAACATCACGCCGCAAATAATCCATTTCAAGCGCGGTTAAAATATGGCCTGGTTCACGGTAGGTGTTATAGTCTATTTCTCCTTTTGTCATTTCCAGCCCATAAGCGCCCGCAGCATTTGCCAGCGTCATAGGCAGCTTCTTATAGCTGTCTGCAATTTCGAAAGTAGAACATTCGCTCGTAATTTGCATATGGTAGAACTTTCCCAAGCTATCCATAAGCAAAGTAAATTCTCCCTCGCCTGGCTCGCGTTCCTCGGTATGCTTATATCCATTTATGAGCAGCCATGAAATAATGAATTTGGTGTCAAACCCGGCATTATGAAACCAGTAGCGGCCTGGGTGATCAAACGCCCAACGCATAAATGATTCTATGCTAGTGCCATATTCAAACAAACCATCAGTATTAGCACCAACAGGGGAAACGCCCCATGCCCAAACTGGATTTGCAGCGCAACCCTCCGCGCTCGTGTTGGTTTCAAAATCGGCCGCGTATTCAATAACTTGCTTTGTCATTTTCCGATAAATTGCAAAAGTTCTTTTAGCGCTGTTTCGTTGGCGCTTGATTCATCAGCGTTGGGGGATCGGTGACCCTTCGCATATTCGGCTTCATACTGCCATGTATCTACGACAACGCTAAAATCAGTGTAATAATGCAGATAAGCCATCTCGTCTGGAGTAAGTTCGCCTATTCTAGCTAATACAGATTCAGATATATCGTTTTCTTTTAGCTTGTTAATAACAGACTGTCTAAAATGCGTTAGCCTGTCAGCGTCAAGCGCTGTGGTAACGCGCGGCTTAATAGTTGCGTAAGTTGATTTTGCGCCGGGTTTAAATTCTGTCTCACGAATTACGGGCTTAATAGCGCTAAAGCGCCCATCATCCACCGCGTATTCCATTGGCGATTCTATATAATCAATATTACGCACTTGCGAATCAGGGATTTTATTTAGTACGGATTCACGAATGCTTTTCAATTTTGCCGCGTTCTCGGCTCGAATAACGTTCAATTCGGCTTCTTCCAAACGGCGTTGCCATAATTCAGCGCTAATAATGGGCGTTCCCTCGCGCTGAATTACTACCTCTGTTCCTTTATTAAAGGTATATCCATTTTCACGAGCGTTAAATTCCCGCAACTTCTGGGCATACTGGCGTTTTTCAACCGAACTCATGCCTTTTAACTCGGCTGCTGGAATAACAGGGTTAAAAGCGGCTGAAATTTGCGCGTTAATTGCACCTTTCTTCCGCAAGCGGTATAATTTGTTTCGGGCATTCTTCTGTAAGCGCGAAACTTCTTTATCTAACTCGGTACGCTTCTGCATTGCCCCTCCTAATCTCCTGCCCCTCCTAGTGAGGGGCATTCTTTTAACAAAAAGGGCGGCATTTCTGCCGCCCTTAAAGTTTACCGCACTTTAGCCGATAAGCTTAAAAGTAAGCATAGAACCCAGGCGAACTTTACGGTTAATAATCTCGATCGTTGCGGGGTTGTCAGCATCAATAACCGGGCGAATTGCCTTCAAACGCTGCAATGCCTGATAAAGACCTACCGACTGCGCTTCATACGTTGCACCGTCTGCGTCAGTAATGACAACATGGGGGCGGTTTTCCATCTCGCCAGTAAGCTGATTTACCGTTTCAATAGGTTCCACAAGCCATGCCGTCATAACGATAGTTTTGCCCGCAAAGTCAGAAAGCTTATGATCAGACGCAACACCCGCGTTGAATGCTGCGATCTGCCCCGCTTCGGTGGTAAGATCATATGAGGCGGCAAAGCCATAAGTTGCGTTAGTGGTAGCGATTTCGGTTACTTCTGCGGTAGCAATTTCAGTGTTTTCCATTTTAGTTCTCCTTAATCAATTTCTTTTGAATCAAAACATTTTGCAGATGAATAAAATTCATCCAGGGGCATAACGTACACCTTACTTACCTGCTTAGGGCGTTGGATCGAAATATCTTCTCCAAATTCCTTAACAGCTAGATTGAATATACGTGCCATGCCGGCAGCAGCAGGGTATTCGCGAGTGGCAATTTTTTTACCGTTGCGGCAAATGTCGCAGGTGGTAACATTTTTAGTGCGCCATACGTGCTTAGACTTGGTTACATGCAATTTGTTCACCTCCTTTTTCTAACTCGGTGCTTTCAAGTTCATTTATCTTTCGCGCGATAAAGATAATAAAATCGCGTAAAGATGTCCCATAGTGCCTACCTAGATAGGTAGTTCCATCGTTAGCTTCTATTACTATTTCATCTTTCCTCAATCTCCTTAAAGGCTGTTCCCTTTCGAACAATTACAATATACCAGGAATGGGCAATTATGTCTAGTGCTTTGGTTTAATTTGTTTGGATTTTATTCATTGGCAAATGCTATTGATTATTTTGTATTGTTTTATTGCGTTTGGCTGGGATTGTGGTATAGGGCTGGGCGGTGCCGCGTGGCAAAGTGCCAGGCGTGATCGGTCGGGCGCGAAAGGTTGGCTGGGTTGTGGTATAGGGCTGGGCGGTGCCGCGTGACAAAGTGCCAGGCGTGATCGGTCGGGCGCGAAAGGTTGGCTGGGTTGT
>OLOA01003314.1_pt1 | contig 13278 bp, 10 predicted proteins | sample 1672201 | NCBI WGS metagenome assembly OLOA01 (sample SAMEA3136658, study PRJEB25190) | human gut metagenome
CCAGATTGAATTCTGTAAGTATGAACTGAAGGGCGGGACTTTTAAGGAGTACAAGGATAAGGGATACAGTGGAAAAAATACGATACGGCCACAGCTTCAGCAGCTTCTGACAGACATCCGAAGAGGTGAGGTGGAAAAAGTGATCGTGTATAAGCTGGATCGTATCAGCCGCTCAATCCTTGATTTTTCGAATATGATGGAGCTGTTTCAGCAGTATCAGGTAGAGTTTGTTTCTTCCACGGAAAAGTTTGACACGTCTACGCCAATGGGGAGAGCGATGCTGAATATCTGTATTGTGTTCGCACAGCTTGAGCGGGAAACCATACAGAAGCGAGTCAGTGATGCTTATTATTCCCGAAGTCAGAAGGGATTTCATATGGGTGGAAAACCTCCTTACGGATATCGACTGGAGGAGATTATGATGGATGGGATTCATACCAAGAAACTGGTGGAGGAGCCACAGGAAGCGGAGATTGTGCGTGAAATTTTTGAAATGTACGAAAAACCGGACACTTCATATGGGGACATTACGCGGTACTATGCGGAAAAAGGAGTTCAGTTTTATGGAAAAGAACTGATTCGCCCGATGCTGGCACAGCTTCTGAGAAATCCGGTATATGTCCGGGCGGATATGGATGTGTATCGTTTTTTTAAGAGTCAGGGTACGAATATTGTCAGCGGACAGGAGATGTTTGACGGTGTGCATGGATGTTATTTATATCAGGGACGGGATGTGACGACGGATAAACTGCAGAATCTGAAAGGACATATGCTGGTGGCAGCCCCTCATGAGGGGCTGGTTTCTTCGGAAATATGGCTGGGCTGCAGGATCAAGCTTCTGGGAAATAAAACAGTGGTGGCGAACCGGAAGGCTGTGAATACATGGCTGGCAGGAAAGGTGAAATGTGGGCATTGCGGATATGCTTTGATGAGTGTGAAAACAAAGTCTGGTAAACAGTACCTTAGATGCACCCGGCGTCTGAATAATAAAGCCTGTCCGGGGTGTGGAAAAATTTATACGAAGGATGTGGAGCGACATGTATATGAGGAGATGGTAAAAAAGCTGAGAGAGGGTCAGGCTCCTGTGGGACATAGATCCCTGAAGGAAGATCCCAGAGTGCAGAAAATATATGAGGAAATAGAAGCGCTGGAGAAGGAGATCGGGATCCTGGTGGAATCGCTGACAGGGGCAGGAGAGATACTGAGCAGTTATATTGACCAGAGGGTGGATCAGCTGGATCAGCTTCGCAGGCAGAAATCGGAGGAACTGGTAGCATTGTCTGAAAATCAGGCAACGCCGGAACAGATGGAGAGAGTAGTGTCCAATATTAGTCTCTGGGATAATATTGGATTTGATGAGAAACGGTTTACAGTGGATAAGATGATCACAGTTTTGAAAATTTTACCCGGAACTGTTCAGATCCAGTGGAAATTCTAAACAGCTCCGGGTATTGGTTACTGGGTAAGAGATTTGTTTTTTTCAAGCATTTGGTGGATGATACCCTGGGTATATTCGCCAAGATGCTTCTTTGTTTCTTTGTCCAGCTCATCAGGGTAGATGGGCTTGCCGTATTCCACCACAACCTTTGCAGGACGGATCTTCGGGAAATGTGCTTCGAAAATATCTGCAGAGTTATTGATGGCAATGGGGATGATCGGACATTTTGCCTTGGTGGCGATTTTGAAGCTTCCTTCATGGAAGGGGAGCATATCCAGGTCATCTGTATTTTTGTTTCTGGTGCCCTCCGGGAAGATACAGATGGAAATGCCGGATTTGACTTTATCCACAGCTGCCAGGATGGTTTTCAGTCCCTGCTTGATGTCCTTTCTGTCCAGGAAGAGGCAGTGGAGATATTTCATCCAGGTGGACAGGAGAGGGATTTTCTCCATTTCTTTTTTGGCAATGTAGCCGGTGCGGATAGGGCAGCGGCTGTAGGTGAGGAGGATGTCAAAGTAGCTTCTGTGATTACCGATATACAGGACAGGGGTGTCCTTCGGTACATTTTCCTCTCCTATTACTGTGACTTTGGCTCCTGTGATCCACAGGATAAATCGAAATACAGCCTGAATGATCCGAAGAGAGCTGATATCCTTGGTCATAGGAGAAAATTTGCCGATGATCCATTCTACCAGTAAGATCGGGATAGACAGGATCAGATATCCGATGACCACAATACAGACAAGAATAAAACGTATCATTTGTGAATCCTTTCCGGATCAGTCCCTGAGAGATTGATCCTAACGTCATTGTATTCATTATAAAGAATCTGCCCACAGCCTGCAAGTATAAATCCCGTTGGATCTGCATAGAATGGCTAGTAAAGAAATATGCCGAGGTAGCATTGTGAGAAAAAAAGCCTGTATGGCCATGGTTTTTTGGCTGGCTGTAATGCTTCTGACCGGATGTGGGCTCATTAAGATAGAGGAGGGAGAACGCACTCCTTTGGAATATACAATTGTGAAACAGGAGGAAATCCCTGCAGAAGCAGTCCGCTTTATGGAACAGAAAAAGAAGAAGGGCTTTCAGATGATCTATAAGGTGGAGGACAGTATGTATCTGATGAAAGGGTATGGCACTCAGGTAACAGGCGGCTACAGTATTCAGGTAGAGGAGGTCTCACAGTCGGAGAACGGAGTTTTCTGTAAAACCCGGCTTCTGGGACCTGCTGAGGGGAAACAGGGACAGGAGCCCTCCTATCCCTGCATTGTCCTGAAAATAAAAAGTACGGATAAACCGGTACAATTCCTGTGAGGACAGGAAACAAAAAATAGAGATCTGAGTCTGTATATCATAGAAGGAGAGGATTAGAGAATGATGGAATTGAAGAAAGAAACTGTGCAGATGCTTCGGGTGAAAAGTAAGGCTGCCAGCCAGGTAACCTTTGATGAGGATTATAATGTGCCGGATACCAGACCGGATATTGGAAGGATGATCCAGAGTAAGGCGGAGATTTCCATGGATGAAGTGCGCCTTAGTGAAGGAAGGGCTTTTCTGAAGGGGAGTCTGAACGTAGATATGCTTTATGTAGGGGAGAAGGAAGGCAGAATATACAGTCTGGCAGCGAAGCTGCCGGTGGATGAGACTGTGAACCTGGAGGGAATAGAGAGCGGAGATAAGCTTTGTCTGAACTGGGAGATGGAGGATCTGAGCATCCATGTGATCCATTCAAGAAAGCTGAATATCAAGGCCATCGTAACCTTTTATGCTGCGGTGGATGAGACAACAGGGATTCAGATACCGGTGGCTCTGGAGGAAGAGGATATTTCGGTAAAAAAGAAACGGGTGGGGCTTATGAGTCTCTGTATACATAAAAAAGATACGCTACGTATTAAAGAAGATATTGAACTGGCAGCAAACCGGCCTAATGTGGAGTCCCTTTTATGGCATACTATAGAACCCAGAAACCTGGACCTGCGGGTGGAGAAGGATAAGATACGTGTGAAGGGAGAGCTGGCAGTATTTATTCTTTATGAAGGGACAGATGAGGAAGCTTTGCCGCAGTGGCAGGAATATACCCTGCCCTTTTCCAGGGAAATGGAGTGTCAGGGGTGTGGGGAGGAGCTGATCCCCCATATAGAGGTTTCCCTGATCCATCAGGGGATGGAGGTAAAACCGGATGGAGACGGGGAAGAGAGGATTTTTCAGATAGATGCTGTACTGGAGCTGAATATGAAGCTGTACCGGGAGGTGGAGTATGACCTGGTCCAGGATGTATATACTCCTCTGAAAGAATGCGTGCTTCATGGAAAACAGGAGATTCTGGAAAGTCTTCTGGTGCGGAATTTGTCCAGGTTCCGGATGAATGACAGAATTAAAGTGAAGGAAAGCCAGGGGAAAGTGCTGCAGCTTTGCCATAGCTGCGGCAGGGTGAAGATTGATAAGACCAGGATTACGGAGGAGGGAATCCAGGTAGAGGGAATTGTGATCCTAAGGCTTCTTTATATTATTGGTAATGATGAGATGCCCTTTTATTCTATGGAAGCTATGTTGCCCTTTACCCATGTGATCGATGCAAAGGGTGTGGGTCCGGACTGCAGGTATTTTCTGCATTCGGAGCTGGAGCAGCTTTCTGTGACTATGGCTGACGGAGATGAGATCGAGGTAAAGGCCTCTGTAGGGCTGAATGTGCTGGTATTCAGGCAGTGGGAGGAAATGATCATTGATCATGTGGAGGAGAAACCTCTGGACATGAAGAAAATCCAGGATATGCCAGGTGTTACTGTTTATATGGTTAAGCCGGGAGATACGCTGTGGGATATTGCCAGATCCTTTTATACCACAGTGGAGGAAATCTGCACGATGAACAGTCTGCAGGAGGCGGAGATCAGTCCCGGCCAGTCTCTGCTTCTGGTAAAACAGGTACAGAGCTAAAAGGCTGCCGCAGGTTCTGTTATTGAAAAAAATCCCACAAAAAAACAGAGTTTCCTGTATTGAAATCCTGCTGAAAATGATTTAAAATAAAACTCAAGAATGTTTTGTATACAAAGTACAAAAGCCCGGTTCCAATACCGGGTATTTGCTGAAGAATAAAAAACAAAGGAATAAACGGAGGGTTATATGCGTTTACGTGCACTGGCGAAGATTAATTTGGGACTGGATATTCTGGGAAAAAGAGAGGATGGATATCATGAGGTGCGGATGATCATGCAGACCATTCAGATGTATGATGTGCTGGAGATAAAGAAAAAGAAAGCCCCCGGGATTTCTCTGTCTGTGAATTATCCATATATTCCCTGTGACGAGAGGAATCTGGTGTACAAAGCAGCGAAGCTTCTGATGGATGAATTTCAGGTGAAGGGTGGAGTTACCATCAGACTTGAAAAGTTTATTCCTGTAGCTGCAGGAATGGCAGGAGGAAGCTCTGATGCGGCAGCAACACTGGTGGGGATCAATCGTCTGTTTAAGCTTGGACTGAGCGAGAGAGAACTGATGGACCGGGCAGTGAAGATTGGGGCAGATGTTCCTTATTGTATTATGAGAGGTACGGCTCTGGCAGAGGGGATCGGTGAGAAGCTTACCGGAATCACCCAGGTACCGGAGTGCTTTGTGCTGATCGGTAAGCCGGGGATCAATGTATCTACCAGGGCAGCCTATGAGAGCCTGAATCTGTCTGGGATTCAGAATCATCCGGATATTGACGGAATGATTCAGGATATTCAGAATGGTGATCTGCAGGGAATGACTGCCAAAATGGGAAATGTATTTGAACCGGGAATTATTGGTCAGTATCCTGTGATTCAGGAGATTAAGGATCTGATGGAGAGCCATGGGGCATTGAAGGCTATGATGAGTGGAAGCGGCCCTACAGTGTTTGGCATTTTTGATAGTCAGGAGAAAATGGATGCTGCTGCGAAAATCCTGAGAGAGAGTAATCTGGCCAAAACAGTATTTGGAACCAGAGTCTTTAACAGGATTTGATATTGAAATATACAGAAGGAGCGGAGGAATATACAGATGACAAGTGAGTTTTCCGTAAATATGAATGAATATCTGCCACTGCGGGATGTGGTTTTTAATACTTTGCGTCAGGCAATACTGAAGGGGGAATTGAAACCGGGGGAGAGACTGATGGAGATTGCACTGGCAGAAAGGCTGGGAGTCAGCAGAACTCCTATTCGTGAGGCAATGCGCAAGCTGGAACAGGAGGGACTGGTGGTGATGATCCCGCGCAGGGGAGCCCAGGTTGCCAATATTACAGAGAAGGATCTGAATGATGTTCTTGAGGTTCGTATTGCTCTTGAAAATGTTGCCATTGAAAAGGCCTGTGACCGTATGACTGAGGAGGAGATGAGCAAACTGTGGCTTGCAGCCAAGGAGTTTGAGCATACCATTGCAGAGGGAAATCTGGTAAAGCTGGCAGAGGCTGATGTGGCCTTTCATGAGATTATTTATCGGGCATCAGATAACAAGCGTCTGATTCAGGTGCTGAACAACATGCGTGAGCAGATCTACCGTTACAGGGTGGAATATCTGAAAGAGGGAGAAACCAGAGATGTGTTGGTGAAGGAGCATGAGGAGCTGACCAGGGCTATCCGGGAGCGCAATGTGGAGCGCGCAAAGGAGTTGTCATTTCAGCATATTGAGAATCAGAGAATGGCGATCATGCGATCCATTGAGGCAGAGAATGCGGAAAAGGAGAAGCGGGAGAGAGAGAAGAGCAGAAATCATAAATAAAATTTCAAATTCCGGAGATTCTAAGAGAGGTGAAAGACCTCTCTTTTTTGTGGAAAAAATAGGATGTGGAAAGTCATCCGAAGGAAAAGGACAGAGAGGGAAGTGAGTAAAAGGATAAAATTATGAGGAAATCAGGAGGGAAAGCATTGGAGCAGGAGAAAAAAAGACAGCCGGAGCAGGAAGGGGACAACGCACAGGACAGAAAAATCAGCTCCAGTCTGCGGGAAAATGAGAAGTATCTGAGAAAACGGCTGGAAAACTGCAGTGATATTCTGATCCGTCCCATGCGGTTGGGAGAGCAGCGAAAGGTAGATTGTCTGATGGTATATATTGAGGTTGCTGTTTCCAATATGATGCTGGATGATTCTGCCATTGGAAAAATGATCAATCATTTCTGGACCGTTTCTCCGGAACAGATCCGGGAGTTCGTTCAGTACAACAGTCTGGGAATCGCAGATGTAAAGAAGTTATCCGGAATGGAAGAGGCGCTAAGCGCCATACTTACAGGAAATGCGGTTTTCTTTATGGATGGTTATGACAGGGCCATGAAAATATCAAGCAAAGGATACCCGGCTATGGGAGTATCGGAAACAGATAAAGAAAAGGTACTCAGAGGCTCCAGAGAAGGATTTTCCGACAGTGTGAAAAGTAATTCTGCGCTGGTGAGGAAGCGTCTGCGGGATACCAGGCTGAAGGTGGAGGAATATAATGTAGGTGTCCGGTCCCACACTCTGGTACAGATTCTCTATATGGAGGATCTGGTCCATGAGGAGCTTCTGGAGGAGGTAAAGGAACGGTTGGGAGAGTTTGAGATTGACGGGATCCTGGACAGTGGGATGCTGGAGCAGCTGACTGAGGATGCATGGTATTCGCCTTTTCCCCAGTATCAGACTACAGAACGGCCGGACCGGGCTGTGCAGGAAATTCTGAACGGAAAGGTTGTGCTTCTGTGTGATAACTCTCCGGAAGCACTGGTGCTGCCTGGGAATTTCGGCAGCTTTATGGAGAGCAGCGAGGACTGGTATCACAGGTTTGAGATGGCTTCATTTCTGCGGATGCTACGGTATCTGGCAGTGCTGGCAGCTACACTTCTGCCGGGACTTTATCTGGCAGTGATACGCTTTCATACCCAGATTCTGCCTGGGAATCTGATCCTTTCCTTTGCAGAGGCCAGGGAGGGAGTTCCTTTTTCCAGTGTGACAGAGCTGATTTTTCTGGAACTGTCCTTTGAATTGCTGCGGGAAGCGGGGGTTAGGGTGCCGGGTGCCCTGGGAAATGCCATTGGAATTGTGGGAGGCCTGGTAATCGGTCAGGCGGCTGTGGAGGCAAACCTGGTCAGCCCTATTGTGGTGATGATTGTGGCGCTTACAGCACTGGGATCTCTTGCAGTTCCCAATGAAGAGTTTGCGGCAGCATTTCGGCTGCTGAAATATGTTTTTCTTGTTATGGGAGGCGGCCTGGGGATTTATGGTATTGTTCTGGGAATATATCTTACAGCAGGACATCTGGCAGGGCTTGTCAGCTTTGGAATTCCTTATCTGATGCCCTTTGTGAAAAAAACTTCCGGAACCAATTCCGGGGAGGGAATCTGGCGGCTGCCTATCCGCAGAAGAATCTTTCGGCCGGGCTATGCCAGAGAAGACCAGAGCCTGCGGTTGAAAAGAAAGGAGCAGTCATGAGATTTGCAGAAAATAACAGAATTTCCCACAGACAGCTTTACAGGCAGATGATCCTGGAGTTTCTGGCGCCTTTTATTCTGTGCATGTACGGAGCCAGGAAGCTGAATGGGATCAATGCATTGATTGGCATGGCAATGGCCTTGATCCCTCTGGGTTTTTATGTGATCGTTCTTATTCGTATGACACCGGTGTTTGAGAATCTGAAGAAAAGCGGCGGAGTTCTTGTGGGGCAGCTGACAGGATTATTTTTCATGGTGTTTATTCTTATGGCAGGCGGCTATATCCTGGCTGTTCTGGGACAACTGGTGCCGGTAAGCCTGATTACAGGAATGTCTGAGGAATGGATTACTTTCTGGGCAGTTCTGGTGTGCATGACTGGAATCAGGGGAGGAATGCCCGGCAGAGGAAGAATGGCACAGATATCCGGAGGGGTGCTGCTGGGAGGCATGATTTTGATGATGGTTCTATGTATTCCTCAGGGAAAAGCAGAATATCTGCAGGATATGGCTGCTGCATGGAAGTTTTCGGGTCAGGAGATTTTTGATGGCTTTTACGGAACCATATGTGCGTTTTCTGCTGTAGGGCTTCTTCCCTTTCTCCTGGGAAATGTAGAGAAATATGCAAGTGCCGGGAAAACAGTGCTGGCGGGGATTCTCACATTGGGAGGAATCCTTATGGGAATAGCTGTGCTCCTTCCTGCTGTGCTGGGATATGGCAGGGTTGTTCAGGAGAAATATCCGGTGCTGCCGTTGCTGGACGGAGCAGACCTGCCGGGAAATGTGCTGGCCAGATTTGATGTACTGTGGATGGGTTTTCTGCTGTACAGTCTTTTGTTTGCCCTGGGAAGCCTTCTACATTATAGCAGGCAGATCGCGGAAGGAGCAGGACTGGGACGGGGAAAAATGTGGACTGCAGTCGCAGCAGTTCTGATCTGGTGCATTGCCCGGACAGGAAAGTGGATTCTGGAGTCTTTTGGCTGGTACCTTGGCTATATTTTTGTTCCCGGTCTTTTGGTCTGTCAGATATTTCTTTTTCTGAGGTCAAAAAAACGCCACAGAAAAAAAGGGGTGATAATTTCCGGAGTACTTATCTGCAGTATAATGCTGGGCGGCTGTGCAGGGGCTGTAGAGCCGGAGAAAAGAATGTATGCCCTGGCTCTGGGGGTGGATGCCTCTGAGGATGGACTTCTGGTTTCCTATGGAATGCCTGATCTGCCTGAAAGTACAGGACAGGGAAAAGAGGAGGAAAATGGAAGCACCAGGGTGTTGGCGATCAGAGGAGAGAATTTTACACAGATAGAGGAAGCTTATGATCGTTCTCAGGAAAAATTCCGAGATCTGGGGCACCTTCAGGTGTTGGTGCTGGGGAAGCCGCTTCTGGAGGATGGACGATGGGAGCTGGTGCTGGACTATCTGAAGCAGGAAGCCTTTGTGGGAGAGGATCTGTATGTATTTCAGGCAGAAAATGTCGGCCAGGTGCTGAACTGGCAGGGGCAGGATAATTCTTCTCTGGGAGAATATGTTACAGGGCTGATCGAAAACCGGATGTCCGGGCGCAGGGTGCATACGGTAACCTTGCGGCAGGTGTTTTATGAGAAATATAAAAGCCATACCATGCCAAAGCTGCCGGAAATTACAGTGACGGATTCCAGTCTGGAAATTTCTGTATAAAGTTTTTGGAACTGGAAATGCTTTCTGTAAGGAGGATATGGTTTATGGAGAAAAAAAGGCAAAGAAGACTGGTATTGTCTTTGGCAGCAGGACTTGTGGGGGCTTTTCTGGTAAATGCAGTACCGGAGAGAACAGAATATACAGAAAATATTTACAGGGAACAGGCACAGATTACTGCCTGGTGGGGATCTTTATATCCGAAATTCTGCTTTGCGGAAAAACCTGAGAATACAAAAGAAAAAGTAAAGATTTCCTTCTGGCTTGCACAGGTTCTCGATTGGTGTTAGAATAGGAAAATAACCCAAAGAGATGGAGATTGAGCAATGAAAACAGACAGAGAGGCACCGGTAGGCGTTTTTGATTCCGGTGTGGGAGGACTGACAGTAGCGCGGGAGATCATGCGTAACCTTCCTTCAGAGAAAATAGTATATTTTGGCGATACAGCGCGGGTGCCCTATGGGAATAAATCCCGGGAGACGGTCATCCGGTATTCGCACCAGATCTGCCGCTTTCTTCAGGAACAGCAGGTGAAGGCCATCGTGGTTGCCTGCAATACAGCCAGTGCGTTTGCTCTGGATGCTATACGGGACGACTTTGACATTCCCATTATCGGGGTGATCGAAGCCGGTGCCAAGGTGGCTGCTGCCCGCACCAGAAATAAGCGTGTGGGGATCATTGGTACTGTGGGTACTGTGGGCAGCGGCATCCATGCAGAATATCTGAGGAAGCTGGACCCGGAGATTACGGTATTTGGCAAGGCCTGTCCGCTTTTTGTTCCTCTTGTGGAGGAAGGATGGCTGCATGATCCGGTGACTACAGAGGTGGCAGCCAGATACTTAAAGGAACTGCAGGATAAAAAGGTGGATACACTGATTTTGGGATGTACACATTATCCCCTGCTTCGTTCCACAATCCGGGAAATTATGGGAGAAGATGTGTGTCTGGTGAATCCGGCTTATGAGACAGCTCTGGAGCTGGGCAGACTGTTGACAGAAAAGGGACTTTCCAGTACAGGGGCACAGCAGAAGGAGTTCCCTTATCGCTTTTTTGTCAGTGATCTGGCAGATGAGTTTAAGGAATTTGCCAATTCGATTCTTCCTTATGATGTGGAAATGACCAAGAAAATTGATATTGAGAAGTATTAAGGCGCTGTAAGGGCAGCCTGTCAGGAGCAGAGAAAGATGGATAAAGAAGTATTGATTCATGTAAAAGGTTTACATATGATTGATTCTCAGGGAGAAGAAGAGCCGGTGGAGATCATTGTACCGGGAGAGTACTATTTCCGCAACGGAAGCCACTATCTCCGTTATGAGGAAATTGTGGAGGATTCCCGCAAGCCTACCATTAATTACATAAAAATGTCTCCCAAGGGCATGGAAGTCCGCAAAAAGGGAGTAGTCAATGTACATATGGTTTTTGAGCAGGGGAAGCGTAATATGGCATTTTATACCACCCCGTTCGGAACTCTTGAAATGGGAATTTCAGCGACGAATCTGGAATTGGAAGAAAGTGACGGTCAAATTGCCATGAAAGTGAACTATTCTCTGGACCTGAATCAGGAGCATGTGGCAGACTGCTGTCTGGATATTCAGGCGCAGGGGAAGAATACAACTGGGTTTGTGTTGTAGGAACTGTTGGGTAGAAGCATTACAGAAATTAATTTTAACAAGAAGACAGCAGGCGTTCGTTTGTTAGAATGAACTCCTGCTGTTTTTTTTATTGTTATTTGAATCGGTAGCAGTGGACGAATCTGGTATTGGAATCAATATTTTCAGATGAAACCAGTGGTCACTGGCGCTGACATGCACGGCATTCATGAATTTGAAAAGGGTTCCATCGATGACGCTGGTTATGGTAATCCCATGTTTCTGGCAATATATGGTTTTCATTTTTTATGTAATGATGTAAACAAAAGAGGTGCGACTTAAAAGTTTGTTTTTAAGCTGCGCCTTCTTTGTTTAATTCACCAGCCGTAACCAGATACGAAAGCGTAATCTGTAGCTTTTTAAACGTGGGATGTTGTGGACTCCTGGAGAAATTCATTTTATACTATAGTTAAATTATGAGTAGATTTACAAGAAATGAGAATTGGTTATTGTTCAAAGATTGTGAACAGCAATAATTTACGGGAGGAAAACAGAAATGGAACATACATTTTGGATCTGGTATCCGGGAGATTTTGAATTATATCATGCCATGAAGCAGAATTTCAGCCGTGTGGAGAGAGGTTTTGGATGGCCGGCATTTTGGAAGAGTGAGGGCTTCCGCAACCGTGTGGCTTTCCGCCGGACTTATGAATTGGAGCAGGAGACCAGTTTTACTGTATTTTCCAATGCGATTGGTCATGTGCTTGTAACCAGGGAGAATGGGGAGAAGAAATATCCATTTGGAAAGAAGATTACAGTAGCACCTGGAAAGGTGCGGATCTCTATTCATGCAGGCTGTGTGGAGGCATTTCCTTGCGCTTATGTGCAGGGTGAGGTGATCCATTCTGATAAAACATGGAAGGCAGAGGATTATTCCCAGCCATTAGTGCCGGTTGGAGTGTGTAAGTATTTTACCAAGCCGGGACAGAATCCTACTGTGTGGGAATATACAGAAAAAGAGTGCAAGCCGGTGAAAATCAGCGAGATAAACGGTGGCGTGCTGGCAGAGTTTGAGACGGAACTGACGGCGGCGGTTTATGTGAAAAGTAAACGCAGTAATTGTGTTGACAGTACAAGCGAAGATGAGGATTTAGAGGTTTTTTGCGGTGAATCTGAGGACGAAGCTCTTGACCTTGAGCACTGCTACTACAGCTGGCAGCCGAATCCGGTTACAAATCGATGCCCATGCTGTGCAGTCCGTTTTGCATTCATTCCGAATTGCAAAGCCGAAGATGTGGAAATCACAGCATTCTATCAGTATGTAGATTTCCCGAAACGCGCCTCTTTTAAATGCAGTGACCAGAAGCTGAATAAGATCTGGGAGGTGGCAGAGCATACCTTCCGTCTTTGCAGCGGTATCTTTTTCCTGGATGGGGTGAAACGTGACAAATGGATCTGGTCTGGAGACGCCTACCAGAGCTTTTTTGTAAATCAGTATCTGCTGGCAGATCCTGATATTGACCAGAGAACTCTTTTAGCACTACGTGGAAATGATCCTATGACAAGACATATCAATACCATCATGGACTATTCCCTGTTCTGGGTTCTGGGCGTGCTCTATCATTATGAAGTGTACGGAGATCTGGAATTCGTGCGTCAGGTTTACCCGAAAATGTGCTCTCTTATGGAGTTCTGTGAGGGACAGCTGGATGAGAACGGATTTCTTGTAGGTCGTGAAAATGACTGGATCTACATTGACTGGGCTGACATGGATAAGACTGGTGCCCTTTGTGCAGAGCAGATGCTGTTCGCAGCATGCTGGCAGACCATGGCGAAAGTGAGTGCGGCTCTTGGAGAAGAAAATCCGGAATACATGGAGAAATATGAGAAACTGATCGGGCAGATCCGTAAATTATACTGGGATCAGGAGAAAGGCGCATTTATTGATTCCTTTGAATCCGGTAAGAGAAATGTGACCCGTCATGCCAATATTTTTGCAATTCTTTTTCACATTGCAACACAAGAAGAGCAGGAGAAAATTCTGGCAAATGTAATTAAGAATGATGCAATTCCGGCAATTACAACTCCGTATTTCAACTTCTTTGAACTGGATATGCTCTGCCAGACCGGAAATCTGGAATTTGTACTAAATAAGATTCGCAATTACT
>OLOA01003328.1_pt1 | contig 13237 bp, 9 predicted proteins | sample 1672201 | NCBI WGS metagenome assembly OLOA01 (sample SAMEA3136658, study PRJEB25190) | human gut metagenome
GCGGCAGGCTGCAAGCAAAAGGATTTAATCGGTATTCCGTGGCTTTTAGCCTTTGCCCTGCGCTCTGACGGGTGGTATCTGCGCAGCGCGATTATTTGGCAGAAGGACAACCCCATGCCCGAAAGTGTGCGGGACAGACCGAGCCGCTGCTATGAGAACGTCTTTTTGCTTACGAAGTCCAAGAGCTATTACTATGACGCCGCCGCCATTGCGGAACCCATTGCCCCCACCACAGCGGCGCGATACCGGGGCGGGCGCAGCGCGGGACACAAATACGACGGCGAGGTACCCGGACAGGGCAAGGTGCAGGGCATCAACCGGGCGCGGACGGGCGGCTACTACGATGAAGCCCTCATGCCGACCACGCGGAACAAGCGGGACGTGTGGCATATCAACACCGTACCCTACAAGGGCGGGCATTTCGCCGCGTTCCCGCCGAAGCTGGCGGAAACCTGCATTTTGGCGGGCTGTCCCAAGGGCGGCATTGTGCTTGACCCGTTTTTCGGCAGTGGCACGACAGGGCTTGCGGCAAAAAGCCTTGACCGCCATTACATTGGCATTGAACTGAACTATGACTATTGCACCCTTGCAAGGGCGCGGATCGGAGGTGAAACAAATTGAGCAAAAAGCTGAAACCCCGCGATAAAATTACGCAGAAAATGAGCCGGGACGGGCTTATCGAGGTCAACGAAACCGCAGGCACCGCCGAGCTGGTCAGCGGGCGCGAGCAGGACGCGGATTTTTCCAAGCAACCCGAACAGGCGGCGCAGGAAGCCGCGCAGCAGCTTCCGCACCCATCCGGCGGCGCGGCAGCTCGTCCCCATACCCCGGAGCTTTCCCCGAAGCGGGACGACGCCGCAGCCGAGCGTGTTTTGGAGCATATCGACGCTGCCCATACCCGCGCAGCATTCAAAAAGGCGATAAAGCGGGCGCAGCGGGAAGCGGCGGCAAAAACAAAGACCTCACGCCTGCAATTCACCGAGGAAGAACGGGCGACGCCGGAGCTTCAAAAGGCGATCCGCAAATCGGAAAGAGCCGCCGACCGCTTGGAGGAAGCGCGGGCGGCTATTCCGAAAAAGAAAGTCTTGACAAAAGAGCGCACCTTTGACGAAGCCGCAGGCAAGGGCAAAACCCGCCTGCGCTTTGAGGAAAAGGAAAAACCCATACCGGGCGGCAGGCAGCAGCATAACCCCCTCTCCCGCCCCGTGCAGGAGGTCGGCGTTTTCGTCCACAATAAGATACATTCCGTTGAAAAGGACAACTCCGGCGTGGAGGGAGCGCACAAGAGCGAGGAATTAGCCGAGCGCGGCATTCGGGCAGGGGCGCGGCAGGTGCGAAAGAGCCGCCGCAGCCGCAAGCTGAAACCCTACCGAGCGGCGGCAAAAGCGGAAAAAGCCGCGTTCAAGGCAAACGCCGATTTTCAGTATCAAAAGGCGCTGCACGACAACCCGCAGCTTGCCGCGTCTAACCCCGTTTCCCGGTTTTGGCAGAAGCAGCAGATCAAGCGGCAGTATGCAAAGGCGGTGCGAACGGGCGGCGCAAAATCCGCAAGGAAAGCCGCAGAAAACACCCGCAAGGCAGCGAAGAAAACCGCCGAAGCGACGAAAAAGACCGCCGCCTTTGTAGGGCGGCATTGGAAAGCCTTTCTGATTGCCGGGTGTGCGCTGCTCCTGCTTATCATGCTGATGTCCGCAATTTCCTCCGGCTCTGCTCTTTTTTCGGGGCTTGTCAACGGCGTAATCGGAACCTCTTACACATCGGAGGACAGTGACCTTGTAGCGGTGGAAAACAATTATGCGGCAAAGGAAAACGATCTGCAAAGCAGGATAGACAATATCGAGCGCGATTATCCGGGCTATGACGAATACCGCTACGACCTTGCGTACATCGGGCATAACCCCCATGAATTAGCATCATACCTGACCGCCCTGTTGCAGAGCTATACCCCGCAGAGCGCACAGGCAGAGCTTGACCGCATTTTCAATCTGCAATACAAGCTGACCGTCACGGAAGAAATCGAGGTGCGCTACCGCACGGAACGACGTACAGGCAGCTACACGGACGCGGAGGGCAACACCTATACCTATACCTACACCGTTGAAGTCCCCTATAACTATTACATTCTTAATGTAACGCTGACGAACAAATCCATATCCTCTTTTGTATCGGAGCTTCTAACGCCGGAGCAGCTTGAAATGTACCGTGTCTATTTGCAAACAAGCGGCAACAAACCCCTCGTTTTTGGCGGCGGCTCTGCGGACACTTCCGCGTCCGAGGATTTAAGCGGCGTTACCTTTGTCAACGGCACCCGCCCCGGCAACACCGTCCTTGTGGATATAGCGAAGTCGCAAGTCGGCAATGTAGGCGGTGCGCCTTACTGGAGTTGGTACGGCTTTGACAGCCGCGTGGCTTGGTGCGCCTGCTTTGTGTCCTGGTGCTACGGACAGGCTGGACTTTCCGAGCCGCGCTTTGCGGGCTGTCAGTCGCAGGGCGTTCCGTGGTTTACCTCTCACGGGCAATGGGGCGCGAGGGGTTATGAGAATATCGCTCCCGGCGACGCCATCTTTTTTGATTGGGATTTAGACGGCAGCGCAGACCATGTAGGTATCGTAATCGGCACAGACGGAAGCCGCGTTTACACCGTGGAGGGTAATTCCGGCGACGCTTGCAAAATCAGAAGCTATCCTCTTGATTACGCCTGTATCAAGGGCTATGGGCTGATGAATTGGAATTAAAATTTGAAAGGAGTATTACGAAATGACAAACAGCAAAATTGACCGCATTGAAAAGGAAATGCAGAAAACACGGGAGAAAATCACCGAGTATCAGAACAGGCTGAAAGAGCTTGCAATGCAGAAAACCGAAGCGGAAAACCTGCAAATCATCTCTCTTGTGCGCTCTATGCGCCTGACCCCCGCAGAGCTTACCGCCCTGCTTTCCGGCGAACCGATCCCCGGCATTGCCGCCGCAGGGACAGACTACATGGAACAGGAGGAAATCGAAGATGAAGAATAAAGGCTTTTTCAAAACAGCCGCCGCCCTGCTTGCCGCCCTTGTCCTCTTGGGCGGCTTTTCTGTTACCGCCTATGCGGGCGGCGGTGAGGACATTCCCACCAATGACAGCGGCGTGATCGTAGAAACCGAGCCGCAGCCCCTTACGCCGGACGGTAATCTGTCGCTGATTGACGACATTGAGGGAGAAGCAGCCGAGGACAAGCAGTTTATCATTGTGCAGAGCAAAAACGGCAACTACTTTTACATCATCGTTGACCGCGCCGCCGAGGGCGAAAACACCGTACATTTTCTCAATCAGGTGGACGAAGCCGACCTGATGGCGCTCATGGAGGACGGCAGCGGCAAGGCGCAGGCTCCCGCCGTTTGCACCTGTAAGGACAAATGCAAGGCGGGCGCAGTCAATACCGCTTGCCCGGTATGCTCTGTCAATATGACCGAATGTGTAGGCAAGGAAGCTGTGCCGGAGCCGGACGATGCGCCGCCGGAGAAAGAAAAAAACAATGCGGGCGGTCTTGTGATCTTCCTTGTCGTTACCCTGCTTGCCGGTGGCGGCGCGTTCTACTACTTTAAGATTATGAAGCCGAAGCAGGGCATCAAGGGCGACACCGACCTTGACGATTTTGATTTTGACGAATACGACGAGGACGAGCCGGAAGCAGGCAGCAAGGAACAGGAGGACGAGGAATGAGGTTAGTCATTGCAGAGAAGCCGAGTGTAGCGGCGGCACTTGCCGCCGCCCTTGGCGTAAAGAACAAAAAGGACGGATATATGGAGGGCGGCGGCTACCTCATTTCATGGTGCGTGGGGCATTTGGTGGAGCTTGCAGAAGCCGCCGCCTATGGGGAGCAGTACAAAAAGTGGAGCTATGACAGCCTGCCGATCCTGCCGCAGCCGTGGCAATATACCGTATTCAAAGACAGGCAAAAGCAGTTCAAAATCCTAAAAGACCTCATGCGCCGCAGCGACGTTTCCGAGGTTGTCAACGCCTGCGACGCAGGGCGCGAGGGCGAGCTGATTTTTCGCCTTGTCTACCATGCGGCGGGGTGCGATAAGCCCTTTTCCCGCCTTTGGATTTCCTCTATGGAGAAAAGCGCAATCAAAAAGGGCTTTGCGGAGCTGAAACCCGGCGAAGCGTATGACGCCCTCTATGCGTCGGCTCTGTGCCGCGCAAAAGCGGACTGGATCATCGGCATCAACGCCACCCGCCTTTTCTCCGTCCTTCACGGCAAAACTCTAAACGTAGGGCGCGTTCAGACGCCGACCTTAAAAATGCTTGCAGACCGGGACGCGGCGATCACCTCTTTCAAGAAAGAAACCTACCATATCGTCCGTCTTGATGTGGGCGGCGCGGAAGCGGCAAGCGCAAGGATCTCCGACGCCGCAGATGCGGAAGCCCTCAAAACGGCTTGCGAAGCGTCGCAGGCCGTTTGCATTTCGGTGAGGCGTGAGAGGAAAACCGAGCAGCCGCCCCGCCTGTTTGACCTTACGGGCTTGCAGCGGGAAGCTAACCGCATTTACGGTTACACCGCAAAGCAGACCCTTGACCTTGCACAAGCCCTTTACGAAAAGCGGCTGCTTACCTACCCGCGAACGGACAGCAATTATCTGACCGACGACATGGGCGATACGGCGGTGCATATCGCCGCGCTGCTTGTCGGCAAGCTGCCCTTTATGAAAGGCGCGGCGTTTACGCCGGACATAGCCCGGACGCTTGACAGCAAAAAGGTGTCCGACCATCACGCCATTATCCCGACAATGGAGCTTGCGAAAGCAGACCTCGCCGCGCTGCCGGAAAGCGAAAGAAATATCCTCACCCTTGCCGGGGCGCGTCTGCTGTTCGCCGCCGCCGAGCCGCACGTTTTTGATGCGGTAACGGCGGTGTTCTCCTGTGCCGATACCGAGTTTACGGCAAAGGGAAAGACGGTTCTTTGCGACGGGTGGAAAGAGCTTGAACGACGCTACCGGGCGACGCTGAAAGGAAAGCCCAACGCCGAGGGCGACGAGGAAAACGAGCTTATTTTAGATGTGCCGACCTATGCCGAGGGACAGAGCTTTGACAGTCCAGCCGCAAGAGTTACGGCGCACGACACGCAGCCCCCGAAGCCGCACACGGAAGCAAGCCTGCTTTCGGCTATGGAACGCGCCGGAAGCGCGGACACCGACCCGGACGCAGAACGCCGGGGGCTTGGCACTCCCGCTACCCGCGCCGCCGTGATTGAAAAGCTGGTCAAATCCGGCTTTGTGCAGCGCAAGGGAAAACAGCTTATCCCAACCCAAAAGGGCAACAACCTTGTTTGCGTTCTGCCCGATACGCTGACCTCTCCGCAGCTTACCGCCGAATGGGAAAACGCTCTGACGCAGATTGCAAGGGACGCAGCCGAGCCGGAGGACTTCATGCGGGGCATTGAAGAAATGGCGCGGGAGCTTGTGAAAGCCTATCCGTTTCTTTCCGATAATCAAAAAGACCTTTTCAAAGAGGAAAAGACGGTGATCGGCAAATGCCCTCGCTGCGGCGGGAACGTCTGCGAGGGCAGAAAAAACTACTACTGCAAAAAGAAGGACTGCGCCTTTGTCATGTGGAAAAATGACCGCTTTTTCGAGGAACGCAAAACCGCCTTTACCCCGAAAATCGCCGCCGCGCTGCTTGCGGGCGGCAGGGCGAAGGTCAAAAAGCTGTATTCCCCGAAAACGGGTAAAACCTATGACGGAAGCATTGTATTAGCCGATACGGGCGGGAAATACGTCAACTACCGTATCGAGCTTGCGAGGGACAAAGAACTTACGTAGCAAGCATAGGAAGCGGGTACCCACTTCCGCATTTTCGCCCTCCCGCGCTCCGGCGCGTCGGTTGAAAATTGCTTGTACCCTCACAGGCTATCGCCTGTTGGGGCAGACCCTTGGGAAGTTTCCCAAACCCTCTGTAACGATGAAAGGAGGTGTAAGCCACGCAGAACAAGCCGAAAGCAGAGCTGACCGCCGCCCTGATGCTTCTTGATACCCGCAGTATGTCCTTTGATATGCGGGAAATCGACAACCGCCGCTTTATGTTCTCCCCGCAGGCGGGAGAGCTGATTTTAGGCAGACAGTATAGGGGCGGGCAGCTATACAAAAGCCATGCCGAGGAACACTTTGACAGCGGGGCGAAAGCCCCTTTCGACAGCTTTATCCGGGGCTGGATCGGCACAGGCAGGGACTACCCGGACGGGGTTATCCACTTCGCCCCGAATATTGGCACAGACAATATCACCGCCTTTGACAATGCGTTTTCCACCCTGCAAATGTTCAGCGAAAACGGCGCGGCGGGAGATACCGTCGTGCGCGGCTTTGGGCGCAAGTGGGAGCAGCCGCTAAAAGACATCATCACACCAACAAAAGAAAGGAGCAAAACCGTGAGCGAACAGGGAAAGAACTATTCCAGCTATGATTTTGACAGGCTGGAAGTAGCAAAAAATCTGATAATTGAGCGAAGCATCTATTTTGAAAGTGAGAAAGCGGATATTTCCGCGCTGACCGGGCTTTCTCTTGCGGAGCTGACACGGCTGCGTCAGGAGAGCGCGGCGGCGGAACAGGCTGTATTTGACAGGCTGAAAACGGAGGCAGCCGCATGGGAGCAGCAGGCGGGCAACACCCGCTTTCTTGAAAAAGCCATCGAGTATGTGCAGACGCCGCCCGTCAAGCACACATCCAACAAATGGGAGAAAACGGATTATGAATGGCAGCTCCGCAGCAACGCAGTCTATCAGATGCGCTACCACGTTTATGAAAATACCCGCTATGACAGGCAGGCGCAAAAATCCGTGCCGTATTCATGGAGCCTGACATGGAGTGTCCGCACCAACGGACCGAACCATGAGCAAAACGTAAAAATCGCCGGACAGGAGCGCAAGACCTTTTCAGACAAGGCGGCAATGGAAAAATACCTTGCCGGACGCATCAAGGCATACGACCGCCTGTTTACCGAGACTGTGCCGCCCGTTCCGAAAGAATACGCGGAGCCGTTCAAGGTGAATGGGCTGCTGCTTCCGGGTTATGTCATTGAGGGTGAGCCGCCGCAGCACACCGCGCCCCAGCAGGCAGCGCAGCCGACGCGCCTTGACCCGGAAAAGGTGGAAATGGATGCCGCCGCGATGCAGGCAGCGCCCCTTACCGTCGAGCCGCCGCAGCCGCAGCCTGTTATCCCTATTAACCTTACCGCAGAGAAGCCAGCCGAAAAGCTCAAGGAGATTACCGACCGCTTGGAGCAAGGTATTACGGAGCTGTTCGACAGCGAACGCTACAAGGAGTATCTGCGCGTCATGTCAAAGTTTCATAATTACAGCTTTAACAACACCCTCTTGATTGCAATGCAGAAGCCCGACGCTTCCCTTATCGCGGGCTTTACCGCTTGGAAAAACCAGTTTCAGCGTAACGTCAAAAAAGGCGAAAAAGGGATAAAAATTATCGCCCCGTCGCCGTTCAAAATCAAGCAGGAAACGGAGAAAATCGACCCGCAGACCCAAAAGCCCGTGATCGGCAGGGACGGAAAGCCCGTCACCGAGGAAAAGGAGATCACCATACCCGCCTACAAGGTGGTGTCCGTCTTTGACGTGTCCCAAACCGAGGGAAAGGAATTGCCGGATATTGCCGTGGACGCGCTGACAGGCGATGTGGAGCAGTACAGTGATTTTTTCGCAGCCCTTGAAAAGACCTCTCCCGTCCCCATCGGCTTTGAGAAAATCGAGGGCGGCGCACACGGTTATTATCACTTGGAGGACAAGCGCATCGCGCTTGACGAGGGTATGAGCGAGCTGCAAACGCTCAAAACCGCCATTCACGAAATCGCCCACGCAAAGCTGCACGATATTGACCTGAACGCTCCCAAAGACGAGCAGCAGCCCCGCGTAGACCGCCGCACCCGCGAGGTGGAAGCGGAAAGCGTCGCCTACACCGTTTGCCAGCATTACGGGCTTGATACGTCGGACTACTCCTTCGGCTATGTTGCCGGGTGGAGCAGCGGGCGGGAGCTTGCGGAGCTGAAAAGCTCCCTTGAAACGATCCGCTCTGCCGCCGCAGACATCATCAACAGCATTGACGGACATATCGCAGAGCTGCAAAAGCAGCGTGAAGCCGAGAAAGCTGCGCCCGATCTTGACGCCGCGCAGGAGGCACAGAGCGAAAAAGCCGACCCGCCCCTTACGGACTTGCAGAAAAAAGTCGCCGCAATCGCAGAGAAATATGAGGCACTTTCCACACAGGAGAAAATCGGAGTGATCGCGCAGGCGTTCGGCGGTACTTCGGGCAGGATTGAAACGTCGCCCTGCACGGGAAAATGGCGCGGCACAAGCGATATATCCATCCGCTTTGATAACGGCGCGTCCCTGTTTCTCGGCAACCGCCTTACGCCGAAAGCAAAGACCGCAGCGGTACAGCGGGAGCTTGTCAACGATACCCTGCTGCGGTACAACCCGGAGATCGTCAGCGCAACAAAGGAAGCAGCTCTCGCTTCCCTCATGGAGCGCGAAGCAAAGGACAATGCCATTGCCGCGCAGAAGGGCTTGAAGCCCTACACCCTGCTCAATGTCGAGTTCAACGACGGTGCAGACAGTCAAAGCAGCGGATATATGGGCTGGTACTATGTAACACTGGCGGTGGACGGAAACATCTGCTCCCATATCGAAACCGGGCTGAATTACGACATCGCGGATGGCAAGGTGAGCGCAGAACCCACGCGGGAGAAATATTTTGCGGCAGGCGCGTTGAAAGATAGTGAAGTGGACTATGTTTTCAACAACGTCGGCTTTTCCTCTGCTTCCGGGCTGTATGCGCTACCCGTCAGCGATGCCGTTTTGCAACGTGCCGAAAAGACGCTTGCGGAGCGCACACAGGCGCAGGCGGCGCAGCGTACAGAAAAAGACGTGATTTATACCATGCACACCAATCCCCGCAGCGAAAGTCTTACCGACCGCTCTTTCCTGCAAGCCTATGAACAGCAGCCGGACGGGAAAGCAATACCGGGCGACTTGCTGTTTGTCGGGACGCCGGAGAAATGCCGGGAGCTGTTACAGAGCTTGAACGCCGGGGAGCTGACGCAGGGCGAGGTCAAGGCACTTTATGCAAAGGCGCAGGAGCCGGACAGGGACAGCTTTTCCATTTACCAGCTCAAACGCGGCGACGAAACGCGGGATTTGCGCTTTGAGCCTTACGACCGTCTGACCGCAGCGGGACACACGGTTGATCCGGCGAACTATGACCTGATCTATTCCGCGCCCCTTGCACCGGGTACGAGCCTTGAAGCTATTTTTACCCGCTTTAATATCGACCACCCGAAAGACTTTAAGGGACACAGCCTTTCCGTTTCCGATGTGGTGGTGCTGCATCAGAACGGGCAGGACACGGCGCATTACGTTGACAGCATCGGCTATCGACAGACGCCGGAGTTTTTGCAGCCGCAGAATTATCTAAAGCACGTTGAGGATATTGTGGAGCAGAACGACAACAATTTTGACGGTATCATCAACAACACGCCGCAGACGCCCACCGTCGGGGAATTGGAGCAGAAAGCAAAGGCGGGTGAGCCGATTTCCCTGATTGACCTTGCGAACGCCATCCATGCCGATAAGGAGCGCGGCAAAGAGGAAAAGCCCTCGATCCGGGCGCAGCTTCGGGCGGCAAAGGAGCAGACCGCCCAAAGAAAGGCGCAAAGGAGCAAAACGCAGGATTTGGAAAGGATCTGATCGTATGCAGAAGTTTGAAAACGTGGATATATTGGCTTGCCTTGATGCGGTGATGAAGCAGAACACCGGCTTTTACCAAAGCGATTTTGAGATTGACAAGAAGATCATTCACGAGGCTGCTGCAAGCCCCGACCGTGAGGACAGGACGCTTTTGTGGCTTTCCCGTCCGTCCGGGACGCATTGCTTCCGGGAGCGCGACGTTTTCTTGAAAGACACCCGCCCATACAACACATGGAAGTTCCACGGGGAGCAGACACGCGACCGTATTCTTGCCTACGCCGTGGAGCTGACAGGCAGGGAGCGCGGCAAAATCCGGGGAAACCTCTATGAGCTGGACTATGCCGCCCATTTCCGGCACGTTCGGGAGCAGGCGCTTCCCGCAGACACAAACGCCCTTATCTATGAATACGGGCGCGTCGAGCAGCCCGCAAAGCAATGGTTTAACGGCAACGACCACCCGCAGTACGGCAAGTTTGAACGCTTTGAGACGCAGCCAAACGCCCCCGAAGCCTTGCGTGATCTTTTGCAAGAGGAACGGCGCAGCCGTGAGCAGCTTTCGCCGGGGGACTTCAAGGCGCATATAGCCGCCTTGCGCGACGGGCTGATTGAAGCCGAAGCGCGGCGCATTGTTGCCGAAATGAAACGTCAGTACAGCCCCAACAGCCCGAACAAAACCCACTACATGACAGAGCTTGCCCCGGCGTTTATGATGCTTGCGTCGAGCAGGGATACCGACCGCCTTTTCTCGCTGCTTCCCTACAAGACGCTGACCTTTTCCAAAATTGAGGGCAGGCACGGCATCTATGCGCTGATCGACAAGAACGAAAACCGCGACCGGGATATTCGCAAGCCCCGCCCCTCTATCCGGGCGCAGCTTGCCGCCGACAAGAAGAAAGCCGCTCCGAAGCGGGCGGCAAAAACAAAACATCACGAAATGGAGGTATGAGCATGAACCGATTTACCGTTGAGGAAACAAATCTTATCAGCATCTACATCGCCGATACGCGCAGTGAGCTTATCGGGGAAATGTCGGGTGCGCTGCCCTATATGGACGGCGAAATGCGCGAGCTTGCCTTGCGTACTCTTGCAAAACTCCGCGCCATGAGCGACGCCGACTTTGCCGCTCTCGCCGTATCTGCCGCCGACGAAGCATGAGCGGGCTGAAACGGCTGACGCCGCAGCAGAGCCGCAAAGTGAACGCTCTTATCAAGAAAACCTGCTGCAACTGCATGGGCGGGAACTGCATTTTGCTGGACGATGGGGACGAGTGCGTTTGTCCGCAGCTCATTTCCTATTCGCTTCTTTGCAGATGGTTTCAAAACGCCGTACTTCCCGCCGACAAGCTGCTTTACGCGGAGCTTTACCAAGCAGAGGACAGGCGGCGGTGCGCCGAGTGCGGCGCGGCGTTTGCGTCCACCTCAAACAGCGTCAAATACTGCCCGGACTGCCGCAAGCGGATCACCCGCAGGCAAGCCGCCGAGCGGATGCGGAAACGACGCGCCCGCGTTACGCAGTAGGCGCGAAAAAGCCCTTACGCCATGCCGCTTTTCAGACGCGATTTGAGCATGACAGGGGATTTATGCCTAAACCCGAAAAAACAGTGTTCTACTGCGTAACAGGCACTTAAAACAGCACCCACGAAAAGACGGGGCGCGGTGGCCATCATCGGCTGCTGCGCCCCGTTCTCTTTTTTTGCTTATTCCTCGCCGATTTCTGCTACGCCGACCCTGCCGACGTTTAGAAGCCGATATATCGTCAGAGGGATATACCATGCCGCGACCGCAAGCCGCCATATCAGAATGACGCCGCCGATCAAGCCGCCCACAATGAAGTTGAGCGCAACGACACCCACCGTGCCGGAAAGGTCGAAGCCGCGGGGGATAAGCCACACGAACATACGGCGTATGCCAAAGGGGATGCCGCAGCACAGCCACACATAAAAGTAGTTCGTTGCCCCGTCCTTTGTGAATACCAGTGTAGCCCAATAAAACAGCACTCCGGCAATCAGAACGGTCAAAACCGTTTTCTTAAAAAAGTCTTTCCAAATCTCACCTCGCGTCATAACCTCACCTCTGTTTCGTAAAAATATGGATAGCGTTCAGCAGTCCTACATTGGGATAGTTTCATCATACCATGCTTTTTCGGAGATTTCCACACAATCCGCATTTATCCGCGTACATTTTCCTTACCCCGCTCCGGCTCACTTTCACGCCGCAAAATACTGTCGATGTTCCGCTTGATAACGTCGTACTCCTTGACCTGCTTTTTCAGCCTGCCATAGTCGGCGTAGAGCGTTTCTTTCTGTTCTTGGAGCTTTACATACTCCGCTTGCAGCGCGGCGACATTGGGGAGCTTGCCGCCGACCAACGCGGGCTTGACCGCTTTTGCGGCGGCTTCAAACAATATGATACTGCTCTCATGGGCGGCGCGGTATGCCGCTTTGTCCTTTGCTCTGCGGTATGCGTCATACACAGGCTTTGTCTTTTGATACGTCGTAACATTCTTGGTTAAGACCGCCATATCCGCAAGCCGCCGTTCGACGCCCTTTAATGCGCCTGCCGCCTGTTCGTTTGCCGCGTTCACTTCCGCGATTTTTGCGGAAAGCTCTGCATAGCTGTCAATCCTGTTTTCCGTGAGGAAGTTCAGCGTCCTTGCCGCCTGTTTGAGATTGTGGATTTTCGCCCAATGCTCATAGCCCCGGCTTTCCTGCGCCTTGATGCTGTTCTGAATGTCGATAACAAGGGAGATACCGCCGCGCTCCTGCTTCGGGGCTTTGGCGGCGCGGGTGCGCCTGCCCTTGATGCGCTCCGTTATGGCTTCCTCTGTATAATCCGCGCCGAGCGTTTTCAGACGGGTAAAGCGTTCCTGCCCCGGTGCGCGGCAAGATATGTATTTACCGGGCTTTATCTCATAGCCCGCAGCTTGCAGCAGTCGCAGAAAATCGGCAAAGTCTGACGCTTGCGGGATAAGCGCGTCAACGGCAATTTTCAGCTTGCCTTTCCAGCTTGTACCCGTCTTTTCCGCTTGGTACTCCGCATAGCTCTTTCCCTTGCTGCCCCTGCCGGGGACAACGACGGACAAGCCGTTTTCCCGGCACAGCCTGTCGCTGATGTTGCGTATGCCGTAATAGCTGCGCTTATTGGAATTGTACTTATGGTAGTCAACAAAATTTACCGCACAAAAAATGATATGGTTATGGATATGCCCTTTGTCTATGTGGGTAGTCAACACATATTCGTATTGCCCCTTTGTTACCGCGTCGGCAAGCTGCCGCCCGATTTCACGGGCTTTTTCATAATCCACTTCTCCCGGCTCAAAGGACTGTATCAAATGGTGGGCTAAATTGTTGCCTTTCTCCAACGCTTGCGACAGGGTATATGCAAACTCAATATCTGCCGTTTCATAGGAGCAGCCGAACGAGGACACAAGCATCTTTTCTTCTGTCTTGGCGGGATTTTGGATATAGTCAAGGGCTTTGCTCAACGTGCTTTTAATAGGCTTAATCTTTG
>OLOA01003336.1_pt1 | contig 13211 bp, 8 predicted proteins | sample 1672201 | NCBI WGS metagenome assembly OLOA01 (sample SAMEA3136658, study PRJEB25190) | human gut metagenome
CATTTTTTTGCGTTCTAACACCATTTTCATCATATTTATACGATATATTAATATTGTATCCTATTTTTGAAGCTTTGTCAAGTCTTCTTCCCCTCGACCACTGGAGTTCCCAGCCCCTGTATTCAAGCGGATTTCCAATTGCATCATAAACTATATCTTCTCCGTTGTAAGACGTTAGTTTATCCGCCCAACTTGAATCGCTATAAGTGTAAGCTACCGTGTTTTCAAGGGTCGCGCTAGCTAAATCTTCATCCGTGGTATAAGAATAAATTTTCTTTTCGGTTAAATTTCCGCCTGCATTGTACTGGTAAGTTACAGTTTTGCCTGTTTGTGAGTTATTTTCACGAATTAGTTGATTTAAACTATCATACTCGTAAGTGGCAATAGGAGAATTGTTTGCGTCTGTAACAGAAGTTATATTTCCAAGATCATCATAAGTGTAGTTGAACTTTTCGCCCGTGCTTGTCCAGTTGCCTTCCGCTTTTTTCTTGATTTCAACTGAACTGACTAGACCTGTTGTTCTATCTTGCCCGAAATCTTCATAAGAAATTTCATGCCTGATTCCCGAAGATTCATCTGGCGTCAAAACGTCTGAATTTTGAAGTCTTGCAATGTCATCATAATCATATTTACTTAAAACGCTATTATTATTTGTTTGAATACTTGAGCTTGAAATCAAATTTCCTTTTCCGAATGTGTTTGTAAGAGTTTGCGAAATATCAAAAAGTTTTAAAACACTCTTGCTAACCAAATTTCTGAAATTATCATAAGTCAAATCGCTCGTCGTTCCATCGCTTCTTTGCATATGGTCTACTCGCCCAAAACGGTCATACTCAAGCTTCGTAGTTAAATCATTCAGTGAATCATAAGTTTCAACTAATCTATTTTTACTGTCATAAGTGTAAGTGATCTCACCGAATTTATTGCCTTTTTCATAGCCAAACGACTTCTTTATAAGTCTACCTTTATCATCGTAATCGTAATTTACGGTCTGTTCGTTGCCGTATTTTACCTGCCTTAAAAGTCCTCCGCCGGCATCATATATGCTTTTTGAAAGGGGTTTATCCCCAATTTTAGTTTCGATTATGTTCCCAAAAATATCTCTTATGAATTTGTAAGTAGTATTCAAACTTTCTGAAACTTTATGCGTAATAGAATCAAGAACTCCATTTGCATATGAATAAGAATTTTGAAGACCTGAGCAAGCTTCGCTTGCCAATGTGCCATCGTTATTGTAAGTGTAGTTTATTTGCGTATTATTTGCATTCGTTACGCTTTCAAGGTTTCCGTTATTGGAATTGTAACTATAAGAAGTTATCTTATCTCTTTCGTCTTTCGAAGTTTGAAGATAATTTTGGTTTGGCTGATACGTGCTCTCTGTGTGAATTTTTCTAGCATTTGGTTCATCAGCAGAGGATAGCTCCGATGAAGTTACATTCCCTTTGTTATCGTAAGTATAATCACTTTTAGATTTTTTGTTGTTTCCAAATTCACGAGTCTGCGAAGTCAAATTGTGCCCTGCGTCGCTATTATCATAAGTATTTTCGACCTCTTCAGTAGTGTTTGCATCAATGTTTTTAATATATTTTTTTGGTTCGTTTGCCTCTGTGTATTCTGTTTTGATATCGTTTCCAAGCTTGTCTTTTGCTCCGTCAGAATTACCATTTTCATTGTAATGATACATATCTAGGCTATCTTCTATAGCTACTTGAGCCTCTTTAATGTAGGCTTCGTTGCAGTTGTTGTTGTAGCAAATATAAAGCATAACATAGTCTACTTGCCTATCAGGAAGTGTCAAAACATTATTTGCAACTACATATTTCTGAGAAGGTATACTATTAAAATAATATTGATCTTCATAAATGCTTTGGTTTAAATTCTCTGTTATTGTTTCTGTGGCCACATTGCCGGCATAATGAATTTCGAGCTTTGCCAAAAATCCGGATTCTTCTGAGTCTCCGCTTTGAATTTCTTTTTTAGGCACGCTCTTGGCCTGGGCTTTAATAGCAACATTAAAAGTAGGATTTTTCTTATTTACGTCAATTCTCTGGCAAATATTTTTTGAAGTTTCCGTGTCACCTGTAATTTTCATGCCGTTTTCGGTGATTATATCAGCCGAAGAATCCAGGTTATTTCCGGCCCAAACGCCTGCACTTTCCTTGAAGTCACTGCACTGCAGCATATTGTAACTATTTGCTGTGTCGCCTTTTTCGAGTTGCAAGCAGTCAAAATACGCATTTCCAGAAGAATTTTTCATTCCGAAATAGCATCTAACAAAATTTGAACCTGCCGGAACATTTACACTCACGCTAATTCGTTTCCATTCATTATCAGTCGATTTTAACCATCTGCTGTAATTATCACCCGAAGTTTGAACGTTATCTTTAAATGCTCCGATATAAATCGACGCACCTTCTCCGCCACTTAATTCGCCGTCTATTTTAACGTCTGCTGAAAATGTATACTTTTGATCTTCGTTTGACACCGGAACTTCAACGATTTGTTTAGCAACAGGCCACGAAGCATGGCTTTGGCTGCTGTATACCTTAAAGCTGTTATTCCCTAAGTTTTTTTCATCGCTTGAAGCTGTGATTCCGCAGCAATTTTCCGAAGATTGATGGTCAGGGTTCCAATTTTCAATTTCCCAGTTCGAAGTGTCGGCGGTGTCTGCGCGTGAATTTTTGAGTAGATTATGCACTATTTTCTGGCCAGTGGCTGTTTCCTTGAATCTGTGTTTTGTTCTTGAGGTTTCTTCTGAACTTTTAAAGTATTCCGTTTCATGGAAGTTGCCGTTTTCGTCTATAATATCCGTTGCTCTACCTTGGTTGTCAAACTGCCAAATCTCAGTATTTTCATGGTAAGGCACATCTAAATTATTGATCTTATTCGTGATTTTAGTTTGGTTCATCTCATACCAAAACTCTGTGGTGCTGCCTTTTGTGTTTTCGCTTGCGTTTTGGCTTCCAAACTCAGTGAAGCTTCTTACTTTAAAGAAATTTGAGCTGTCTTTATCGTTTGAAGCATATTCATATTTAACGCTTCTTCCTAGGCTTTCATTTGTAGAAACTAAACAAAGCCTACCTTGGTGGTCATATTCATAGCTCGTTTTCATATTTTCGGGGTAAGATATTTCTTTTAATCTATCGCCGCTATATGAAAAATTGATTTCTTTTCCGTCAGCTGCCGTTATTTTAGAAACTTTATTGGTGCTGTCTACATATGAAATTGTAGTTACTCGGTTTGCAGCATCGGTTATGCTTGTGATTTTATTATTTGTGTAGTTATATGTAGTCTTGTTTCCGTTGTTATCTTCTTGGCTTTCAAGAACATAAAGTTCATCGGTTGATTCAGGTTTGTAAAAAGTCAATTTGTTATCTTTGAAATCTTTGATTTCGACTATCGGCTGACTATTTTCGGTAGTTTCAGTTAAAGTTAAGCCTAAACCATCTTCATCAACTATTTTGCTATTTTCAAGTTTGAAATAATGTTGTGTTCCGTCGCCGTCAATGTAGATATACCGCCAACCTTGAGAGTACATATAATCAGTTGAGGGTAGGGGATAAACAATTTTATCAAAACTTAGTCTAAAACCAAGACCTGAGAAACTAGACCTTGAATACCCGCCTGGAATTTCTTTTGTATGAAAATATGCATTTGCTTGCTCGTTATAGTTTACGTTATTATATGTATTCGAGATGCTAACAGGGTTCAGCAAGCCTGAATATGATAAAACATTTTCTGAAACCGAAAGCGTTCCTGCGTAACCATTTACTTTTCCGACTCCTTTGTATCCTGCCTCATGGCTTTTGTATGACCAGTAATTTTCCTCGCCAACAAATTCACGGTAGCTTATTTCTAATTTAGGAGCCTTTGTAGAGGAGTATTCGCCGGTTTTTGACGCGTATCTTACTAATCCGTAACTCGCTGGATTTATAGTATTAAATGAAAATCCAAAATTATTGTTAGGGTTATCCAAGGCGTACCATGTTTTTACCAATTTGGTCATGTCCCAGTCGTACCATTTGTCAGTTGCGTCAACCTTAGCATAGTCAGATACCAAATTGCTTACACTGGGCATATTACTTGCGGTTAAAGTGGTGTCTCCCCAAGGCTCAGTCACTTCATGCACGCAGTCATACTGAGGTAAAGAACCAAAAGTAACCGGCATGTCACTATAACTCGACGGCAAATACATACTAAATTTAGAGCCTGTTACTATTTCTCCATGTGAAAATTCCGGTAATTTAGTGTATTTAAGAAAAGATATATAGTTATAGTCTGTAGTTCCAACAGGAATATGTTCATGATTACTATAATTTAAATTCGGGTTTGACGGATCTGTCACCACATAAGCGCATTCAAACGATGAAGCATCTATATCAGATGACGTTGTGATCGAAGGGTCAATCGTAATTGGGTAAGACCTAGAATTATCATCAATCCAATCTCTATTGGGAATCACCGAAATTATGTATCCGCCTGTAATTTTTGAAATTTCGTAGTTTACATCACCGCTAAAAGCATCATTTGCATCCCACATGCAGCCTTTCGGCATTGTAAAAATATTCTTTTCAGAGCTATCTTTAAAATTAATATTTCCGTTTTCGTCCTTTGAAACATTCAAATCCGTTTTGATTTCAAAATCGAATCTGTCGTTGTCGTTTGACCTGTTTTTAAGAATGATATTTTCTTTAAGGCCAAGACCGGAAAGAGCATAATTGAGGTCAACGTTCACATCTGAATTTTGATATTTGGCTTTGGAATAAGCTTTTTCAATATATATTTTTTCTTCGTTTTCATCTTTGAAATGCATTTTTGTTTTATCAAGGTTCTCGATTTCTGCACTTGATAAATCTAGTTCTGTTTCCGGGATTTTACTTAAATCTTCCTCACAAATAGCTTGCGAAACAAGTTTATTACCAGCTGCATCACTTTTTTTGTTTTCTGAATTTTGCTTTAAAGGCTCGCTATCTTTTGCAGAGGAAATTGATTTATTTTGATTTTCTTTGTTTTCCTCGGTTTCTTCGCTTGTCGAAACACCCACAAATTTTTTGTATTTTTTCTTTATGTAAGACATTGAAACATTGTGATTGTTAGACTCGATATTTACTAAATTTTTATTTTTAAAGTTTTTTGAGAGACTAACTTTAAAAGGGCTGTCCGTATTTTTATAGGTGTTATTATCGCCATCAATAAGCGTATTGTCGATTTCTTTAAATTCATTGCCGTCTTTGTAGTTCACTTGGCCCGAATAAACCACCGCTTTCATTGACCCATCACTCATGCGGAAATGCTTTGCAAATTCAGAGCGTTTTTCAGGTACTTCACCCAAAACACTTGACTTTTCTTGAGGTGAATCTTTGGTCAAATTCATTGGCATTTCAGCAAAAACAGCATTTTGAGAAAGAGTAAAAATTGCTGATAGAACACACGCTGATATCTTCTTAAGTATCTTGTTCAAAAATTTCTCCTCCTTAATATTTGCTCTTTGAACGCTAAAATTAAGCTATTCTTTTCCACATATAACAAGTTATATATGGCTGAAGGTTATTATGGGCCCATCCGCTTCCGGAATATGCACAGTAATTTGGATTATAATCCGATTCTCCACTCGAAAACGTGGTAGTTGATCCCCAAGGAGTAGATCCTGCCTGGGTTGTCATTAATATACCATGTCTGTGTGAAGGCATTTCTCTTTCTGTCAGTGTATGAGTTTTTTCTCCACCGGTTTTCTCCGCATAGTTAAAATCATTATCATAGGTGTCCGTTCCTACAGGCACTCGACCTTGACCCCATGCTGACCACGCACCACCAAAAAGCGATGAAGGGTTAACTGAATTCACACTCATGTATATCGAACCAACAGGATAAATTTTGTCAAAAATTGCATTTTCAGAAGTATTGACCCATTCCGTCCAAGTGTTTACGATTTGTGAATCCACGACTGTATTATATGTTCGTTTCCAAGTTTCGTTTTCTTTGTATCTATAAAAATATTGAAGAATATATGCCAAACTGCCCTCGGAATTGTACACTACTTTATTTTCTAAAATTCCATTTGAATCATTTATTGGCAAATTTATATTTCGGGGTATGTAAGCCCCTGTTTTTAAGGATATATCGTTTGGATCGACTTTGTTATCATCGGTATTTATTAATTTTTGGTTGACTGTCTTATCAATGTGTTCTTGCAAGTCTTCCCTTTGCTTTGACACAATGCTTGAAACAGCTTTTTGGCTCATAACCGCTGTTTCAGATTTGCCTTCAGTTTGCAAAACCACCGGAGGAGTTTGAATTCCTTCGATTTTGTTATCTACATAGTTTTTAGTTGCCACATCGGTTTTGTCTATTGGGTCTCGAACGTTTACTATCCGATTTTCTGAAACACTGACTTGGCCTAAGCCGTTTACAAAATTCTGCGATGAAAAAAGTAGTATAAATGCAGTTGTAAGCAACATTTTGCTTGAAGTTTTCTTCAATTCCGGTTCCTCCCTTTAAACTTGAATATCCGACTTTCTGCTTCAAATTACGCTAAGATGAATTCAAAAACAGTAGTTTCAAATCCTTATCCCTCCTTTTTTGTAATAATTTAGAAAAACAATTTACAATAAATAGTATATTTTTTATATATAACATTGTCAATTTAAATAATTTGTTTATAAATTTAATAAAATCAAAGCTAAATTCTTTATCTTATCATTTTATTTAAGTTTTATAATCCTGCTAATTTTTAATAAGTATTTCTTTTTATGACTTCTAAATTATATATTTCGCTGCATTTTTTGCGTTTTTTATCTATTTTTAAACAAAATTTTCTATTTCAGATTATATTTAAAGGCAACAACAAAAAGCATCCCCCAGCCTAGCTGGGGGTATTTCTTTAACGGGCGAAGCCCTGTGCTACTAGCTGCCTCTAAAGGAGGCTGATACGGTCGGATACTTACGAAAAGATTGTTACTCGCTACCCATAAATGGGTTGGTATTGTTAAATGTTAATTGTTCTCCTAATTCATCTTCTTTTAATTGATTTTTGATATACTCCTTTATTTTAACCGCATTTTTCCCTGCTGCATCTACATAGTACCCTTTGCACCAAAATTCTCGGTTTCTATATTTGAATTTAAGATTCCCCACTTTTCATATATCATCAAGCTGCTTTTCCCTTTCAAAAATCCCATAAAACTTGATATACTCATCTTTGTCGGTATCTCTAAAAGCATATGTACATGGTCGAGGCATACCTCTGCATTTTGGTGCAAATACTATATGGTAGTTGCAGTTCCACTTTGTATGTGATAAGCTATGTGTATCATTCATTTTGAATGTCCTCCTTTTGATGTTTCCTTTAGCAGTTTCCAGACCGCTATATTCTACATCAAAAGGAGTTTTTATTCCGTTCTTACATCGCTTAAGCTATCACTCAACCACGCGACTATCGCATGGTTTTCTACATACAAAAAAAGAGCTACCGAAAAATAGCTCTTTATTTTTCAAATTGTTTTAATATATCAACCTTGGTGTTCACATTTGAAACCGAGTTAATTAAATCATTCAAAGCTTCACCGTCAATAAGAATTACTTGGTTAGCTTTTGCTAATTCTTGAGCCCCTTTTGTAAATTCACTGTTAGTTACCACTACTCCTTGGTTGGCATTATAGTATTTAAGCGAACCTACTACTTCTTGAATAGGCTTATTGCTCAATTTGCCGGTATAATATTTCGCTTGAACCGTATAAACATAATTACTTTTCCTCAGTATTAAATCTGCTCCTTGGTCTCCAGACTTTCCATTATGTATTGTAGTATAACCTAAAAATTTAAATAATTTTTCTAAAAACAATTCGAATTCTCGCCCGGAAGTAACATATTTAAAATCACGCAAAATATTAATTTCTATTTTTTCTTTAGAAAAATCGCCATTTAAATATCTTTTTCTTTCCTCCATTGCATTATGGCGTTTTACGTAAGTATTATAATTTGAAACATATTCATTGGTTTTAGAAAGCGCTTCTAAAAATAAACTAAAATCAGAAGCACTAATAGAATGGAGTATTTTGTAAATAATATAAGGTTCTATTTTTAAAAACCTATGTTCTTTCGACACTTTATAAATCCAATTATCCATCATGTTTTCAAAGGACTTTGATGTGTAATTTTCAATATTTGTAATTTGCAAAATATTCTTGTCTAGCTCTTCTTCATCATTTATTTTTCTAACTATTATTTTAATTGCTATATTATAAAGCGGGCTACCTGAATCTATTAATCCAAGGTTTCTTTTATAAAATTCATCATATATGGATTTGCTTTTTTCTATTACTATGTTTGTGTCTTTAAATTCCTTTTTAATGCTTGATATTATTCTGTAAAATTCACTGTCTCGCTTTAAAAGCTTAATTTTTTCTTTAATAAAAACTAGTTTTGCAACGCATGCACCAGTTAGCAACAAACATATCATATACAAAAACGCGTCTTCACATTCGCCTATGCATAAACTGTACCCTAAATTTAAATCAGGTATAAATTCTAAATCTTCATCAATAGCTATTTCATCAAATAAGTTATTTAAATATTGAGGAATATTGTCAGAAATGCTTTCTATAATTTTGCTATAAGACATAGCACGCCGGATTTTGTAACTTCCCTTAAAATTTAATTTTAAAATTTTTTCTTTAAAATAGCCACTCGTATTAAATAATTTATCAATTTCATAGATAGAATTAAAATACTTTGCATCATTGCAAAAATCAATAATAATATTTTTTATATTTGATATACCGTTCTTATTAAAATATAAATCCGCATCAATATTTTTGAGTTTTTCATTAGTTTTTTCCATAAGTTTGGATATAACATAACCAATAAAGCTGTCTAGGCTGTTAAATTTTTTTATTGTTTCCTTTTCCCGCTTTTCTTGTTCGAATTTTTCTCGTGCAGCCCGTTCTTTCTCTCGCATTTCTTGCTCGAGCCTTTTGTGCTCAGCTATTTCTCTTTCTAGCCTTAATATTTCTTCTTCAATCTTTTTTCTCTTTAGACTTTTATTTTTCGCATAAAACACTATTACGCCCCAATATGAACTCATAATTAAAACCGAGGCAAACAAGTTATCGATTATCGAGCAAATTATAAATAATAAAAATAACACCACACCTAATAGTATTTTTTTCAAAACCAGAAATTTAATTTCAGCTAAACCACACAGTTTTTCAAAACAAGGCGAAATAAGAACAGCTAAAGAAATAAAAAATAAACCTGATGTCTGGTGACCGTCACATTCACCATTAATTATACCGTTTAAACCTATTATTAAAAAACAAACATTTATAAAATAATACACTAATTTTTTATTTTCTATCATACGGCACACCTTTTTAATTATTATATAACTATATTTTAACTAATTTGGAATCAATTGTCAAATTCCAAAAAAATTGCTTCTGCATTTAGCAATATATTAAAGTCTGCCTGAGATGAAACGACGCAAAACTGTAAAAGCAACCGGCTATTTACTTCAATTTGATTTTTATATATAATTATTTATATGCGAAATTCATAAAATGCGCAAATTATTCTTAGATAAAAAGGAGAGAAATTCATGAAAATTAATTTTGCTAGAAAATTTATAGCAATGTTCTTTACTTTCTGCATGGCGGTTCCGCTCATGTCAGTTTCGGTTTTCGCAGCAGAAAGTGACACGAATATCACAGAAATAAACTTAGAAAATGTGTCAAATGAATTGTGGTCACACAAAGAGGTGCCATTTGCAACAGTAGATGCAAGCAGCAACTACACTATCGAAAACCAAAAATGGTATTCAGTTGGAGCAGGTGAGATTACTCCAAGTAGCACATCTCGCAACCCAAAGGCAAAAGAGGATTATAGCTTCATAATCACTCTGAAAACCAAGGACGGCTACATTTTCCCTATAAAATCTGAAAGTAATGTGTTTTATGACGGAATTTTTAAAGTAAACGGAACTCAATACGACGATGCAGTAGCAACCGTAACTTCAGAAGGAAAAATGCTTACCGCTACACTATTCACGTTTACAAAAGTTAAAGAAATTACAGACGCATCAGACAAGATAATTAATACAACTGTCCGTGATAACTACACCGACTATGAAGTAACGGAGGATATCAATTTAAAAAAAGGCTCCGATTACATCATTGATTTTACAAAGGAAGATAATCTATCCAAGGCCTTGATTTCCATGGCTGATTTGGAAGAAACTAAATATTATAAATTCGCAAATAGCGACAACGACAGCCTTATTGAAACTGAAGACGCCTCAGAGGCTTTAATAAAAATAGTTGGGAATAAATCCGAAAACAAAGCAACAATGACTTTGTTAAATGATATTAAAACAAACGTTTCTTACCAACTTAGCTTCATGCGCACAAAATATGTCGGCTCTGAATTAACATACCTAGGATCTGATATCGATGAAGAAACGGGCAAAGAAATTATTAAAGAATTAAGAAACGACTACTATGCAAGATACCATTTTAATTGCAAACTTAACCTAATAGCAAGTTCAGAAACGCCGTCACCATCAGGTTCAGGTTCTTCCAGAAGTAGTTATAAAATAATTGAAGGCGAAAATAGCTCTTGGATTCAAAATACCGACGAAACACTCATCTTCCGCTCGAACGGAGATTTTTCAAAATTTATAGGCATTAAAATTAACGATTCATGGGTTAACCCTGAAAATTATACAGCCGCTCCAGGTTCCACGGTCGTTACTTTAAAAAATGAATATCTTAAAACCCTTTCTGAAGGTACACATAAGATTACTTTTATTTTCAAAAATGGCAAATGCAGCACGAATTTTGAAGTCAAAAAAGCAGCAGAAGAAATTAAAGAAAATTCAAAGGAACCTATTGCAGAAGAAAAAGAGAAAGAAAAATACAGTGAAAAATCAAGCAGCCCCAAAACCGGAGATAACAGCGACTTGCTTTTATGGATCCCCTTGCTCTCGGCAAGCTTTTTTGGGGTGCTAGAAATGGCAATTTGCTGCAGAAAAAAAGAACTCATTAATTTATAATTTTAAACATATAAAAACCGTCAACGTTGACGGTTTTTTGTACTATAACACTTTTAATATCTATTCTGAGACATTATTTTTATAAACAATCCCTTGAAGAGTAGCCATCACCTTTGTTGCAGATTCAAAAGCCTTATTATATTCATTTGAGTTTTTATAAACATTGCTATTAATAAAATTCAAATTTACAATAGGAGATTTCAGGTCAGTAACCGTTACGATTATTTGCAATTTACTGCATACAGGTGAAGTTGTTGTAACAGATTTTTGGTTAATTTTCGTTTTTCCTGCAATTCCTCCAATAATTGCTCCCGTTAGCCCGAAAACAGCTCCACCTATCAAAGCTTTACCCAAAGAAATTTTTCTTCTATTTACTCCTGTAGTTTGAGTAACAATTTCCTCCCCGCTTTCATTAACCAAATCACAATTTATTATATCTTTAAAATCATAAACACACCCACAAAGCTTAACTCGATTGTCTGTAGAATTTACTTCTAAAATATTTTTCGAAACAATTGTCCATTTTTGCTGTTCAGCTATATCTCTAGCTCTTTGCTCTAACCTGTTTTCATATTCAATTTGAGTTTCACCCCACTTTTTAGGAGGCTTGCCAGTTATAAATTCCACAACAAAAGACCAGCTAAGAAACGAAAATACAATTCCCATAATTAGATGAACTATGCTTAGTGTTGTTATGAATCCATACATACCTATTATTGCCATAAATAAAAATATCCAATTTTTCACTTTCATTATTTTAAATTTCATCCTTCCTTATTTCAATCGTTCCAACAAATTTTCTATCCTTAAGAGTTTTAAAAACTATATCTACCTTTATTTAAATATAAAATTCGCCAAAGTTTTCTATAAATTATTTTAACATTTTTTTAATAAATATGCAATGTACTTTTTCAAAAATTAATCAAGGTGCGTCGGTTAGCATCCAAGTTACAGTTGTGGAATATTATCCTGCAAAAACATCCTGCGAGCTAGCAACCAATAACATTCCCTTGCTTTCAGGCCATGCGACAGTTACATCAGCTAGAGATGAAACAGCACTGCCAGAATAAATTTTAGTCGGTTCGCTCTTACTAATGAAGCTGTTATCTTTTTCATCTATAAAAACAAATGCATCTATTAATGCGTGTGATTACCAGCCGAAGAAAAAGGCTTTTCGGCAGAAACATATAGACTCCAACTTTAACTAAGCGCCCTTGAATCTAAAACCACGATTGACCAATTTGCTTCTCGCCTCTCAATAATGGTTTTGGCAGCTAGTACAGCTGTGTTTTTAAAAGCGAGTGTGCTTAGCACCGTTTTGAATTCAAGCGCACCAGCATAAAGTTTCGGACCTATTTTTAAAGTTATCATTAGCCGTCACTTGAGCTGAAATTCCAACCGAAAGTGTTTGCGGCAAAATCTTCTTTCGGCATATTAAGTAGCGTCGTTGTTCCTCCTGCCGGAACTATGTTTTCACTTTAGCTTAATTTAAGAATATCCAGAAGCGGATATTCTTAAGCTTTCATCATAATTCGTAAGATTATTAGTGTAGCTTATAAACCCGTTCCGGCAAGTGATGGCAGGAGTCACCATAGCTTTTACTTTAATATCATGTTTTTTATTATTAAAAATCTTTACCTTTAATTCTTGCGAACTCGAAGGCGAAACTTTTAAATTAAAATAACTAAGATTTTTATCAATTTGATTTTCCAGGATTACAGAATAAACCGAAAAATAAACTCCTTTGTTAAAACAACAGGAGTCAATACAGTAGGTTTGTCCGCCTACATATTGCATTTTATTTGATAGTAATCTTAATTCATAATATGCTAGGCTATGGTTTTTTGAGATTTTGATTTTAACTGTAAACAAAAAATGCACCCTAAAAATAAGGATGCATATTATAAAAATTTCACATATAAAAAAACTTGATTTCTCAAATTACTTCTTATGGTACACCATCGGGGGCTCGAACCCCGGACACCCTGATTAAGAGTCAGGTGCTCTACCAACTGAGCTAATGGTGCAAATCACTCAACATTAAGTAGTGTATCATAGATTAAAATATAAATCAAGAGGTAAAATAAATTTTCTTAAAAAATACTGATCAAATACAAAAAGCAGCACCATAAGGTGCTGCTAAAAAAGAAAAAATATAAAAATA
>OLOA01003344.1_pt1 | contig 13179 bp, 8 predicted proteins | sample 1672201 | NCBI WGS metagenome assembly OLOA01 (sample SAMEA3136658, study PRJEB25190) | human gut metagenome
TAATAGACTGCATTCTTGCTGTATTATCATCAACCTTGCTTTTTCTTGCTGCGTTTATTTTAATTTGTCCTTTTGATAATGTTTTAAAACTTCTTCCAATTCTATCCTGTTATCTTCTGCTTGTCTCAAAGTTTGCTCCAATGGACCAGGAGGATTGCAAGCTGTCATAAGAATACATAATATGTATACAAGCATATCCCATGACAGCCGGAAACAGTCTTTGTTTTATCATCGCATTTAGAATTTTAGAGATAAGCATAATTTTAAAACTAAACGAAGAGAAAAATATTTCTCCTCCTTTTTATAGATTTCTGAAATATTTTGTTTTCATTATATGAAAATACAAATCTGAATAATTAGGAAGCTCTTTTATGGGTATAAATAAATCATCCATATATAATCTTTCATCCATAACAAAAATAAATTTCTTTTTTGTTTCATTGAATATTTTCGAAAAAATATCCCATATAGCATCTTCCTGCTTTAAATACAAATCCGAATATTTTTCTCTTAAATCATAATATATTCCCTCTTCAATGCGAGAAATATATTTTTTATAGCTATCACATTCTTTCGGCATTTCACTGAAATCAATATATACCACATCATGTTTATTTAAATGCTCTTTATATTTTGGATATTCTGAAATTTTAAGTCTGTCAAAAATATCAGAACCGCCCTCCGATTTTTCAAAAAAAGATGCTATCATATTCGCCATAACCGTTTTTCCAAAACGCCTTGGTCTTGTGATACAGAAAAATCTCTGTTCCTGTTCCAGAGCCGGTATTAATTCTTCCAGCAGCTCTGTTTTGTCTACAAAATAAAGACCTTTCGTAATTGTTTTGTATTTATCATATGGCTCAATACTGTTTAAAAACATTCCCATATCAATTCCCCCGAAAATCCCCTTTTCTCTGCTGACTTAATCTTATCAAAAATTCTTATTTCTGTAAATCAGAAGGTTCTTTTCTGAACTTCTCTGCATCCAGTGTCTTGATCACCTTCGCCGGATTTCCAACTGCTACCACATTATCCGGAATATCTTTCACGACAACACTTCCGCCGCCGATCACAACATTGTTTCCGATCGTAACACCCGGCATAACGTGTACACCGGCTCTTTTCTTTTACAGATTTATCCCCTTCATTCACACATGAAAAAGATACTGTTTCTATTATATCGTTTTCTCTGAAAAACGAAAATACTTTTTTGTAACCTTTTTCCCTGCTGATTTGTATTATAATTGAAAGCACCTTGATCAAGGACTTGCAATTTTTACGATTCAGGCAGCAAATACTTCAATCTGCAATGAATTGTTATCAAATTGTAACTGTTCAGAGCCAAGCAAAATTTCAAAAAACAAGTATAAAATGCTTGCATTTTTAAAACTGTTTTTGAAATTTTATTTGGCGGATACGCCACATCGACGAAATGCGTAGCATTTTGGAGGTTGGCTCTGAACAGTTACATCAAATTTTATATTTTAGGAGTACTCATGAGACAACCTGTACAGGAACTGATCGAACGCTATCAGAACAATCTCTACGCCATCGCCTTTAACATCTGTAAAAATCAGGCAGATGCAGAAGATGTTGTTCAGGATACATTGATCCAGTATTACACGACAAGCAAAGATTTTGAAGATGAGCAGCATATCCGTGCGTGGCTGATCCGTATCGTGATCAATAAAGCGAAAAATACAACGCTTGCTTTCTGGCGGCGTAACAGACGTTCGCTGGAGGATTATATAGAAACGTTAACTTTTGAAAATCCGGAATCTGAGAATTTATTCGAGGAAGTTCTGAAACTTCCTGAAAAATATCGCATCGTTATTCATTTATTTTATTATGAAGATTATTCCGTCAGGGAAATCGCCGATATTTTAAAGCTCTCGGAAAGCAACGTAAAAACACGCCTGTCACGCGGACGCTCTCTTCTGAAAACAGCACTGAAGGAGGAATGGGAAAATGACGAATAAAGAAAAATACAAACAGGCCTTTTCGGTTTTGCATACCTCCGATATCTCTGAAGGGGAGGTCAAATATATGGCAAAATTAAGAAAACAGCAGAAAATGAAACTTGCGGCGGCGGCAATCGCAGTCTGCGTGATCGTTGGCGGAACAGGAACGGCTTACGCAGCAAATGTCGGCGGAATCCAGCGAACTATCCAGCTTTGGATGCACGGTGACCAGACAAGTGCCACTCTCGATTTAAATACCGACAACGGTTCTTATTCTCTTGAATACAAAGATACCGACGGAAACACCGTCACTCAAGGCGGAGGCGGTGTTGCCTTCGATGCAGACGGAAACGAACGTCCTCTGACCGAAGACGAAATTATGGAGGAACTGAACGCACCGGACGTAGAATATCTCGATGATGGCAGTGTATGGGTTTATTATAAAAATCAGAAAATAGAGATCACCGACAAATTCGACAAGGACAATGTCTGCTATGTAAAAATCGAAAACGGCGATGAAACAATTTACATGACCGTTAAATATCAGGATGGATATAGTACTTCTCCTGATAAATATCCGGATCCACGCAGTTTCAATTAAACCAATCATCCGCCTGATTTCTGAAACTGACCGCTTTTAACAGGCTGTTAATGTAAAAATATGCAGGCTTTGAGTTTTCCTCTGCCTGCACATTTTTATGCTTCCCCCCGCTTACGGTTTTCTGCTTTCTGTCTGTTGCTTATTTGACTTTTACAGAAAGTATTGTACTGTATTTTGTATAAACTTTTTTACCGTTTACATTCTTGTATGCACGAACACGCACATAATATTTTTTGCCGCTTTTCAGTTTTGTAAGAGTCTTTTTTGTCTTTGTTGTGGTAACCTTTTTTGCACCTTTGAAATTAGATTTTAATGCATAGCTGATTTCATATCCCTTGGCACTATTTAATTTTTTCCAGGTTACTTTGATTTTTTTCGTACCTGCTGTCGTTTTCTTTACAGTTACGGCTGCTCCTGTAAATTCTGCTTCTTCTAATTTTTGCTTCTCTGCTTCGAGTTTCTGGATTTTCTGCTCAAGTTCTGCTGTTTTTTTCTGGATAGCAGCTGTATTCTGATCTGCTGTCTGAAGTTTTGAAGACTGATCATTTACTGTTTTTTTCAGTTCTGCAATCTCGTTTTTTAATGCTTCAATTTCTTTTTCCGTTACTTTAATATCAAAACCAGAAACAATTGCCTGAATATCTGCATCGCTTAAACTATACTCTTCCTGATGATATTTCAGATAACACAATGCTGTTTCTTTATCCAGTTTATCAATTGTTGCCGTAACAACCGTTCCGTCATACAGTGTTTCGGAGCATGATCCGGTATAATATAATTCTGCCAGCATCATTCTTGCTGTCTTAGTTTCCGTACGATTGCCGCCGCTCATGCTTTCTGCTTTTTTTGTCAGACCGGCAATTGCACTTTCGATATCCTGCTCTACTCCGCCAATTCCAAACAGTTTATATCTTGCAATATAAAGATCTGCTCCGCGGGTATTACTGTAACATTCATATGCTTTTGCATAATTTTGCTCCACACCATACCCATTTTCATAACAGATACCGATATATCTCAGTGCTTTTCCATTGTTCAGTTCCAGAGCTTTCTGCAAATACGCAAAACCTGCTTTCTGGTCTGCTTCGTCATTTGCCAGTCCAAGGCATGTTGCAAAACCTGCCCCTGGAACTTCCAGTCCAATATGTGAAAGGGCAAGATCAAAATATCCGGTTCCGTTTCCAAGTTCTCCTGCTTTTTCCCAGCATCCCAATACGTATTCTCTCAATGCATCCTGAGTTTCTCCATTTGGTCCTTTTCCAAGACGAACACAACATTCTCCAATCTGTACCAGACAATTTGCAACAGCTTCTTTATTTTCATCGGTTGCTTCCTGTGACGCACCCAGTACAAACTGTTCCAGAGCTGCTTCATAATTCTGATCGATATTTTTTAATGTATTTCCTTTTTCATAATAATCTGCAGCTGTTTTTCCCTGATTTTCATTTTCCAGATTGTTCATCAGCTCTACAAGCGTGTCACTGAGATATCCTTTTGCAAATACTTTTTTAACGCCCTGACCCTGTCCGATTTCCAGGTCTTCATCCGTGCACATATAAGTACGATATTCGTCATTGTAAGTTGCTGCATTATTTACCACCAATGTATTTTTTGCTGAAGACTGTTCTTTTAATGTTAATCCATACTGGCAGAACAACTCTCCGCTGGAACCAAGCAATTCAATATCGCCAAATTTTAACAGATGCAGAGAAGCTCTGAATTTGTCACTTTCCTCTGTCGGACCTGGAATATATTTTTCATCAAATCCATAACTGATTGCTACATCACTGCTCATCTCTGTGATATTTTCATTTGCTCTTAAAACATCTGCATACTGTACAGAACCAAGGTACTCTAAAATTTCTACTGCTGATTTTGAAAAATATTTTGTCTGTTTTTCTCCGGTTGTAGTATCCGGAACGAAATACTCATTTCCAATGATCGGATTCTGATCTCCTGCTGCACCACTAATCCATAATGCTACCGCACCATCATAACTATTTTCAATGCTGGTCGATACATATCCCGGTAAATCTGCACTGACTCCAACGCCATAGGTACCATCCTCATTTACAACATAATGATTTGCATACATTACAACACCATGCACTGCATAGTTTACAATAAATGCAATCGGCTCACCTGTTTTTTTACTGTCAAAGCGAACAACTGCCAGTGTTTTATCAGAAGTTCCCTCCGGATTGTATCCCTGGCTTCGCTGCTGTGTACCATCTTCTTTATAATATACACGATTTCTGTTTACATTAATATAACTGTTGGTATAACCGATTCCTACCGATGCCGGTTCCAGATTTGCAATTGCTTCTTTTGCCGCTGCAAGCATCTGCTCATGTGCATATACCATCCACGGATCTGTTGTGCTCATTTTGATCGCATCCGGGACTGCATGAGAATGTGTTGCACAATAGAAAATCGCTTCTCGCTCTACGCCGGTTTCTTTTGCCAGATCATCCACAAATTCTGTCGGTGCCGGACTGTCTCCCGTTTCCCATACTACCATCAATGCTGTTTTCTGTCCGTCGTTCACTGCGATCACACGAACGTGAAGCGGATCGATCACATCTACCAGATTCTGTCTTGCAAGTCCTGTTGACATCGGAAGCATCCCATTTTCTTTTGTAGGTGTAATGTCCCGAACGGCTGCTCCCACCTGTAACGAAGTTTCCGCTGCCTCTGCCACACGCGGACACACAATAACTGCCATAAGCAAACACATTGTGCAGATCATTTTGATTACAACTTTTTTGATACTCATTGTCTTCCTCCTTTTTCATTAATTTGTTTATTAGTATCATTTTTTGTTGTTACTATCCTACTATCTTTATATAAATTTTACAATATATGTAGCATTCCACTCTTTTTATGTATTAAAAAACAGACAGATTTTTTTCACCAAAACTCTGTCTGCTCTGCAAAAATCTAAAAATTTTATCCCTGCTTCAAGTCTGTACTTTCTTCAAAAACGTTTTTGTTTTCTCCCTGGATATATAAATGTACTTTTGTATCTCCCTTTTTACTTTCAATCTGAACACTGGCATCTTCTCCATAAATATCTCTCAGCCTGTATGCTACACTTCGAAGTCCAACGCCCTTTTGAGATGGTGCATAATCGCTTTCCAGAACTTCCTTCAGTTCCTTCTGCTTTTCTTCTGATATTCCGGCCCCATTATCGCATACATACAGTTCGATTCCATCCGGCAATGTTTTTGCTCCAATCTGGATTTCTGCTCCACGCCCCATATGTTTTACTCCATGAGAAATTGCATTCTCTATAAGAGGTTGTAGTAAAATCGCCGGTACTTTTACTTTTGCACACTGTGGATCACAGAAAACAGAAAAATGTATGATATCACCAAAGCGAAGTTTCTGAATTTCTATATAATGTTGTGTATAATTGATTTCTTCCCACACCGTTACATATTGTCCTACATTATTTAAAGCTTCCCGGAGAAAATTTGCAATCATCACCGCACCTCGATACGTTCTGGTAGCATGTTCAATGGTTGCTAATGAAGAAATTGTACTCAGACAATTATAAAGAAAGTGTGGACTGATCAGAGACTGCATAAGTGAAAACTCTGCATTTGCAAGAGCTGTTTCCTTTTTTCGCAGTTCCTCCGCTATCCTTGCTTTATCTTCCAGCTCCACAATCTGTTTTTCTATTGTTCCTGTCATTTTCGAATACTCATCATACAAAATCATCAATTCCTCATAACACGATGTAATGGGAACATCTTCTTTTGCCTGTCCTCTTTCTTTATGGAAATGCTGTATTTTTTCTGTCAATAATACAATCGGCTGAAGCACCTGATGAAACAAATGATACAAAATATTGATCGTATAAAATAACATCACTGAAAAAATAATAACAATTGCCCAGATTTGAAACTGCCAGATTTTCTTACTCAATAGAATACTTGAATTCGCAATATTTTCCACATGTTCCTGAAGCATATCATGCAAAAGTAATGTAATTTCAGACATATGCGTGATATCCTGTATATCTACTTCTCCCTTTTGTTCTGCGTATGCCGTTGCACGGTTAATAAATTCTTTTGAAACACTGCACAAATCATAGAATGCGTAATAATCTGATTCTGTTTCGTTTCTTTCATAAAGTCCATTGCATGCAAGCTCTGCCAGATTCTGCATTTTTTCCGCCATTTCATTTAAAGAACTGGCTTTTTTTAACACCTTTTTCTTATTTTTGTCCCTTCCGTGGATAAAATAATCCACCGTTGTCTCCTTCAGTTCCTCAATGGCATCATCGTAATCATTATATATTGCAAAAAGTTCATACATCTTCTGCATCTGTGAACGCCCTTTAAATGCGGCAGCGGCATTTACAATTCCTATCAAAAGGACTCCGACACAAAAGCCTGCCATCAAAAAAAGGACTCTTCTTTTTAAAGAATATTTTTTCATTCCTGCCAATCTCCCATATATTCTCTTACGGATTGTTTCATATACTTTTTAAAAACCTGCAAAAAATACTTGCGATTGGTAAACCCGGAATCTTCTGCAATTTTACTTGTGTTGCACTCTCCGCTTCTGATCAGTTCCACTGCTTTTTCAATTCGCATGGTATTTAGTACTTCGGTAAAGGATGCTCCCATCTCTTTTTTAAAAATTGTGCTGAAATAAGATGGATTCATACCTAATTTTTCCGCCACATCTGCCTGTGTGATATCTTTTGTAAATCCGGACTGCAGCACAGAACGAATACGTTCTTTCATCAGGCTTTCTTCCTGATTTTTTATTTCCATCCGATGTCCCACATAGTAATTCTGAAGATATAGTTTTAAAGTATCATACGGTTTTTCCTGTTCAAAGCATTGAAATACTTCCACCAGATTGACGGTCTCATCCATTTTCTGAAAGGCTTCGCAAAACAAATCCACACCTTCCCAATACGCCTTTTCTGTGCTCATGCGACGTTTAATTGATCTGATCAGGCTTTCTGCATCTCTCTGGTACAGTTTATTCAGCCATTTCTGTCAACGCTTTTGTTTTTCTGCTCCTGCACAAAGTTCTCCTTTTGGCATGACCGGCAACATACACATTTTCTCCCTGTCTTTTTCAAATTGTGCCTTTAACGTTCTGTATTTCTCCGGTAGGTTTTTAAAACAGTCTGTCGGTTCACAACAAAACATGCGTACTTTTCCATAAAGCTGCAAATTTTTAAAAAGCATTGCCAGATAAGCACGAATACGTGCAAGTGCCTGTTCTTTTAGAAAAATATTTCTTGGATGAATCAACGCAACTCCTATTCCATCTACATATGCATTCAGAACTGCAAAATCAGATATCAGTAATTTTTTAATCTCCTGTTCAAAATGTCCGGTCTGTAAATCACAAAGCACCAGGCTTCCGCATAATATTTCCTCTTTTCCGATATCCATGATTTCCGCAAGTTCTTCCTCTTTTCCTTTTAGCTTCTCCGACAGAAGATCCTCCAAAACATGATGCTGGGTATAGGAATACAGTTGCTCGAATTTTCGCTCCTGTCTGCGTTCTTCTTCCAGCAAAAGCTGACATTTTTCAATTGCTTTTTTTAATTCTGCATAATCTATCGGCTTCAAAAGATAATCTGTGACTCCAAGCGAAATGGCAGTTCTTACATACCTGGAACGGTCATATGTAGTTGTGATCAAAATTTTACTTTCTGCTCCGGAATTTACAATTCGTTCTATGAAATCAAGCCCTGACAGAACGGGAATATTAATATCCACGATCAAAATGTCCGGATGCTTTTCTTCAAATAAATCTAAGGCTTCCTGCCCATTTGATGCTTCATATATCTCCGAAATATCATAATCTCCTGTTTCCAGCTCCATTTTTAATGCCTGTCTTTCCAATGGTTCATCTTCTACAAGCAACAATTGATTCACTTCGTCTCTCTCCCTTCTTCACATTTTAATTTTCCTTTGATTCATCATAAGACAGTAGATCTACATTCCAGTTTTTCTCATGTGATTCTTTCCCCTGACATAAGGAGTTAACTGCATAAATGATCTTATATCCGATATTTTGATTGTCCTGTGCCAGAAACATATCAATAATACCTTCATCTATATAATTTTTTACCTTATCTGTTATTTCGCCAAAACCAATCAGCCGTATATTATTCTGATATTCTCCCGAATAAATAATCTCTGCCATCTCCGTCGTCGTATTTGTTGTAAAAGTTGCGACAACCGCAGAGTTTTTTACTTGCTGTAAATATTCTTTTACTTCTTTAATTCTCTCTATCTCATCATTTGTATCAGGAATATAAACAATTTGATCTTTTAATCCATATTCTTCTAACTTGTCATAAAATCCTTCTCTTCTGCGTTCCAGAACTAAATTTTCCTGAGAAGCTGGCTTACGAATCAGGATACTCTGACCTTCTGTATAATTTTCATAAATATTCTCCGCCATTTTCTGACCAACCGCATAATTATCCAGACCAATATATGCATCGTAATCTTCTGTTTTTGGCGGCGTATCTGTTACAATAACCTTGATTCCTTTTTCTCTGATTTTTTTCAAAATCGGCTCACACTCTTCCCACATATCCGATTCATAAATACATATAGCTATCGCATTCACATCCATATAGTATGCACTTTCAATCAGATCTGGAAAATTTGCCTCATCTTCCGGTGTATATTCTGTCAGCAAAATTCCCTGTTCTTTCGCAGCCTGACGTAACCCTTTTCTTACTTCCTCCCAAAAAGAAATTTTTTCCGATCCCAGAATTGCCGCCACTCTGATCGTACTTTTATTTTCTTCTCTTTTTTTCGTATATATAACAGTCGCTGACGCCAGTATAAGAATACAAATCAATATTTCTACTGCCAAAATCCCTTTTCTTTCTCCTGAAACACTATTTGTCTTCATACATTCCCTTTCTTTTCCCAGATATCCAGTTTTTGCTCCTTTGTTTTCTGACTCAGATTATAACATAAAAAGTGTGCAAATTCAGAATCAAAATCTGAGTCTTGCACACTTTTCTTTTACGTATTCTGATAAGCTCTATGCCATTTCATTATTTAATCTTACTTGCTGCGATCCCGCCTTTTTTGAAGATTCTTACATAAGCTGCTTTTTTGTTCTTTGGCACTCTAACCGTTATCTTCTTTGAAACACCCTTGAAGGCTGATTTTCCAACGGTTTTCAGTGTCTTTACTTTCTTCAGGTTTACGGCCTTTAAGTTCTTATCTCCTGAGAAAGCACTCTGTCCGATGGTCTTCAGTTTGTTTCCGTTTACCGTAACGGTTTTCAGTTTCGTGCAATTTGCAAATGCCTTCTTTCCGATCTTTTCTACGTTGCTGCCGATGCTTACGGAAGTTACTTTTTTATTGCCTTTCAGGGCATTGGCTGCAATAGCGGTTACTTTATAAGTTTTACCGTTTGCTTTGATGTTTTTTGCGATTTTCACGCTGCTCTTTGCTTTGCCTTTTGCAGTCATGTTTTTCACTTCAACCGTATCATTTCCGGTAACTTTGTAGTTAAAGATACCGGATGCATCTGCGATCACGCTGCCGATTGCCGGGGTCTGGCTGTTGTTATTTCCATTATTACCGTTGTTGTTGTCGTTATTATTATCCGGTTTCTTTGCTTCCAGTGCTTTCATGGCGATGTCTAATGCATCTGCAGCATCTTTCAGCTGTTTTGCAGTTGCTGTTTCAGAAGCATTTACTGTCTCTGCAGCACTCTTTGCTTTTGCAAAATTTGCCCAGCTTTCTTTTGTGTAATCTGCTTCTTTCTTTTCTGCCGCCTGTGCAATCTTTGTCTGTACTTCTGTTTTGCCGGAGGCTTTTACTTCATCGAGTTTGCCCAGTGCTTTCTTTAAAGCATCGTCTGCTTCTTTGATTTCCAGTTTGGTTACTTTTTCTTTCTGTGCAACTTCTTTTGCTTTTGCGATTGCCTCTGCGATACCGGACTTGGCAAAAGTTCCTTCCGGATAATCTTTTTCCAGATAAGTTCTCTCTGCAACCTGTGCATCGGTACTTAAGATCGCTTTATCGTTTACTGCTGCCGGCTCATCGCATACGATATTGTATGTCACACCGTCAATCACCGTTGTGGTTCTTCCGATCTCGTTTGCTTTGATTGTCACGGTTGCTTCCGTCGGTGTTATTCGTTTCTCTGCTGCTCCAAGAAGTTTTGTCTGATTTCCTGTTCCATTCGTTGGGTAGAGAACAATAACATGGTCTTTATTGTCTTTATTAAAGATATTGGCGATCAGATATTTTTTACCGGAAGTAACTTTTGATACTCTCTGATATCCCGGAACAATATCTCCTGCTTCTGCTTTGTCCTTTTTCTCAAGCAGAACCACCTCATAGGTTCCAGCTGTAAAGCTTGCATTATAGAGTCTGTTTGCGTTGAAGTCCATGTTTGTATAATAGAAAATTACATATCGTTCTCCGTTTTCTTTGCAGATACGGAAAGTATCACTGCCATCTGTCGGCGTTACCAGCATATTATTTTTTGCTGCTGCACTGAAAAATGAATTTGCACCGCTTTCATTGGTGAGATATACCTTTTTATTTTCATTATATACTGCATACACATTTGCTGTTCCGGTTGAAGTAAAGGTAAACTCTGCATCTGTCAGATTCAGTGATATATCATTTTTTGCTGCAAAACTGCTCAGGTCAGAATTATTGTTTGCTATATGTGCATACATCGGCACAACTTCTTTTTCTACACCATCTACTTTTGCATAATTTACATCTGCAACCTTTTGATCTGCTTCCGTCGTAATACCTGTTTTATGTTCTTCTGCCACCTGGTAAGACCTTGTATAAGTTTCATTTCTAGTAAGTTCTACGCCAAGCTCTAAATCATTTATATAACCATCTGCCGCAAGCTGGGCGATATCATAATTATCATAGCGTATGCTTCCTCCGCCATTTTCCCAGAGAAGTCCTACCGTTCCGTTTTTCAGCTCTGACATACAGGAATACTGATAAGTGCCGCTGTTTACTGAATAGCTGTTTTTTAAAGTCAGCGTCTTGTCTTCTTCTACCAGAAATGTAAATATTTTACCGTTTGCTCGTCCACTTCCGCCCGGGGCAGCTACCAGGATTGCCTGTTTTCCATCAATCGTTTTAGAATAATTGATCGCTGTCACATTACAGGTTGATGTACAAGAAACGCCTGTCTTGACCGGCTTTGTAAATACATAATCACCGGATGTATTTCTTACTGCATCTGAATAGCAGACCACTCCCTGTCCGCTTCTGAAGAACATACGCAATGTTCCGTCTGAAAGCTCTACGACTTCACTTTCGGATGACCAGTAACCACCTGCGGCTGCTCCTGGTACGTCATTGGATCTTTCCCATGTTTTTCCATTATCATCAGACCAGATAATGCTTGCATTTTCTTCCCCATCGCCATGATCATAGAATGGAATGACGATCGTACCATCTGAAGTCAGTACCCCCTGCCCCGGAGATACCAGCAGTGCTGTCTCTTTTGTCGGACGTTTGATCTGTGGATTCAGGATTTCCGGATCTGTCCAGGTAAATCCATCATCGTATGTTTTTGCATACATCATATATCCGGTATTGTATACATGCAATGCAGATCCTTTATAGAAAATATTCTGCTGAATATCCGTATTGGAATTAACCTGTTTCTGTGTCAGGGTATCTTTATACTCTCCATTTTCTACTTTATACAGGTTGTACCACTTATCCACGCCATATCCTGTTTCCGAATGATCGGATCGTTTTAAAATTTTTGCATATCCGTTCTCATCCCAGTCCCCTACATAATAAGCATAAGTTGTGGCATCGTCATCTTTTGGCTGTGTGTTTACATTGTCATAATTATCCGTTACTGCCAGATAATCTTTTCCGTTTACTTTAACATAACCGGTTCCTTCTCCCGGAGCTTTATAACCGCCCATTGTCGTTACGCCGGTTGGGTTTACATCGGCAATACAATAAATTTCTCCGTCTTTTCCCTGTACCAGTGCCGGGTCGATGATCGTAGTTGCCGTATTGCCGATATAACCATCGCTGTCCGGAAAATACAGCGGGAATGAATAATTCCAGGTCTTACCATTATCGGTTGATACAGAAGCGATCGTATCCAGTCCGCCGCCGTCACCGGTTGTAGAATATCTCGCATCCGCTGCTGCCAGAAGATTTCCCTTCTGCGTAACGATAAATGCCGGGATACGGAAATACTGACTTCCCGCTGTTCTCTCTGCAAACGGCTGGTTCTGTGTTACATGCTCTGCTGTCGTGTTGATCGGACCTGCTTTCAGCAAGTCTGCTGCGTCTGCTTTCGCTGCCGGAAACACAGCTACTGCAAGACCACAAACAAGAGCTGTTCCAAGCCCCTGTTTCCACAGTTTTCTTTTTTCGTTCTTTTTCATAGTTTCCTCCTTATTTTCCCTCCTGTGATTATTCAATTTTACTATATTTTTACTGTTTTGTCCAGCAAAAAAAACCTTCCTACAGCACTTGCATGCTATAGAAAGGTTCGCCGCTCTTTTTATAATCTTTATATTCTCAAATTTTGATTAGTCCTGAACGTATGGCATAAGAGCGATGTGACGTGCTCTCTTGATTGCTACTGTAAGAGCTC